>Ga0210399_10000513_pt1 | contig 31169 bp, 31 predicted proteins | sample IncBWC14MmetaG_FD_150865 | JGI IMG/M metagenome (GOLD analysis project Ga0210399, IMG submission 150865) | Forest soil microbial communities from Barre Woods Harvard Forest LTER site, Petersham, Massachusetts, United States - Inc-BW-C-14-M | ecosystem: Environmental > Terrestrial > Soil >... | reverse complement strand
AAAAGTCAAGTATTTGAAATAGTGTAAATATTCTTTGCAATACCGGGGAAATTTATTGAGATATTTTAATTATTTCTCTTAAGAACCGGCAACCCTCGGATAGCAATATAAATAATCGATCAATTATAACATGTAAATCGGTCATTAGATAAAAATATACGTTTTACTCATTTGTAGAATGAAAGTGACACAGCAATAATTTATTCGTAAAAATGAGAATCGATAATACCGCCAAATTATCCTCGTTTTTGTAAAATAATATTGCGATATTTATATATTATTGCATATTTATTTTGATTAACAGACCTTCATATTTGTAAACGTAATATACCGAGTTCATTATACATATCAATTTATATTATTAATATTTAGACGTGATTATATAAAGTTGATGGCGATTTTAGATGCAAAAATGTGATAAAATCAGTAAATTCAATTACAGAGCAAAATAATATAATAATAAATACTATCATCATATAATGGATAGTATAATATTATTTTCATCAAATAAAAAATATCGAAATTGTGCGACAACATTTTATAATTTGTGCGACAACATTTTACAGTCTTTATATTTTAGATACAAAATTATATTATTTATATTTTGATATGCAATTATTATCCATATATTACGATACATTGTAAAACATGAATAAATATATTGCGTAAAATACACAATAAATAATCAGTTGTAAAACGATTTTTCGACATAAAATATTCGCAAGGATGATGCATTTATAATGTGAATATTCAATATGAAAATGTGCGACAACAATTTACAAATGTGCGACAACATTGTCCAGTCTTATAAATTAAGAGTCAATATATTTTTTTATATAGTAATACATTATAATATGAACTAGTTTTATTAATATATACGAAATAACACGAAAATATGTTGCGCAAAAAATCAAAATACAAGTTAGATGTGATTTGATTTTTCTATATATTACGAAACAGTATTGGATGAATATATCATGTGAACATTCAGTATATAAATGTGCGACAACAATTTACAAATGTGCGACAACATTTTTTTGACATTTATAAATTGCGCATATTTTATGTGCAATCCAGTTCAATCTAGATGATGAATATATTGCCCGATGAGCCATGACTGCCGAATGCCTCTCATAATATACAATAAACGAAATATCTATAAATATAATATTATAATACGCGGAATGGACTGTATTCAGCAGTCATGGCTCATCGGGAGACAATCATTGCATCTAGAGGCAATAGAATTACCACAATAGACGAACAACATTAATCGTGCATATAAAAAAATTGATTAAACAACTATTTGCAACTTGATCTCAATATACAACGGCTATATTACAATGACCTCTTTTTTTTCAGGATTTCGCACTCAAACTTCAGATACTTCGGCTACTTCAAGCAGTTCAACTGCATCACTATTTGATGCGATAACATGGGGTGATCGCAACAAGGTGAGAGATATTCTCACAAGAAATAGATATGAAATTAATCAGACCGAACTTCTATTTAAGAAAACTCCACTTCATGTTGCAATTGATTATGGATATACTGCCATTGTCGAACTGTTATTAACATATTCTCCGGATCTTAAGAAAAAAGATAATCTCGGTGACACACCATTTGATACTGCTGTAAAACATCGGCAATCAGACATTATTGAGTTGTTAAAAAAAGCGGAAAATACACTTGTTAACGGTGATGTTACAAAACTCAAAACAGAATTAACTACTAAAACAAATAAATTAAATCAACTAACATCTGATTATGAACATCTGTATGAACTCAATGCCAGATTATCTGAGAAATACAATAAAGAAGTACAATCAACTGGATCAAGTCGTGCAGATGTTGTGGTTGAACGCTCAAACAATAAACGACTACGAGAAGAAGTAGATGTATTGACTCGCGAAAATGATACACTACGTAATGATAATAAACGACTAAAAACAGTTAATGATACATTAATGAATGCTGCCAAAAAACGATAGAGTTATTAGATTAACAGTTCATCTAAATATGTTTTTTTATAAACAACTTGTGGATTAGAAACCATGAAATATGTATTATCACTTTCAGTTTTGTCAGTTAATACAATTTGTTGATCGACCATTTTGCATTTTTCAGTATGTATTCCAGTCGATATTACCATATCACTGTCATGATTGTGCGTATGTGTGCCTGATGCACTATCTTGACCCAATATAATTCCATATATGGGCAATTTTACTACACGATCCCATGATCGTTTTAATTCAGTTGCAATGTCATAATATTTTGGACAAATAGCAGTAGATATTGCACATATTTCAATTTCAAACCGTTTACCTTCACGTTCTACATTACTCAAATCAGCCATAAATGAGAAATTCATATCTCTGATCATTTGTGCAATATATGTACCATTGTGTTCAGTTATAATAAATGGTGCTGCAGATATATCAGATTGATATGATGCAAATATCCAGTACTTCTCATGGAAAGTGTTCATTTGTTGTGTTTTAATAATGTATATAATGGAGTGATTTACTATGTTTTAAATATTCAATTTTTTTTTATATATGTGTAAAATATTGAAATTTAGTTTATTTACCGTTACTATCTTGTATTATATATAACAAGTAACTATATGAGTTTATCTCCCGATAAACAGTTAGCGCTATTTAGGGATGCAGTTGAATTATGTGATGAAGGTTCATGTTGTTATATAATTGAGAAATATCATGATTTTTATAATATGACAGATAAACACTATAATCAAACACCAATTATATTTGCCGCAACAAATAATTTACCCAATATAGTATCATTATTGATCACTAAAAAAGTTGACTTAAATCATCAAGATAAAAATGGATTAACAGCACTAATGTATGTTGCACATCATACGCAAATAAAACAGATATATGAATTAACGGAAAATGGTGCTGATGCTGAGTTAAAAGATTCAACGGGTAAAACATTTATCGAACACATTAAAGAAGAATGGCATAACATTTATTCTGGTACCATGTCGCAAAAAACAGATGAACTGATTAAATATGGTGCAACGAATAAATATATTGACATATTGAAAAATTCATATTTTGAATATTTAAGTACTGATAGTGTATGGAATATATTTTATAACACTGAAGAAGCATTGATAAATTCAGGTATAATATATAAACCCGCATATTTTGAGCATGTTATACATAGTGATGAAAATATGCAACTGTTATATTTAGAAAAATGTGACGTAAGTATAAACGCACAATCAGCCGATGGATCAACTTTATTAATTCATGCTTGTATGGTAGATTACACTAAAATTATTGATGTGTTATTAAATAAACACGCAAATGTAAATATAATGGATAATATAGGATTAACTGCACTATATTATGCTGTATCTTATTACTTACAAGAGGTGGCAATCAAATTAATCAAACATGGAGCCAAACAATTTGAATATAATATAAAGTATACTGATGGTGGCGCTATAACGCGTAATATATTTGACTACATTGATGAAAATCATTTATCAGATCTCAGAATGTACTTAACAGGTGAATATTATAACATTATTATGCATGAAATAAACCACGAAAAGGGACCATTAAATAATGCATTTTATAATAATGGTGCATCAGTTATACCTAAACTTATATGTTCTTTTATATGAAAAAAATTGAAAAATTAAATATTTATAATATCCATTTAAAACCATATAAACGGAGGATTAATATTAACTGTTTAAGCAGTTATTATCATCTTTTTTAGCATTTAACTATTTTTAGTAGTTTTATCGCCTTTTTGAAATGTCTGTTTCTACCTTTAGAGTTAATAACAATTCGCCAAAATCATCAAACTTGTGCAAAGATGGAATGGCTTGCAAACGACACAGAAAAAACAAGTGCAAATTCAGTCATGTGTCTGACGCTCCAAAAGCGATGTTGATTAAAGCGAGTTCCCCGAAAGTGATGACGGTGAAAGTGAATTCGCCAATGTGCAAAACAAAATCATATCAGCTTGTAAAACTTTCGCCGATTGCATCAGCTGACAGAGATGCGGAAGCACATGTTGCACGGCAGGTGACCGTTATGCGCCAAATCAAGGCGTTGAACAATGATGAGAGCCGATTTTTTTGCTTCACCGGAAAAATGTTGATTGATGCTGTTCCACAAATAATTACAGCTGCATTTGCCCCACTGGAGAAACAGCGTATGCTGGTTAAGGATGTGTTGGGTATAATCATGGGTTACTTCAATGTGCCAATGATTGGGCAAAAATGTGCATTGCCGGCATGTCGTACCGTTATCGAGGTGCCGGACTGTTACAGTGTAGATCAAGTGCGTATGCCGACTGTCTGCACGGATCATGTGCAGTGCAAAATGTGTGGTGGTTATTGTGCAATATGCTGTTTTGATGATTTAACGTTGACGCGACATGACGCGCTGGTGTTTAAAAAGTGTGAGGAGAAACTACACTGTGCAACAGGTTGTGACTGTGCGAGCAAACGCTGGAATCTGGCTGTCAGACGCGATAAACCACTTGTTAAACCCAGTGGTAACAAATATGCTTACCGTTGCGGATATGACAGTGAAGAGGATTCATATGATTATTCATATGAGCCATTTGAAAACAATGACTATGATGAACCAGTCATTAACTTGAGCGAAATAAAAAAACAACGTCATGCATCTACTTTTGTGGATGCACTGCAAACAAAATTGTTGGTTGCATCAACTTGATAGTACCATTTGAGGTACTCACAGCTTACTCACCTACTTACCTGTTTACTTAACCACTTACCTACTTACTCACAACTTACCCTATCACCTACTTTTCCACGAATTGTGCGACTACATTGTGCATAAACCCTATGTCTTAATTTATTGTGCCGACACCTATAACCAATTTTTTGTGCTATTATAATATCATAAAAAATTGAAATTTATTCGTATTATCATATCCATTAATAGTTCTATAATTGGGGCAAACAAATCGATACTTGATACATCAGTTTTTTTGAATAATGTCCGTTAGTACACATAGAACCGTCAAACGATTAGTGGCGTGTCGTGATGGTGACAAATGCCAACGATATCAAAAGGGCAAATGTCGATTTGCACACACGGCCGCACATAATGTTGAGTCTAAACATGATTGTAGATCCGCGAAAATTCCGAATTACGATGTTGTTAGACAAACACGTGATGTCAATATTGATATCAAAAACTATCAGCAACAATCTGTGAAAATTCCATGTTGTACTTTAATCCAACAAACACGTGATATCAAATATTATCAACAACAATTGACACATGAACAAACGCGTGATATATCTGCCAATCGAGCATTGGCCGAAAAGCGATTTGATGAGATGAGAAATTCGGACAAATATCAAGCCAAATTACGCATGTGCGAAACAGATGAGCAGATGTGCGATGAGTATATTGCACAACAATATGATATATCTTATCAGATTTATGCATTGAACGGCATGTCTACGGATGGTTATTTCACATTTACAAAAGAAATGTTAGATTGGGCAATACCTAAACTACAAGAAATGGCATTTGAGCTATTTGAACCACTCATCGAAAGTCGTCATCTTTATCGAGATGTTGTTAATATTATCATTGGATATGCTACAGTAACTCACAAATCGCAGTATTGTATAATGAATAATTGCATGGAGAGTTTAAAAGTGCCGGATTATACTGTATGTTCTGAATCAGGTGAAATTGCTCTGCCGATAATCTGTGGCAAACATATTAAGTGCACACATTGTGGAGGTTATTGCACAAAATGTTGCTATGGTTACAATGATTACGATGAATATTATGAGCGAGATGATAATATTAAATCCTGTAAATGCATCGTCCAATCGATCGAGCTGGGATGTTCGCATCCCGAGTATACCGCTCCTGATGTCGATGATGGTGATGATGACCGCAATTATTACACCGCGGATGAGTTAGAGGATATGCGTGAAAGAGTGCGCGAGGATGCTTATGATGAGTGGCGGAGACAGCAGCGTCATCCACTGGGCCATAGGTGCTAATTTTTGCCGATTTAATTTATCATGTAAAAAAATTGAAATAGTTATTCATTATTTAATGCATTACTTATTTGATATATTACTCAGAGTAATACATTTACTCACTCATCATCAAATGTATGCGACATCACAATGGCGAACCCCTTTACGTATTAAAGATAAAGATTCAGCTACACCAATATGTATAAGAGGAGATTCATGTAGATTGTATAAATTGGGTAAATGCCGATTCATACATTACCCTATATTTTACCGATCGGTGACCCCAACTCCATCGAGTTCATTCCATTCTGTTGGGGTGACACGAGTTATATCTGACCGTCCTAAATCCAAAGAAATCGTGTTATTAGAGCAAAAGTTATCAGATCAATATGATACACAACTTGCGGTATTTCGACAGCTCAAAACATTATGTGAGTCATTAAATTGTACATACAACTGCTTCACTGCAGATATGGTCAATATTGCGGTACCAAAAATGATACATGCGGCATTTATAGATTTACTTGACAGACGATTTCTTGTTGATAATGTTGTGGGTATTATAATGAATTATGCAGTTGGTGTCAAATGTGTTGCGAAATGTCGAATGCCCACATGTAAAACTAATGTATGGATACCGGAATATGGAACAGTCGGTGAGCATGTTTTACGGTTATTACCAGTAATATGTGATTCCCATATCAAATGTAATAATTGCAACGGCTATTGTGCAAAATGTAACTGGCGTGATGATAAAATTACAAAATATGAGTCCACTATTTTAGTGAAATGCATTGATGCACCTGGATGTAATACACAATGTGATTGCAATATTGCCATACTAGCTGATAGTGATGATGATAGCGACTGGAGTTACAGAAGAGATTATTGGAATTAAGTATGTAAAAAATTGAAATTTATTTATTGTATATTATTCATTAAATATACACATTATGATAAGTTGAAACATAAGCCACACAATGTATTCGCAAATTGTTTCATCGCAGATATGTCGAAATGGTGACGACTGCAAATTTAATCGCTATGGGGCATGTCGATTTAGACACTCGAAGAATAAAATAGCCGTATCAAAGCCCAAAACGACGCCTAATGCTTTAGCACCACCAGTTATAACCACAAGTCTATTAAGTTTATCCCACTCCGTTGAAGTAACAACAGCCGATATACATTTACTCCGATTAAAAGAGAAGATGAACTATATCGATTATGGCAAAACAGGTTGTTTCACAATCACTGAGACACAATACACCAACTTGGTGAAACAAGAGTTTGACGAACTGGCAGATCGGAAAATTCTATTGGATGCAGTTATTGGATTAATTATGTCATACATGCAACAATCCACAACTTGTGTACTCTTGTTTTGTCGCAAAACAATACATACACCAGATATTCCATTTTATGCTGAGGTACCTGGATGGAATTTAAGTCCGCCAATTAAATGCAATACACACATACAGTGTACATTTTGTGGTGGGTATTGTCCAGAATGTGGATGGCCTGGTGGACCCGGATTATGGGTTGGATGCAATGTTGTCATATGTCGGAACACCGCAGAATGTACAACAAAATGTCCAGCCAATCATTTTTGGCGAATAGTTAATCGTTGTTGAATTTGTTCAAAAATGATCAGAATAATAAAATTTATTTATATAATGCGCAATTTTATTGTTGTTGTATCACTTATAACTGTTGTAATTATTTTAGTTTATGTGAAAAAAAATATAGATACTATTAAAAGTATGTATAATGGTGCAGCCACCAAAACAACATCTAGTATATCTGGTGTATCCAGTACGACAAGTGTATCAGAATTCAAACCACCAGTTGTTATTGATGACAATACAGATACTGATGCGGCAATAGATGATGCCATAAATGAAATAGTAATACCAAGTATAAGAACGAGAGTATTTTTTGAGATGATGGTAAATAATATAAATGAAGGACGTATAGTGATGGAACTATTTGATGAAATTGTGCCAAAAACAACTAATAATTTTAAAATATTGTGTAAAGAGAAATATAAAAATAGTATATTCCATCGTGTAATACCAGATTTCATTATTCAGGGTGGCGATTTTACACGTGGTGATGGTACTGGTGGCACATCTATATATGGTGATAGTTTCCCGGATGAAAATTTCACACTTAAACATGATAAAGCGGGTCTATTAAGTATGGCAAATTCTGGTCCAGATACAAATGGATCTCAATTTTTTATAACATTAGCACCAACACCACATTTAGATAATCGACATGTAGTATTTGGAAGGGTGGTTGATGGATTTGATATGGTAAAAAAGATCAACAAAGTGTTTGCGAAAAATGATAAACCGATAGTTGATTGTGTAATAGTGAATTCTGGAATTATAAATTAATCTTTTTTCTATGTATAAGTTATATAATGAGTTTACCGAATTATAATTCTATAAGTAAGAATACAGAGATAACAGTTAAACGTGCAGATACATTGAAATTAATTTTTAACGAGTTTATAAAACTACAAAATCAACTTGTACAAGAAAATAAAATTTTAACAGATGAATCAATTAAAAATTTAGAAATATATCTCGATAAAATAACAGAAACCGAAAATGCTATTATAAATTTGTTGAAAACTGGCGATTCTAAGAGTGCCGCATATAGTCGGGCCGTCGAAACATTATATAAACGTGAAGATAAAATGTTGTTATTAGCAGATGAAATTATCAAATATTTACACAAAATGGTAGCCGACAAAGTGATACAATTAAATACAGCGAAGTTCGATAAATTTCAAAAACAGTTGCGCGAATTTCGAGATACACGAGTTGCGGATGTTAAAGTTGATGCCAAAGTAGATATACCGGCTGTTGATGAGGATTTCGGTAAACAAGAACGAGCTGTATCTGAACAACTTAAAACAGTTGACGATAAAAAACAAAGCATATCAGCTGCACTCACACATGATAAAGAACAGTTAGTGGCTATTAATACAAATTTAGCAGATATTGCTGATAAAATAGCAGCTGCAAAACAAAAATATCAAGTTGAATCTGATAAACTTGTGCAACAGCAACAAGCTGTCAAAGAAGCAAAACAACATCTTGATGATTTACAAAAAACGGAATCCACTTCAACTGCCGATATTAAGGCAGTGTCAGATAAAGTTGATTCAGAAGCATCAGAGTTAGTGACATCAGAAGCGGAAGAGAAAGAGATTGTTAAAAAATGGAATGAATATCTGTCGAAAAAAAATAAACGATCCAAAGATATTGCGCCAAAGTCACAAGATCTCATTGCGGCAATAGCAAATCGCGAAAAAACAGCTGATACTGAAACGGAACATGAACCAACGACTGAAGATTTATCTGCTGAATTGCGCGGAATATTAAGCACTGTTACGCAACAAAGCGATTCATTAAAAGGACATGTTGATAAAATGAAAATCAATACCCAACTTGTTCCATTAATATCGTCACATGATACTCCAACAGTTGATAAGAAACCAGATGAAGTTAAACCGTCTCAAGAAATGCATAAAGCATTTCCTGAGCGATTTAATCCCGATGGAAAAATTAATAATTTTTCTGACGGGGTTAAACATATAGAATATGTAAAATATACGGGACATGAAGGACATGTGGGGGATGTACTGGATTTAAACCCGCCTGAAGAGCTGATAGTTACAGAAACAGCATCAGAATTTCGATAAAAGTTACTAATAAAATATATGTATATATTATTAGCAATGGGGATAGAGAAATTTTTTAATGTAGTTCGCAAACAGTATAATATAGTACAAGATATATATCATCCATATAACAAAATACGATGTGAACATTTTTTTATTGATTTCAATAGTATAATTCATTTCGTCAGTCAAGATATTATCGCCAATATTAATGCTAAAATGTTAGAAGAGCTCGAAAAGTTAGGGGAAAATGAAGAACAGATGTCAAATTTACAGAAAAGCTATAATGATAAATACACAAATAAATATATGAACAGATTGATAACAAAAGCTGTAATTGATCAACTGCTGTCAAATATCACAGTATTAATCAATCCGCACTTTTTAAAAACACTATATATCGGTATAGATGGAATACCTTCAAAATCTAAAATGGCTGAACAGAAAAACAGAAGATATAGTGCGGAATATTTCGCGAAGATGCAAGAACAGATAGCTCAGCGATATAAAAATAAACTTACACCACACCAACGATGGTATGAGGCAGGTAAAATAAGATGGAGTAAAAGTAATATAACTGTCGGAACTCCATTCATGCATTATTTTTGTGAGCAATTAAAAAGTAAGGCCACATTAGACGCTATACATCATGCGGTACCAAAAATAGAACAAATAATAATATCTGATGTATATGAACCAGGTGAAGGTGAAATTAAAATATTCAGATATTTACTCGGCATCACGGGATATAAACCAACAGATAATATTATCGTGTATAGCCCAGATGCGGATATGATATTATTATGTTTATTAACACGATTCGAAAATTTGTCTGTATTAAGATATGATCAACAGTTGTCGGAAACAGATGATCATGCAGTATATAATCATGTTGATATCGACAAACTTAAACTTTGTATGGTGGAATATATTCGCACAACACACAAAATAGCAATAAACGCGGAACACACCGATGTGACATCAGTTTATAGAGACATTGTATTTATTTTCACAATATTCGGGGATGATTTTTTACACAAAATAGAATCATATAATGTCAAGAATGATATACAACTATTGTTTGATAAATACGCACAGTTATTAGCTAAAACACAACAGCGGGATGATAAATATATCATCACACCACAAATTAATGGCAAACGATATACGATCAATTATCCAGTATTCATTATGTATTTACACCTGTTATCTGCGGATGAACCAGCTATATTGCGACGTAACTATTATCAGGAACGATATGCCAATTATAATCACATAATAAAGTCGGTCACAATATATCTTGCAAAAAATCATATTCACAAATATAAAACAGACAATATTGAACAATTCATTGAGGACTATAACTGTTCGCGTATATTAGATGCATTATATGTAGCCACAAAAGTGCGTAAAGAGGATGAGATGCGCCAAACAGTATATAAAATATATCCCGTATTTTTGCATAATATTAAGGAGCGTGATGGATTAACATTCACACAATTAATCGAAAAAATTAAAAATAACACGAAAAAACATATTATGATACGCCACTATTTGTTATATTCCGCCGATATATCCGTTGACAGAATTGTAAAAGATCCATTTCATGCAGCTCACGATGTTAAATTAATGGAGTTAAAACCGTTTGTTCACTCAATAAATAATCCATATCATAAAAAAATAACAAGTGGTATGAACGATTATGAAAAAGAAATATACAAATTGGAAAAGCTGTTAGATGAATATCATGAATTGAGTGGTGATTCGGAGATCAAAACATCGGCAGAATATTATCGGGCATATTTTGATATTGATGCAAACAATCATATTGCATTGTATCCAATTGTTGAGAAATACATAACTGGTCTAACATGGATTAATGACTATTATTTCAATGATGTAATGTACACTGATTGGTATTATGATATAAATGGAGCGCCACTAATTACAGAAATATATCGAACATTATTGATGAATAAAACCGCGATAAAAAATGTAACTAAAAACATATCCACTTATACCACTGAAATCGAGTTCACACCATTAGAGCAATTAATATTTATCACACCATGGAACACGAATAACCATTACTTACTCGATATGGTAAATAAACAGACTAAACAACAGTTAATTAAATATATTGACAGTTCTGATGACTTTGTTAAAATTGATATTGATAATAAAAATAATATCGATTGTCGAGGAGCGAAGTACTTCAATAAATGCATCGTACGAAATAAATACGATCATCGACTCACAATAGCGGCTGTTAGACATATTATCTCACTGGAAGAACAAGCTAAGATTTTTAAATTTTAAAGAGTTTTTTAATTCTGGCCGTAATTTTAGTCACTGATTTTTTGTTAAATTCGTATTTGGTCATTAATATATTTTCGAGCTTGTCGCAATCTGGTGCACGTGATTTAGCGGGCAGATATATAGTGTTGTTAATTTGTGTTTGTATAGTTATATCATTTTTAATGATCACTTGGTGTGCCGGACACGATTTAAAAGATGCACGGGCTTTTTTATAGTCAAAATCGGCTGGTAAAACATAGGTTGTATTGCCGAATTTTAGACCACTTTCAATAAACGCCTCGATTGTGATGTACTTTTTAATCACATCTAATGACTTTTTAGCACCAAGATGTTTGATGTTGTCAGTGTAATCGCATCCTAATAATATACATAAATCAATAAATTGATCATATGTGATTTCCAATAACTCGAGTAGTTTAGACAACACAACTTCGCTGGGACCTAATTTCTTTTTCGTAACTACTGAAAGTCCTTTAATGAGTCGTTCGCTACCAAAAGTCAATATGTCCATATCTTCACTGCTGGTGGCATATGCGACACCAGATCGAACAAGTGATGCGCATTGACTGTCTGCCTCTTCTGGTGCAGTAATAACATGTAAATTCAACAACTGTAATATCTCTTTGCAATCATCTAATTGTTCTTGTTTCACAGTTAAACTGCGCTTAAACAATTTTGTGTGCGTGGCTTTATCAGTTGCGAAATGCATCATTTTGGCAGCTTCTTTTCTAATATTTTTACGATGAAGTAATGTTTTACCTTTAATAGTTGGTGCGGCTCCATCAAAAATAAATATTGGATTTATATGATTTTCTAAGAGCCATAACGTTTTGTTGATAATCCCATATATATGGCTTGTTATTCGACCATCTTTAGTTTTTAAATCACTGCCAGTTGATCGGATTCCTAGGATAAGTTGATATATGATGATGCTGATGTCTATCGCGATTGTTTTATCGCGATAATCACTGATTTTTGTCTTTTGAATAGCACCAGCGGCATATTTCAAAATTAACTTATTTAAATTTTTAATGCCCATATTGAATATATAATTGAGGGAGTTTATAATATTTATATTTGGTAATTCTTTAAATATTAGTGTTATTTTATTTGCTGGGGTTTAATAATTTAATAGTAGCGATATTAGAGTTCCATATACACCCACCACTTACATCAATCGTATAAAACCATAAATATTTTTTATCATATACATCATGAGAATTTTTTTTACGTAATTGTTCATTTAATTTTTTGAAAGTTGGTATAATAATGCCACCATATTTATTGCCAACCTGTTTCCAATTTATATACCAGCGTTTTTTACCATGTTTATCGCGAGGGGCAGTATAATGAAATTTTTTCGTGAATGTAACTAAATCATCAACTGTATTGATTAAAAGTATTTTATTTTTATTGGATTTATCAGTTACGGTGATTCGGTTTGCAGTAGGTATTGTGACACCATATAAATAGCTGTTATTACTTATGGAAAAACAGGTTGGTGTCAGTTTAATAATTCCACTATCCTCAAAATTATCATGTATAAAATCAATCCACCCAAAACGTTCAGCAAACCAAAACCCAGTTGGTTTAAAAGATAACCCTTGTGGTGTGAATTTTATTGTTTCAATGGGATTATTGCTTATATGTACATATTTTGGTAAATCTGCAATACAATATTTATTCATCATATATTATGGCAATAAATTAAAATAGTTAATCAACAAGTTTTGATTGGCAAGGGCTGATAACATCTTTATATTGTTTATGCATTTTATTATCAGCAGTACTCGGTGCACTACCAAAATTGTGATTATAATAACATAGTCCAGTCGACATTAGTTCTGTGATGCGCCAATTATTTTTCACTCGGCAACATAAAACTAATTCATATTGTTCTTTGTCGGATATATTATATTTACCCGATGTTTTGAATGTGAATAATTTGAACAGTTGAGTAGCTTGATGCCAAGTGAAATATTTTTGATGTGGCATCATACCGATTAGTAGATTATGAACAAGTCTTGGCCGCATATTACAACCAAGTTCAACGCATAACATTTTGATTGTATCATATATGTCTTTATATTCTGCCTCGTCGAGACACACACCCATTTTAATGACTTCATCATCTAGTTTTGCAAATTTAGCATCAAGCTCTTTTTGTCTGAGATCCATAACATATGGCCCTATATTTTGCCAATTCATCTTACAAAATCCATTTTGTTTGCCCAAATAACACATACTACATAGATCTTCATACACCTTGTAATAGGTAAGGCACCAGATGCACTTATTGACATCAATTTCTACAGCTTTGACTTCAGACATTGTATTTATAGACAGTTTATAAGATGTACTTGTAAGGTGTTTAATATTCAATTTTTTTATATATTAAGAAAAATTGAATTATTAACTATTTGGATAATAATTGTATAACTTGCTCAGTATAAAACAACATGAACGGAATAATCGACAACTTTAAGCATATAACGAAATTCAGTGATCTGTATAATGTTACGGATGACATGGATAAAAAACAAAAGGGTGATCTATTTGAGATAATAACATATTATCTATTCAAATTATCACCACAACTAATGAATGGCCTTCAATATATCTGGATGTATAAAGATATACCAAGTGACATAATGAAGGATCTCAATCTACCGAGTAAAGACAAGGGTATCGATCTATTGGCAATAATAAATGGAGAGTATTATGCAATACAATCAAAATTTCGCCAAAATACTGGTATAATAATAAATTGGACAGAACTGAGTACATTCTTTGGACTATCATTTGGTATTAACAATAAAATAAAAGGTGGCTTTTTGGTGACTAATACTTATGATCTATGTGATGAAGTTAAAAAATCAACTAAAATACAGGCAATATATGGTGGTTATTTTGATGATAATTTACCGGATAACTTTTTTATAAATATATGTAATGATATTGAAAAAAAACAATTGATTAAATACATTGCAAAAACACCATTTGCATATCAACAAGGATGTATCGATAAATGTATTAAACATTTCAATACAAAAAGTGATTTTCCGAGTGATGGACTTATAGATATTACACGTGGAAATATAGAAATGGCATGTGGTACCGGTAAAACATTAACTGCATATTGGATATCACAACTTGTTGAATCAGAATATAAAGGTAGTTATACAGTTGTATTTGTACCAAGCCTATATTTGCTGAGTCAATTTTATACGGATTGGGTCAATCAGAGTTATGCAGAAAATAGTAAAATTAAATATTTATTAATCGGATCTGATGCTGATATTGATGAAGAAACTAGTTATAAATCTAATGGATTAATGTTATTGACAGATGTTAATGAGATTATAAAATTTATATGTGATTTGGCGGATGATGAAAAATTAGTTGTTATTTGTACATATCAAAGTTCTGATAAACTTGCACAAGCAGCAAGTCCATATATAGAATTCGACTTTGGCATATTCGACGAAGCACATAAAACAGTCGGTCAAGCTGATAAACAGTTTTCTACCATGTTAACTAATAATCATTTGACGATACATAAGCGACTATTTATGACAGCTACACCTAAAATTTATGGTGGTAATTTAGAAGACGATGATATATTGAGTATGGATAATGAAGAGTATTATGGACGGCAATTATTTTGTTATAATACTGGTAATGCTATAATGGATGCTAAACTCGTTGACTATCAATTAGTGACATTATTAGCTACAGATGCAGATGTTGAGGAGTTAATAGTTAAAAATAAATTAGTAAAATTCAAAAGTGAGTTTAGTGATCAGGAAGGTAATTATTTGGCAACCATATTAATGTTATTGAAAAAAATGCATGATGGAACTTGTCACCATATGATAACATATCATAATACTGTTAGTCGTGCACGCAAATTTCGGGATTTCTTAGTAATGATTAATAAGTTACTGTACATAAACAAAACTATATTTATTGATAGTTTGGATGGAACAATATCAATGAGTCATCGCAAGAAGATCGTACGCGACTTTACTAATAATCATATGGGTATATTATGTTCATCTCGTGTCTTGAATGAAGGTGTGAATATTCCAGTTGTTGATTCTATCTGTTTTGTAGATAAACGAGATAGTACTATCGATATTGTACAATGTGTTGGTAGATCATTACGACTATATAATAACAAACTATTAGCACACATATTTATACCTACATTTATTAAAGATATCAATGATGAGTTTGATAAAAATGTATATGAAAAAATTATACGAATATTGAAAGCTATGAAATCTACTGATGACGGTGTGACTGACTATTTTACACTTAAAACTTGTGGTAAAACTTGCGGTAGAAAAATATGTGTAACTGAACGAGTTAGTTATATTAAATATAGTCAGGATATTGATATAGTTAAGTGGAATAATAATGTTGAATGTTGTGTATGGAAAATAGTTAATCCATTAATGGATACTTATAATAAAGTAAAAGGCTGGATTGAACTGAACAAACGAATTCCATCAATCATGAGTAAAAATATCATTGAAAAACAATTGGGTAAATGGTGTAGCAACAGAAGGCAAGATAAGCGAAATAATAAATTATCTAATGAAAAAATAAAACTATTAGAAAATATATCAAATTATTGGTATTGGGAAAAATATGATGCATTCAATGATATTTTTATCGAATTAAAAATATGGATTGATACAGATAAACGAATACCATCTGCAATGAGTGAAAATATTGTAGAAAAACAATTGGGAATATGGTGTTACACTAGAAGACAAGACAAAAAAAAGGGCAAATTAAATGACATCAAAATACAACAACTTGAGTCATTGCCCAAATGGTATTGGGAAAAAGATCCATTTAATGGTAATCTTACTGAATTAAAAGCATGGATTGATACAGATAAACGAATACCATCTCAAAAAAGTAAAAATAATATTGAAAAAAAATTGGGATTTTGGTGTAGTAAAAGAAGACAAGAATATAAAGCCGGCAAATTAGATGATGTTAAAATAAAACAATTAGAGTTATTGCCCAAATGGTATTGGTCTAAATAAATTCGTAAATATTTTATACCCAACTTTTGATCATTTTAAATTGGTCAGCCATCAATATTTTATCGCCATGCGTCTCTAAAATTATTGAGATTGTTTTTTTATCAATGGCATATTTTACAATATATTTTAAACCATCAACACTTGTTTTTGTGATATGACCAACACCAATATCCGCATGTCTATCCAGATGGCATGATAACTTACCAACACTATCATTCAAGTGTATGCATCTAACCACATTCATACCAATTTCTTTATCGAATAATGCAATAAACTCTTTTGCTGTCTTTTCTGTCGACAAATCATAGCCAGCACTAAATACATGACAAGTATCAATACATATACCTAAACGTTCTTGTTCCGCAGATGTAAATTGCTTATATAATTTACCCAGTTCAGATATATTGCTGCATATTTCTGTTCCCTGAGCAGCACTAGTTTCAATAAGTATTTTATTTTTACAATCAGATGTATTGCGAATAACTTCTCTAATTCCGTAAATATAATTTTTTACAGCATCATCTGTACTTAATTTTAAACTTTTTCCCAAATGTACTATGGTATCTGCATTCATAATATTTGCCATTTTGACATCCATTGTTAACATTTTCACACCGTTTTGATACACAAGAGAATCGCTCGGTTGACTTAAATTTATTAGATATGAAGCATGAACTATAATTTTTATATTATGCTCTTGTGATTTTTTTAAAATAGCTTGTAAATCAGCTTGTGATTTTTCTTTTTTTTTATAAGTTCTTGGACTCCCAAGAAAAAGTTGCATCACAGGTAGCCCGAGTGTTTTACAGTGATCAACTGAACTGACAAATCCTTTCGTAGTATTTATATGTTGGCCAATCATCATACTATATTATTATATTGTATAATTATTCTTTAAGCCGCTTTGTTATTTTACGTAATTTGTCAAAAAGGCATTTAAATTATCTTGGGTTCTCTCAGCGGCAAATTCAACGACTCTATCCTTATCGATAAACAACACAGTTGGAAAGCCAGTCACTTCGTATTTTGTCCCCAACCCCGGGAATTTATCACAATCAACCTTAAATATATTAACTTTCACATTTGATTTATTTTGTGTCTCAAATTTAGACCATATTGGAAGGAATTGTTGAGAATGACCGCACCATGGTGCATAGAATAATGCCACGGTCGACCGGGAAGCATCATATGCATCATCAACTTGTTTGAATACAGAAGATTTAGATGGACTACCACCACCAGATTTTTTAGTATCATCTAACTGCATTTCCATATTTTTAACAATTTTAGCCACATCAGATACAGTATTCTCCAATACGCTTAATTTAGAAAACAAAGTGGTATCACCGTCACAATATCCCGAATCGCAAATTTTACACTGAATGTGAAATAGTCGGTGTGATAATTTACCATGTATCATTCGCGCCGTTTCCAATAATTTCATTTTATCATCTCGATTAGATGAAGAATATTGTTTTTCAATATCGATTAATTTACTAATCAGTTCACTTCTTTTTGATTTTGACATTTAATATATATATAAATGATAAGTTTTTTTATACAACATTTATATAATGTCACATAATAGAGTTAAACTTAAAACAGCGAGAGTCACTCCTGAAACCGATATGGCAAGACGTGAAATTACACATATTATTAAAAATAAAAAAATCGATAAATTTATAGGTATAACAACTACATGTACAAAAAAATGCAAACCGCGTAATATAGTACCTATAGATCCAATTACATTACGTCATAAAAAGATTGATGTATGTATGGACGAGTTAATGGACACACTGAAAGTAACTGACTGTAGTCAAATCAGTGATAAAATAATTGATGATTATGTGATCAATTCAGTAGTATTTCCGTCAACTGGGATTAATTCGGCGGATGTATTAAATTTATTCTATGATATACACTCATTTGAAGATGCATTTAAATGGGTTAAAGCAAATGAACATGTTCCACGAGCAACTGTTAAACGAATATTAGAATGCGCATGGACGGAATATGGTGATGATGTTAAATCAATCATACAAGATATTGTGGAATTTTTTATATATTATGCCAAAAAATGGATGGGAAAGAGTTTAATTAAAATATATGGTGAAAAGAAGATAAATGATCTATTTATTAATGAATCGGAATTTACAAAAATTATCGAGGGATCTATAGATGTATTTTTAAAGAATTATACAAAAAATAATAAATTCCTATATGTAAGTGCCACACTTGAGAAAATCATAAAACATAATATCGAAGTGTATTTTCAAATATTAGAAAAAGCGGTAAAATCAACAAGTTAAAATTTACATATTTTATAAACAATATGTAAAGATTTATAAAATAGTTTCTATTAGAATATAACAGTTAATATGTCTATCACTAAATTATACTTAGCTGAACAGCTTAAATATGAAAAGAAATATGGTAAAGAGAACACGATTGTACTCATGCAAGTTGGTAGTTTCTATGAGGCATATTCGACAAATGATGAGGGATTTGATCTGACAAAATTATCTAAAATACTGAATATTCAGTTGACAAAAAAAGATAAATCAATGGATGTTAATTATGGTAATCCGAATATGTCGGGTTTTCCAGCAATATCATTAAATAAATTTTTAAGAAAATTAACAGAACATGGATTGACTGTTGTCGTTATCAGTCAAACAACACCACCACCTAAACCCAAAAGAGAGGTTACAGGAATTTATACAGCTGGTACATTCATTGATACGGACTTATCACCTGAATCAAATAATATTATGTCGATCTATTTAGAAGAAGAACCACAATCTAAAAAATGTTTAGTATCAGCAGGATTAAGTGTAATTGATTTATCAACAGGTGTTAATACAATACATGAGGCATATTCGACAGTTGCAGATGATATGTTTGCACTTGATGAAACACTGCGATTTATCAACTCTTATAATCCTCGCGAGATAATATTAACATTTATCAGATCAGCAACTAACAGCAAATTAGATAAAAATGAACTTGTGAAATATCTCGAATTGAACGATAAAAATATACAATATTTTGATACAGTCGCAAAGAATATCCAAACCATTGCATATCAAAATGAGTTCTTAAAACGAGTGTTTCCCAATTGCGGTATGTTGTCCCCAATTGAATATATTGATATGGAACGAATGGCCAGCACACGTTTGAGTTATATTATATTATTACAATATGCATATGACCACAATACGACAATTATTGATAATATAAATCAACCTATTATATATAAGAGCGACAAATATTTGACACTATCGAACAGCGCAATGTTTCAACTCAATATAATTAACAATGGTGAAAATTCACGAAATAAAAGTCTATTTGCCGTAGTCAATAAAACATCAACATCAATGGGTATGAGATATTTGAATGACTGTCTTTTAAACCCGTGTATGGATACTGCACTATTGCGAAACAGATATGATGCAATTGCGGAGCTGATGAATAAAGATCTATATATTGAGGTAGAAAATTATCTTAAAAATGTGATGGATTTGGAAAGATTACATCGACGAGTAGCACTTGGTGAACTTCATCCATTTGAATTTATGCATATGCATTATAGTTATGAACATATCGATAAGATGATTAAACAGTTATATAATAATCCAGCACTCAAATTTGTTATGATACCAGATGCATCCGTCAAACAGTTTCAAAAATTCATTACAGAATATAAATTTATACTATTATTGGATGATTTGAAGAAATATAATATGAATGATATTGAAAACAATATATTTAATCAAGGTATATATCCGGATATCGATAAATTACAAACGGAGATGAACGGCTGCCTGTCATTTATAGATGATCTAGTTTTGGTATTGAGTCGATATATTGAAACAACTGATAAAACTGACTATTTTAATGACACAGCAGCTAATAGTGTCCCCGGTACACAAACCGTGATTAAAAAAGAGTATAACGATAGAGATGGTTATTATTTATCATTAACCAAAAAACGAGCTGATACATTAACAAAAATGTTAGCTAAACATGCAAAGGGTAGTATTGATGTTCATGGTGTCACAATAAGCGTTGCAGATTTAAATATTAAGAGTGGCGGCAGCAGTAGTGCGACATATAAAATATATACTCCACAAATTAGAAATCGTTCAGATAGAGTTGTGCAGATAAAAGAAGAGTTGAAGAAATTAGTTAAAACTCATTATAAACAGTTATTAAATAAGTGGTATGTAAATTATAAAACCATGTTTGCAGATATTGTGAAATTCATATGCGTTGTAGATTTTTTGAAATCAGGTGCAAAAGTTGCTGCATTACATAATTACTATAAACCGCAAGTTGTAGAATCAGAATATGGATTCATTAAATGTACTAAATTAAGACATCCAATTATCGAACGAATTAATACGAGTATTGAATATGTACCACATGATATAACACTCGGCAAGACGGACTCATCTGCTGAGGAATATATTGATGATTCAGAAGAAGAGGTCGCTGAACCACTAATGGGGATGTTGTTATATGGATTAAATTCAGGTGGTAAAAGTACATTAATGAAGTCGGTAGGATTGGCAGTTATATTAGCACAGGTTGGATATTTTGTACCGGCAACGACATTTATTTATTCGCCATATAATAGCATTTTAACACGTATATGTGGTAATGATAATATGTATAAAGGGTTGTCATCATTTTCGGTTGAAATGGTTGAACTACAAGCTATATTGCGCAGATGTGATAAAAAGAGTTTAGTGTTAGCTGATGAGATTGCACGCGGAACAGAGACAAAAAGTTCAAATATTATAGTATTAGCAATGTTACAACGTTTATCAGACACGGAAACATCATTTGTATCGGCAACTCATTTACATGATATATATAATACCGCACGATTCAAACAGTTAAAAAATGTTAGATGTTTTCATTTGAATGTACAATATGATGCTAAAAATGATGTGTTAGTATATACACGACATTTAAAAGATGGACCAGGCGAGAATTTTTATGGATTAACAGTAGCTAAATTTTTAATACATGATCGTGCATTTATAGAATTGACCAATAGTATAAAATTAGAACTTGACAGTACCATACAAATTGTCGGTGATAAGACGAGTAATTATAATAAAGATATCTATATGACAGCATGTGCAGTGTGCAATTATAAACCTAAGGTCGGTGAAATTCCGCTGGAGACACATCATATAAAGGAACAAAAATATGCGGATAAGAACGGTACATTTACTGATACACATATACATAAAAATAATCAAAGTAATTTGGTGGTGTTATGTAACAGCTGCCATGACATGATCGATGTGCCTAATAAAGATAATGAGAAACTGGTAATAGAGGGATATAGTGATACATCACAGGGACGCATATTAAAATACACAAAAGTAAAAATATCACCCAGTGTGAAAACACATAATACAAAATTTGATGAGAGTACACTCAAACTTGTAAAATCATTAGGCGGCGAAAAAGGAATGACACGAAAAAATGCGAGAATCATTATGAAAACAAAATATAGTATTGAGATAAGTGAATCAACAATTAGCAAAATTTGGAAAATATAAATTATATAGAATTTTTGTAAAAAAATATATAAGCTATAGATATAATATATCAATATGTATAACCTTTATTGGGCAGCTGTTAAAATTGTTTTATTCGGTGTCCTCGCTTCAAAAGCCGCTTTTGATCAATCCAACAAACATCTCAGTGGACTTCTTGGCGCCACAGTGGATGCCGCCGGTGCCCCCACCAATCTTGGCCTTGCTCTCCACGGTGTCCTGTTCGTTGCCGCACTGTGGGCTTTATGCTGGGGTGCCGCATACCTCGGTTACTCTTCTTATTAAACATATCAAGTGAATCAGGTGAATTAAGTGAATTAAGTATATCAAAATAGTTTGTTAAACGAACTATTTTATAATATTATATATAGTTATAATGGAGTTTGATAAATTTGTACGAAATAGAAATTTAGATAATGCACTGTATTATACATCCACCGCAAAAAATATAATTATTGTGCCACATTATTCGCTTGATGATGCATCACTCAGCGACTTGGATAAACATTATTTACAACATAATATATTCTATAACAGTAGTGGTAATTTATTTTACCAATTATTTATAATATCATATAATGCAAATAGTGTGGGATTTGTAATGATGGCAAGGAATTGTGATGGATCCGTTGTTGAAATAAAACAAGACAGTACAGGATTAACCACAAGATCGGCAAAGGGTATAACTAAATACACCGAAACCACCGCGGCAAACACATCATATAATATAAACAATATAATGTTTCAGCCGATATATACTGATAGGATAATGACATTTTGTGGTCAGATAAATAGTGATTTAAAATTAGATTTTACTTCACTAAATTCATATATTTTGGTTGTTAATAATAAAATAAATATTGACTACTATTCGAATTGTGTAGTATATGTAATTGATGCGACAGATTCATTGACACATGTGCTCACATGTAACAGTTATAATATAACAAATAGCATAACGGATAATATATTAAATTTCACTGGGGTAAGTGCAGTTGCATATAAAACAACAATTGGGACAAATGTGGGAGATATAGTTATATACACATGTGTTAATCCCAGTGATAGTTATGCAACAGTAAATACAGTTGACATAAATTTAGTTGATCCCACACAACATGTGGATTTAATGGATATAATAAACACTAAACAGTTGATGAACCCTATTGGTATTAAAAATTCCGGATTGACTTGATTCACAAATTGTGACACTTCCCGATGAGCTTTACCACCTTATAACATTTATTTATACATAATATATGAAATTACAATTTATTTATATAAATAAATGTTATAAGGTGGTTGAGCTCATCGGGAAGTATTTATTACATCTAGACTATGAAGATTATCACAACTAGTGAGTTTATATAATAATCATAACTTATGCAGTTTTAGGTTTGCAGTTAAATTTGCGTTTCTGAGGTTTGAACTGAGAAGATGACATCTCGGCCAGGAAACTCGAATAGACAGACACAGTCGGCTCGATTACGCCAGTTAACACAGCAGACTCAAAAGCAGTTGCACGTTTTTTAGGTTTAAAATCTCGACTTTTCATCTCAGCAAGAAACTCGTCAAATACGCGTGCTTTCTCATCATGCGGCACACCTAATATTTCTTTAACATCTTTTTTAGGAGTAAAGTCATTTGCAAGTTCACTGTTGAATTCAACAACGGTGAAATGCATAATATTTTCTACATTATGTTGTGGAACAGTATTAGTGCCGATCCAAGTTGCAACAGTTTTGAGCACAGTTGATTTGTAAAACACATTGATTGTATTTTCAGTTTTAACAAGATAGTGACCATCAACAGTGCTAGCCATATCTATGGGTTCAATTTTAAATGCAGTTTTGGATTTAATATTACCATCTTCATCAGCAATTAACTGGACGGCTAGATCTGTCATTTTTTGGATGGCATAATTTAGATCTCTAGCAAATCCCAGTGGTGTGATATTTTTGGCGCCTGCTTTTTGTGAATAAACTAGGAACATATTTAGTATATATTTATATAAGAAGATTAATACTAAATAGTTAAATTATCAATTTTTTTGTATTATAATTTATGAATAGTGGGTCGGAATATTAGAGACCGCGCTCTGTAATGAATTAACAGATGAATGTAGTTTTTTGATCTCTTGTTTGAGTATTTGATTTTCGTGTTGCATACGAATTGACATTGTGTCAGTTGGCGTTAATTTAGTTGCAATATCATCAAATATTACATTTACCAGATCATTATGATATTTACCTGCATGTGTTAATAAAGTGAGATATCGCGCTGCAGACAATGTATGCGGTACATAATATTTTTTATAAATATATATCGCGAATAGTTGACCACTACCACGTGTACATATCGATATGAATATCGATTCTACTTTATCACCGGCAAATGTTATGTTTTTATTTTCCACAATATATTGCGCTATATTATAACAATTGGTATTCATTAAATAGTTAGCAAGTCGAGTGTAATCCATTGATTTATCCGCAAAACTTTTGTGCTTCATTATTGCTTTTGTAAGAGTTAATGTACGTGAAAAATATATTGCGGAAAATCCCATTACATCACATATATTGACATCAATATCTTGTGTCAATATATGGGTGACTAATTTGTCACGATGTCGTCTACAAGCCAACATGAGTAATGTCTCACCTTTGTTATTTTGCAAATCATAATTAATCGGTGGTACTGCAATATCAGATTCACCGTGTTGTCGAATAATATTTAATACATGCGACCCGTCATATTCATCAGCCGACATTAAGTGTCTCATCAAGTTGGTATTACCGTTTTCATTTTGACTGTTAAGTGTAGCAAAATCAACTGATGAAGAACAGCCCATCTGTATTATTTGTAAGTAATTGAGTATATACATTAGTTATAAAATAAGTAGTTGTCATATGTTATATTTTCAATTTTTTTGGTTGAACATGTATCTTATTCTTGCTGAGCATATTACCGATAAATGTTATGTCAGTTGTTGTTATTTTAGTTGTCATATCTTGTTGAATTGTTTTATACAGTGTGGGAAATGACATGGTATACGACAAAACGACTAAATATTCTGCGGATGACATATCGTGTGGTTTACAATATTGATCATATATATAAGTAGCAAAACGTTCTATTTCATCACGATCATAATGCAAATATTTCATATCATTATGTGCAACGTATACACCATCAAACAGATAAATATAATCGTTGTAAATAATATTTTTATATTTGATAAGCATGAGTGCCATATCACATTTGCCATTCCGTATGTAGCGATTAATGATTGGTTTATATTTTACAGTTTCATCATTATAATGTTTATGATTTAAAATCTGGACTAAATAGTATTGTGTACTTATATAATCCAGTACAGTATGTTCTTGTTTATCGCATATATTTAGATTGACATCTTCGTATGTTAATAACATGTCAAATAGTTCGCGATGTTTAAAACGGCATGCTAACATGAGCAATGTTTCACCTTCCTTATTTTGTATATTGAAATCGATAAAATCATGATATTTTGTGACATAACTTAATATTTTTGTATGACGTTGTTTGTAATACATATAACGCATAATAATAGTATTATCTCCACCATCTACAACTTGATTGATGTTTTTTGCATTAACAGCACCCATGATTATTGATATAATTGTTTTATATAAACATATATTTAATAAATTAAATAATCAACTTTTTCACAGCAACATGCCATCAGTAGTAAGGTAAATAAGTATCATATACGATACTATCAACTTCCTTGCGAACAGGAGGTTTTTTATATAATATATAATTTTCAAGTGTTTTGTTAATGATTTTCATATCTGAACTTGGCACTTCAGCAGTCATATCAAGATTTATCGATACACGTAAAGTTTTAAATCGTTGTGCAAGAGCCGAAATAGTTAAATATTCAACTGGTGAAATATTATGTTGTTTATAATAATGTTCGTAAATATATGTTGCAAAATATTCACTTCCATCTTCACATGATTGACGATATAAATCGGCATAGTTGTCTAAAACAATTTTTTTATATTCGATAACGGTTACTACCATACTATATCTGCGTATTGCGACAAAATAATCAGTTAGCAGTTTATAGTTCGTAATTTTATCAAATTGTCCATTTTTAGCGAGTTGAGTAAACCAGACTGGAGTGCGTGTATAATATAATAGTGATCGTCCTTTTTTATCACATAATTTTATATCGACATTTTTATGTGCCAATATAAAATTAGCCAACTTAATATCCATACAGTTACATGCACGCATAAGTAATGTTTCGCCCATATTATTCTGTAAATTGAAATCGATCTGGTCATGATATTTTTCAACAAGTTTGAGTATTATGGTTCGATTGCGAGAGCTATACCAAGCAGTTGTATATAACATCAGATTAGTGTTGCCATCACTATGTTGTTTATTGATATTTTTTGAATTGACAGATAGTTTTAGACCCATAGTAATATATGATTGTTATAATAATAGTATATCTCACAAATTAAATAATCAATTTTTTGATATAAAAAAATTGAAATATTAACAATTTATTAAAGCCGCCTATACAATAAAATTATTATACAATGCAAATACCTACAATATCTAAAGTGTTATTTGGTGTGAGTGGTGCATGTTTGGTAACCGCTTATATCGTCAAACTGCGCAAACAAATAGACAGTAATTATATTGTATTGAACAGTAAAATAGACAACAATGAAAAATTATTGCGTGTACATCTAAATATGTTGAATAAAAGAATAGATAAACTAGCAAACGAATCTGATGAGCCACCTTCCCCTAAATATTATAATCAGAGCACAGATATTTAATTTCATCTCAATCCGCTACACCATTGTGCAAATACCACGACAATGACAAACATAATTCCAATGAATGACAATGAATATTTTTCAATACGTTCCTTTATATCTGGCTGACATTTAATATTTATTTCAAACGCAATGTTAAGAGGTCGATCATAGTTATTAGTGAATAAAAAACAAACTCCTGACTGATCAAGATGACCATATTTTAATACATCATTAAAGTATACTTTATCGACAACATTGAGAGGCCAATTTAGAGAAGCTATAGGTGTGTTAATATCGCCTTCACAATAACTATATGGTACTGTTAAAAATGATGTATAGCCATTCGCAATAAAATTTAAATCTATATGCCATGTATCATGACACGTTGCAAATTTTTCATATATGTAATTGCCTCGTGGAGGAATCACAATATTGGCACAATTGGCAACAGTCAATAATGTGATGACAAGATATGCGATTGATTGCATAGATTTCATTTGTTGTTATATATTAAATTTGTATAATTGAGTTGTTTCATACTGTTAAATATTCACTTTTTTCGGGTTTACACCGCAAAAAATTCACTTTTTTCGTATTTTTTATTTAACATCTGGTGCCATGGATTCTGCATCATATTTATATCCACAGCTGGTGACACCGCGTAGATAACCATTCACAACACGTGCACGATGTTCCGAAACACAATCCCTTGGTCTTACATCAATTGCAGATAATATCTTGCCATCATCCCTGACTAACGCACGACTAGTAGTACATTTGTCATATCGTCGTTCGGCCCAGCTGGTGACGCGACCTCCGTGTTCATATGAATAGTGATGTTCTCTGCTCAGAAATGGATATGTTAACATATTAAAAATCTCACTGAAAATAGGTATATATGGTTTATCAAATAAATTTAGTGGACTTTGACTACGTGCATGTTCATAATATGTCTGGCGTTTGATGTGTGTTATTTTTGGATACCACTGAAATAAAGTGGATCCTGCAGATGTATCAGATGCGGCAATTTTAACTTGACTCATTGTTGTTATATATAAATTTTCATATGCTGTGTTGTTCAAATTGTTAAATATTCAATTTTTTATACCGCACTATTCGTAACGGCTGGTGTAGCTGATGTTTGCGGTCGAGTAAATGTGCAATGAATGCACTTGCAAAGTAACCCAAGTGCAAAACAACTGATAGCGATATAAAATACAATACCCCAAATATACGTTCCCACATCCGCGACACAATCAGTTGTAAGTTGATATTTTACAACTATGTCGTGTCGTTCTGTATTTGTGAAGATAAAACAGAACTCATCATATATGTTACTCCGTATCACACCGTTATGATGTGATATATTCATTACACTCAATGATGGATATATATTTTCGCGAATTATATCCACATTTAGATCGGGAAAAGCACATAGACTTTGCGATGCTGTGTAGAAAGACACATTATTAATGGCATGTGCTGTATTGTTAGTTGTGCCGTTAGTTGTGAATGCCAAATTGATGTTAAAATGATTATCATATAGACATTTGCTCTTTATGGGCAGAATAACGAATTTACCGGCATGTATGTCAGTTGTTGTAAATTCTGATTTTGTAACAGATACAAATGTACAGCACACGCCGAACAGAATAAGCAGTTTATACATTGCTAAAGTACTGATATAATAAAGTAATAATATTGGAGATTATAGTGTATATAATATTCAATTTTTTCATCTGGCCCAACTTTTAAATGTATCATTACAGAAATATACTATCAAGAACATGACAAAAAATACGGACAACATTACATATAACCATGTTAAATTAAGTTTTGTCGTTATATCACATCCGGCTGTTATATTATAATTAATTGTGACTGGATGATATTCTTCATTTATGAATACAAAACATAAATAATTGTCTGAATTATCAATATATTGTTCTATAACAGAATATGATTTATTTATTGCACTGAATGACGATATAATATTGTCTATGCGAAATGGATCGGTAATTACACCCAAACATGTTGCAGCTGTTCGTGCAGTTGTCATTGTTATAAATGTCACTTTATCATCAGTATTAGTTGTGTTAAATGCAATGTGGAGCATAAATCGACCGTTTGCATTGTCACTATATGGGCAATAAATTTGTTCATATGGTATAATGAATGCACGCGTACTTATTGTCGCTTGTGAAGCATCAACATATAATATAACCGAACAAATAACTGCTAATGATACAAATGAAGTCTGCATGTTTTATAACATATAATATATTGGATAAATGAAGCCGTTTAAATTTCAATTTTTTTATTATTTAAACCGATATTGCACCGGCATTATCTGTTTGTTCATGAGATTCACATTTATCGCGACAACATATCACCACAAATCCAATGACCATACCCAAACTCATCAGTGTAACAAACCAAATTAATTCCACATCAATTTGTGTGGATATATCACATCTTGTTATTATTTTATAGCTGATTGTGACAGAATGTTGCTCCTCATTTCTGATCATGAAACAAAAATAATAATTTGGATTGTCAATATATCGTGTTGTTGTGATGTGTGATTTATTCACTATACTGAGTGACGGCATGATATCACCAACATTAAATGGATCGGTAATTGGTCCTGTACATATATTGGTTGTCATTGTTAAAAATGATACTTTATCATCGATATTGCTTGTTGTATTGAATACGACACCGAGTGTGAAACGGCTGGCGGGATAACTACATAAAGTTAGTTTATATGGTATAACGAATCCCCGTGCACTGATTGTTGCCTGTGAAGCATCAACATATAATATACCCGAACAGATGGTCAGGAGTAATGTGAGATGATGATTCTGCATACTTCACCATGTATATCTATTTATATTATATTGGATAAATTAGATTATTAAAATTTCAACTTTTTTTATCACGATTTTTAGCTGTGGCTGCAGCAGTTGTTGCCAATTTATCAGCCATCATATTACCATACCAAATGGCATATTTTTCCGGATCAGTTTTATCAGGTTCTTCTTTATGTCCTCTAACATGTTTGAATATTACCGTATTTTGCTTATATAATTCACATATCTTTTTAACAACTGCGAGATTTTGGATAGCTTTACCATCTTTCTTTTTCCATCCATTCTTTTCCCATGTTTTGGACCATGATGTAATGACATCAATACTATACTTACTATCAGTGTATATATATATGATTTTACCACATTGATCCAATTCATGAAGTGCACATAATATACCCATTAATTCAGAGTTCTGATTAGTGACATTTACAGTGAGCTCCTGCGATATGTTTCGCGCATCACCATCACCGAAAAATACAGATGCTCCACCATATCGTTTAGCAGTTTTTTGATTATTGCCTAGTGATGATCCATCGGTAAATACTGATATACTGTTCGTTAAACTGTTCGTTATACTGTTCGTTACACTGTTCATTATAATACTATATATTCGACACAAGTTTATGTATAATTATAAACAAAATGATCATTTTTATTAAAATAAGTCAATTTTTATGACTTTATATGCAAAAAAATTGAAAAATTAATTCTATAGGATATTCATTATAATAACAAATCATATCTGTATCTTTATGAGCAACAAGAAACAATCATCCTCTTCTGATAC
>Ga0210399_10000511_pt1 | contig 31208 bp, 23 predicted proteins | sample IncBWC14MmetaG_FD_150865 | JGI IMG/M metagenome (GOLD analysis project Ga0210399, IMG submission 150865) | Forest soil microbial communities from Barre Woods Harvard Forest LTER site, Petersham, Massachusetts, United States - Inc-BW-C-14-M | ecosystem: Environmental > Terrestrial > Soil >... | reverse complement strand
GCAGAATCCTGATGGTCAAGGATTGTCCCGTGCACGGACATTTCGAAGATGTGATCTCGATCGATCCGCAGTTCTTCCGGCATCTGGAGGAGATGTTCCCCGGCCGCGACATCCGCGCTCATAACGACGAAAAGCTGCACAACCACGGCAGCAGCACCATCAAGCACGGGCGAGGATCGGTGCTGACCATCGACCTGACCAACCGCTGCAACATGATGTGCGACCCCTGTTTCATGGATGCCAACCAGGTAGGCTTCGTCCACGAACTTAGCTGGGACGACGTCAAGACGCTGCTCGACAACGCATTTTCCATCAAGCCTCGGCGTCAGATGTCGGTGCAGTTCTCCGGGGGCGAGCCGACCATGTCCCCGCATTTTCTGGACGCCATTCGCTATGCCCGCCAACTCGGATACGACAGCGTGCAGGCCGCTACCAACGGCATCGAGTTCGCCAAGAGCCCGGAGTTTGCGCGGCAGGCCGCGGAAGCGGGCTTGCGCTATGCCTATCTCCAATTCGACGGCATCGGCAACCCTGCGAATTCCCATCGTAACGTCGGCAATCTGTTCGATGTGAAGCTGCGCGCCATCGAGAACCTGCATTCCAACGGCGTCGAAATCGTGCTGGTTACGACTGTGGTCAACGGAATCAACAACGAGCAGGTCGGCCGCGTCGTGCAATTCGCCCTCGATAACCCGGACAAGATAGCCATGGTGTCGTTCCAGCCGGTCTCTTTCACCGGCCGCGACGAAGCCGTGACCGACGAACGCCGCCGGGCGCAACGCTACACCCTCTCGCACCTCGCGCACGATGTGAAGAATCAGTTGCATATCGGCGAGCCGGTCCGCGACTGGTTCCCCCTCTCGTTCCTAAGCACGTTTTCCGACTGGGCCGACCTGGTCCACGGCCCCGAAGCCGCCTGGGGCCAAGTCGCCTGTGGCTGTCACCCTAACTGTGGGGTGGGGATGGCGATGATGGTCGATAAGGAGACGCGCGAGGCGATCCCGGTGACGGCGTTCGTGGATGCGGATCAGTTCGCCAAGGACGTTGCGAGGATCAACGATTGGGCTCGCGGCAAGTGGATGTCAGTTGTGGGGATGGCGCTGGCCCTGGTGCGAAACTACGATGCTTTCCGCGCGCCGACTCATTTTCGCGCTTTCGATATGTTGAGGAAGCTCGACAAGGGTTTGGGCGCAACGGGACGCGACTATGGCGACGTCTCTGGCAAGCGCACGCTAGCTGATATTGTGCGGCGCAGGCGCGACCGCTGGAATCTGCTATTCGTGGCGGGCATGTGGTTCCAGGATCTGTTCAACTACGATTTCCGAAGGACTGAGCAGTGCATCATCCCGTACGCCACGCAGGAGGGGGAGATTTCCTTTTGTGCTTATAACACGGGGATGGGTTGGCGGAACATCATCGAGAAAATGCACATCACGGCCACGCTGACCAAGTGGTACGAGGAGCACGGCCGCCACGAGATTTTCGCGGGCGGCAAGAGCGTGAAGCTCAGCAGTACCGAACATCATTTGGTTTTGAAGGACGAGATCGTGACCAACGAGGCCCAGCACGACCTGGAGCAACTGGGCATCGCCAAAAACGCCCGCGAGGAGAAGCTGCAGGCGCGCGCGGAGCGGGATGCAGAGAACGTACGCATGGCCAAGCTGTATCGCGAGTTCGTGCTGAAAGAACAACCGCTCCCGAACCTTGTGCAGATTGGGTTGCCCGCCGAGGCGCCCTCCCACGCGGACCAGGAAGCGGTGGGACGCAGCGGGGATTAGGTCGAAGTGCGACTGCGGCCCACCCTGGGCTGAAGCCCGCATCTATCTTGCACTTTTACGCGGCGCTGAAGCGCCGCTCTTCACGGTTGTGCACTTACGGGTCGTGCACCCACGGTCGTGCGCTCTCGGTCGTGCACTCACGGTCGTGCACTCACGAAAAAATTAAGGGCAAAGGCGACGGACAAGAGTGTCCGTCCCACGTCATCACTTTGAATCAGGCGCCGCGGAGGGCGCCGACTCCTTCGGTGGAGGGTTCGGAAACTGGCGTCAACCCTCTTGGGGCCAGGAGTTTTGTTTCCTTCATGTAGGCCTGGGGATCCATCAGGGTTTGGGTGCGCGCAAGAATCTGGGCCAGGCGGGGAACGTCGCGCAACCTGACCTGCCTGAGCCATTGCCACCACTTCTTTTTCCCCGCGATGTTGAGAACGCTGCGGCGCCACGATTCGCAATAAAGCTCGAAGAAGCGCTCCGGGCCCAGGCGCGGCTGCCAAAGCAGGTGGTGCAGATCGTACTGGGTCCAGTCGAATACTTCGATCTTCTTTTTGCTTTTTTCGAAGTAGTAGGTGCCCGGCAACGGCGTCAGAATAGTAAATCCCACGCGATACAGTTGATGCTCGTCCAGGAAATCCCACAGGCCTTGAAAATCTGCCTCGGTGAAATCGGGATCGATGATGAAATTTCCGGTGACCCCGAACCCGAGTTCACGGGCGATGCGAACCGCTTCGACCGTCGTGTTGATGTCGGCGTCCTTCACCAACGAATTGAGGCCGGGGCTGGTGTGGGACTCCAGGCCAAAGAAAATGTCGAAAGATTTCGCGAGCGGACGCCAGAGCTTTAACAGGTCCGCATTCTCGGTGACCAGATCGGCGCGGGTTTGCACCAGCAGCAGGTTCTTACGCTCTTTCGAGCGGAGCAGGGTGTGGCCTAATTCTTCGCTGCGCGCCCGGTCGGCCCAGAACAAATCGTCGACCATGAAGAGGTTGCGGCCCGTAGCCTCGAAGTCGGCGCGTACTTGTTCGGGCGCATGGCAGCGATAGGTGCGCTTGTAGAGTTGCCACACCGAACAGAAGTTGCACCGGTACGTGCAACCGCGGGCCGTTTCCATAGTCCACATCGGCATGTAATTCAAGCAGCAGTAGCGCTTTTGATAGCGGGCAACGACGGACCGGTCGGGCAAGGGCATCTGGGCCAGATCCAGCCACTGCTCCGGCTTGACGGTCGTCGCCTGAAAGTGCCCGTCTCCCTTGGGGAGCAGCAACGATGGAAGCGTGTCGAGCGGGCGACCGTTAGCGATGGCGTCGCACAAGGCGGGCATCAGCGCCTCGCCCTCGCCGACACAAATTGCATCCACGGAGCGGTTGAGATCGACGGCCTTGGGGTAGGCGGAGATGGCGTGGCCGCCGAGGGCGACAAAAATCTTCGGATTGCACGCCTTGATCTGGTCGGCCAGGCGGAGCGACGTCGGTGCTTCGAGGATGTGCAGGCAGGAGATCGCTACCAGATCGGGCTGGGACTCGCGCAAAATTTCAGGGATGCTGCGGCGCTCGAAACGCATGTCCGCCAGAGTGACGGAATGCCCTGCTGGGCGTAGCGCAGCCGCCAGATACAAGAGACCTAACGGTTCCGTTTGAAAAAAAGGGGCCAACCCGAACTGATAGGTTTCTTGAGAGGGCCTTAGCAGCAGGATTCGCACTGGCTACCTCCCTGGCTCCAGAGTCCGACTCCTGCCCGCGTAAATTCAATCATCACCGATGGACGACGCATTGTCATTCTCATTGCATTCGCGGCGATGCAATGCTGACGAGCGGATTCCCGGACCTCGATTGGTCTGCGGGTTGCTCCTTGGCAAGCAAGGAGGCAGGTACAGCTGGTTCGGGGCGACGCCCGGAGCCGCGTGGCATCTCCAGCAGCTTTCGCCAGGAGAATCGCAAACGCCTCTTCAACAGGGAACGGCGCGTGTCGCGAAAGGGATCTTCCGAAGTGCCATAGACCGGATGGTAGCTGTCGGTTCTCTCCAGGCCGGGAACCTCGATGCCGAAATCGTTGAGCTTCATGAAGTGCCGCATCTGCAGCTTGTAGCGGCCTTCGATACCGAACAACAGCTCCAGTAGGCGCTCGTTGAGCCAAATGATATGGCGCAGGCCGAAGGCCCACACGTAACTATACCCCTTGAAAAATTTCCAGTCGCTCTTCGTGGGCCACCACATTCCGATGATCTCGCGGCGGATTTTCCAGCGGGCAAAGCTGAGTTCCTCCGGGGATAAAGCGGAAGTGCGGGTGTTGCTGAAGTAGCCGTCATACCAGCGGAAGTCGGAAAGGTTCTGTATCTGACCGTTGCGCAGCATGTTATCGCGCAACGGCGTCTTGGGATAGGGGGTCATGATCTGGTCCATGATGCTGGAGACACCCTGCTCCTTGATGAACTGGTAGTTCTCCCGCATGCTCTCGGGATCGTCGTCGGGAAGTCCGTTGATAAGACCCGCAATCACGACGATGTTTTCTTTCTGCAACTCAGCAATCGCCTTCTTGATGGCGGGGAGCGTGTTGGGCTTTTTCATGGCCCGGAGGTTCTTCGTAGAGGCGTTTTCGATGCCCAGGAAGATGGAGACGAAGCCCGCCTTGGGCAATTTCTTAATGACGTTCGGGCGTTGGGAAAAGCCGATCACGGTAGCTTGCGTCGTGAAGTGCAGATTCTTCAGTTTGAGCGAGATTACCCCATCGATCAGTTGCTCGAAGCGGTCCATGTTCTGGGTGATATTGTCGTCGGTGCAAAAGATGTGGCGGGCACCACGGCTATAGGCGTCCTCAATATCGGCCAGCACGCGTTCCAGCGGATACTGCCGGATCGAGCTGCCATACATTTGATGAATGCTGCAGAAGTTACAGTGATAGAGGCAGCCCCGGGAAGTCTCGATTACGTCGGCCTTGCGGAAATACATGTGGAAGTTCTTGATGATGCGCTTATCGCGCGCGGGAAGCTTAATCTTAGTTACGTCTTCCAGCGGACGAGCTGCGTTATGATGAAACTGGCGGTTTTCAGTCTTGTAGGAAACGCCCAACACGTTGTCCAGCCCGCGGCCTTGTGCGTCGAGCGAGTCCAGTAGTTCGCCGAAGCTGAAGTCCCCCTCGCCGCGCACGATGAAGTCCCAGTAGTCTGCTCCAGGCGATCCCTCGATAGTGTCGTAGGACAGCGTGGCGTGGTAGCCGCCGAGCACGGTTTTAATACGAGGATCGAACTGCTTTGTCAGATACGCCAGGCGGAGGTTGCAGTCGTACTGAAAAGCCATCCCGGAAAAGCCCACCACGTCCGGGCGTTCTTGCCGCAATGTCTCCATCAGAATTGGAATGGCGCGCTTGCGGGCGGGCGCCAAATCCAGGACTTTCACGTCGTGGTTGTCGATCTGGGCCGCGATGGTGGCCAACGCCACCGATGGCGGCTCCCACTGCCTCCTCGGAACCCAGGGGGACGTTGCCGGGCATTGCACGAGCAGAGCTTTCATAGTCGAATCCTAGAATCAGTCTTGAGATTGCGCGAAATTTTACCGGATTGTGGAACCGCCGGTCGCCAGTATCCTCAATTGCGGCCACAGGTTATCCCACTCCGGGGATAGTTTGCAAGGCGGAATTGGGATGGTTGGGGTGGGCTTGACGACGGAGGGAGAATCATTGACCACGAAGTTCGCGAAGGGCTGGCTGGCAGGGCTTTTTGGAGTGGCCGGACGCGTGATACACTCCCAAATTCCAGCGTACTGGCTGGGCGCATTTGAGCTCACGCTGGACCCTGCAGTTATGCGAACCTGCGCGCTCATTCCGGCATACAACGAGGTCCCCTACATCGCCGATGTGGTGAAGGGAACTCAGCCGCATGTGGAAGAAGTCGTCGTGATTGACGATGGCTCCGGCGATGGGACTGGGGAAGTTGCCAGAGATGCGGGAGCGACTTGCCTGCGATCGCCGCGGAATTGCGGCAAGGCCTCGGCGCTGCGTACCGGCATCGACTTCGCGCGCGCCCAGAACTTTACCCATGTGATTACTCTCGATGGCGACGGACAGCACTGGCCGGAAGATATTCCCGGCATGCTTCAGGTGGCTGAAGAAACGGGGGCGGATCTGGTGATTGGAGCGCGCTCGTTCGATCGGGCCTCGATGCCTCGATCGCGTTATTACTCCAACACCATTGGGAGCCGGCTTGCGTCGTCGCTGGTGGGCCGCGAGATTCGCGACAGCCAGAGCGGGTTCCGGCTGTTCCGGCTGGATAAACTTCGTGGGACCAAACTGCGGAGCCGGTACTACGAACTGGAAATGGAAATGTTGATCAAGATGGCGCGCTCGGGTTGTACGATTGCGCATGCGCCGGTGCGGACCATCTATCACGACGGTGAGGCGCGCTCCAAGATGAGGCCGGTGCGAGACACGGTGCGGGTCTGCCTGTGGTCGGTGGCATTTCGTTTTCTGGGTGCATGACTGGGTGCATAACATGATCCCGCGGATCACACCGCTAGCCGCCCTGCTTGCGCTTCTGATTTTTCCGGGAGTTCTGGCGGCGGAGTCCGACGATCTGTTGAACCGGATTTGGGATGGGGTTCAGCAAGCACAGAAGAAATACACCAGCTTCTGCGGGACGATTACCGAAACCCGCACCTCGAGCCTGATGGTGAAACCTCTGGTGCTGCGCGGGAAGTTTTGCGCCGAGGGCACCACCCGATTCGCACTGGAGTACTCCGAACCGGCCAAGGTTCGCATTCGCTTCAACGAGAACTACCTCAACGTTACCAGCGGCGACAAGACAGAAGTCCTGGAAGTGGGAAGCAGCGTGCGCCGCACGCAGTCCTATTTCAGCCGGGAGAACTCCATCGGGAATCTGAAAAAGAATTTCACGATCACCGTGCAGGAGGACAGCGGGGATTTCGAAATGAAGCTGGTTCCGCGGACGGACGCTTTTCGTCGCCGGCTGAATTACCTGGTGGTGAAGCTGAACAAGCGGGACTTCCTGCTGCAGTCGCTGGAAGTGGATGGCAAGAGCGGGGTAAACAGCGTATTTGTCATCGACGTGAACTCGTTGAACCCGAAGATTCCGGCGGAAACGTTTGAGGTGTACAAGCCGCAGTGATCGAGCAAAAAGTGATGCAACGAAAAGTGACCGAGCCAAAGGTGATGGAGCGAAGTGAAATCGAGGCGATGATTCCGCATCGCGCTCCCTTCTTGTGGATCGACCGGGTGGAAGAACTGGAGCCGGGACTGCGTTGCGTTGCCGTGAAGTTCGTCGATCCGGCGAACCCGATTTTTGCCGGGCATTTTCCCGCCAGGCCGATTCTGCCGGGCGTTCTTCTGATCGAAGCAGTGGCCCAGACCGCGGGAGTGATGCTGGGATCGGCCTCGCCGCAACTGGTTGGGGAAGGAGTGGCCCTGCTCGCGGCGGTAAACCGCTTCAAGTTTCTCAAGCCCGTGAGCCCGGGGCAGGAACTGCGCATCGAAACCAAAAGGCTGACTGAAGTTGGCAAGATGGCGTGCATCGGCGGGACGGTGTGGGTGGACGGAGAGATGGTTGCTAGCGGAGAGTTGTCGGTGGTGTCGGGTTGATGGGCGAACGGTTGATGGGCGAACGAAAGACGTGATCCGAGGATTTCAGACTCGCGCGCGGGAGTTCGCAGCCGTCCTGCTGAAGGAGGGACTTGACCCCGCCCACGCCGCGGCGGCGGTGTTCGTGGGGATCTTCATCGGGATCGTGCCCATTTATGGATTTCAACTTTTGGTGGCAGTGACTCTGGCGTTGTTGTTTAAGCTGAACAAGCCGCTGACGGTGGCCAGCACGTTCATCAACAATCCGCTGCTGCAGCCGGTGATTGTCGTGTCGTCGGTTGAGATCGGCTACTTTCTTCGCAGCGGCGCATTCCGGCCGTTTCATATGTCTGCGCTGGCTGGCCCGCACATCAAGGAAGAACTTCTGGCCTGGGTGATGGGCAGCGTGGTACTGGGAGTAATCGTCGGCAGCACCGGGGCGGCGATTGCGGCAGGTGTAGTCCAGCTTAAAGCGGCTGCCAATCCGGGATTGCGGGACCGCATTCATTTTGTGAACCAGATGTTTGCCCCATGCGCGCGAGCCGACCGCGGGTTCGTCCGGTGGAAGCTGCGTCTGGATCGGGTCTTTTCATTGCTTGCGGAGCTGCTCGCTGCCGAAGACCTGGGATCGGGAACAGTCGTGGATCTGGGCTGCGGGTACGGCATGGCTCTGAGTTTTGCGGCCTTCGGTGATATCAGCCGGCGCCTAGTAGGTTACGACCTGGACGCGCATCGCATCGCGGTCGCGCACCAGGCCCTCAGCCAGCTCAATGCGAACCTGAGCGTTGCGGACGTTCGTGGCCTCGATCTTCCGCCATCCGCTTTGATTCTTATCATGGATGTGTTGCAGTACCTGCGCGCCGATGAGCAACTAACCCTGCTGCAACGGTGCTGCGCGGCGCTCGAGCCCAACGGTATGCTGATCTTTCGCGTCCACGATCGCGAACACGGTCTGTGGTCCGCGATTACCATGGCTTTCGACCGGCTCATCTTCTTATGGGGACGCGCCGGGGCGCAGCCCGTGACACTTCCAGCTGCCGAGTACCACAGTGTTCTGGAGAATGCGGGTATGCGGGTTGAACAGCGCCGGTTTCGAAACCGTCTTCCCCTGGCTCATATCCTGTTCATCGCGAAGAAACCGCTGACGGAAGTTTCAGCATGATGGCCCGTTTGATGCGCTGGGTGGGCGGCCTGGTGGTAGACCATCCGGGGCTGGTCACGGCCCTTAGCCTGGTCGGGACCGTATTGTTGTTTGCGAACATCCACAACCTGCGAACCGGGACCGACCTGACCGACCTGTTTGGGAATCACGATCTCCAATGGCAAGCTGCGAGCCAGATCGGGAAGGATTTGGGCTACGGCAACCAGCTGTTCGTGCTGATCGAAGCCCCGGACGGAGTGGACACCACCAGCGAGATGGAAGAGATGGCCGACCATCTCACCGCGGACATGGAAGCCAGCGGGTTGTTCCTGCATGCACGCAGCGGTTTGCAGGAAGACGAACTGCTTAACATGGTGCGGTACTTTACCTGGGACTTTCCTTCATTTGTGGTGCCAGAGCAAAAGGAGGATTTGAAGCGGCGGCTGGATCCGAAGCAAATTCATCAAACCGTCCGCCGCGCCGCCGTCGAACTGGTCTCGCCGTTCTCGTCTTTGGGCACGAATTACTTCGTTGCCGATCCTTTGGGCCTGATGGAAGTGGAGGCGCGTGACAGCCGAGGCTTTTCGCAGTTTGCAAATTTCGATCTGAACTGGGGATCGGGAAACCGATTCTTCAGCAAAGACCACAAGGCGCTACTCATCATCGCCGAACCTCGCCAGTCGGCCATGGATTATAAGTTTGCCGAGCAGGTGGTGCGGTGGACTCGCGAGCACATCCAGGAGGACATCAAGAAGACGAGCGCGGGGCCGGATTTGCGGGACTCCGGAGTGCGGGCCCTTGCGGCAGGGGCCTATGTTTACGCGGAGCAGGAGCACCAGTTCATCGAGCAAAATATTCACCGGATTTCTCTGCTTTCGATCGCCGGCAATCTGCTGTTGTGCCTGGTGATCTATCCACGGATTCCATTGCTGCTCTTGTCGCTGCTGCCCGCTGGCCTGGGGATTCTCTGGACAACGGGCATCGCAAGTTTCTATCCGGGAGAAGTAAATCTCATCAGCCTGTCCTTTATTGCGATCCTGGCGGGATTGGGAGACGATCAAGTCGTACATTTCTTCAACCGGGTGCCGCAGGAATGGGCCAAGGGCGGGACGCTGGATGACGCTGTGCGGCGCAGCTTCGAAACCACCGGGCTGAGCGTTGTCTTCTGCATCGTAACCGCGGCGACAGCGACGGCCTCCCTCGCCCTCTCCGGTTTCAAAGCATTGGCGGAGTTCGGGTTCGTCCTCACCGTGGGAATGTTCATGATGATGTTCCACACCCTGTTGACCGTTCCTGCGCTGATGAGGCTATGGTGGCGGTTCTCGAAGCCGCGCGCGCCGGAGACCATTACCTTTCGCGTGCTTCCCTGGATCGCGCGGAAATTCGTCGATTTTGTGGGCCGGCACGCCTACCTGGTTGTCGGCCTTGGGTTGGGAGTGTTCCTGTTGTCGTTATTCTTTCTGCCTGCCATCAAAATGCAAGGGCGCTTCGAGATCACCGGTGCCGATAATCCTGCGGTTGCGGCGCAGAACCGGCTTTCCGCAAGGTTCGGCATTGAGGGTAGTCCGAACGTGCTCTTGATCGCCGGCGGCCAAGAGGAGGTACTGCGCCGGGCCGAAGAATTGACGGCCGGTCTGGAAGCCTATCGGCAGCGCGGCGTGATCAAGTCTATCTTCTCGCCCACGGCGCTGCTTCCCTCAGAGCGAACGCAAAAGGAACGGGCCAGCTCGCTGGTGGGCGTCAATCTGGTGGTTTCGGCCCGCGCGCTTGAGGATTCGCTGCGCGAGAATGGCTTTCGGACCGAACCGTTCCAGCCCTTTATCGACCAACTGCGAAAGCTCGGACAAGGCTATGCCCCAATTACGGTAGAAACGGCTGCCAAGTTCCTGCCGCCAGGACTGCTCGACAACAGCATTCGCAAGACCGGGGAGCGTAAGTATGTCGCCGCCATCGCATTTTATGCCACAGATCCCGATGCAATCGATGTAGTTCCGGACAGTGTTATCGCGTCATGGAAGAATCAATTTGGTCCGTTCGTGGAGTTCTCCTTCGACAAGATGAACCGCGACATGCAGAGGCAAGTACTGCATGACAGCCGCCGAGCATTGGTGTGGACCGCGGCTGGCATCCTGTTGATTGTCTACCTCTGTTTTCGCAACCTGCGTGTGTCGCTCATCGTACTGATCCCCATCGTATTCGGCATTGTCGTAACTTTCGGGCTGTTGCTGCTGGTGAGGCACCGCTTCAGTTTCATGTCGATCACGGCGATTCCTCTGATCATTGGTATTGGGATCGATAATGGCATCCATTTAGTCCGCCGCTACCTGGAGAACGAAAGCAACGAGATTCTCGCGATCGCGAAGGCCTCAGGCGCGGCGCTGATTCAATCGAACCTGACCACGATCATTGGGTTCGGGGCGCTGATGGCATCCAGCTTCGCGCCGCTGGCCGAAATGGGTCTGGTGACTTCGCTGGGAGTGGCGCTGGCGCTGGTCGGCGGGCTCGAGTTGGTTCCCGCAGTTATTTTCTTACAGGAACAACGGCGGGCGCTTTGACATGCAGATAGAAAGGCGTCAACCACGAAGGCCCACGAAGTACTCCTGTTTAGTTCCTTGCTTCCTGGGCTTCTTGCCTGGCGTGATTCGTGCATCATATTTCACGACAACCTGACTTGGTAGGGTACGGGTCGGTCTGCAAGTGTTCGTATATACTTTCAAACGACTAAGCTTTGATTGATGAAAAGCCGATAAACGAAAGCAGTACGTTCGCCAAGCTGTCATGGGCGCGATCTCGTCGCGATACCCCGGCGCACTACCGATTCCTTTCTATGATTATCGATCAAGTTCAAAATTCTGATTTTCGGATTTGATTTTCATGAAATTATCGCTTCGCTTGGCGACGTCGTTCTTCTTCCGGTTCTTCTCACCAGTGGCTGGGTTAGGGCAAATTGCAGGCCTCCTATCGTTTTCTGCGCTTCTGCTTTTACCGCTGACGGCGGAAGCTGGTCTGCCTCGGGCGGCGGTCTCGATTCCAACCGACCAGAGCCTGGCCGCGGGATTAAAGGCCGCCCAACAGTGTGAAAGTCCGGGCAAATTGATCGTGCTGCCGCCGCTGTCTTTCAGTCTCTCAGGCGACCAATATCCAGCCAGCTTTTTGGACGAGCAGACACAAGCCGTCCAGAGCATGCCCGAGGGATCCGAGGTCTGGCTGCATGTGGTTGTGGGAGCGGGTTCGTTTACCGGCAACGAGTCGGAGAAGCAGATTACCGAGCGGGTTGACGCATTCCTCAAACGGATGCCTCTTTGGGCGAAGGCGCTGCGCGGACTGATTGTGGAAATCGAAGCCAAGGGAATCGAGCCGTTGACGGCCCCCGATCTGCTTGAGTTCGGGCTGGCGCGGATGGCGTTAACCGCTAAGGCGAGCAACGCCGGCTTGCGCGTGGCATTTGTTTTTGGGCCTGGATTTATCGGCCGGCACGGCGATGTGGTGACGCGGCTCGCCACCTACTCCGATCTGCTGGGAACGACCTATTCGGAGGGCTGGCGTCAGGATGCCGCGTGGATTTCCGAGCATGCATTGAATAAGCCACTCATCCTCAAATTAGACGCGGGAACGTCGGCTACAGCCTCGTCGTTCTTGGCGGCGATGCTCGCGGCGAGCGGTACTTCCGTGGAAATCGTCTGGTCAGAGCCGCCGGACGCCAGGTCCGCAGACGCCGTATGCGCGGTCAACAGCTTCATGGCGCGATATATCACGAATAACATGTTCGCGACCGATGCCGCAGCCTCGCCGTTCAGCGTCGCGGTGGATGGCGTGGGGAACGATCAGCACCGGTGGTTCGGCGGTGGCCCGTCGGATGTGGTGATTGTGGCCCGCGTGAATGGAAGTCCCGACTCGCCGAAGACGGTCAAGTTGCAGGGCGCCAACGCGGGACCATTCGAGAGCTCGTGGTACGACCCCGCCACTGGAGCGCGGCTCCCGGCGGGCGAAGCCACGAAGTTGGACAAGGGCAAGGGCATAGTGCAGACCTGCGCTTGTACGAGTGAGTATGCAGTGATCTCCATTCACAAACAGAGCGAGGCCGCTCAGAACGTTACTTCGGTGGAGGTGAAGGGCGGAGTCGACCTGAAGGTCGAGGAAATCATTGCCCGCTGGCAGCAGAACCGGGAGGCGCAGAAACAGAAGCTGGAAAACTACCTGGCCTCAAGTTTCATGAGCCTGCACTTTGAGAGCACCAATCTGGGGCCGGGGTTCGACGTGTCGATGCAGCTCAAGCAATTTTTCAACCGCGACGGCCAGATGGAAATTGCACAAAAGCAGTTATACGTTAACGGGGGGAAATTCGGGAAGAATCATGCTTTTCCGCTGCCGCAAATCGAGCCGGAAAAGGTGCTGACGCAGCCCCTCGAATTGAAGCTCAACCAGCGCTACGACTACAAGCTGCTGGGGACGGAAAAGGTCAATGGGACCCTGTGTTATGTGGTGGGAGTCGAACCCAGAGCTGGGAACGAGGCGCTTTACAGCGGCAAGATTTGGATCGACGGCACTACCTTTCGTGAGGTGAAACAATACCTGAGTCAACGGGGTGCGAAGAGCAACGTGCTGGTGAACGTCGAGACGCAGAATTTCGAATTAGTCCGTGACGACAAGGGAAATCAATACAACTTACTGCGATCCATCTCAGCCCAGCAGTTGTTGAACGCGGCGGGACGCGATTTTGTGCTGCAGAGGACGGTGCAGTTCTCGGACTACGTCATCAATACTCCGCAATTCAGTGGCGTCCTCGCGGCTGAGCATAGTTCGGACGATCCCATGTACCGCGATACCGACCAGGGACTGCGAACGCTGGCAAAGAAAGGTGGAGAGCGCGTATTAGTGGAGAAGAACGTGAAGCGCATCGAATCTTTGATTGCGGGCGCGATGTACGGCGGCACGTTCAATTTTCCGATTCCGTTTCTCGGCATCAGCATTGCGGATTTCGATTTTCACCACACCGGCGCTCAGCTTTCAACCTTCTTTGCCGGGCCCATCCTGATTTCCGATCTCTCCAAGCAGTACCGGCCGAAGTTCCGCCTGGCGCTGGACTTGGCGCTGAACGGGCTTCCCGGCGAGAACCGCTTGTACAGCGGCAACACAGAAGCGGTGCAGGGGGAGACATGGACGTGGGAGCAAACCGTGGGAGTGCGGGCGTCGTGGCAACCGGCCACGCATCTCAGCCTGACGGCGTTCACTTATTTCGCGTATGACAACTTCCTCCGTACCAGCTCGGCTGCGGAGCAATACGAACTGCCGCGCAACGGCCTGACCGTGCTTCCGGGCGTCGAAATAAAGTACAACCGCAGAGGTTATGTGTTCGATGCCCACGGTACCCGGGGAGAGCGCATTAACTGGAGGCAGTTTGGATGTACTTCGCAAGACCCGCCTCCGGCCGGATGTGGTCCGGTATCGCCAAATTTGTTGACGCAGCCTCAGCAAAATGCATACACGCTCTACGACGCCGATTTGAACAAGGATTACTACATCGGAAAGTTCACCAAGGGCGGATGGGACCTCTCTTACTGGGGTGGAAACCAGCTGGACCGCTTCTCACGCTACTTCCCTTCGTTTCTTGCGTCGCCGCGCCTGCATGGCATTCCCCCCGGCACGGATTCTTTTGACGCTATCGCCATGGCGAACGTGCACTACGGGTTCAACATCATGGACTGGATGAAAATCGATGGGATGTACGCTTATGCGCGCGCCCGCAACCTGGATGAGTCGTTCAAGTTCCGCAAATTCGACGGCGTGGAGCTTAACTTCAACATGCCCGGTCCACTGGGTACACTGGTGCAAGGCACGGTTTCCTACGCGCTGGACGGGAATATCCCGCGCTACAACTCGCGTTGGGCGACTTATATACTGATCTTCAAGCCGTTGCGCTAAATTCGACAATATGGCTGAAAGACCGCTGGACGACCAGGAGACGGACCGGAAGACCGCGCTGGTGACGGGCGGCTCGGGGATGATCGGCGCCGCCATCGCCCGGGCGCTGGGAAGCGCGGGCTTCCGCGTGGCCGTGCATTATCGTCACGGGAAAGAATCTGCGGACGGGGTGGTTGAGGGCATTGTCGCCGCCGGCGGAGAGGCGCTGGCCGTGGAAGCCGATCTCTCCCAGCAGTCGAGTGTAGCGCCCATGTTCGAGCGTATTGAACAGCGATTTGGGGCAGTCGATTACCTGGTCAATAACGCAGGCATCAATCGCGATGTTCTGTTGAGCTTCATGTCTGAGGAGCAGTGGGATGAAGTGATCGACACCAATCTGCGCGGCACGTATTTGTGTTCGCGGCTGGCGTTGCCGGGCATGATGCGGCGGGGGAGCGGCGCCATTTGCAATATCGTGTCGCCCAGCGGAGTTCGTGGCCAAGCCGGCCAGTGCAATTACTCGGCTTCCAAGGGTGGCATTATCGCTTTCACCAAGGCGCTCTCTCGCGAGGCAGGGCCATTTCATGTCCGAGTCAACGCCGTCTGCCCGGGAGTGATTCCCAGCCCGATGTCCGCCAAGTACATTGAAAAAGAGAGGAATAGGCTGCTTTCCGAAATTCCGATGGGGCGCTTTGGCAAGCCCGAGGAAGTGGCTCCGCTGGTGGTGTTTCTGGGATCCCGCGAGGCAAGTTACATCACTGGGCAGGTGATTGCAGTCGATGGCGGGCTGTTGTAGTTGATGACATCACAACCCCCTTACCACTAAGGACACGAAGTCACACGAAGGAAGCTCTCCCTCGAAAACCCTTCCCGGCGGCGCTTCTTCGCGGCGAGCTTTGTGGTATGCTCTGGGTGCTGTAAACGAACCCTATGGCCAGCGTTAAGGAGCAACTCAAACCCATTATATTGAAGAGCTTGCGGATCACCGACCTGACCCCGGAGGATCTGCGCGACGATCAGCCGCTGCTGGGTGGGGACCTGGAAATCGATTCCATCGATATTCTTCAGCTCGTTCTGGAGATCGAGAGGCATTTCGGGATCAAGCTAGTGCAAGCCAATTTCGACCAGAAGCACTTCGAAAGTCTCAATACCTTGGCGGCGATCATCGAAGCAAAGGTCGCGGCAGCAAGGACCTGACACCTTAATCCCTCCTGTAGGCGACCCCACGTTATCGCACAGCATGTACGGCATTCTCTTCGATTACCAGGTCACTACCATTTGTCCCGTGGCCAGCAGTAACGGAATTCACAACGTGGGTAACTTCATCGGGGCGGGCGAAAATTGACGCGCTGGTACGAGCACCGTTTTCACAACATCACGGCACTGCGCACTATATTCGCCATCATACCGAGGCTGCCACGCTTCTTCCATCCACCGATCGCAGTGGTGACAGCGCTGATTTTCTTTCTGATGCTGAAGCGCGAGCGCCGGGCAGTGTCCGGCAATCTGCGACAGGTCTCGGGCAAGCGCGGGCCCGCGCTGCAATGGAAGGTATATTGGGTCTTCTATTCGTTCTGCGACCTTATGGTTTCCTATTGCTACATGCCGCAGGCTACGCATGCCGAACTGCTAGCCATGCTGGTGGACCCGGAGCGCGGCGCCGCCAAGATCGACCAATGCTTGGCGGCGGGCCACGGGCTCATTGTGTGGACGGCACACGTGGGGAATTGGGAATTTGCCTCGCGCCTGCTGGAAATGCACGGCCGGCCCGTCAACGTCGCGAGGGTGGTGGAGGACAAGCCGGCGGAGATCACGCTGCGGAATCTGATGGCCAGCGAACGGCTCAAGATTGTGGATCTCAGAGGAGGGGCACAGGCGACGCTGGAACTCTTACAAGCACTGCGTCGCAACGAGATCGTGGCGATGCAGGGTGACCGAGTCTATCAGCGTCATAGTGCCGAAATGCCTTTTTTCGCAAAACCAGCGAGCTTTCCTCTCGGGCCCTTTCTTCTCTCACAGGTCTCGGGCGCTCCGGTGCTTCCCGGGTTCGTGATCCGCCAAGGCTGGCTGCGCTACCGGGCGTTGATGGGCGATCCGATCCGGCCGGTAGGGTCGGGTGACCGCGACGCCGGGCTGCAAGAGGCTTTAGGCCAAGCCGTCCGCTTTCTGGAAAAAACGTTGACCACCCATTACGATCAGTGGATGAATTTTTTTGATTTTTGGCCGGTTGGCTCCCGTGACTGATCTTCGCATGACTGATCTTCGTATGAACGACCCCCGCAAAACTATTGTCGTTACTGGTGTCGGCGTGGTGAGCCCTTATGGCATTGGGCTGGAGTGTCTGCAGGCGGGCATGTTAGCGGGCAAGTGCTGCTTGGCGCCGACGAAGGATATGTATCCCGGCTTCGAAGGCACCACCGCCCAGGTCTGCGGATTGCCGCATCAGGCAAATGGCGCCAGCTCTCGATATTCGCGGAGCGATCGACTGGCGATGGTGGCGGCTCGAGACGCGGTAGCGAATCTCGATTGCGAGAGCGGTGCTGGCGTATTTATGGCCAGCACGGTCGCGGGCTTGAGCGAGATCGATCCTGGAATCGCTGAGGATCCAGCGGCCTGGTATCGAAACGACGGCCTCTCGCGGGCAGCCACCTATCCGCCGGCGCACGTTGCCGACGCCGTGGGTGAGGACTTGGGAGTGTGCGGGCCACGGTGCGCGATTTCCGCGGCTTGCGCTTCGAGCGCGATGGCGATCGCGCTCGCCGCCAATATGCTGCTCGACGGAGCAGCGCCCATGATGTTGGCGGGGGGCAGTGACGCATTGTGTCCGTTCACTCTGAGCGGGTTCAGCTCCCTGCAGGCGTTGGACCCGGACCCTTGCCGGCCCTTTGACCAGAATCGCAAGGGGTTGAACCTGGGTGAAGGAGCCGCGGTGCTGGTGCTGGAAACGCTTGCCGGAGCCGCGGAGCGCCAAGCCGACGTTCTGGCCGTCCTGCGGGGATGGGCCATGACAAACGACGCATTTCACACCACCGCGCCCCAGCAACAGGGAAACGGCTTGGCGGATTGCATGCGCGTTGCCATGGAAATGGCGGAAGTCAGTGGTGATGAGATCGGGTACGTGAATGCCCACGGGACGGGCACTCCCCTGAACGATATTGCTGAGACCAGCGCATACGAGACCGCTTTCCGCGGGCGCAACCGTCCGGTTCCGGTGTCGTCGACAAAATCTTATTTCGGACACTGTCTGGGCGCTGCGGGAGCGTTGGAGGCGGCCATCACGATCACGGCCATTCGTTGTGGCGCACTGCTGCCCACGCTGCGGCTGACCGACCCCATCGAGAGTCCGGGTGTGGACTGGTTGCGGGGAGGAGTGCGGCGCGAGGCGTTGCCGCTGGCCATGTCGGTTTCGGCTGGATTTGGAGGCAGCAATACCGCGCTGATTTTCGGGAGCGGGAACCCCCGTTCATGACTCGAAATTTGGCAGCCATTACCGGTATCGGGTCGGTGAGTCCATATGGCCCGCTCGCCGGATTAATCCCACCGTGCGCTCTGGAACCGGAATCCATCACGGCATGGCCAACCGCCGGACTGCGGCGAGCTTTTCTGGTGAAGCCATTTCGCCCCGCCAGCGTGGTGCCGGGCCTGAAGACCAGGCGTTTGGATCGCCTGTCAGCGTGGGCCCTGGTGGCTTCTTCGGTGGCCATTCAGGATGCTGGGATCGATCTGAGCCAGGTGGACCGGTCCCGGGTTGCGGTGGTGTTCGGCACGGGCTTCGGGTGTGCTGAACTGACAGAGGCTTTTTTCCAAAGCGCTGCCGCCAATGGTTGGCGCGGCACGGACCCCAGTCCGTTTCCCGAGGGGCTCGCCAATGCTCCGGCCAGTCATGTGGCTTTGTGGCATGGTCTGCGAGGGCCGAATATCACAGTCGGCAGTACAGGCTTTGCCGGCGAGACCGCGTTGATTCAAGCGGCTTCGCTGCTCCGCCACGGGCAGGCGGATCTGGCGATTGTGCTTGCGGGGGATACGCTCACGCGCTCCGTCTACGAATGGTACGAGGCTGCGGGCCTGTTGTCGCCAGGCTGCTACAATTCGGAGCCTCTGCCGGAAGGCGGCGGATTTGTGCCCAGCGAGGGGGTGGCTGCATTAGTTCTGGAGCCGGCGGGCCGCCGGGAAGCGCGTACCTATGCCCAATTCAGCTCGGGCCAGTGGGCGGCGGGCGGCGGGGCGGCGGATGCGATCCGTCAGATGCTCGGCGGTTCGGTTCCGAGTCTGACGATTTGTGCCGGGAATGGCGCACCTTGCGCTTCCAGCTCAGTAACCGCTCTGGCGCGCGAGATAGGCGGACCGTCCACAGCCATTGTCCCCGCCCAGGCGGTTGCCGCGGGTCTTACCGATGCTGGCGGTCTTCTGCATTTAATCCTGGCCTTGAGCAGCCGACCGCGCAAGGGACCCGCTCTCTTGCTGGGTACATCCGGCGACGGTGGTTTTGCGGCGGTTCTACTGGAGCTGCCTTGAATATGCTGGAGCTGCCTTGAATATGAATGTGCGAATCGCAGCCGCGACGTACGCCGTTCCTCCCGACGGTGAATCCGTTGAAGCGGTCCTGCGGCGGGAAAACGATCGAGTGGAGTCCACGCTCGCCCCGTTGAGCCCGCAAGCGAGACAAAAGGCCGAGGAAGGTCTCGGACTGAGCCGCGTTCGCATCTGCGGTGGCAAGCAGCCCTATGACTTGGTCCTAGAAGCCGCTTCCGCGGCGATGGCGGAGGCTGGGATCACCGGGAAAGACGTCAATCTCATCCTGGATTACAGCACTTTCCCGGGAGAGAATTCGCAGCATCTCTCTTTCGCTCACAAACTCAGCGCCGACCTCGGGGCGGAAACTTCGGTGAACCTGAGCTTCAAATCCGGAGGTTGCGGAGCGCTTCACTTGGCGATGAAGACGGCGCTGGGCTGGATGAGCACCGACCAGAGCATTCACACCGCGCTGCTGGTGACGGGCGACGCCGCGCCCGCGGGCAGCCGCTCACTGCTTCCAGTTACGGTGCAAGGCGACGCCGGAAGTGCGGTTATTCTGCAGCGGGAAGGCGCGGAAGGTCCGCTGCTGCTGGGTATCGAGGTCATGACGCTCGGCCATCTGCACGATGCCATTTCCCTGGTCAAAACGAACGGGCATCTCGAAATCAAGGTCGATGCCGCGTGCATGGAAAACGAAGTGATGCCGGTCTACTATCTGAATTTGTACTGGCTGGTGCAAAAGGTCCTTAACGCGTCTTCCCTGAGCTTGAACAACATTGATCATTTTATTTATTCCAACATCAGCCAGCGGGATCGCGAGGGTTTCCGGAGGATGGTGGGACTGCCAGCGGGCGCACTGCCGCCAACTCCCATGGCAGAGTACGGTCACACTTTTGCCAGCGACCTGGTTATCAATTATGTGCATCTGCGGCGCGAAGGCCGAATTCGTCCCGGGCAATTGTTGTTATTCGCTTCCGCGGGGATCGGTTTTACCTGGGGGGTGACGCTTGCCCGCGCCTGAAAACACCGCGGCTGAAAGTGTCCTGCTCTCGGACTGGCTTCGGCGCACGGCGGCGGCCGCTCCCGATGCGGCTGCCATCGTTGAACAAGATCGGGGCGGAAAAGATCGGGTCACGACGTTCCGGGAGTTGTTCGACCAAGCCGCCTCGCTGGCCATGTGGTTCGTCGAACGCGGCGTCCAGAAGCAGGATCGCATCGCGCTGGTGCTGCCGAAGACGACGGACGCGATTGTCTCACTGTTCGCGTCGTTGCTTGCTGGAGCCGTCTATGTTCCGATCCACCCGCAGTGGCCGAAGGAACGAATCGAAACGACGTTGGCGGACTGCGGGGCGCGGCTGGTGATTGAGGGCGACGAGAGTTCCTCGCCGCGAATTATCGACCGCGAGACCGGCGAAAACTTCGAATGGCACGCGCCGGAGATTCATCGCGGCATATCCGCCGGACACATCCACTTGCTGCCGCGAGCGACCGCCGGCGACCCGGCTCTCATTCTGTTTACCTCGGGATCTACGGGGAGGCCAAAGGGAGTGGTTCTTTCCCACCGCGCGGTAAGCGCTTTCGTGGAATGGTCCGCGCGTGAGTTTCAGATTGGTTCAGGCGATCGCATCGCCTGCCCATCGCCTCTCAGTTTCGATCTTTCCACTCTTGACATCTTCAGTATGGCGTTGTGCGGCGCCACCTGCGTGCTGGTGCCCGGCGATATCGTGTGGATGCCGCGTTTTCTGGTGCAGTTCGTGCGCGAGTCTCGCATCACGGTCTGGTATTCCGTGCCGTCGATCCTGGCCGGCATGTTGGCGGAGGGACGGTTGGAGCAGCATGAGTACCCCGGGTTGCGCGTCATCCTCTTCGCTGGAGAAGTCTTCCGCGGTCCCGACGTAGCGCGATTGCAGGCCGCGGTCCCACAGGCGGTTTGCGCGAACCTCTATGGCCCCACCGAGACGAATGTGGTCACATGGTGCCGCGTGCCGCGCGGTTTCGACGGATTGCGGCCTCTGCCGATCGGCCAGCCCTGCCCCTACGCGACTGTGACCGTAGATCCAACCAGTGGCGAGTTACTCGCCGGCGGCGATTCACTGATGAGCGGATATTGGAACCGTCCCGAAGATACGCAGCGCTCCTTCGTCACTTTGGAGGGCACACGGTATTACCGCACCGGGGACCGCGTGTCACGCGCGCCGGATGGCAACTATCTTTTCCTGGGACGGCTGGACCGGCAAGTGAAGCGCCGCGGTTTCCGCGTTGAACTGGGGGAAATCGAGACTGCGCTCGCGGCCCGCGAGGATATACTGGAAGCGGCGGCAGCCGCTGTCGAGAACGGGAATGGGGGAACCGCCATCATCGCTTTTGTCCGGACCCGTTCCGCCAGTGCTCTCACGCTCGTCGAAGTGAAGGCTCATTGTGCGCGAACACTGCCTCTGTATATGTTGCCCGATCACATCCTGTTTCTGGACGCTATCCCGAAGGGAAGCCGGGGCAAGATCGATTACATAGCTTTAGGCAAAATCGCGGGTGAACTCGACGAAGCTGCACTAAAACAGGCTTCACTAAACCATGGAGATCAAGACCGCAGTCCGGCAGTTCATCGCTGAAAATGTTCTGCTCGGTGTACATCAGACCGTTATCGAGGATGCCACGCCGCTCGTCACCGGCGGGCTCATCGACTCGATCGGGATGATCGGCCTCGTGACGTTTCTGGAAGCGCGCTTTAAGGTCGAATTTGTGCCGAGGGAAATCAACGTTCACAGTCTGGATACGCTGGAGCAGATCGACGAACTGATCCGGAAAAAACTTGCTGGCCAGGGAAGCGGCGCAGCCGATAACGGACAGCAAACTCGGTGAGGTGTCGCGGTGTGGAAACGTTGGGGACTACGAGGACTGGCACTGGTAGCGACGTTGTTTCTCCCTGTGTTGTTTCTGACTGCGTGGTTTCTGTTCGCGTCCCAACGCAAAGAGGCGTTCGAAAAAGCGCCACTCGCCCGCGGCCAAATCGAGGTCGTGCGCCTCTCGGAGCGCACCAACCTCGCAGTAGAACGCGTTCGTTTCTGGTCCAACGAAATGAACGGGCCCCGCTTTTTCTTGGCATTGGTGCCCAAGACACAGGTTGCGCCCTCGGAAGTTTTCATCTTGAATCACGGTTGGCGCGACCGGCCAGAGGACCTGTTGAAACATCTGAAAGTGGACCAGGTCTATGACGAGATGCTGGGCCGGCGCGAGGTGCGGCCCGCGATCGTGGTGCTGCCCGACGTTCGTTTCGACAGCTTTTACCGGGAGTTCTCCGACCGCTTTCCTTACCCTAACTATCTGACGCTGGTGGCGGAGGAGGTGGCGGGAACGGTCTCACGCCACTATGCCATCCCCTTCGAACGCCAGCGTTGGGCGATCGGCGGCTTCTCCTTCGGCGGTTATCTGTCGCTGGATGTGGGAAGGCGCTTTCCCGGCCGGTTCGCCAGCGTTAGCGTGGTGAGTGGACTTGTGGATAAGGAGTGGAGCTTCTGGCCTTCGCAACCGCCGCCGCCCGGGCCACTCGATTCTCAGGGCCGCGGCAAGCATACGATCGTCGTGCCCGGTCCAGTTCCAAGACTGTTCCTGGCCTGCGGAACGGATGATCATCTTTTCTCTACCATGCGTGATTTGCATGAAAAGCTGACGGAACTCGGCATCCCGCACGGATGGTCGACGGCACCGGGCGCGCACACCTGGAAATACTGGTCATCGGTCCTGCCCATGATGTTCAGATTCCACCTGGCGACTGAACAAAAATAGGGTTCAAGGCCAAAGGGCAGGCCAAGAACTCTGTCAGAGATTGTTCAATACTTCTTTCGCATTATTGACCTCCTGATATGCGTCCCTATAATCACCGCACTTAATTCTGTGGGTGCGATCTCGCTGGCGTCTGTGAAATGCCTGCGAATCGCAACATGGTTTTCACTTTAAGCGCCACTGGCGATTTATGCGGAATGGGGACATCTGTGGGTAATCTCAGAAGGCTTGCGTTTCTAGTCGTGACCACCTTTGCGGTTTTGACCTCTGCAAGCTTGAACCTCGCTGCGCAGCAAATCACAGGAAGCATTCGTGGAACGGTGCTCGATCCGAGCGGGGCAATTGTTCAGGCTGCTACGGTCACTGTAAAACAGACCGAGACCGGCTTGACCCGTGCTGCGGTCACGGATCGTCAGGGAGCTTACCTGCTGGTCGAACTGCCGATCGGACATTACCAGTTGGAGGTTCAGGCGAAAGGTTTCCAGAAGCACTTGCAGCAAGGGATCTCATTGGATGTCAACGAAACCGCGACGGTCAGCATTCACCTCAAGGTGGGGTCGGAGAGTCAACAGGTCGAAGTGAGCGCGGATGCCGCCCTGGTGCAGAGCACAGTCAGCAGTCTCGGGCAGACCGTGATGGAGCACGAGATCCTCGACCTGCCACTCGACGGGCGCAATTTCTCTCAGCTAGGAACGCTTCAACCGGGCGTCGTGCCCCTGACTCCCGGTCTGCTCGAAGCTGGCGGCCCAGCGAGGGAGGGCCAGGCCTATGCTGTCGATGGCCAGCGGCCCGAGTCGAATAATTTTTTGATCGACGGGGCTGATAACGTGAACGCAGTGGACGCGGGGTTTGTGCTGAAGCCACCGATCGACGCCATCGCCGAGTTCAGGATTCTTACCCACAACGCCAACGCCGAGTTCGGACGCAACACTGGCTCCACGACCAATGTCGTAACCCGCGGGGGGACGAATTCGTTTCACGGCGCCGCCTGGGAATTTCTGCGCAATGACGCGATGGATTCCTCCGATTACTTCACGCGCAGCGTTCAGCCTCTGAAGCAAAATCAGTTCGGTGCCACCTTCGGAGGTCCGATTGTGAAGGATAAGACCTTCTTTTTCGGATACTACGAGGGTTTCCGCAATCGGCAGGGCGAAACCGTGCCGGCCACCGTGCCTTCCGCAGCCGAAAGCCAGGGCAACTTCGCCGAGCTGTGCACGTCCATCCCCGGAGCTTCACTTGACCCGACTACCGGTATGTGCAGCAATCCGCAAGGGCAGCTTACGTTTTTTGGAACGCCGGTACCATTCAACCAGATGACGATATTCACGCCCATCGATCCTACGGCGGCGAAAGTTGCACCGTTTTTCCCGCTGCCCAACGTCGGAGAAAATGGATTCATCGCTACGCAGACTCTGATCGCCAATAACGACCAATTCGGCTTGCGCCTGGATCATTATCTTTCCCGTGCGGACACCCTGAATTTCCGCTACATGTACAGCAGTGGGCCGACTACAGATCCTCTTTCGCCGGTAGGCGCGAATGTCCCTGGCTTTCCGGTGGGCGAGGACGATCGCGCGCAGAACTTTGTCGCGCAAGAGACCCATATCTTTTCGCCCAGCATCATCGGAGTCGCGCGCTTTTCGTATCTCCGCAACAAGTTCCTGCTGGACCAGCACCTGAATCATCAGTCGCCTGCGGATCTGGGTTTCCAGTACGCTCCCACGCTCGCCTCGGCGGCCGGACCCCCGTTTATTCAGGTCGGAGGATACGCCTCGGTGGGCGACCCCATCACCGGACCGCGCAACACGTTTCAGAATACGTTCGACTTTTCCAGTTCGCTCAGCTGGATCCATGGCCGCCACGAATTCAAATTTGGCGGAGGCTACCGCCGCGACCAGATCAATGCTCTGCAAGGCATCGCGACCAACGGTTTCTTTGTATTCGCCGGAATCCCGTCATTCGCGAACTTCCTCTACAACGACGGCTTCGCCAACTTTCTTTCTGGCAACCCCGTGGTGTTTCTGCAGGGCGGCGGAGACTTCGCCCGCGAAATTCGTGGTCGAGCTGTGGACGCGTACGGACAGGACAACTACAAGGTCGACGAACATCTGACGCTGAACCTGGGAGTTCGTTACGAACTGCCCTTTCCTTTCACCGAAAATCAAAACCGGGTGAATCTTTTCGTTCCCGGAGCGAAGTCAAGAGTTTTGCCGAACGCTCCGGCAGGACTTCTTTATCCCGGCGATGCGGGCGTTCCGGCGGGCTTGATTCCAACGCAGAAGACGGCTTTCGCGCCGCGCTTCGGACTTGCCTGGGACCCGCGCGGAGACGCCAAAACGGTGGTCAGCGCGGCCTACGGGATTTTCTACGAACCGTACTACACCGGCGAGGGCGGTCCGCTGCAGGACCCAGTCAGCGCGCCTCCCTACCTGAAGACTCTGCAGTTAGGATTTCCTATCAAATCATTTTCCAATCCGTTTTATACCCCGGATCCATTCGGAGTGCCGTTTCCCCAACCCATGACGTTGCTGGTGGTTTCGCGCAATCTGCATCTGCCCTACGCGCAAGATTGGAATCTGAATATTCAACGTTCGTTTGGCCAGGCCTGGCTGCTCCAGGTAGGTTACGTGGGCACAACCGGCGTAAGGCTGCCGCGATTCATCGAAGGGAATCCTGCCGTCTATTATCCAGGCGCGGACACCAGCAGCCCTGGCTGCTCGAATCCCAATCCGCCGTGTCCGATTTCCACCGAAAATAATGTAAACCAGCGGCGCCTGTATTCGGGATGCACGCTGGCCCAGCCGAACAATTGCGTCTACGGTTCGGTCGGAGAGATCGCGAGTATTTCGAACTCCAGTTACAACGCGTTGGAAGCCAGCCTGCGCAGGCGATTCAGCCACGGCCTGTCGTTCCTCGCGTCTTATACGTGGTCGCACTCCATCGATGACGTCTCATCGTTCAACATCACGGGATCGGCGTCGCAGCCGGTCGCGGGCGAGAACGATCTGGCACAGAATCCCTTTAATCTCGCCGCGGAGCGAGGGCCGTCCATGTTCGATGCCCGCCATCGCCTGGTACTGAGTTATCAGTGGAGCCTGCCCTTCCTGCAACACTCTGCCACCTGGTACGGCAAGGTTCTGGGCAACTGGCAGTTGAACGGGATTTTCACGGCCATGAGCGGCACGCCGTTCACGGTATTCGACTCGAACGACGTTTCATTGCAAGGGCAGGCGCCGGAGATTTCTGGATTTTCCAGCAATCGGCCCAACGTTGTGGGCAATCCTAATTCCGGGCCACGTACGGCCGCACAGTGGTTCAATGTGAAAGCCTTTCAACAAATCGCCCAGGACCCGAATTCTCCGGTCGAGCAGTTTGGGAACGAGGGCCGCAACGCGGTGCTGGGCCCGCGATACGTGAACTGGGACTTCTCGGCGTTCAAGAACATTCGTCTGACGGAATCGAAAGAACTGCAATTCCGCGGCGAGTTGTTCAACCTGCTGAACCACACCAATTACCGTTTGCCGGTCAGCGATATTGAATCGACGACGACATTCGGACAAATCCAGTCGGATGTGAGCCCGCGCGTGATCCAGGTCGCGCTGAAGTTTCTATTCTGATGCTGAAGGTGAGTCCCTCAACTCGCAGGCTCTTGAGCAGATTTCTGATCGCCCTGGCGCTCGTCTACATTTGTTTCGGAGTTTACATCGTGTGGGCAATGCGTCAGCCTCCAGAAACGTTCTCCCGCGTGATGGCCAGAATGCCGGGCCCGGTTCCTTTCCTGATCTTTCCGTTTGAAACTGCGTGGACCCACGCTCGCGCGGGTACGCTCCACGTCGGAGATCACGCACCAGATTTCTCGCTGCTCAAGGTCGACAAGACCGACCGGGTTCAGCTCTCCACGCTCAACCACAGGCAACCCGTGGTGCTGGTGTTCGGCAGCTACACTTGACCGCCGTTCCGGCGGGAGGTTCCCGCCCTCAATAAACTCTACGAGCAGTATCACGATCGTGTCGCTTTTCTAGTCGTCTACATCACCGAGGCCCATCCCAGCGACGTTTGGCAGATGCAGAGCAATATCAAAGACAACGTTGTTTTTGCCAGCCCGAAAACTGAAGATGATCGAGCCTTCATCGCCGGGGCCTGCGTGCGAAAACTTGGCATCGAGTTTCCGGCCGTCCTCGACGAGTTTGGCAACTCGACCGAGCAAGCCTATACCGGTTGGCCCGACCGTATTTATTTGATCGATTCGCAAGGCAGGGTTGCGTACAAGAGCCGACCTGGGCCGTTTGGATTTAAGCCCGACCAATTGGGAGCCGCGTTGGCGCAGACGCTGAGAACGCAAGCCACGCAAGCCACGAAGTAGGACGAGCCTCTCTCTCGCACGATCTCTTGATCCGCTTCTCGAGCACCACGAGGCGAAAGCTTATTCGATCCCCAGTTGTTTCTGGATTTGTTCCAGGGGCACACCTTTCGTTTCCGGTACCATCGTCTTCACCCAGATGAGCTGCAACACCATCATGCCGGTAAAGAAGGAAAAAACGTAACCGGGAGGGAAGGAGGTAACCATTCTGGGGAAGTACGTTGTGAGCAGGGCGGCGAAGATCCAGTGTGTGGAGCTGCCGAGAGTCTGACCTTCGGCGCGCTGACGATTGGGAAATATCTCGGAAATGAAAACCCAAATAACTGCCCCCTGGCCAATCGCGTGGGCAGCAATGAAGGCGAAGATGCAGACTGGCACGATAGCAAAATGATTGGTGAAGAAAGCCCAGGCCGCCAGACCCAGCGAAGTGATGTAGCCGAACGAGCCAATGTAGAGAAGAGTCCGGCGGCCCAGCCGGTCAATCAGCCAGAGGCCGACAAACGTGAAAACCAGATTGGTAACGCCAATTCCAATGGACTGCAGGAGGGCGGTTTTCGCGGCCAGGCCGGTCAGCTCAAAAATGCGCGGCGCGAAATACAGAATCGCATTGATGCCGGACATCTGGTTGAAGAAGGCAATCAGGATGGCGAGCAGGATTGGCTTGCTGAGCTGTCTCGTCCAGAAATGTCCTGACGAACCTTGCTGCGACGATGCGGCGACAATTGCATCCGCCTGGGCTGCGATCTCGGCCTTCGCAGCGTCCGGTTCGATTCGTTGCAAAACTTGCAGAGCGTCTTCGCGGTCGCCCTTCCGGCTGAGCAGCCAACGTGGACTCTCCGGAAGGCCGAAACAAAACACGGCGTAGAGAAACGACGGAAACGCGGCCACACCCAGCATCCAGCGCCAGGCGTTTTCGCCGATTCCCGCGAGCAGCGCGTTCGAGACGTAAGCGATCAAGATGCCAAAAACAATGTTGAACTGGAACATGCCGGCCAGTCGTCCGCGATGCTTGGGCGGCGCGATCTCCGAGATGTACATGGGCGCAACCACGGTCGAAATGCCGATGCCCAACCCGCCGATAACACGCGCCGCGATGAACGTGGCAACGTTTGGCGCCAGCCCTGAACCGACCGCACCGACAAAGTAAAGGACGCCGATCCAAAGCAGCGTGGCTTTGCGTCCGAATCGATCGGCGAGCCAGCCACCGACGAGGGAACCGACGACCGTGCCGTAAAGGGCCGAAGCGATCGCTCTGCCGTGCAGTTCGGGGCTGAGTCCCCACAGCGCCTGAATGGTTTTTTCGGCGCCGGAAATAACGACGGTGTCGAAGCCGAAGAGAAATCCAGCAAGCGCCGACGTCAGCGACCAGAAGAGGATGCGAGCATTCATAAGTGAGAACGGACTTCAGACTTCGGACGTCAGACCTCAGACTTCAGCCCGCTCCCGCTTACGTTTTGGCTGAGGTCTGACGTCCGACGTCCAGCTACTTTTGCGAACCTGCCTCCAGCGGATAGCCCTTCTCGCGCCAGTCGCGAATCCCGCCATCCATCGAGATGACATTGGTGTAGCCCATTTTCTGCAGATTGTCCGCGGCCAGAGCGGAGCGGAATCCGCCGCCGCAATACAGGATCATTTCGGTGTTGAGTTCCGGCACGCGCGCTTCGATGTCGCGCTCAATGACGCCCTTGCCCAGATGAATGGCGCCGCGCAGATGATCTTTGGCGAATTCGCTCTCCTCGCGCACGTCGACCAGCACGAACTTGTCGCCGCGATCCATCCGGTTTTTTACCGCGTCAACGTTGGTTTCGCGCACGCGTGTCTTGGCGTCGTCGACAATCTTCAGAAAGCGCGGCGGATGCTGGTGGGCCATGAGGGCTCCTTGATTTGTTCAGAGATGAACATCCTACCAAGGGCCGCTCTAATATGCATACGGCCGACCTCGGATGTCGGACCTCGGACCTCAGACCTCAGACCTCGGACCTTCAGCCGCAGAAAAGCCTTCCTCAGGAATTCGAACCTACAGGGTCTGAGGTTTAAGGTCCGAGGTCTGAAGTCCGAAGTCTGAGGCCTGAAGCCTGCCCGCTTTCCTGCTCGCATCGATTAGCATTGACTCGCGTGCCTCCGAAGACAACAACCCGCAGGATCGGCCTGGCTCGGGCGCTGTCGAAGCTGGGATACTGCTCGCGCTCGCAAGCCGCGCAGTTGATTTGCGGCGGCCGGGTGCGGTTGAACGGAGATGTGCGGCGCGATCCCGAGACGCCGGTTCGTTTGGAGCAGGATCGCATCGTGGTGGACGGGCACGCCATTGATCCGCGGCAGAAGATTTATCTCATGATGAACAAGCCGCGCGGAGTGGTGACGACGGCGTCCGACGAAAAAGGCCGCGCGACGGTATATGGCGTGTTGGAGAAAAGTGGTGAATCGCTGCCCTGGATTGCTCCCGTCGGACGGCTGGACAGAGCCAGCGAAGGCTTGCTTCTGCTGACCAACGATTCCGAGTGGGGGGCGCGAATCGCCGCGCCCGAGACGCATCTGGAGAAAACCTACCACGTGCAAATCGGAACGCTCGCGGGCGCGAATCTCATCGATTCGTTAGTGAGCGGCGTGAAATCAGACGGCGCGTTGCTTAGGGTCAGGCGCTCTGCCGTCCTGCGTTCGGGAGAGAAAAACTGCTGGGTCGAAATTGTCCTCGACGAAGGCAAGAACCGCCACATCCGACGGATGCTGGCGGCCCTCGGCGTCGAAGCGCTCCGGTTGATACGCGTGGCCATCGGTCCGTTGCAACTGGGCACGCTGGCAAAGGGAGCCTATCGCCCGCTGACTCCACAAGAAAAGCTCGCCGTGAATCTTGCCCTAGAAAACCTTTCACCACGAAGGGCACAACGTAACACGAAGGAAACCTTGTTCCGAGGTTGATGTTTCCTTCGTGAACCATTCGTGCCCTTCGTGGTTGTCGGGTTGAAGGCAAGACCGTTAATTATCTGGACGCCTGGACTTATACGCGCCGATTCGCTGCCAGCGCCAACGGCCGCTCAGTAGTATTTTTATATTATTCCGCCCGTAGTCGCCCCCGTTTAACGTTATCTGCGCAGGATTTCGGCCTCTGTGGGGCTGACCTGCTCGCGTAGCTTCCGACTCCGTTGCACATGCGGGAAATGCCAACATCTGGGGGAATCGTCAATCGGGCCTTGTCCTGGCTCGTTCCTTTCCTGGCGATCTCTGCCGCTTATCTCTACACGTTTCCTCAGCCGACCATCCTCTACGCCGGCGTAGTCCTGATGCACGCACTCGGGGGCGTACTGGTCGCGATCCTGCTGGTTCCCGCCTTCGCGCGCTTGATGAGATCGGGAAGCCTCTCCTCACGGGTGGGATGGCTGCTGATTGCGGCGGGAGCGGTCCTGGGATTGGTCCTCATCAAGACCGGAACCGCGAGAACCGAATGGAACAAGCTCTATCTCCACATAGTGATTTCACTCGCGGGCGTGGGCCTGCTGATCGCGGGATGGCTGGGTGCGCGCGAATCGTCCGACCCCGCGCCGCTCGCGTCTAGGATGGCTACAGGTGCGGTGCGGGCAGCAATCTGCCTGGCGGTACTTGCCGGCGTTGGCTACGGCGCGCGCTACACTCGCGAGAGTTGGCAGACGCGCAACCGCATAGAGAATCCGACGATGCCTCCCGACAATATGAACGGGGAGGGCGACGGGCCCGAGGGCGCGTTCTTCCCCAGTTCGGCGCAGGTTTACGGCAAGCAGAAAATTCCCAGCAAGTTTTTCATGGAGTCCGATTCTTGCAAGCGCTGTCACGAAGATATCTACAACCAGTGGTTCAGCTCGGCTCACCATTTTTCTTCGTTCAACAACCAGTGGTACCGCAAGTCGATCGAGTACATGCAAGATACGATCGGCACCAAGCCTTCGAAGTGGTGCGGCGGATGCCACGACCCTGCAGTGCTGTATGCGGGAATGATGGACACGCCGATCAAGCAGATCGTGCACCGGCCCGAAGCGCAAGCCGGGCTGGGCTGCATGATGTGCCACTCCATTGCCAACGTGAAAAGCACGATGGGGCAGGGCGATTTCTATCTGGAATATCCCAAGCTGCACGAGCTTGCCGCCACGCAGAATCCGGTGGCGCGGTCGCTGCATGATTTCCTGATCCGGCTGAATCCCGAGCC
>Ga0210399_10000510_pt1 | contig 31212 bp, 32 predicted proteins | sample IncBWC14MmetaG_FD_150865 | JGI IMG/M metagenome (GOLD analysis project Ga0210399, IMG submission 150865) | Forest soil microbial communities from Barre Woods Harvard Forest LTER site, Petersham, Massachusetts, United States - Inc-BW-C-14-M | ecosystem: Environmental > Terrestrial > Soil >... | reverse complement strand
AGAGCGGCAGGGTCGACCGCCAGAAGTGTGAGTTCACCGAGTAGTGCGATTTTGGCTTGATCCACGATGCGCGAGCGCAACTCGCCGAGGACCGTGCGCGTAACTTCCACAAGTACATGGCGATCGACGCGGCCCGCAAGCGCCGCCAGGCGAGGCTGTGCGAGGAGTTCGTCGACCGAAGGAATCTGCCGCAGCAACTCCGCTTGTTCAGCGGAAAGAGCCTGTTTCGCGCGCGCTTCCATGGCCTTATTTCAGCACACCGCCCGCCCGCGAGCAATGGAGCATTCTCCGACCGAGGCGCCAGATTCCAGACCTGCGGCAGCGGTGGATACCCAATGCGCAGCGCTTCCCACTCCTTTGGTTGACGGCTTCGCTTTGTCCTCCTAGCATGATGGTTTAGGGGCTTTTCCACCCATGGCGACCATCGACGAGGAGCTGGGCCAGCTCGAACGGGACATCCGTCAGCTGAAGATTGAATACGACCAGTATTTCGGCGGTGGCCGGAAGCGCCCACCCACCGAAATCGAGTGGCGCATTGAGTTGGTGGTGAAGCGTTACGCCGAGCGCGGCGGCGACCTGAAGTATGGCCAGCGATTCCGCATCAACAACCTCACGCAGACCTACGCGAAGTACAAGGACATCTTCCGCAAGAAAACGCAGCAGAAGGAAGAGGGAAAAATTCAGCGGCACTTCGGTGCGGCCGCGAAAGCCATCGAGGCGGAACGCGCGCAAAAACCCCCCCACAAGCCAGCAGAGGCTCCTGCGGCACGGGCGGAGTCCGCTGTCTCGGGAGCGGCGGCGCCAGGGGCATTCCGCGTGACCTGCTCCGAGCCGGAACATGAAGGCGAGAAAGTCGAGCAGCTCTATCAGGCGTTTCTCGAAGCCAAACAACAAGCGGGCGAACAAACCGGAAAGCTCTCGCGCTCCAACTTCAACGAATTTGTCCTGAAAAAGACGAAAGACCTCCAGAAGCAGAAGAATTGCCGGGAGGTGGAGTACGTCGTTGAAGTTATCGACGGCCAGGTGAAGCTCAAAGCCCTGGTCAAGGCCTGAGCGCGGCAAAGATTCGACGTCCCCATTTCTCGAGCTAAAGCGCCACGAGAATACGTTGGGGATCCCGGGATGCCGCTCTCAGCTTTTCCCCGTTTCGGAACCCGAAACTGTCATGGGCACCCTCACCACTTTCCGAATTTCCTGTGGGCGCATACACTATTGTGCTTTCTTTCTCGGGAGGAATACATGGCGGTGGAGCGCGCGCTCATCAGCGTGTTTGATAAAACCGGAATCGTGGAATTTGCAAGGCGGCTCGCCGCTCTCGGCATTGAGATTCTTTCTACTGGCGGCACCTCGAAACTGCTGCGCGAAGCCGGTGTTACCGTGCGCGACGTCGCCGAGTTTACAGGATGGCCCGAGATGCTCGGAGGCCGCGTAAAGACGCTGCATCCAAAAGTCCATGGAGGGCTCTTGTATCGCCGCAAAAATGCGCAAGATCAAAAGCAAGTGGCCGAGCACGGCATCGCGCCGATCGATCTCCTGGTCGTAAATCTGTATCCCTTCGAAGCTACCGCGGCGAAGCCGGGTCTGACCGCGGAAGAACTCATCGAAAATATCGACATCGGCGGACCTACGATGCTGCGCTCCGCGGCAAAAAACTTCGAAAGCGTTACGGTGGTGAGCGATCCCGTCGATTACCGCCGCGTGGCGCAAGAACTGGAAGCGGCGCGCGAGACTTCGCTCGCGATGCGGTTCGAGCTGGCGCGAAAAGTGTTTGCCACGACCTCCCGGTACGACGGTCTTATCACCACGGAACTGGAGCGGCTGTCGCCCTCGGCAACGCACTTGGCTTTCGGTGAGAAGCCCTTACTGCCTGAACGGATGCACCTCGCGCTAGAAAAGCAACAGTCTCTGCGCTACGGCGAAAACCCTCACCAAGCCGCGGCGCTCTACGTTCCCGCGGGAAGCGCGCCGACAGGGCTCGCCGCGGCCGAACAGCTGCAGGGCAAGGAGCTTTCCTACAACAACTACGTGGATCTGGAAGCGGCGCGAAGTCTGGCGGCGGAATTCACCCAGCCCGCCGCGGTCATCGTCAAACACAACACCCCTTGCGGAACGGCCGAGAGCGAAACCCTCCTGGATGCTTACCGGAAAGCTCTTGCCACCGACCCGGTTTCGGCCTTCGGAGGCGTGCTGGCGTTCAACCGCGTCGTGGACGCCGGAACCGCCGAAGAGGTGGCCAAGCTTTTCGTCGAATGCATCGCCGCGCCGGGATTCGACGAAGAAACCAAAACAATATTCGCGGCAAAAAAGAATTTGCGTCTGCTGGAGCTCCCGCCCGACGGCCTCGAACCTCTGCGCGAATTGCAGCTCAAGCGCATCCTCGGCGGAATGCTGGCGCAGCAGCCCGATCTGGGCGAAATCATTGAAGATCAGCTAAGCATCGTGACCAAGCGCGCCCCGACGGCCCGAGAGATGCAGGCAATGCGCTTTGCCTGGAAAGTGTCGAAGCACGTCAAATCCAACGCCATCGTTTTTGCAAAAGACGGCGCGACACTTGGCGTCGGCGCGGGCCAGATGAGCCGCGTCGATTCCGTAAAGATCGCGGTAATGAAGGCGCAAGTTTCGCTCGCTGGAAGCGTGGTCGCCTCAGACGCCTTTTTCCCGTTCCCCGACGGCGTCGAAGAAGCCGCGAAAGCCGGTGCCGTTGCCGTCATTCAGCCCGGCGGCTCGGTCCGCGATAACGACGTGATTGCCGCCGCCGACCGCCTCGGAATGGCTATGGTTTTCACCGGCATCCGGCATTTCCTGCACTAAAACGCCGCCAACTTTGCGCGGCAACAAATTGCAAAGGCTAGCTGCGTCAAATAAATACAGCGTCTCCAAAGATTCCGTTTCAACTCTTTGGAACTTTCTTGCATCCTAATAAAGGGTGCCTTTGGGCCTTGGAAACGTCTGGTTTTTGGCTTTTGACCGCGTTCCAACTGCATGGGATACTTTTTGTTTCCGGGGCTTCTATGAATCTACTAAGAATTAGTCTTGCCGGACTCCTGACCGGCCTCTTTGGCGCCCTCGGCGGCGCGCAAACTCCTGTGGACGCCGAAGTCCAGAAGAAGGCCCAGACGCAATTTAGGGCCGAAGCGCAGCCTTCGGAAGCGCCCTCGGCTCCTTCTCCGCGCGCCGAGGCTTACTACAACTACGCCATGGGGCACCTCTTCGAGCAGCAGTATGAGTCCACTAATCAGGCGGAATTCGCCACGCAGGCCATCGACGCCTACAAAAAGGCCTATGCGCTCGATCCCAAGTCCGGAGTCATCGGTGAACGCCTCGCCGAGATGTACTGGAAAGCCCAGCGGGTCCACGAAGCCGTAACGGAAGCGCAAGATCTCCTTAAACGGGACCCCAACGACCTGCAAACGCGCCGTCTTCTCGGCCGCATCTATCTCCGTAGCCTGGGCGACCTCACCTCGACAGCTCAGTCGGAGATGGCCGCACGCGCCATCGAGCAATACAAGGAAGTCTACCGGCTCGATCCCACGGACTCAGAATCGGCGCTATGGCTGGCCCGCCTGTACCGCCTGCGCAATGAGCACGATAAGGCCGAAGAAATTCTCCGCAGCCTTCTAAAACAAGATCCGGAGAACGAAGCCGCCGTCGAGCAACTCACCCAGCTGCTCCTCGACGAAGGCAAGTCCGCGGATGCGGTTTTGCTACTGGAAAGCATCACCAGTCGCGCGCCTTCTCCGTCCTTGCTCGATCTTCTCGGCGATGCCTACACGCAGACGCACGACCTCGCGAAAGCGGAAGCCGCTTACCGCAAAGCCGCGGAGCTGGATCCTTCCGAGCTAAGCCACACGCGCGGATTGGGCCAAACCCTGCTCGGCGAAGAAAAATTTGCCGACGCGCTCACCGTCTATCAAAAGCTTGCCGATTTGATGCCCGGCGATTCCGACGTCTATCTGCGCTTGGCGCAGATCTACCGGGAACTGCACCAGCTCGATCACGCGGAAGAAAGTCTCCTGAAAGCCCGGCAGTACGCGCCCGGGAGCCTCGAGGTCATGTACAACGAGGCCATGCTGTACGAAGCCCAGGGCCGCTATGACGATGCCGTTCGCGTACTCTCGGATGCCGTCACCGGCCTAAAGCAGCAATCGACGGCGCTGCCGTCGCGGCGGCGTTCGCTGGCGACTTTGTACCAGCAATTGGGCCAGCTTTATCGCGACATGCAGAATTTTCAGGCTGCCATTTACACCTTCGAAGAGCTGGGCCGCCTCGGCGAAGAAGAGGATCGCCGTTCACGCATGTTGATTATGGACACCTACCGCGCGGCCAAGGATTTGTCGAAGGCCCTCCAGGCGGGCAAGGACGCGGTGGCGAAATACCCCAGCGACCCCGGCCTCCGCACATCCAACGCGCTCCTGCTGGGAGAGAACGGCCAAACGGACGAAGCCGTGAAGGTTCTTCGTTCGCAGCTCACCAGGAGCGAGGCGGACCGCGATATCTATCTCAACATCGCGCAAGTCTATGAACGCGGACGCCGCTACAAAGAAGCCGAAGAAGCCGCCCAGACTGCCGAAGCCATCCCCGGCCAGCCGCGCGAAAACGAAATGGTGTGGTTTCTGCTGGGAGCGATCTACGAACGGCAGAAGTTTTACGACCGCGCGGAAACGGAATTCAAGAAGGCCTTGGACGTAAATCCCCGAAACGCCCCGGTACTTAATTACTACGGCTACATGCTGGGCGATCTCGGCATTCGACTCGATGAAGCGGAAGGGCTCGTGCACCGCGCTTTAGAGGAAGAACCGCACAGCGGCGCGTATCTCGACAGCCTCGGCTGGATTTATTTTCGCGAAAACAAACTTACGGAAGCGGAAGCGACGTTGCGCCAGGCCGTCGGACGCGAAAGCCACGATGCCACCATTCGCTCGCACCTGGCCGACGTGTACGCCAAGTCCGGGCGCAGCGACCTCGCAGCCATAGAATGGGAGAAGTCCCTGACGGAATGGCACCACTCCTTACCGGCCGACATGGAGAACGACAAAATAGCGGAGATCGAAAAGAAGCTTTCCCAGGTAAAACACCGCGTGGCGCAAAAATCGTCGCCGCAAGACGCGAAACCACAATAAGCCGCATGCGTGAAGTCCGCATCCCCGCTTTTGCTAAAATCAACCTGCGCCTCGATATCCTTGGTAAACGCCCCGACGGCTACCACGAACTCCGGACTATTTTCCAAAGTGTTTCGCTGCACGACGACCTGCGCCTGCGCGCTTCGAGCCGGCCCGGGATTTCGCTAGAGATCGCGGGCAATGCCATGCTCTCCGAGGAGCCTGTAGAGAAAAATCTCGTCTACCGCGCCGTAGACGCCCTCCGTCGCGAGTGCAAGATTCGCCGAGGGGTCGCCATCGAACTGAAGAAGACCATTCCGGCCGGCCGCGGATTGGGAGGCGGTTCGAGTGACGCGGCAGCCGCGCTGCTCGGCTATCTGCGTTTGACTGGACGCCAGCTGCCGTTGCCGCGCCTTCTCGAAATGGCTTCCTCGCTGGGCGCCGATGTGCCCTTTTTCCTGCTTGGAGGCCGCGCGCTGGGCATCAGCCGCGGCGACGAAATCTATCCTCTTCCTGGCATCCCGGACCTCTCCGTACTCATCGTCTCGCCGCGCGACATTCACGTCCCCACTCTGGACGCTTATCGTTGGCTCGGGGCTGGCCCGCTGACATTGACAAAAGGGGCCGCAAACCCTAAACTTCGAAGGTTCTGTGCTCTATGCTGGAGCACGCAGGGAAGCGGCCTTTCGAATGACTTCGAGCGGCCCGTTTTCCGGCGTCACCCCCGTCTTGATAAAATCAAGCGGGCCTTGCTCCAACGAGGAGCTCGAGAAGCCTCGCTGGCGGGTAGCGGTTCGGCGGTGTTTGGAATTTTCCCGAGCCCAGCGATGGCGCGCCGAGCCGCTGTTGGGTTTCCGGACGATCAGACCTTTGTTTGCGAGACACTCTCGCGCGACAGGTACGTTCGTAAAATGCAGGGCACTGGTTGACGTGCATTGGTGTCCTCCGTTTTTCCTCGGTTGATCCGCAGCGCCTCCAGAGAACCTACGAGTCGATAGTTCGAAGCGAATTTGGGCCGAGAAGTGGGCCACCCCAAAAGCTGAGCGCATGGAGTGCGAGTGTCGTGAACGACGACCGGTTTAAAATCTTCTCGGGGACCGCGAATCTGCCTCTGGCAGAGAGCATCTGCGCGCATCTGGAAGTTCCGCTGGGCAAGGCCAGCCTGGGACGCTTCAGCGATGGCGAGATTTATTTTCAAATCCTCGAAAACGTGCGCGGCGCCGACGTCTTCGTCGTTCAACCGTGCTGCTATCCCGTGGACAACCACTTGTTCGAGCTGCTCCTGATGATTGATGCCTTCAAGCGGGCCTCCGCCTGGCGTATCACCGCCGTGCTGCCGTACTACTGCTACGCCAGACAGGACCGCAAAGATAAGCCGCGCGTCCCGATCTCAGCAAAGCTCGTCGCCGACCTTCTTGAAACAGCCGGCGCAAGCCGCGCACTGACGCTCGACCTGCACGCCCCACAGATTCAGGGCTACTTTGACGTTCCCGTCGATCACTTGTACGGATCGCCGGTTCTCGTGGAACACTTTCGGCATCTAAACCTGCCGAATCTTACGGTGGTTTCGCCGGATGCAGGCGGCGTGGAACGCGCCCGCTTTTTTGCAAAAAAGCTGGACGCCCCGTTGGCCATCGTGGACAAACGCCGCGTCGATGTAGACGTCAGTGAAGTCATGAACCTGATCGGCGACGTCCGCGGCCGAAGCACCCTCATCGTCGACGACATTATCGACACGGCAGGCACGCTCGTGAAAACCGCCGAGGCCCTCATTCGAGAAGGCGCGACGCAGGTGTATGCCGCGTGCACGCATGCCGTACTTTCCGGCCCGGCCATCGAGCGCATCGCGAACTCCCAAATCAAAGAGGTGGTCGCGACGGATTCCGTGCCGCTGGGCGAAGCCGCAAAAGGCATGGGGAAAATCAAAATTTTGAGCGTCGCGGACCTGCTGGCCCGCGGCATTCGTTCGATTCACGAAGAAACTTCGATCAGCGAGCTATTTATTTAGATTTAGAGCGGGACAGACATTTCTGTCTGTCGCCTTGGTTTTTCTGAAATAGGAAGTCGCTTTGGTTGTTCTGGAACGAGAGAGCAGCAGCCAGGTTTAGATTCTTTGTTCCTCAAGACTCGAGGGAAGGAATGAAAGTATGGCCGAGACGCAAATCATAGTAGAAGGAGCGCCCCGCTCCGATCGGGGCAAGAACGAGGCTCGCCGCCTGCGTCAAACAGGCAAGGTTCCCGCCGTGCTCTATGGCGGCAAAGGCGATGCCATCGCGCTGGCATTGAACACCAAGCAAATAGGAGCGATCCTGCGCTCCGAGAGTGGCCACAACACGCTTTTCCAGGTCGACCTAGCCGGCAAACACGAGCCGGCCATCTTGAAAGATTGGCAAGTGGATCCCGTGACCGGAAACCTGCTGCACGTTGACCTCCTCCGCGTAGCCATGGACGTTCGCATGCGCGTGAAGGTGCCGGTGCACACGTTCGGCGAACCCGCCGGCGTGAAGCAGCAGGGCGGCGTCTTCGAGGTCGTGACGCGCGAAGTCGAAATCGAGTGCTTGCCCGCCGAGATCCCCAAGGAATTCAAGGTCGACGTCACCGGCTTGATGCTTGGCAGCCAGCTCCGCGCCCGAGAGCTGGTCATGGACACCGCGAAGATGAAGCTGATCACCGATCCCGAACGCGTCCTGGCTCACGTCGTCGCTCTCAAGGTCGAAGAAGAGAAACCGGTCGAAGCGGTTGCCGCGGATGCTGCCACGCCCGCCGAGCCCGAAGTCATCAAGAAGGGCAAGAAAGAAGTCGAGGGCGAAGAAGGCGCCGAGGCCGAAGCCAAACCGGAAAAAGCCGAAAAGGGCGAAAAGAAAAAGTAGTTCGGCAAGTTGCGAAGCGCGGCGGCTGGCGACAACCCAGCTGCTGGACAGGGGGCTATGCGGCTCATCGTCGGACTTGGGAATCCTGATCCGGAGTACCAATGGACGCCGCATAACCTCGGATTTCTGGCGGTGGACGAACTGGCCAATCGCGGTTCGATTCGCGTGGAACGGCCGGAAGCCAAGGCTCTGGTTGGCCGGGGAAAGCTCGCTGGGGAAGATGTGCTTCTGGCGAAGCCGCAAACGTACATGAATCTCAGCGGCATGTCGGTGCGCGAGCTGCTGGAAAAGTACGAGCTGGGCCCAGGCGATCTGCTGGTTCTGTGGGATGAAGTGCAACTGCCCTTTGGAACCATTCGCATCGACCGCAAAGGCAGCGGCGGGAGCCACAACGGTGCGAATTCAGTAATCGCCGCTGCGGGAACACAGGAATTCTCGCGAATCCGGTTGGGATGCGGGCCGGATCATCCGCTCGGCAGCCGTAAAGAATTTGTGCTGCGGCCGATGAAAAAGGCAGCACTCGAAGTGGCGGTGGAGATGGTTGGCAAAGCCGGCGACGCCGTGGAAATGATTCTCGAGAAGGGCCTCGAACCGGCGATGAACGTTTTCAACCGGCGAAAACTGCCGGATGTGGAGGAACCGCAAAACGAGTGAGCTGTTTAGCGGGCCAGCACCTGGAATAGATTTTGAAGTGCCGCCGATATCATCGGCGCAAAGAGGAAAGAGGTCATCATGGAAGAGCGTTTATACGATCTGATTTTCATCGCGCGGCCGGCAACGCCGGAAGACGAAATCAAGAAAGTGATTTCCGGCATTGAGCACACCTGCGCGGAAAAGGGCGGCAAGATCGAGAAGACCGAGCACTGGGGCACGCGCAAGCTCGCCTATCGCGTGGCCAAGCATCGCGAGGGCATCTATGTCTATCAGCAGATTCGCACGAATCATGCCGAGCTGATCGCGGAACTCGAGCGGCGTCTGCGCGTTCAGGACGTGGTCATCAAGTATTTGACCGTGCGCCTCGACGAAGATTTGAAGCGCCAAAAGAAGCTCGGCGGAAAGCGTGAACAGCGCGCCGCGCGGCGTCCGCGCCGCAGTAGCAGTACGCCCGCTTCGGTTCCCGCTCCGGCTCCGGCTCCCGCTCCCGCTCCTGAACAATCAGCGGCGGCAAGCTAGCATTGCATTCTTGAGAAGAGAGAAAGGCAGGATGGTATGGCAGAGGAACCGAAACAAGCACAGTCTCACAGTGGACCGCCGCGCCGCGAAGGCGGTTCGGGCGGCCACGGCGGGCCCGGAGGCGGGCATGGTGGTCCGCGCCGCGAAGGCGGACCAGGCGGCGGTGGTCCGGGCGGGCCCGGCGGCCGTCCGCGCGGCAAGCGCCAATATTTCCGCAAGAAGAAGGTCTGCAAGTTCTGCGTCGAGAAGATGGACTTCATCGACTACAAGCGCGCGGACATCCTCTCGCAGTTTGTCCAGGAGCGCGGCAAGATTCTTCCGCGGCGCATGACGGGAGTTTGCTCCCGCCACCAGCGCTGGCTCGGCGTGGCCATCAAGCGTGCGCGCAACATCGCCCTGCTGCCGTTTGCCGGCAGCGCCGCAGGCACACAAGCACCGCGCCCCGTGGCCCCGCAAGCGGCTCATGCGGCGCCAGCCACCCCTGCGGCCCCGGCAGTTACACCCGCCGCTGCACCCGAGGCCCCCAAGGCTTAACGCCTGCTCGGGTCATTTGAAACAGGAGCTTAGAGAGACTACATGCAAATCATTCTTCAGGAAGATATCGAAAAGCTGGGACACCGCGGCGACGTCGTCACCGTGAAGCCCGGCTACGCCCGCAATTTCCTCTTGCCACGCAAGCTCGCCATTGAAGCCAGCGCCGGCAATCTAAAGGCCATCGAACGCATCCGCACGTCGCTCGCGAAAAAGACGGCTACCGAACTGGACGCCGCGCAGAAACAAGCCGGTCTACTCAACGGCGTGTCGCTGAGATTTACCCGCAAAGCCGGCGAGAACGATCAGATGTTCGGCTCCGTCACCACTGCCGACATCGCCGAAGCCCTTGCGGCGCAAGGTTTCAAAATCGACAAGCGCCAGGTGCAGATCGCCGAACCCATCAAAGCCCTCGGCGAATATCCGGTCACCATCAAAGTGTTCCGTGACGTCACCGCCCAAGTAATCGTCCACGTCGCGAAAGAAGAATAATTCCAAATCGCTGACTGATTTGAAAGTTCAGCCGCAGGGGCACGCCGGGAAGTGCCCTCTTCTTTTCGGGCCCTCACCGTTGAGGCGCAGAAAAAGTTTTGCACCGATTTCCGAAACGATTCACAGCCTTCCCCGTTGACGCCTCGCGCTTCACCACGCACAATGCTGCCCCAGCATGAATGTAATTTGAATTTAATGTGCACCACGAAGCATTGAATGTTGCGGTGCAAAACTCCGTACTTGCCCTCGCGCGGATAAAATGGTACAACAGCGAAGAAAAGGCGAATAATAGAGATTACCCATGCCCGTTGATACGACCTTAGAAAAGCCCTTACCGAACAATCTGGATGCCGAACGCTCCGTCCTCGGCGCCATCTTGCTCGACAACAACGCCCTAAATGCGGCCATCGAGAATCTGCGCCCCGACGACTTCTTTCTCGATCAGCACCGCCGCGTGTTTACGCAGATGATTTCGCTCGGCGAGGCTCAGCAGGCTATCGACCTGATCACCTTGACCGAAGAGCTGCACCGTCGCGGAGATTTGGAAGCCGCCGGAGGCGCGCCGTACCTCGCGTCTCTGGCCGACGGCATGCCCAAAGTCTCCAACATCGAGCACTACGCGCGCATCGTCAAAGAAAAGGCGCTGCTCCGCAATCTCATCCACGCCACACACAACATCCAGCAGCGCGCGTTTGAAGGTGAGGACGGCGCCGACACCATCCTCGACAACGCCGAATCCTCCATCTTCTCGCTTGCGGAAGACCGCATAAAAGCCGGTTTGATTCCCATTAAGGACATCGTCCGCGACAATTTCGAGCGCCTGGAAAAAATCTTTCGCGAGGGGAAGAGCATCACGGGTGTGCCGACAGGCTACGTGGAGCTCGATAAACTCACTTCCGGGCTGCAGTCCTCGGAACTCCTGATCCTTGCGGCGCGGCCGTCGCAGGGGAAAACGGCTCTAGCCTTAAATCTCGCCGAAAACATCGGCATTCGCGCCGGCCAGCCTGTTGCCATTTTCAGCTTGGAAATGTCCAAGGAGTCGCTCCTGCAGCGCCTCGTCGCTTCGGTTGCGCAGATCGATGCGCACAAGTTCCGCACCGGACATCTCAGCCGTGAAGACTGGCGCCGAATGACCGAAGCGCTCGGAACCATTTCCTCCGCGCCGCTCTGGATTGATGACGCGGGATCCATCAGCGTCCTGGAAATTGGCGCAAAAGCCCGGCGGCTCAAGCGTGACAAGGGCTTGTCGCTGCTGATCGTCGATTACCTGCAGTTAATCACCGCGCGCGGCCGCTTCAGCAACCGCAATGAAGAAGTTTCCAGCATCTCGCGCAGCTTAAAGGGGCTTGCCAAAGAGCTGAAAATCCCCGTCTTGGTTCTCAGCCAGCTCACGCGCGCTCCGGAGCGCGAGGAACGCGGGCCACAGCTGTCCGACCTGCGAGAGTCCGGCGCCATCGAACAGGACGCCGACGTGGTGATGTTCATTTACCGGCCGCATTTCTTCAAACACGACGCCCAGCCCGACGAGCGCGAACAAACCGAACTCATTATCGCCAAGCAGCGCAACGGCCCGACCGACAAGGTGCGCTTCGTCTTCCGCAGCCGCCTCACGCGGTTTGAAGAAGCGGCCCCCGATGCCTTCTCGCAGTTCGCTCCTGACGACATGTGACGCCAGCCACAGTGCGGCAGCCTACCCACACATTGCGTTCCGGATTTAATTCGGGCCTGGCCTTACCCCGCGCGATTTGAGGGTTCAGCAAGAAGTGCAGTGCCCTGACTCTGGGGCGGGAGGTCGGTCTTTTAGGGCCTGCGGCCCGCCAAACGTCACGAGCATCGCGCAACGTCAGGCCAGGCCCAGCTCATGATGTTAACTCCTTTGCTTTCAACACGGCTTGATTTGCCACCCAGGGTTTTAGGAGCCCGGAGTTTGCCCTTCGAGCTTGGGCATCCTCGCCATTGGATAGCTTCGGCAAGAGACCCACTGGATGGTCCCGAGCCTGTTTTAGCGTGTCCCCTGGCTTAGCTCGATGAGCATGTCCCTCGGGAAGAGGCGAAGGCCTCTTGCTTGCAATAGATGTGGGGGGTTGTCGTTCTCGCGGCATGCAAAGTGGCTGCCCGCTCGCGACGGCCGGATGGCGTAAACTAAATTTTTCGGAAGGGCCATGGCAGGCATACAGAAGAGTTCCCGCAAGGAAGTGAGACGTCCGGTTTGGGCGGAAATTTCCCTTGGCGCGCTGGCGGAGAATTTCCGGGCTATTCGCAAGTTCGTGAATCCCCCGGAAGAGCAACGTAAAACGCCGCGAAAAATTCTTTCCATCGTCAAAGGCAATGGCTATGGACACGGCGGACCGCAAGTGGCCAAGGCTCTTGAAAAAGCCGGCTCAGACTGGTTTGGGGTCACCTGTACCGAGGAAGGCATCGCCGTTCGCGAGGCCGGCGTTCGGAAGCCTGTTCTGGTACTCACAAGTTTCTGGCCCGGCGAGGAGTCCCGCCTCCTCGAACACCGTCTGACGGCAGTGATCCATCGCTGTGAGCAACTAAAGCAACTCGATAGCGCCGCTGCCCGCATCATTGCCAAGAAAGGCGGCAACCAGGGCCGCAACCGCGTCTCGTTCCACCTGAAGATGGACACCGGCATGAATCGATTGGGCATCGCCCCGGGCGACGTCGAGTGTTTTGCCAGCCAACTCGTCAAGTGCAAGCATCTGGAACTCGGCGGAGTCTTCACCCACTTTGCGTCTTCCGAGGTTTTTACCAACACACGAGTAGGAGAGCAGACGCGGCAGCAAGAGGAGCGTTTTTACGCGGCACTCGACCGTCTGCGCGCGCTTGGGATTGATCCCGGTATCGTGCACCTCGCCAACAGCGCAGCTATTGCCACGCGTCCCGAGACTTGGGCCGACATGGTTCGTCCCGGCGTGATCTTGTATGGCTATCATCCGGGCTATGATCCGGTTGAGCGGCGCCAGGAAAGCGAGGCACGCCTGCCCCTCAGGCCGGTCATGAGCCTGCGCACCCGCATCATCAATATCCGGAGCATTCCTGAAGGCGCGGGCGTCGGCTACAACGAAACCTTCCTGGCCAAGCGCCCTTCACGCATCGCCGTGCTTGCCGCAGGCTATGGTGACGGCATTCACCGCTCGCTTGGGAATCGCGGGAGCGTGCTGGTGCGAGGCTCGCTAGCCCCCATCGTAGGAATCATTTCCATGGACGTCACCATGATTGACGTCACCGACGTGGCGGATACGGCCATCGGCGACGTCGTGACCATCTACGGCAGCGACGGCCGGCACGTCCGTCCTGCCAATGTTATCGCCCGCAGCATCGCTACCGTCACCTCCGACCTGCTCTGCGCGGTGAGCCAGCGTGTTCCGCGCGTCTATTCTAAATAAGTGAAATTTCGAATCCTTTCTATTAATCCTTCAACATCATCTTGACTCCTATATGATGGCGGAGTATATAGACCGCGGGGATGCCAGGTGGCGTTCCCGTCCCGCACCGGTTGGTGGTCACCGCGCACCTGCGGGAATGGGGCACCGATTTTGCAGTGATAGATAATACTGTGAGGTCGTATGAGCCGTTCCGTTCCTGAAGTGCAGCGTTTTTCAAATTCTGCTTCCTCGCTGTCATCAAATTCTGTCCCCGCATCGGGGCAAAAAAGGGCGGCTTTTCCCCCCGGGATGGGCATGGAGTTCTGGCTGGTGCGCTTGTTCATCACGGCATGCGCGACCGCGTTGTGTTACAAGCTCGCGCCTTTTGGTTTGCATGATCTGCCTGCAGCAGGCCTCGGCTTTCTTCTGGCGGTGGTGATTCTGCTGGCCGAACTGCGCCTTCGCCGAGCCGAGATCGGCGGATTGCTGGGCGGCGCGCTCGGCACTGTTCTGGGGATGTTTGCGGCGCTTCTCGTAACGCTGGTCGTTTCACGCACGGACCAGGCGGAACCTAGCAAGTCCTTTCTCGAATACGCCGCGCTCTTGGCGTTCGCGTATCTGGGGCTGGTGCTCGGATCCGAACGAGGTGGCGAGTTGAAGGTCGGCTCTCCGGTTCGAATCATCTCTGGAGCGTCTCCTTCGCCCGAGCCCATGAAACTTCTCGATACCAGCGTTCTGATTGATGGCCGCATCGCCGACGTTTGCGAAGCGCACTTTCTGGACGGGGTACTCGCCGTGCCGCAATTTGTCCTGCACGAATTGCAGCTTGTGGCTGATTCTTCTGATTCCTTGAAACGCCAGCGCGGCCGCCGCGGCCTCGAAGTCCTCGAGCGCATGCAGAAGATGCCGAAGGTCGATGTGCGTATTCTCGATCAGGAACCGTCTCAGGCAGACGATGTGGATCACAAACTGGTCGAACTCGCACGCCGCCTGGGCGCCAAGATCGTCACCAACGATTTCAATCTAAACAAAGTGGCCACCGTGCAAGGCCTCGCGGTCTTGAACGTGAATCAGCTCGCCAACGCCTTAAAGCCCGTGGTCTTGCCGGGCGAGCCCCTGCGCGTCCTCATTTTGCGCGAGGGCAAGGAGCCCAACCAGGGCGTCGCTTATCTCAACGACGGAACCATGGTGGTCGTCGACGGTGGCCGCCGCCTGATCAACAAGAGCGTCGATATCCAGGTCACGTCTGTTCATCAGACGACTGCAGGAAAGATGATTTTTGGCCGGCTGGATGATCGGCCGGATCAGCCTGCTTGCATGCCCCGGCAAACGGCCGCCGCGGTGGCCGGCCGCGGCGCGAGCATCGACACCAGCCGTGTCGATGTACCGGGCCGAGCGGGAAACGGCTCGCGTCTGCGGGAGCCGCCGCAAATCGAACGCTGTCGCGGTGCGCTCTTCTCCGAGCCGGACGCCGACTAGCCTCCGCTCATTTTGCAAGGTCCTAGACTCAGAAAGTCCGATTAGACTTGTTAGCAGGCTCTTCACGGCGGACCTCGGCTTTCTTCATAAAAGCGCCGTACTCGAAGCATTTTCTGCGCTCCGCGATTCGCCTGACACGCCCGCTTGAGGTACACTCTGGAGTTTGCGGCCCTGGCGTTTTTCGTGTCCGGCCGCGTCGCGCCTAAAATGAGCCGCATTGCCGCCATTCTTCCAGCCGCAGGTCTAGGCACACGCATGGGTGCCGACACCCCGAAACAGTTCCTCGAGCTGGATGGAACGCCGCTGGTTATTCACAGCGTGCGCCGCGTAGCTGCTTGCCCGCTGGTCACCGACATCTTTGTCGCTACGCGAGCCGATGTGGTCGACTCGCTCGAAGAACGCATCCGCGGCGAAAGATTCATGCAGTCTGTCCGGGTAGTGCGCGGTGGAGACTCGCGCCAGGATTCGGTTGCGCTGGCGCTGCGGGAAGTTCCGAGCGACACGGAGATTGTCCTGGTTCACGACGCCGTCCGCCCTTTCGTCACCCGCGAGCAGATCGTTCGCGTGATTGAAGAGGCTCGCCGTTGCCAGGCCGCGATTCTCGGTATTCCTGCGATGGACACCGTGAAAGAAGTGAAGCGCGCCAGTCTGCCGGAGGATGTCGCGCTCATCATCGGGACCATTCCGCGCGAGCGCGTCGTGCTGGCGCAGACGCCGCAGGCGTTTTCGACGAAACTTATCAAGGAAGCGTTCGCCCGCGCGCAAGCCGACGGTGTCAGCGCCTCCGACGAAGCCGGCCTAGTCGAGCGCCTCGGCCACGACGTCCACGTCGTCCTCGGTTCGGAACGCAACATCAAAATCACGAAACCCTCGGACATGAACCTGGCGCGCTTCTATCTCGAACAGGAACGTCAGAAAGCATGAGCGTGCGCTGCGGCATTGGCTACGATTTGCACCGTCTCGCGGAAGGCGGCAAGCTGATTGTTGGCGGGATGGAACTCCCATTCGACAAAGGATCGGTGGGACACTCCGACGGCGACGTTCTGGCGCACGCTCTCTGTGACGCGCTGTTCGGCGCTGCCGGGCTGGGCGACATTGGCACGCACTTTCCCGACACGGATGCGAGATGGAAAGGCGCGAACAGTCTGCTCTTCCTGGAACATGCCCGAAAATTGCTCGACGAAAAAAAGTTTGTGATCGAGCATGTCGACGCGGTGGTCATCACCGAAAAGCCCAAGCTAGGGCCGCACTTCCCGAAAATGCGAGAAGCCCTGGCTCGCGCGCTCGGCCTCACCGCCGATCACATTCATCTCAAAGCGAAGACCAACGAAGGCGTCGACGCCGTGGGCCGCGGTGAGGCCATCGCCGCCTACGTGGTCGCCACGCTCTCCGAACGGTAATCATGCCGCCGTTCTCAATCCCTCCTGCCAGGGTGCGCTAGAATCTCGCAATGCCATCCGAAGAAACTCGCAATCCCGCTGCGGCCGCCGCCTCCAACGCTTGGACAGGCCGTGACGTTGCTGAAATCCTGCGCGAACAAGGCTGGCTCCTGGCTAACGCCTCTCCCGCTCAATTGGCGTGGTGCGAACGCGCGGCCGCGCTCCTCGGTCCGCAAGTTGCGGACCGTCGCTCTCTCGCCGATCGACTGCATCTCGTTTTTCACTACGACGCGCGCGCCATTCTCGCCAGCGTCGAGAGCCACGCCGTGCTCTCGCGTTACGCTGCTCGCGACGTGGTGCGGCAGCTTGCGCTAGTGCTGCTCGATGGCGTTCCGCTTACCTCGGAGCGATTCAAAGAGGTTATCGACGTATTGAAAGACCTCGTGGGTCTCGGAAGCCGCGAACTCTTTCATCCGATCCGCCTCGCGCTTGCTGGCCGCGCCGGTGGGGGCGATCTCGATCGTGTGATCCTGCTTCTCGATGAAGCCGCCGCTCTTTCCTTCGTCGTCGCCGTCAAGCCTGCGCGCGAGCGCATCTTGGAATTCTGCGCCGCCCTCGACTGATGGCTGCGCGCAGAATTTCCGCGGACGGCTTGCAACTCGGAATGGTGGCCTTGGACCTCCAACCGCCCTACCTCAGCGGAGGACAACGGGCAGGCTTTCGGCTGCCCGCCCATAGGTCCTTTTTGGGAACGAGCAAGTTCATGATAGACGCGAAGAAAAAGCAAAAAAAAGAGCCTTATATCCCCGGCCTAAAAACGCCGAGGCTTTACGGCTAAGAACGGTAAACTGTCTCCCCGATGGACAAACTCACCGGCATCCACGCCATCCGTGAAGCCCTGGACGCAGGCCGCCCTTTCGATCGCATTCTGATCGCGCGCGGCCGACAGGACACCCGCGTCGAAGAAATCGTCCAGTTAGCACGCGCCCGCGACATCCCCGTCCGCTTTGAAGACCGCGGGCAACTCGATCGTCTCGCCAATTCGAGAGACCATCAGGGCGTCGTCGCTCTGGCCGCCGCCCGCGCGCCAGCCACACTCGAAAGTATTCTCGCGGCAGCAAACCAGGCCCCTGATCACGGTCAGAAAGGACTCATCGTTCTTCTCGATGGCGTCGAAGATCCGCACAATCTCGGCGCCGTCATTCGAACGGCTCTGGCCGCCGGCGCACATGGCGTGATCATTCCGGAGCGCCGCGCCGTCGGTTTGACGGACGCGGTCGCGCGCGCCTCCGCCGGCGCCATCGCGCATCTGCCGGTGGCCAAGGTCACCAATCTGGCACAAACAATGGAAGTGCTAAAGGAAGCAGGCTATTGGCTCATCGGTCTTGATGAACGTGCCGAGAAAAGCTACACCGAAGCGGACTACACGTCTCCGGTAGGCATCGTCCTTGGCGGAGAAGGCAAAGGTCTCCACGACCTGACCAGCAAACGCTGCGACTTTGTCGTTCGCTTGCCTACAACCGGCCCCGTGAAATCGCTCAACGTCTCCGTTGCCGCAGGCGTGGTCTTATTCGAAGCTCTCCGCCAGCGCCATGCAAAATAGCGGAAGGTGCGGGCACCGAGCCGAGAATCGAAAACTACTTGTCGTACTGAATCAGCGAAAAAATATCCACGCCAGTGAGTTTCGAGCGGCCGTTGAGAAAGGTAAGCTCCACCGCAAACGCCGCCCCCGCGACCTTTCCACCGAGCTTCTCCACAAGTTTCGCGGTAGCCGCGGCTGTGCCGCCCGTCGCCAGCAGATCGTCGCAGATAATCACACTCTGCCCCGGCTTCACCGCGTCTTCATGAATCTCCAGCGTGTCCGTGCCGTATTCGAGCGCATAAGAAATGCTCGCAGTTTTGGCGGGCAATTTCTTTGGCTTTCGCACGGGGACGAACCCGGCCCCCAGCCGGTACGCCAACGCCGGTGCGAGAATAAAACCGCGCGCTTCGATGCCCGCGACTACATCGATGGTCCGCCCCTGGTAGTGATCGCAGAGCCGGTCGATGAGCGTATGAAATCCTTCTTTGTCCTTCAAAAGGGTCGTCAGATCGTAAAAAAGGATCCCCGGCTTGGGATAATCTGGCACTTCGCGAATCAATGTCTTCAGGTCATCCATTCTAACGGCTCCTCTTGGCCATCATTCTCCTCAAACGTCTGGCTCGATCACAAATCCTTTCTCATACCGCGGGTCATGGTGCGCCGCCTCTTCTCGAACGCCAGAGACGCTTGAAAATCGCGGCCCGCGTTCGAGGGCGTTCTTCATCTCATCCAGCTGCGCTGACGAGCCGATCGCCAGCACTTCGACTCGGCCATCCAACAGGTTTCTCGCATAGCCGCCGATGCGCAGCTTCTCCGCCTCGCGCTGCGCAAAAAGACGGAACCCCACGCCCTGTACGAGTCCCGAGACGAAAAATCGCCTGCTTTGTTTCTCATCGCCCACAAGCTTCGGAATTGTAGCAGAGACCTCTCGCGATTCATCGAGGAGTGCCGGGCGGGCATAGGCGCCGGAACAGGCAGGACGCTCCAGGCGAAGTGCGCTAAACTCAAGCAGATTCGCCAAGCCTGTCGAAGCTGCTCTTCGGCGCTCCGGACGCATCCTATTTGCCATGAACCTGCACGCCCAACATTCCCGAAACCACCGTTTCCGAGCCGTATTCCACTACGCGTTTCTTCTTTGCGCATTGGTATTGTCGCGTCCAGCAAGCCCTGCCCAGGCCGCTCAGCAAGGCCCGCTCACGCCTCCCCCGGAACATGACGTCCATCGCGTTGGCACGGAACCAGTCCCGCCGGCTCCCCCCTCCATTCCTCCGGAGGAAATCATCAAGCGGTTCTCCCAAAAAGAAGATCAATACATCGTCGCCCGTGCCGGATTCACCTACAAAAAAACCGTCCGCCTTGAAGAATTCGGTCCCGACGGCAAGCCCGCGGGTCAACTTTCGTTGGTCGTCGAAGCAAAACCCGGCGCCGACGGCAAAATGTACGAGAAGACCGCCGAGCGGCCGCAATCCAGCCTGCACTATCTAGAAATGGGCCCCGAAGACTTCCAGTCCCTGGCGCGCATGCCGGCCTACCCGCTCACCACCAGCCAGCTTGCGAAATACAACCTGAAGTACCTGGGCAAGGAACTCGTCGACGAAGTCGACTGCTACATCTTCCAGGTAAAGCCCAAAGCCGTCGAGCGCACCCACGCCTATTTCGACGGCATCGTCTGGGTCGACGCCGTGTATCTGGAAGTAGTAAAGACCTACGGAAAGTGGATCACAGATCTAGGCGACATGCGATCGGCCACCATGCCCTTCACGATTTTTGAAACCTATCGTGAAAATGTGGAGGGCAAGTACTGGCTTCCCAACTACATGCGCTCCGACGACACGCTAAATCTCAAGGATGTGAATATCCAGGTCCGCCTGGTGATCAAGTGGACCGACTACAAACCTCTGCCCGCCGCAACTGCGGCGCCTACCCTGCCGGTAGCTCCGCCAAAACCAAATTCCTGAGCCTGCCGGCGTGGGTCGGGTTGGCCCGGCCCTCGCGGCAACTTGGCAAATTCCTTCGTCCCTATGCCGCGGGCATCCCGAAAGTCGTCTCCATCGCACCGTCTCTGCTTCAAGCAAAATAAAGCCTTCCGTTGCTCTGAATCACCCGTTAGCCGCCCAGTCTTTCAAGCACATCCGGCAATTCCCGTATCGATTCCAGCAAAAAATCCGGCCGCGCAGCCCGCAGTCTCTTTTCCGTGGGAAACGGCCCCAGCACCGCAATAGCTCGAACTCCGGCCCTCTTGGCCATCTCTAAATCCTCCGGCGAGTCTCCCACATACACGCACACCGACGGCTCCAAACGAAGTTGCTTCAAAGCTAGCCGCAGAGGCGCCGGATGCGGTTTCCTCTCGGGAGTATCCCCGCTGCAGACCCGCGCCCCAAACACCCGCGTGAGCCGGAAAGCACGCAACTGCCGCATCACTCGCTCCCGGTCACCGCTCGTAACCAAACCCAGGTGATGCACCCGCCCCAGCCGATTAAGCACCTGCCGCGCCCCCGCCATAAGCCGAGGCGAATGCTTCGCATACTGGGTACGCCACGCTCGATCAGCATCGTCCCAGCGCGCGCGCGGCAGCTTGGCGGCCCGATACACGCGGTACCAATTCGGCGAATAATGCTGCGCCAATTCCTCCAATCCCCACGGAATCCCCACCTCACGAAACATCGCCAAGTACGCCGAAGAGTCCGCGCCGTAAGAATCAATCAACGTGCCGTCCCAATCAAACAGCACTCCTCGCAACGTCTTGTTTTTCAGGCCAGCCATCAGGATCTAGAGTAACAAAGCCTCAGCCCTAACGGATTACCGAAATCCTCCAACAAAGCTCGTTCCGAGCGAAGCGAGGAATCCGCTTTTGAAAATGCCCCCAAAACTGCAGGCCTCACCAGCATGCCGTAGTGGGAGATTTCTCTGCTGCGCAGGATGCGGCGTTTTCGAGAGGCACTGCAAAAGATCGTAGGACGAACTCCATACCTCCGAAGTACATGACTTGCCATAAGATACGAGATACCTTTGGAGTCGAATCGGAAACTACGTCAAGCCGAATCCGTTGACCCTTCCGCGCATAACTTCCGGGTGCGGCCAATACCATGAGTACCATAGGGGGATCACCGATAGATGGTTTCCTAAATCCGAAAGGAGAGCCGATCGTTGACGCTCGAAAAGGATAATCTCTGGTACAAGGATGCCGTTATTTATCAGCTTCATGTACGCACTTTCTCGGACAGCAACGCCGACGGTATCGGGGATTTCGCCGGCCTCACGCAACGACTCGACTATCTCGAAGAGCTTGGGATTACCGCCATCTGGCTACTCCCTTTTTACCCATCGCCATTGCGCGATGATGGGTACGACATTGCGGACTACACTTCGGTTCATGCGAGTTACGGATCACTAGAGGATTTCAAGACCTTCCTGGCGGAGGCTCATCGTCGGGGACTACGCATCATCATCGAAATGGTCCTGAATCATACCTCGGACCAGCACCCCTGGTTTAGAGAGGCGCGCAGCTCTCGCGAAAACCCCAGGCGAGACTGGTACGTATGGAGCGAGACGGACACTCGCTATCAGGGTGTGCCGATCGTTTTTGTCGATACCGAGACCTCCAACTGGGCTTGGGACCCCATTTCGAAGTCCTATTACTGGCACCGATTTTTCAGTCATCAACCGGATCTGAATTTCGACAACCCTGCCGTTTTCGAGGCCGTATGGGAGGTGATGAAGTTCTGGCTGAATCTCGGTGTAGACGGTTTCCGGTTGGATGCGGTTGCCTATCTTGTCGAACGGGAAGGCACTTTGTGCGAAAACTTACCCGAAACGCACGCGATCATCCGCGAACTTCGCAAGCGTCTGGACCTGGCCTATCCGGGAGCGATGCTCCTGGCCGAGGCCAACCAATGGCCTGCGGATGTCCGCGCCTATTTCGGTGACGGCGACGAATTCCATGCGGCGTTTCACTTTCCCCTCATGCCCAGAATGTTCATGGCCGTAAAGCTGGAAGACCGCAAGCCGATCATTGAAATCCTTGACCAGACGCCGGAAATACCCGAGAGCTGCCAATGGTTCATTTTCCTGCGCAACCATGATGAGCTCACGCTGGAAATGGTGACGGACGTCGAACGCGACTATATGTATGACGAGTACGCGACGGACAAGACCATGCGGATCAACCGAGGCATCCGCCGGCGCCTGGCTCCCATGATGGACAACGACAGAAGGCAGATCGAACTGCTGAACGGTTTACTGATGTCCATGCCGGGAACACCGATTGTTTATTACGGGGACGAAATCGGCATGGGGGATAACATTTATCTTGGCGACCGAAACGGAGTCCGGACTCCGATGCAATGGAACAGCGCATTGAACGCAGGGTTCTCGTTGGCTGATCCGGAACGCTTGTACGCGCCCGTAATTTCTAACGCCGTGTATGGCTATCAGGCGGTCAACGCAGATTCGCAAAAGAGGTCGGAGCACTCGTTGCTCCGCTGGATGAAGTCGTTGCTTCAGGTGCGCAATGCATTCCAGGTTTTTAGTCGCGGAACGATTCAGTTTTTGAACCCTTCGAATCACCGGGTTCTAGCTTACATGCGTCAATTTGGTGAGGAAACAGTCCTGGTGGTGAATAATCTCTCAAGTTCCGCGCAGGCTGTAGAACTCGATGTGCAACGATATAAGGGCTACATACCGATTGAGATGTTTGGGAGAAACCTCTTTCCGCGGTTTGGGAATTCGCCCTACTTGCTCACGCTGGGCCCCTATCAGTTTTATTGGTTTCAGCTTCGCCGGATTTGATCGAGCGGAGCATGCCGGCAGCACGTTCATGGATCTTCCCGCCTATTTGGGGTTGAAAGTGAGGTTTCAAGGGTCTTGGCCGAAGATGTCTTCTTATCGGATGATTTGCTTCGCCAGTTGATGAGCGTAGGTGAAGTGGACCTTCTTGTGGGCATGTCCTCGCTCCATGCTGCGAACACCGTCAGTCACGCCTTGGACGAAATTGAAGAAAGCTTTCAGCGGAACTTCGTCAGGCAACGAGTTGTCATCGTCAATGTGGGCGGCGGAGACAACGACGAGGATAGCGCTCGAGCCAAGGGCCATGACAACTTGGCAGAAAAGGGCGTGCGGGTACCCGGGATAACTTCACTCCGCACCAGCCACCGAGTCGCGGCGAACGTTCCTGGCTCACCTTCTCCCGGCATCGCTCTGCGCACAATTCTGGCAGCCGCAGACTTGTTGCGGGCACGGGCCTGTGCCGTAGTTTCACCTGCCGCATCCAATCTCACGCCCGACTCGGTTGCGAATCTGCTGCGGCCGGTTTACCGGGAAAAGTTTGATTTTGTAGCGCCGCTTTACACTCGCAACAAGTATCAAGGCCTGCTGGCTAGGAATCTACTCTATCCGATGAGCCGTGCCCTTTTTGGCTGGGGCATCCGTGAACTGTTCTCTGAGGAATGGGCATTTTCCGGTCGCCTCGCCGCGCTTTGCCTCAATCAGGATGTGTGGCACGAGGAAGCCATTCAGGCACGACCGGAAGCATGGATGGCGATCTCCGCGATGGCTTCTGATTTTCGCTGTTGCCAGGCCTTTCTCGGTGAAAAATCACCAGTAACAAAGGGTCTCGGCAGGGACATCGTCGAAGTCCTGCGGCAAACTGTGGGAACTCTGTTCTGGTGCTTAGAAACCCGGCAATCGTTGTGGTTGGATAGCGGGAGATCGCAATCAGTGCCTACCTTCGGACCGGCCCATGAACTCACTTCCGACCCGACCGACCTAGATCGACACAGAATCTTCGAGATGTTCCGGAGCGGAGTGACGGAATTGGAGCCAATCTTAAGCTCGATTTTGGATCCCGAAACCCATTCAGAAATCAAGAGCATCGTTTCACTTGAGGAAGGGAAGTTCCGATTTAAATCCGGCCTCTGGGTGCGGACGCTCTATGATTTTGCTGCTTCCTACCATCATGCTGTCATTAACCGGGATCACTTGGTACAGGCTTTAGCACCCCTGTACCGCGGCATGACCTATTCTTTTCTCGCTGAACATTCTGATTCATCACCGGCGGAGATGGAGACGGCGAGCGAAACGCTCTGCGGCGAGTTCGAGCTACAAAAGCCATATTTGATGGAGAGATGGAAGGCAAAGGTTGAGGTGAAATTATGAGACAGACCATCCTGCGAGCCTTAGAACAGGTGTACGGCAATTTAGTCCACATGATTGCTGAATTTCTTCCGCGTTTCCTGGTGATGCTGATCATTATTGTGATCGGGCTTCTTGTGGCATTCGTGCTCAAGTACATCTTGCGAGCACTTCTGGGCCTTACGAAACTTGATCGGGTGTCCGATGACGCAGGGGCTTCTCGTGTCCTTCGCATGGCGCATCTTCCTCCTATGACCGAGCTGCTCAGCCGCTCCATCTTCTGGGTAACGTGGATCGGCTTTATTTTGGTTGGGCTCAGCGTCCTCGGCGTGGCTGGTCTTCAGGAACAGATTTCCCGGTTGTTCCAGTTTCTACCCGAGGTGTTCGTCGCTATCTTGATTTTGTTCTTGGGCGCGGTAATTGCAAATTTTCTTTCGCGGACCGCGCTTCTTGCGGCGGTTAATGCGGGACATCCTTCACCCAAAATTCTTAGCTGGTCGATCCGCTTTGTTATCTGGATTCTGGCGATCTCCATGACCCTGGAGGAGCTCGGTGTGGCCAGGCGAACGGCGATCTCGGCTTTTTCGATCATTTTCGGGGCTACCATGTTGGGATTAGCCATCGCCTTCGGGTTAGGCGGCCAAGATCTGGCTCGGAAGTGTCTGGAGAGATATTTAGGGGACACCAAAAAAAAGGAGGAAAAAGAACCACAGCCGCTGTGACCGACAGGCGCCAAATCTCTTGGGGGAACGGTTAGCGCGGGTATCAAGCGCTTGCCACCCATAGGGGGTAGAGAGAGAATTTGCTTGACCCTGGAACTAGTTCCAAGGTTTAGGCTAATCCCGTGAGTTCTAAAGCATCCACAACGGGACCCTTGTATTGCGGTGAACTGGCCCGTCTTTCCGGCGTAAGCGCGGACACCGTGCGTTTCTACGAACGGCGGAATCTTTTGTTTCCAGCCGCCCGCACTTCCGCTGGCTACCGAGTGTTCTCCCGAGACAGCCTCCCTCGAATGCGATTGATCCGAGCCGGACTGTCTATGGGATTCTCGGTAACGGAATTGGCGGACATCTTCCGCGAACGGAGCAGCGGAGGTGCACCCTGTCGCCGGGTTCGCAAGCTGGCCGCTCGAAAGCTTGCGGCTCTCGAAGAGAGACTTCGCGAGTTGCAATCATGGCGGCGCCAACTGCGTTCGACGCTTATCGCGTGGGACCGGATCTTAGCCAAGACGCCTCGCGGCAAACAGGCTCGACTGCTGGAAACGTGCACAACTCACCCGAAGACCCGGACACGACTTTGGGGTCGCGGCATTCAAAAACGGGGAAAGCTATGAAACTGATTCTTCTAATTGCACTCACAGTAGGAGTTTCCGCTCCATCAAACCAGAAACCGGAATCGCAGACGGAGTGTCCGATGCACGAGGCCCATACCAGAATGAATCAACGTGGAGAAAAGGGCATGGGTTTCTCTCAGACTGCTACCACGCACCACTTCTTCCTGCACTCGAATGGCGGTGTGATTCAGGTGGAAACCAGCGATCCCGCTGACGCCACCAATCGGAACGAAATCAGGATGCATCTAGGACACATCGCCAAAGCATTTCAAAGCGGAGATTTCGATATTCCGATGTTTGTTCACGATACCGTTCCCCCCGGGGTTCCGGAAATGAAACGCTTGCAAAAGAATATTCAATACTCGTTTGAGGAAACTCCCAATGGGGGACGCGTTGTTATTTCATCCGCGAACAAAGAGGCCCGCGATGCCATTCACAGATTCCTGCGCTTCCAGATCGAGGAACACAAGAGTGGAGACCCGCTGGATGTCTTATAAGCTGCTCACCATTCCGTTGGCGAGATATATTGGGTCGATCGCGGTGGATCGCCATGGTCTCGTCACTTTACCGGAGCGGGCTAAGTCTAGGCTCTGAGGGCGTCTGCCGGAAACGGACCTACGCGTATAGGGTCTGGGGATTTGAATTTTGGGGAAACCATAGTCAAGGCCGCAGGAATCGTGAAGGCACTCTATCGTCGCGGTCGAACTGCACGTCGTCGAACGAAGCCGCCACGCCATACCACCCAGGCACGGCCGCAGGTTCCATACGCTGGACACGTGCCGTAGTAACAATCAGCACGCTGCCATGCCCCATCGGACGGCTTACCAGCACGATTTCCAGTTCGATCAGCGCCCCTCGAGCAATCTCTTTCGGACAAAGAAAAAATACCCCTGTCGAGCTAATGTCCCGAGTCACCAGCGTTACTGGGAAATCTTCTGCACGGGACACCACACTGCGCAACCGCAAAGGAAGTCTTAGCGAAGCGCGCGGATATTCGCGCTGTTCGTGGTTCACACCCACGGCATGTGTGGGCACGCGCCCAAAACCGCGCGGCGGTGCTGGCGCGAGCAGCGGGCTCATGCGCAGAGCGGGCACCCGCACCGGTTCCGCCGCCATTTTTTCGAAAGAAGGTGCCCGCTTGGCCCTGCTCGCCTCTTTTTCGCCCGACCGAATGCGTGTTACGCGGTTCGTCGCGCTCATCTCGCCCCCAGAGATGCCACTTCATTGTCGCCATTACCGGTCGAATTGCGCTTTCTAATGATCTTGCTATGGTCCTGAAACTTCGCGAGCGGGGGGATAAAATGCCACCCCAGCCTCGGCACGTCAACCTGCGGAAAATTCTCGAAGTGTCTTAACGTCAAACACCTGGTTATAGTACCGGTCCCTGCGTGCGGCTCTCTCATGGCGGTGAATATCTTCGTCCAATATGGTCCTCGACACTGTTCTGTTCTGCACTTATCTTGGTTTCTTCCGGGCTTGGCAGAATGTCCACACCCACCGTCGCCCAATCCACAAACAAAGGTGCCCCTGCGGCGGTGGTCCACGGCACCGCGAAACGCGAGGCCATCCTCCTCATCCTCGCCTTCGCCGCCGTTTACGTCATCTGGGGTTCGACCTACCTCGCCATCGCTGTAGGCATCGAGTCATTCCCTACGCTGCTGCTTCCGGCTACGCGACATTTGATCGCCGGACTTGTCCTTTACCCCGTACTGCGCTGGAAAACAGGGATCCGGCCAACAGCAGGTCAGTGGCGCACTGCTATCATCACCGGTCTCCTCCTACTTCTTGTCGGCAATGGCGGTGTTTGTTTGGCCGAGCGTACGGTCCCCTCCGGAGTGGCTGCCCTGCTCGTGGCTCTGGTCTCCTTTTGGATGGTGCTGCTCGATTGGCTTCGTCCCGGCGGTCTGCATCCCGCTCCTAGGGTCGTAGCCAGCCTCATCCTAGGGTTCGGTGGCTTGGTCCTCCTGGTAGGCCCAGCGCATCTGGGAGGGTCGGAGCGCGTCAATCCCACCGGCGCAGGGATTCTGGTGGTTGGCTCCTTCGCCTGGGCCTGGGGATCCATCTATTCGAAGCACCACGACCTGCCGAGCTCACCGCTGCTCGGCGTCGCCATGCAGAGCCTCGCTGGTGGGACCGCACTTTGGATGGTCGGTTTGCTGGCAGGCGAGGGCCGCCAACTGCATCTCGCGGCCATTAGCGTGCGTTCCTGGATCGCCCTGGCTTATCTAATCGGCTTTGGCTCCGGAATCGGCTTCACAGCTTACGTCTACCTCCTCAAGAAAAGCTCCGCAGCCCGAGTGGGAACCTATGCCTTCGTCAATCCGGTTGTGGCTCTGTTTCTCGGCTGGCTCGGAGCGGGCGAAACCATCACTCTGCGCACGGCCCTAGCCGCCGCCGTAATTCTCACCGCTGTTCTTGTGGTGATCAGCGCCCCGCACAAGAATCCCATCGAGGCTGCCGAAGTTCTGCCAAACCCAGGCGAAGCCTGAGTCTGCCTCTAGGCCGCTTTCCCCGGGGCCTTCCGAGCCGTCTCGCGCGAATGCACTTTGCCGAGCCTTTCCGGATAGATTTGCTCGAAACGCTGCGCTATTTTCCTAGCATGCAAACGATCAACAATTCGAACGTCAAGGCCACCATACAAGTCTCGCCCCGCAAGGCCGCCCAATACTGGCGCGCCACTCTCGAACGCGACGCGCGCGCCGACGGGACCTTCGTACTGGCCGTCCGCTCCACGCACATTTATTGCCGCCCATCCTGCCCGGCCCGCCGCCCGTTGCGGCAAAATGTCACTTTCTTCTACACCGGCGCCGAGGCGGAAAAACAAGGTTTTCGCCCCTGCCTTCGCTGCCGCCCAAATGAGATTGCCGCTTCCGCGGCGCTCGTCGCACGTGCCGCAAAATATCTTTCCGAGTCTTCAGAAGAAGGCCTGCGCCTCTCCGAAGTCGCGAGACAACTTAATTCGAATGCCGGAACGCTTCGCCGAGCCTTCCGGCAAGTGACCGGCCTTGCTCCTCGCGAACTCGCCGAAGCACTGCGTGTGAAACGCTTCAAGAGTTTGCTGCGCGCAGGAAAAAACATCACCGATGCGCTCTACGAAACCGGCTACGGTTCGTCCAGCCGCGTCTATGAACGCAGCAACGCACAGCTGGGAATGACGCCTCTAACCTATCGAAAGGGAGGAAAAGGTATGAAAATCGAATACACCATTGCCAAGTCACCGCTCGGAAAGGTTTTGGTCGCGGCCACGGAACGCGGCGTGTCCGCGATCTATTTGGGAGACGCGCAAAACAAACTCGTCGCGGAGTTGCGCGAAGAATATCCTCGCGCGGAAATCTCTCCTGCTACGGGCAACGTGCAGCGCTGGGTCCGTGAAATTGTTCAACGAATCGAGGGCCAGCCCGCGCAGGTGGAACTCCCGCTGGACTTGCAAGCAACGGCGTTTCAACGCCGCGTCTGGCAGGAGTTGCAGCGCATTCCACGCGGAACGACGCGCACCTACTCCGAGGTCGCCCGCGCCCTGGGACGTCCGAAGGCCGTTCGCGCAGTGGCCCGGGCATGCGCAAGCAACCCTGTTTCGATTGTCGTGCCGTGCCACCGGGTTATCCGCGAGGACGGCAGCCTTGCGGGTTATCGCTGGGGACTCACTCGCAAAGAGCAGCTCCTCGCCACCGAGCGAGCCGTGGCGGACTGACAGGGCCAGCTATCAATCGACCTAGTCCGCAAATTCCTGATTTGGGAAGTACGGAAGGCCTTGCTCCGGTCGAAATCCGTTGTGTACGCGGCTTGCCAACCAAAAGTGAGGCCTGCGCTTGAACGAACCCACCCAGCAGACTGTTTTTTTTCAGATATTTCTGGTCGACTGGTGGTCGCGAAGTTTGAGCAATGGCAGGGCCGTTAGGATGGCGGGGCGATTCTGCTCAAGGCCGCCGAGCGGCGCTTAGACCGGGCCGCGGCTTGCGTGGCTGGTCTCTAGAGACGACCCGGAACCCGGCGCAGCATGCGTGGGGTGCCGGGCTTTGTAGGCGTCAACCGTTACCCCGTCACTTTCAGGCGTGCGGTTTTTCGTGGCTCGCGTTTTTCGGCCAATCCTGCTTGAACCTAGAATCGTTGATCTTGAGATTCTTCATCATGCTGGTGTAGTGGAACAAGATATAGTCACCGGAACCGCTCTCAAAAATTTTCTGTTGAATCGGCAGCCAGGAAGCTTCGTCGATCCACATCTGAATGCGGGTGATCTGACTGCGAATCTGATCGCCTTTCGGAGTCAACTCCACCACAACAGTTTTTCTGTGGTCTAGCTCTTCTTCACCGGTGGCCGTCACCACATAGCTTTTCTTGAGATCTTCACTCTTGGTCCCGAACCCCAGACGGATGTATTGATCCACCATCGCGCGATTCTTGCCGAGGTCATATTCTTCCACGCGATTCAGTTTGGGGTTGTAAAGGAAAAGGGAATCGCCGGTGCGCAATATCGTTCGCGCCTCGGGCTTCGTAAATTCGATCCGCATTTTCTGGTCGCGCCGGACGAAAATCTGTCCCGTTTCCGTGGATGTGTCTTGCACTACGGCGGTGTATTTTACGTTCTCGATATCCGCCGTCAGCGTGCGGAAATCCTTCGCGGACTTATCCATCATCTCGAGCACTCCGTCGGTCGTCCACTTCGCCGCCGTTTGCGCGGCACCCGCCACGACCGCGAAAGCTTCCGCGCCAAGCGCAAGAATCAATGGAATAAAATGCCGTTTGGTCAATAGAAGCCCCTATGAGTGCTCACTGGTGTGGCTGGTCAGGCGCTCTTAAATCCTAGCATATACATAGAGATGCACGAACTTTGCCCGGCGTTACGCTAGAACTCACGCGGGCAGCCGCGGGTCTTGTTGCTAACGGTGTATTTCCACGTGATAGGCAATCACCGTGCCCTGCTCGTCGCGCACCGGATCGATCTTGGCGATGGTGAACCGTTTGTTGCGAAGTTCAGGCAGCGATTTGCCCATGGCGTTGTGCAGTTCATTCTCAAGCGCCGGCGTTTGTTCCGGAGGCGCCAGAATCCGCGCATCGACGCGGTAGGTTTTATTTTCGCCTTCCTCGCTGACCAGCACCACTTGCCCGGGAGTGTTCGCCGGAAGGCCCATCTGCGGCTGGTCGTGGAACCACGCCCGCGGCGTCGCCAGTACAAAAACCAAAATCAGAATGACCGCGGCGTCATACGGCCACGTGCCGCGCTCGTACGCCCAGAAAAACGTCTTCGACAGAATCTGTCCGAGACTCGCCATCTCAGTCCGCAGGAACTCCGTCGACAATCACGCCATCCCGCATGTGCACCACGCGGTCGAAATAAGTCGTAGCTTCGGGATTGTGGGTGATCATGACGATCGTCTGACCCAAGTCTTTGTTGAGCTGCCGCAACATCTCGAGCACCACTTCCGAGTTTTTTGAATCCAGATTGCCGGTAGGCTCGTCGGCCAGCAGAATTTTTGGCTCATTGATAATCGCCCGGGCAATGGCCACGCGCTGCTGCTCCCCACCAGAAAGCTCCGAGGGCTTATGTTGCAGGCGTCCTGCAAGACCCAGCAAGCCGGTCACGACGTCAAAACGGTGCGGGTCAAAACCGTCCCCGTGAATAAACTGTGCGATAGCGATGTTGCCCTTGGCCGTCAGCGTGGGGAGGAGGTTAAATCGCTGGAAGACAAATCCAATTTTACTCCGCCGCAGCTTGGTCCTCTCGGCGTCGCTCATGGCTGTCAAATCGTTGCCGTCCACCAGCACGCGGCCCTTGG
>Ga0210399_10000509_pt1 | contig 31236 bp, 30 predicted proteins | sample IncBWC14MmetaG_FD_150865 | JGI IMG/M metagenome (GOLD analysis project Ga0210399, IMG submission 150865) | Forest soil microbial communities from Barre Woods Harvard Forest LTER site, Petersham, Massachusetts, United States - Inc-BW-C-14-M | ecosystem: Environmental > Terrestrial > Soil >... | reverse complement strand
GGGAGAACTCTATGAAGCTGACAGGTGCGGAAATACTCTGCGAAACACTCACGCGCCTGGGCGTGAAACATATTTTTGGGTATCCGGGCGGCGCGATTCTTCCCGTGTACGACGCGCTTGGAAAATCCAAGCTGCATCACATATTGGTGCGCCACGAGCAGGGCGCCACGCATATGGCCGACGGGTACGCGCGTGCTACTGGCGGTGTTGGCGTGGCGATGGCGACTTCCGGCCCCGGTGCGACGAACATGGTCACCGGAATTGCCACGGCGATGCTGGATTCTTCGCCTGTCGTCTGCATCACGGGCCAAGTCAGCAGCAAACTGCTTGGATCCGACGCGTTTCAGGAAGTGGACATTACCGGCATCACGATGCCCATCACCAAGCACAATGTGGTGATCTCGAAGGTGGAAGATATTGCACGTACGGTGCGCGAAGCGTTCGTCATCGCCAACTCCGGGCGTCCCGGACCGGTGCTCGTGGATATCACCAAGGACGCTCAGCAGGCCAGCGCGGAATTTAACTGGGAAGCGAGTGAGCCGAAGCTGCCGGTGAAGCGCCAGCGCAACAATCATGATCAAGAGGAATTCGACCGCGCGGTTGAGCTGCTGAATTCGGCGAAGCGGCCGCTGATTCTGGCGGGCCGCGGCATCATACTCTCGGGCGCGATGCGCACGTTTGAGCAGTTCGTTCACACCAGCAATATTCCCGTGGCGATGACGCTGCTTGGCATCGGCTGCTTCCCTGCCAGCGATCCGCTGAATCTGGGCATGATGGGCATGCATGGAGAGGCCTGGGTCAACAATGCGATTCAGGAAGCGGATTTGCTGATCGCGGTCGGGATGCGCTTTGACGATCGCGTCACTGGCGACCTGCGAGTTTATGCGCGCAACGCCAAGAAGATTCACATTGAAGTGGATCGCGCGGAGATCAACAAGAACGTAAAGGTGGATGCGGCCATCATCGGCGACGCGGGCGCAACACTTTCCGCCCTCTTGCCACACATTCACGAGCGCGACCACAGCGCCTGGATGACTCACATAACCAGTGTTAAGGGCGATTCCGCAGTTCGCGACATTCAATCGTTACCGGACAGCGGGCATCTTTACGCGGCGCACGTCATCAACGATCTTTGGAAAGTTACGAAGGGTACCGCCATCGTGGTCACCGACGTTGGCCAGCACCAGATGTGGGAGGCGCAGTATTACCATCACAACGCGCCGCGCACGCTGATTACCTCCGGCGGGCTGGGCACGATGGGCTTTGCGCTGCCCGCGGCGATTGGCGCGAAGATGGCGCGGCCGGACGCGGAAGTCTGGGTGGTGGTCGGGGACGGCGGCTTCCAGATGACCATGTGCGAGCTGGCAACGATCGTCCAGGAAAAAATCAACATCAAGATCGCCATCATCAATAACGGTTACCTCGGCATGGTTCGCCAGTGGCAGGAATTTTTCTACGACAAGCGCTACGTTGCCACGCCCCTGGTTGCGCCGAACTTTGCGGCTTTGGCAAATTCGTTTGGGATTCGCGGCGAAATGGTGACCGCACGCAAAGACGTGGTGCCGACCATCGAAGCCGCGCGCAAATCGGACCAGCCTATGCTGATCGATTTTCGCGTGGAACAGGAAGATTCGGTTTACCCGATGGTGGCAGCCGGCGCGGCGCTGAACGATATGATCCGGCGGCCGAATAATCCGCTGGTCGAGACGGCGACGGAACCGTAAGAAGGCGGCGCAACCCTTCGCGATGCTCAGGGCAAGAAGCCGCCCTTACAACGGAAATTGAGGAAGAGATGCAGACAATCGTTGCTTATGTGCAGAACAAGCCTGGGGTGCTGAACCGTGTGGCGTCGCTGACGCGGCGGCTGGCGATCAACATTGATTCGCTCACCGTTGGCCCCACGGAAAATGTGGAGATTGCGCGCATGACGATTTGCGCACACACCGATGAGCGCGGTGCGACTCGCCTGGAAGCTAGCCTCGAGAAGCTGGTGGATGTCTTGCTGGCGGAAAATATTTCGGACCGGCCGATGCTGGAGCGTGACCTGGCTTTGATCAAGGTTGCTGCCGACCAGCAGAACCGGCCGCACCTGATGGAACTTATTAAAGTTTTTCGCGGGCGTGTGGTGGACGTTGCGCCGGAATCGTTGATTGTGGAAGTTTCGGGGACCGTGGATAAGATTGATGGGCTGCTTGAGGTGCTTCGACCGTTTGGCGTACTGGAGATGGCGCGAACGGGGCGCATCGCGATGACGCGCGGGAGTGATTTGCTGCGGCCCCCAGCAGAAACGCCAATTCCGGAGGCAACGGCGAAGTAATTGACGTTTGTAGCGGCGCCTCCCGAGGTGCGCACTTTGCATCCCGATCGGATTGACGGGATGGGCGCCTTTGGGATTGGAATCACAGGCTAAAGCCTGTGCTACTTTTTTGGTTCTTCGGCCGTTGAAGGCCCCAAACGAAAGGAACGAAATGGCAAATCTGTATTACGACAAAGACGCGGACCTCGCGTTGATCCAAAACAAGAAGGTCGCGATCATCGGTTATGGCTCGCAAGGGCACGCGCACGCGCTCAATCTTCGCGACTCCGGAGTTTCTGTGATGGTTGGACTGCCGGATGGCAGCGCCTCTCGCGCGAAAGCGGAGAAGGACGGCCTCACCGTGAAGTCCCCCTCGGAAGCCGCGGCGTGGGCCGACGTGATCATGATTCTGGCGCCGGACACGCGGCAACCGAAACTTTACAAGGACGCGGTTGAGCCGCACCTCACGCCGGGTAAGACGCTGATGTTCGCGCACGGCTTCAATATTCGCTTCGGCGCCATCAAGCCACCGAAGAGCGTGGACGTTACGATGATTGCGCCGAAAGCGCCGGGGCATCGCGTCCGCGAAGTTTTCGTGGAAGGCGGCGGTACCCCCGCGCTGATCGCTGTGGAACAGGATGCGACCGGCCACGCAAAGGCTCAGGCGCTGGCGTACGCGAAGGGACTTGGCACCACGCGCGCCGGCGTTCTGGAGACCACTTTTACGGAAGAGACGGAAACCGATCTCTTCGGCGAGCAGGCGGTTTTGTGCGGCGGCGTCAGCGAACTGATCAAGGCGGGATTTGAAACGCTGGTCCAGGCGGGTTATCAGCCGGAAGTGGCTTACTTCGAATGTCTGCACGAGCTGAAACTGATCGTGGACCTGATTTATCGCGGCGGGCTCAGCTACATGCGCTATTCCGTCAGCGATACCGCCGAGCAGGGCGACTATCACGCGGGCAAGCGCATTGTCACCCAGCAGACGCGCGAAGAGATGAAGAAACTTCTGGCCGGCATCCGCGACGGCAGTTTCGCCAAGGCCTGGATCGAAGAAAACGAAAAGGGCTGCCCGAATTTCCTGGCTCGCCGCAAAGCCGAACAGCAGCAACAGATCGAACAGATCGGTTTGAAATTGCGCGCGATGATGCCGTTCCTGAACCCTGTCGTGGCCCCCGGCCTGAACGAATCCGCCGCCACCGCCAAAAAGTAACCGTTCTGGATTGCTGGGGCGCAGCTCGCTGCGCCCTTTTTTTTGTTGCAAATTACGCATTCCCCTCTTGAGTCGCCGTTCGCAAACTTCCGTGTTTCGGTTATGATTTCGCACGTGACCCGACCTTTCCGCCTATCTCTTGCGCTTCCTTTCCTGATCAGCTCCGCGTTCTTGCCGGTTTCGCCGCGGATGAAAGCGCAAACCGCGCCTATCGCCGTCAATCCAATTCTTCCCGGCCCCAAGCCTCCTGATGCACCTTCGGAATGGAAAGGGATTCTCGGTATTTACGGTAGTGGGAAAGATGCGCTAATCCTTCTTGAGAGTCACCAGCAGCTGTATTTGAGTGATGAAAAGAAGTCTCGGCCGGCGCTTTCCTTGGAAGATAACGGCCGCCTCAAATATTCCGCTGATTCGATCCAATTAAATGACTGTTTTTCGATTCTCCCCGCTGACCGGGGCAAAACGCGGTATCTTTTGTCCTGTCTCAATAGCCGGCAGCCACTGCCGCGCACGGACGCAGGCTCCGATCCCTCGCAGTTCTACCATGTCACGCCAACCCGTTCTGTTGAAGAACTCCGCGAAAAAGCACTCACCTTGTCTCCGCCCGCAGAAGCTGGCCCCTTCCGCAAGCCCGATCTCGCCGAACTGGTCACCCTTGATCCAGCGATTCATCTCGATATTCGCTACGCGAGCGCAAGAAATTTTCTGAGTGCGCCTGTTTATACGCAAGCGCGGGCATTTATGCAGCGGCCTGCGGCCGAGGCGTTGGTTCGCGCGCTTCACAAATTGCAGCCGTTGGGCTATGGATTGTTGATCCACGACGCTTACCGGCCGTGGTATGTGACCAAGATTTTCTGGGACGCCACGCCGCCCGAGGGCAAAATCTTCGTCGCCGATCCTCAGCAGGGTTCGAAGCACAATCGGGGCTGTGCGGTGGACCTTACGCTGTACGATCTTTCGACCGGGCAGCCGATTGAAATGCCCGGGTTGTACGACGAAATGTCGCCGCGGTCGTTTCCTAACTTTCCCGGGGGGACGTCGCTCCAGCGGTGGCATCGTGATTTGCTGCGGCGGGCGATGGAATCCGAAGGTTTCACGGTGAACGAAGACGAGTGGTGGCATTTCGATTACAAGGACTGGAAGCAGTACGGCATCCTGAATGTGCAGTTTGAAAAGATAGCCGACAGCCTGCAGCCGACCGCTGTCAGCCATTAGCCGTTAACCATGAACCTGGAGGAGGATCTATTTTGCGAAATTCCGGAATTCGGATCGTATCCACCGTGCTTTTCCTTGCCGCTTGCGCGGCCAACGCCCAGACGCAAGTTGCCGATTCGCTCGACGCACGGATTCAGAAGGTAATGGCGCGGCCGGAGTTTGCGCGTTCGAATTTTGGGATTGAATTTTACGATCTCGAATCCGGCAAGGTGGTTTACGCCCTGAACGCCGACAAGCTTTTCGTTCCTGCTTCGACTACCAAACTCCTCACCGAGGGTACGGTCCTCGCGAAACTCGGTGCTGACTATCGGTTTCACACGAACGTGTATCGCACCGGACCCATCGACAAGCACGGCACTCTGAAAGGCAACCTTATCCTGGTGGCCAGCGGAGACCCTAATCTTTCGAATCGCATTCAGGCGGATGGCACGCTGGCGTTCGTGGATGAAGACCACTCTTACAACGGACCGGCCCTTCCCGGCGATCCACTTGCGGTCATCAAAGAATTCGCAGCGCAAGCGGCCGCGAAGGGCATTCGCAAGATCGAAGGGGGCTTGTACGTGGATACAAGCCTTATGCCCGATGGCGAGCACGAGGGCGGCACGGGCGTCACGATGTCCTCGATCATCGTGAACGACAACATCCTCGACCTCACCGCCACACCCGGTGAAAAGGTCGGCGACCCGGTCGCGTTCGGCGTCTCCCCGCAGACATCCTATTTTCATTTCGTCAACGCACTAACGACTGGAGCGGCAAACTCCAAACTCCTGTTTGACGCGACCGACCCCGCCGCGCGGCCCGATGGCTCGTGGGAAATCACCGTTTCCGGAAACGTGCCGCAGGGCAGCGGATTGCATACGCTTGCCTACCAGATTCCATCTCCCACACAATTCGCGGCCGCAGTGCTGAGGGAAGCGCTGCAGGCCAAGGGGATCGAAATCAAGTTAAAGAAATCGGCAGTGATCATTAAAGATTTTTCGTCGTTGCAACATTTCTACACGCCGGAGTTTCAGGTGGCCGGGCACGTCTCTCCGCCGCTGAGCGAGGAAATCAAAATCACGCTTAAGGTCAGCCAGAATCTCCATGCCGGCATGGGACAGTATTATCTGGGCCTGCTGGTGGCGAAGGACGCCAAAGACCCACTGTCGGCCGGCTTCAAGATCGAACATGCGTTTCTGACCGGCGCGAAGCTGGACCTGTCCGGCGCGTCGCAAGGAGATGGCGCGGGTGGAGACTGGGCCGATCTCTTCAGCCCCGATTTCATGTGCCACTATCTTGCGTACTGGAAAACGCGGCCGGACTTTCAGGTTTTTTACAACGGCCTGCCAATTCTTGGAAAAGACGGAACGCTGGCGAAAATTCAGAAGGACAATCCGGCAGCGGGCCACGTCTTTGCGAAAACCGGAACGTTTGCCGCGGAGGACAAGCTGAATTCGCGCTTGATGCTGAACGGTAAAGGCCTCGCGGGCTTTGTGCAGACGAAATCGGGCAAAATGCTGGCCTTTGCCGCCTATGTGAATCACACCGCTATCCTGGAAGACCCGGACAGCGCGCAAAAAATCGCCGGGCAAGCACTCGGTGAAATCGCCGCTGCCGCCTATGATGCGCCCCTGCCCTGAGCTGTGCCGGAGCAGGAAATTTTGGAGGTCACGGCAAAGCTCGACCTGAGGATTAGCGGGATAAATTTTGATGCGTAAAAGCAGTAGCTGAGCTACCACACTCCATAACCTGGCGCCGACCGGGTCGGGGCCGCTACGGGAGATCAGCCGAGTTTGGTTTTGCCCATTTCGGCTACGCGGCGTTCGTAAATCATTTCGCAGGCGCCTTTGCTGTTGGTGAACCGGAAGACGATCTTGTGGCCGGCTTCCCTTTTCGCACGCGATTTCAGGACCGTCCCGTTAAGCTCCACCCAGTTCCCGCTGACCAGGTAATCGCCTTCGCGCCCCTGCAGCTCAAATTTTCCGTCGCTCTTCAAAGAGAGCGGCGGCGCCGTGCACGGGACGGGCTTCCCGGCTACCTTGGCCTCCGAGCACACATACTGGCCGGCAACGTCATCGCTCTGCGCCCGGCTCTTGGGCGCGCAAGTTAAACTCAACAAGCCCATTCCGGCAACCATCACCAACCTGATTGGCACTGCATTGGATGCCTGCATACCCCGGGACCCTCCCCCTCATACCCTGATTTCCAGTTCGCTTGCTCAATGGAAGCAATACGATGTGCAAGTTGCTCGCCAGGGGTACTATCCCGTATCACGCTGACAATGCAGTGGTTAGTGAGTGAGCCGTGGACTTTCAGTTTCGGAAGTGGAAACGAGCGTTCACATTCCGCACGCCGCAGGGGAATTATTTTGCCGTACTGCCCCAAACGTACCGGTTGCGGAGAGTACCATCCCAAATATTGATAAGTATTCTAGTCAACTGGTAACTCGGGGACAGCTGCTCCATCTTTCCGGGGGTCAGAAGCGCCGTAGTTGACACCTTTCGTGGCGTCGCGCAGGACGACCTGGCCCCCGCCCATCCCGGCGGAGAAGGGGCCCGTCACTTCGATTTTGTGTCCTTTGGCCGCCAGTTCGTCACGCACCTTTGACGAAAACCGGTTTTCCATCTGGACGTCGCAACCGCCGAAGGTGCGCTTGGTGAAACGAGCCGCTTCGAGGGCCGCCTGAATGTTCATCTTGAAATCCACCACGTTGGCGATGAACTGCGCGTGGGCCTGCGACTGGTTCCAGCCGCCCATGATGCCAAAAGCCACCCGCGTATCGCCCTTTTGCGCGAAGGCCGGAATGATCGTGTGCAAGGGACGCTTGCGACCGGCGAGCAGATTCGGCGAATCAACGTCCAATGTGAATAGCGCGCCCCGGTTGTGGAGGACGAACCCGGTCTCAGGGGCAACAATTCCCGAGCCAAATGAGTCGAAATTGCTTTGAATGAGGGAAACCATGTTGCCGTCGCGGTCGACTACGGTCAGGAAGGTCGTATCGTTTCCCACTCGCAGGTCGGCGCTGACGTCGCAATTGGCGCGGTCCGGGTCGATCAGCTTTGCGCGCGCGGCGGCATGCTCTTTCGAAAGCAGCGCCGCGACCGGCAATTTCTGGCCTCGCGGCTCGCCGATATATTTTTTTAGATCGGCGTAGGCCAGCTTTTTCGCTTCAATCATGGCGTGCAGGGCGTTTGTCGAGCCATAGCCAAAGTCTTTCTGCTGTCCGAGTGGAAATGTCTCCATGATATTCAGCATTTCGAGTGCTGCCAGTCCCTGGCCGTTTGGTGGCAGCTCGTAAACGGTCCAGTCGCGATAGGTGGTCGATATCGGCTCGACCCACTCGCTGGAATAGTCCGCCATGTCCTGGGGCGTCATCACGCCGCCGTGGCGCTCGATCGTTTCCAGGATCTTTTTCGAGATTTCCCCCTTGTAAAACGCGTCCCGCCCGTGCGCCGCAATCTGCTGCAGCGACCACGCCAAATCCGGGTTCGTGAAAGTGTCTCCGGCTTTCGGCGGACGATCCTGCGGTAGATACAATTTCGCGGCCGCGTCGTCGCCTCGCAGGTAGTCCGTGGCACTGTTCCAATACATCGCCACCCATTCCGTGACGGGAAATCCGGCGCGCGCGATTTGAATGGCCGGGGCCAGGTCGTCGCTTAATTTCTTGCGGCCGAATTTGTCAGCCAGTTTTTGCCAGCCATCCACAGTACCGGGCACGGTGATAGTGTTCACGCCGGCCTGCGGCATATCGCGCAGACCTTTTTTCTTAAGGAGTTCGGGAGTGAGATTTTTCGGAGCCCAGCCACTGGCGTTCAGTCCGTAGAGCTTGTTGGCTTTCGCGTCATACACGATCGCGAAGAGGTCGCCGCCAATGCCGTTCATCATCGGCGAGACCACGCCCATCATTGCGTTCGTAGCGATAGCCGCATCAACTGCGTTTCCACCATGTTCCAGGATGCTCACACCCGCCTGCGCAGCCAGCGGCGATTCCGCGGCCACGATTCCCTGCCGTGAGATCACCATCGAACGCGCTTGCGACCGATCCTGCGCCACAGCATTCAGTCCGAATGTTCCCATTACCGACACCATCCATGCGCCCCAGGCGATTCTGCGTTTCACAAATTCTCTCCGCATCCGCAATTTATGACCATCAACGCGATTCAATAATCAGACGCTGCCCGCCAACTTTATCCTGCACTGCGCCGCCGGGCAAGCCCGCTTTGACAAACTTTGCCGGAGGCCGTACCCTCGAAATATATTTGTCGACGAACTTCACGAACGATGCAAAAGCTTTTCCGCCATCCAGGAATGGGGCGCCTGCGCGAAGAATTGGCTCCGCGGATTCGAAGTTTCCGTACCAGCGCCATGTTATTTTATCGTGAAGATTCAAGTGCGCTCGCGGTCGTTCGCTTCTCCACGGCGCACGCGACGTTGAGAGCAGTTTTGAGCGAGACGCGCCCGACGCTGGTTCGGATCGCTGAATTCGATCATTTTACTCCGTGGGTTTATTGACTGCCCTTGCCTGTGGGTTGCCAGGTTTCAGCGACATTTGCGCAACCCACCGCGCCAGTTGGCCGTGCACGTCGCTTCCGCTAGAATGGCCCGGTGCCTGACTTGACCCCTTCACCGGCGAAACCTGAGGCGTTGGACGACTTCAGCGCGCGCGTCTCTTCCCTGCTGGCCGCGCGCAACGCCGATCCCTTTGGCCTGCTCGGACGGCATCCGGTGGATTCACCGCAGGGCCGGCTTTGGTCGGTTCGCGCGTTTCAGCCTCGCGCGGTGCAGGCGCAAATTATCCTGGCCGGCCAACCCACCGCTATTCTCATGCGCCGGCTGCGCGACACTGGATTTTTTGAGGCAACGCTTCCCGCTCCCAGCGATACTGCGCCCGCGCCCTCGAGCTACCGCCTGCGGTTTCGCAACGAATATGGCGACGTATGGGAAACGCACGACACTTATGCGTTCCCATTTCTCCTCAGCGAATTCGATTTGTACCTGATGGGCGAAGGCCGCCACTACGACACCTATGAAAAACTCGGTGCTCATGTGAAAACGCTGGAAGGCGTGACGGGCGTGCATTTTGCCGTGTGGGCTCCCAACGCACGGCGGGTCAGCGTTGTCGGCGATTTCAACGGGTGGGACGGCCGCGTCAACCCCATGCGCGCGCGCGGCAATTCCGGCATTTGGGAACTTTTCGTCCCCGAATTCGACGAAGGCGTCATCTACAAATACGAAATAGTTGGCCCGCAAAATAACATTCTTCCCTTGAAAGCCGATCCCTACGGATTCCGCTCGGAACTGCGGCCGAACACCGGCTCGATGGTCGCGCGGCTCGACAAGCATGCGTGGAAAGATGCGGAGTGGCTGGAGCGGCGATCGTCAAAAAACTGGCTGGAGCAGCCCGTTTCCGTTTACGAAGTGCACCTCGGCTCCTGGCGGCGCCTGCCCGAAGAAAACAATCGCTGGCTCAGTTATCGCGAACTGGCCGACCAGATGATTCCCTACGTCAAGGAACTCGGCTACACGCACATCGAACTTCTGCCGATTATGGAACATCCCTACGACGGCTCATGGGGATATCAGACGCTCGGATATTTTGCCGCCACCAGCCGCTATGGCTCTCCCACAGAATTCATGGAATTTGTGGACCGCTGCCACCAGGCAGGCCTCGGGGTCCTGCTCGACTGGACACCCGCGCATTTTCCGCGCGACACCCATGGCCTGGCGCAATTCGACGGCACACACCTTTACGAGCACTCCGATCCGCGCCAGGGCTCGCATCCGGACTGGGGCACGCTGGTTTATAACTACGGCCGCAATGAGGTGGTGAACTTCCTCATCTCCAACGCACTGTTCTGGCTGGACAAATATCACATTGACGGCTTGCGCGTGGACGCGGTGGCGTCGATGCTCTATCTCGACTATTCGCGTCAGCCGGGCGAGTGGATACCCAATCGCTACGGCGGCAGAGAAAATCTCGATGCCATCGATTTCTTCAAGCGCCTAAACGAAGTCGTGCATCAGCGCTTCCCCGGCGTCCTTACCATCGCGGAAGAATCCACCGCGTGGCCGGGGGTTTCACGGCCAACGTATCTCGGCGGCCTGGGCTTCAGCCTGAAGTGGAACATGGGCTGGATGAACGACACGTTGACCTATTTTTCAAAAAACTCCATCTACCGCCGCTATGAGCACAACAAGCTCACCTTTTCGCTGCTCTACGCTTTCAGCGAAAATTTCATGCTGCCTTTTTCACACGACGAAGTGGTTCATGGGAAAAACTCTCTGCTGCACAAAATGCCCGGCGACATGTGGCAGCAGTTCGCGAATCTCCGCCTGCTCTTTGCCTATCAATACGCGCATCCCGGCAAGAAGCTGCTGTTCATGGGCCAGGAAATCGCGCAACGCCACGAATGGAGCGAAACCCGCAGCGTGGATTGGCACCTGCTGGCACACGATTCACACCGCGGCATTCAGCGGCTGGTCGGCGACCTGAATAAACTTCTGGCCAGCGAGCCGGCGCTGCACCAGGTTGATTTCGATTGGCAGGGTTTTGAATGGATTGACGCGAACGACTCCGACAACAGCGTGTATTCCTTCATCCGGCGCGGCAAGAATCCCGATGACTTGCTGATCGTCATCCTGAACGCCACGCCGGTGGTCCGCTATGGCTACCACATCGGCGTTCCACGGCCCGGGCATTACGAAGAAGTTCTCAACACCGACGCGGGCATCTATGGCGGCTCCAATGTTGGCAACCTCGGCGGCATGAACGCTGGCGAGCACGGCTGGCAAGGCCGCCGCTATTCGCTGGCCCTTACGTTGCCCCCGCTGGCGGCCGTGTTCCTGAAATGGCGCTCCACCTGAGCGCCATGCAACCCTCCGCCTTGAGGTAAACTCTATAGAGGTATATACGATCCAGAAGCGAGGTTTGCTGTGTCTCTGACGACCAGACAGTTTATACACGGTTCGCCTCTGTTACTCGCCGGCGCGCTCTATCTTGGACTTTCCACTGTTGCCCTGGCGCAAGACCCTGGCCCGTTGCCGCATCCTCCATCTCCGCGAACGCAGGCTCCTCCTCCTCAGCCACCTCCGCCGCCGCCCGCGAGCCAAACCTATCATTCGTCACCACCTCCGCAGTCGATCCACTCACCCGGCGACAGCCCTATCCTCAACGAGCCTCCCAAGCAGCCAGTCGAGGAGATCATCAAGCGCTTTTCGGAACGCGAATCGGAGTTCAGGCTGGAGCGGAACAATTACACGTATACGCAGACCTTCTCGATCCAGACCATCGACGATGACGACCGTCCCGACGGCGAATACCGCATGACCAGTGAAATCGTCTTCACACCCGAGGGCAAACGCTTTGAGAAGGTTACTTCCGCGCCACAGCCAACTCTGCAGCGCATCATGCTGAGCGAGCAGGACCTGGATGACGTCCGCAACGTGCAGCCGTTTGTGCTCAACAGCGAAGACCTACCCAAATACAACGTCACCTACGTCGGGCGCCAGCAGGTGGATGATCTTTCCTGCTACATTTTTGACGTCGCGCCGAAAACCATCGAGAAAAAGCAGCGGTATTTTCAGGGCCGCGTCTGGGTGGACGAAAACGACCTTCAGATCGTCATGTCCGACGGCAAAGCCGTTCCGGACATCATCAACAAGAACAACGAAAACGTTTTCCCGCGGTTTCGCACGTATCGCCAGAACATCGAGAAAGGTTATTGGTTCCCGGTTTACACCCGCGCAGACGATTATCTCCACTTCCGGTCGGGAGACATTCACATCCGCATGACGATCCGTTACTCCAACTACAAGCGTTACGGCAGCACCGTCAAGATCGGCAAGGCCACGGAGATTAAGGAACCTCACTAGACGGTTTGCTGCATGGTATCGAACAAATTCATAGCAACGGCGACTGCTTGAACCTTATTCTAGTTGTGGGATTCGAGCCGCGTACCTGGGGCGCGATGTTTCTTGCAAATCGCAACGGCTTGCCCACCGCCCGGAGTTGAGAGATACCCACCTGTCCTCTCAGCCAGTTGTCCTTTAAGAAAATATTTTCACCTGCTGAGCCAACTCTTGGACCGCTCGCGGGACACTAAGCACAGAGCAGGTGGTCTAACAGTCGGGTTGTTGGGGATGGGTACCTTGTCGAAAACTTCGTTCTTGAATCGCCGGCGCACGGCGCGAATCACGGCTTCATTATTGCTTTCCTTGTTGGCTCTGGCGTTCGCGGGGTCTGCCCAAGCGAATTGCGAAAATGTTCCCGCCGGAAAGTCTTTCTGGGTTCGCCTGGAGGATCCTGTCGCCTCTTACAGCTCCAAGCCCGGCACGTTCATCCGTGCGATTCTGATTCAGTCACCTGATTGTGATGGCGCGCCCGTCTTCCCAGCCGGCCTCGAAGTGGATGGGCGTGTTGTTTCTGTCCGCCGGGTAGGTCTGGGCTTTGTCCATGAAAGGGCCTCACTCGAAATCCTATTTGATCACATCGTCGCCGCCGACGGCACTATCCTCCCCATCGCCTCTCAAGTCGTCGAAGTGGATAACGCGCGCGAAACCGTCCGCAAAGGCAAGATTCGCGGCATTCTCGCCACCAACACACCGCAGGGTCGCATCACCAGCGGCATGATCCATCTGCCCACCTTCGATCCCTATGGCGATATGGGGCTGATCATCTATCGCCTGTTCACCGTTCTTCCCGAGCCTGAAATTTATCTGCCCGTCGGTACCGACCTGCGCCTGCAGCTGAACGTGCCTCTCTATGTTGGCGACCAGCCGGAGCTTCCACGCGTTTCGTTTCAGCTGGACGAGTACGAACGCGGCGAAGTCGAGATGCTGCTGAACAACATGTCTTCGCGAACCACCACCAGCAAGGGCAAGGATGCCGACGTCGTCAACCTGCTTTTCGTTGGCTCACGTGAGCAGATTGATTCCGCATTTCGCTCCGCCGGTTGGATGAACAGCGACCACAATTCTGCTCGCAGCGTGCTGCGCAATTTCCGAGCGTTCCTCACGCTTTCCAATTACCCGACGGCGCCCGTTTCCACGCAGTTCCTCGACGGGCAGCGGCAGGACGTCACCTGGCAGAAAAGCTTCGACAGCTATGGCAAGCGCGATCACGTACGGCTTTGGGAGCAACCCGGCACTGTGGTTGGGCAGGAGGCGTGGCTTTCCGCATACACGCGGGAAACCAGCGCGGCGCTTTCCGTCACCAATCACAAATTCATTCACCACGTTGAGCGGAATCTCGACGAAGGCGTGAACATGCTGGTTCGTGACCTGACCCTGGCGGGTTGCGTAAAGTCCGTCCGGCTGTTGCCGCGGCCGGAGTTGCGCGAGACCGTATTTAACGCCACGGGCGATGAAATGAGAACCGACGGCACTCTTACGGTTGTACAGCTTTCCGGTTGCGAGCGTACAGCAGTGGAGGACACGCGCTCAAGTCCACTGATTCCCATTCGCCCGCGCTCGCGATATGCGCGGTATCTCCGCACCCAGGTGTTGCTCTATAAGAGCGATGTATTCCGCGGAAACATTATTTACAGCGCGTTTGACCTGACGCGGATGGGAATACACGCATTCCGGTTTCGCCATCGTCACGGGCAAGACGACGATTCCGATCAAGGCATGCCACTTAGTCCCGTCTCCCCGGACACGCTTTTCCCGCAGATCAGTTTTGGCGGCGGTGAGGGTCTCGCCAAGTAGTTTCACCTGTATTTGCTGCTGATTCGGTTCCTGACGGGCTGCATTTACGCGCGCGGGCGCCCGACAAAATTCCATTTTCCCCAGGCGAAAGATTCCTGTTCCGGCTGAAAGTAACGCCGGGCTAGTTGCGAAATTCCCTTCGGACGGCTCAGCCAGTTCTCGTAGGTCTGCCGCTCGTTCTCAATCATCGTGGCCAGCGCATCCAGTTTCACAGAGAAGCGGCGCGCCAGCGGATTTTGCGCTACCGCGTGGACGAAGCGGAGGAACGGCGTCAGCCATGGCTCGACAAACACCACACGCCCACTCGGCCGCAGCACCCGGCGCAGTTCCGCGAAAACACGTTCCAGGTCGTCTGGCAGCACCGGCAAGTGATGCAATCCGCCCTGCACGATCGCGCTATCTTTGCTGCCAGCAGCGAACGGCAAGTCGCGACAGTCGGCCGCATAGCACCGGGCCTCTCCCGTGTATTCCGCCAACAACCGCGGGGACAGATCCACTCCCTCGATGTTCCGGAAACCGAGCCGAGCCAGAGCGTGCAATCCGTTGCCACGGCCACAGAAAAGCTCCACCATGCTTGATTCCCGCGGCCACGCGGTCACTCCCAGCCGGCGCAATCGTTTAGTGAATTTCCGGATCTCTTCTTCCGGAGTCTCAAATCGTAGATACGCCGCTTCCCACGGATCGATTCCCTGCTTTGCTGCATGCTGCGCCGAATCAGTCATTGAGCCTCAAGGTCCCGCTGCATTGCGTGTGTTAAAGTTCTATTCGGGAAGTGCCGCACGGCAGTTTCCCATACTCTTCGATTGCCGGTGAAATGGATTCTCTGTCGAGAAATGTGGAAAAAACCGCCGACGTCACCAATCCGATGACTTCTTCTCCGCAGTCGTGGCCGCTTTCCTGGATCGCGCGCAGCCATCGCGCCCTGGTATTTGGCCGGCGCACTCGTGTGCTAGCCGATGCGCTGGCGCCGCTGATTCCAGCGGATGCTCGCACTGTCCTGGACATTGGATGCGGAGACGGCACGATCGCCAGCCTGCTCGCACGATGCCGGCCGGATATCGCCATCGAAGGTGTGGAAGTGATACCGCGGCCAACTTGCCAGGTCCCCTGCCACGCGTTCGACGGTTCGCACCTTCCCTTTCCCGATCACTCGTTCGATGTTTGCCTCTTCGTGGATGTGCTGCACCACACAAGCGATGTTACACAACTCCTGCGCGAAGCGGCGCGCGTCTCGCGTTCCACCATCGTCCTGAAAGATCACCTGAGCGAGTCATCATTCGATCACGCGACACTGCGCGCCATGGATTGGGTGGGCAATCGCCCTCACGGCGTCACGCTGACTTACAATTACCAGTCACTCGACCAGTGGCGGCAACACTTCGCAACTTGCGGCCTGCAAACGGCGCAACTTTCCACCACCTTGCAGCTCTATCCGTTCCCCTTTTCCCAGCTCTTCGGCCGCAAGCTCCACTTCGTCGCACAACTGACGAAAAAATAATTCCGCGCGTGTAGCTCAGGCTGGTGAACTTGCCTGCGGCAGGCAGGGCCTCAGTAAATTGGTAACAATCGTGCAGACCTTGGAAAAATCCTCATGCCTGAAAGGCGTGAGCGACAGGCATGCGCTCCCAGACCCCGGGAATGGATGTCCCGCACTTCGCGCAGCGGCCGTTCTTTATACGATTGTCGAGCACGTCGTGCCACGACCGGCGGATGAGTACGTCTCCGCACCCAGGGCAATAGGTATTCGCCGCCTTGCTGTAAATATTTCCCTCATACACAAAGTGCAGCCCTGCTTTCAACGCAATTTCCCGCGCAAGGTGCAGGGTTTCCGGCGGCGTAGCCGGCTTTTCCCGCAGCTTGAAATCCGGATGAAACGCCGTAAAGTGCAGCGGCACATCCGGGCCAAGATGGGTCAGCACCCAATCCGCTAATCGCTGCGTTTCTTGCGGATCATCGTTCAACGAGGGAATCATCAGGTTGGTAAGCTCGAACCACACGTTCGTTTCGTTTTTCAGCCATTCCAGTGTCTTCAGGACCGGCTCCAGGTGCGTCAGCGTAATCTTCCCGTAAAATCCCTCGGTGAAGGCCTTCAAATCCACGTTCGCCGCGTCCACCAGGTCGTAAATGTCGTGAAACGCCTCGTAGGTGATGTAGCCGTTCGTCACCATCACTGTTTTCAGTCCGTAATTCTTTGCCGCGCGGCAAATATCAATCACATATTCGCCCCAGATCGTCGGCTCGTTATAGGTGAAGGCGATCGAGTCGCAACCGTATTTCAGCGCCAGCAGCGGCACATCCTCGGGCGCGACAGGCTGCGAGCGCACCTGGTCCTGATGCGATTTCGAAATGTCCCAGTTCTGGCAGAAGAAGCACCCCATGTTGCAGCCGGCCGTGCCCAGGCTGAAGACGCGCGTGCCCGGCAAGAAATGATTCAGCGGCTTTTTTTCGATGGGGTCGACTTGCAGCGCCGCGGGAGCTCCGTAGCCGAGGTTATAGAGTTTGCCGCCTTGATTGACACGGATGAAACAGAATCCCGATTGGCCGGGATGAATGTGGCAATGCCTGGGGCACAGGAAACAGTGCACGCGCCCGTTGCCTTCCGCTTCCCACCAGCGCGCTTCGTGCAGCGCTTCCGTCTTCTGGAGGACCTTCAAATCGCTCATGATCCTCCTCCTGCAGACAGTATACTCCCCGCAAATGCGCGAGGTGCAGCATGCTGACGGCAAGCAGCTGATTTATGGACTTCAAGCGTGCCGGCGCTGTACGCGGCGGCGTTCGGCGGACCAGTCGGCGAACCGCTGCAACTGGTCGCGGTACTTCCACGTCAGTTGAAAAAACTTTGCGGCGGTCATGTGCGCCGCTTCTTTTCCCAGGAAAGTTTCAAACCGCCACTGCAAGTAGGGGCTGTTCCATGGCCGCAACCGATAGCCTCGGGCCGCAATCCAGTAAAGCTGAAGCGTCTTCCACATCGGTCTTGCCTTTCTTCAAAGAACACCTATCCGCCGAGCGGTGCGGAAAGATGTTCGTGCACTAACAACCAGCTCTTCCCTTTTTTCTCCCAAATTCCCGTATATCGCACTGGCGTATCAATCGTCTTGCCATCCTTCATCTTTGCCGAGAAGTGCATGGGCACGGTGGTCCAAGCGATATTTCCCCGCCGGGTCACCCTTAATTCTTTTCCCGCAGTCAGCGAACCGGTCACCATCTGATCCAGCAATTCTTTTCGTACGCCGGCGTCATACTCTTTCCAGTTGTTGTAGGAAAACGGCGCCAGATCGTAAAAGACCAGGCCATCCTCTTTCGCGTAATACTTCGCGGCGTTGTTCGGATCACCCGAACTCCAGGCCTGGCAATACTCGTCAATCAGTTTGCGGAATGTCGCATCATCCGTCGCTCTTTGCTGCGCCCGGGCGCCGGCAAACGTCAGCAGGCCACCGAAAAACGCAATGATCACATAAAGAATCCAGTGGTTCCCTTGCTTGCCCGTGCGCACAGCCAAAACTGGATTTCCTGCCATCCAAACCTCACAAGGTTAAGTTTTTGCGGCCAAACAGAGCCTGGCTGAGCAGAGTGGAAGTACCTTAGTCACATTGGCGGGACAATTCAAGCGGAAATTGCGGCGTGATGGAAAATTTACGCGGCCAGGCGCTTTACCCAGATGCGGGTGGTTGCCGGTTTGCCCAAGTGCATCGTGTGGCCACCAGCACGGACGGTCATCGTTTCGTCGTACTCGCGCTTCAGCACTTCCACTTTTGTGGCCGGTAGCAGGCGCAGGCCTTCCAGAAATTCCAGGAAACCCTCGTCTTTTTCGTATACGCACAGGATCTCGGCGGTTTCGTTGGCTTTTAATTCGGAGAGCAGCACGCCACCTTGCTTGCGGAGTTGCGAGATTCCGCCGTGCACCGGCACGCCGTGCGGGCAGGTCTTCCTCGCCGCGAAGCGTTTCAGCAGCAGCGCTTCCACTTCCGGCGAAATCGCGTGCTCCATGCGTTCCGCCTCCGCATGTGCTTTCGACCACGAGAGTCCGATTACTTCCGTCAGCAGCATTTCCGCCAATTGGTGACGCAGCATCAGGTGTTGCGCGTTCTTTCTTCCCTGCGCGGTCAGATGGATGCGTCCGCCGCGTTCGATTTTCACGTGGCCGTCGCGGGTCATGCGCTTCAGCGCGGCCGTCACCGCCGGCGGCGTCACGTTCAATTCCTCCGCGAGACGCGCGCTGATCGGCACCTGGTTTTCTTCTAGCATCTCCCAGAGTGCCTTCAGGTAATCTTCCTGCGATACACTGGTCTGCTCGCGTCGCACTTCGTCTCCCCGGGTCGTTCTAAACCGCCGCGCGCTGCTCTTTTCTCAAGCGTTGGGCCAATTCCTTCACGCGTCCACGGATCTGCTCCAAAATTCTCTGATAAGTGGCGTCATCCGCGCCATAGGGATCTGAAACCTCCCAATTTTCCATCTGCACGAACTTTTCGAGCGCCTGTGCCCGCTCATATCCGCTCAGATTGATGACCAGGTCCACATCCGCGGACTCGATTTCCCGCAGCCCCTTCGACCACAGTCCGTTCGCCGAGTATCCGTTTTTTTCCAGTGTAGTCTGCGTCATTTCCGGAATCATACCCATCGCGTACAGGCCTGCGCTGGTTGCCACGATTACGTCACTGGCATCCTGCTTCGCGATGGCCTCGCCCATCGGACTGCGGCAGGCATTCCCGATGCACACAAACAGTACCCGTATTTTCCCGTTGTGGTTCATTTTTCTTACGTGTCGGAACAAATTGCAATCAGTACCCTATCGTGCCCCGTTCGCCATGGCCGCGCCTTTGGCAACCATTTCCAGGAAGTGCTCGTGCACGGTCGTATCGTCGGTCAACTCCGGATGAAACGTCGCGGCAAGAACATTTCCCTTCTCCACCAGCGCCGCTTTCCCCTCATGCCGGGCCAGCACCGCGATACCCTTCCCCAATTCCTCAATAATCGGCCCGCGGATGAATACCATCTCCAGCGGCTCTTGTTTCAGCGTGCTCGGCTCGAAAAACACATCGCTCGCCAGTTGCCGGCCGTAGCCATTCCGCAAAACGGTCATCTCCAACAAGCCCAGCGATTCCTGCGGCGGATTGTTCACCTTGGTAGCTAGCAGAATCGCACCCGCGCACGTCCCGAAAACCGGGCCGCCCTGTTTTGAGAATTTGCGGATGGCGTCGAACAATCCTTCTTCCTTCAGGAATTGCAGTTGCGTGGTCGACTCTCCCCCGGGCAACACGATGCCGTCACACCCTTCCAAATCCTGCACTGCGCGCACCTCCACCGTCTCCGCGCCCAATCCCCGGAGCATGGCCGCGTGCGCCGCGAAATCACCTTGTATCGCTACGATTCCAATCTTCACAGGTCCCAGCTTCCTTCTTGCTCCGTTCGAATGATGAGGCCGGGCAAGGGCGGTTTTCGCCGCTTTCCGCCCGGTCGTTTCCTTTCTCGAATCAGCCTTCCTAGTGATTTTGGTGCGACGCTTCAAAGCCCACCTTACCAGCCGCGCGTGGAGAGCATATCTTTCTCTTCCAGTTGCCGCACATCGATTCCGGGCATCGCTTCGCCGAGTTCCTCGCACGCTTCGAGAATCGCCTTCGGGTCCTCAAAGTGCGTCGTCGCCTTCACGATTGCCTTCGCGCGGGCGTCCGGATCGCTGCTCTTGAAAATTCCCGAGCCGACGAACACGGCCTCCGCACCCAGTTTCCGAACCAGCGCTGCGTCCGCGGGAGTTGCAATGCCGCCAGCTGAAAAATTCGGAACGGGGAGTTTCCCGGTCTTTGCGATTTCACGAATCAGGTCGAGCGGTGCTCCCATCTCTTTTGCCACGCGCATCAACTCGTCATCACGCAGCGTGGTCAGCCGTTTCATCTCGGAAACGATGGTGCGCATGTGCCGCACCGCTTCGACGACGTTGCCGGAGCCGGCCTCGCCCTTGGTGCGAATCATCGCCGCGCCTTCCGCGATGCGCCGCACCGCTTCACCGAGGTTCCGCGCGCCGCAGACAAACGGCACCCGATAGTCGTGCTTCCAGATGTGATTCTCTTCGTCGGCCGGCGTCAGCACTTCGCTTTCGTCAATGAAGTCCACGCCCAGCGCCTGCAGCACTTCCGCTTCCGAAAAATGTCCGATGCGCACCTTGGCCATCACGGGGATGGTGACCGTCTTCATGATTTCGCGGATCACCTTGATGGACGCCATCCGCGCCACGCCGCCTTCTTTGCGAATGTCCGAGGGCACGCGCTCCAGCGCCATCACCGCGCAAGCGCCCGCCTTTTCCGCAATGCGCGCCTGCTCGGCGTTCGTGACGTCCATGATCACGCCGCCTTTCAGCATCTCCGCCAGGCCGACTTTCACCCGCCATTCATTCGAACCCTTGGCTTTGCCGCCATGACCGTTGCCGCTGCCGTTTGGTTTCTTTGCTTGCATGTTCCTTCTCCTCTAAACAATTTGGGAATCCCTAAACTTTTTCTCGCTCGTCGCGGACCCGTTCGAAATGCTCTTTATCAATCGCGACAAACCGCGCCGTGCCTCGCGCAAGCAGATTGCCTTCGGGGTCGCGAATTTCTCCCACGCGAAAACGGTTTCGGCCTTTCTCTTCTTCCTGCCAGCCTTCCACCACAATTTCCCTGTCCACCGGCACCGGCTTCCGGTAAACGACGGTCAGCTCCGCGGTCACCGCTTTTTCTTCCGTCAACTTCGAAATCTTGCCCATCGCTTCGTCCAGCACCACGGCGATGATTCCGCCATGCGCGAAGCCTGCGCCGCCGGCGTAGTTTGCGCCCAATACAAAGCGCCCGCGCGTTCGTTTGGCGTCAAAGTCGAGATCGAATACCAGCCGCATCCCCGCTTCGTTGCTTCCACCGCAACCAAAGCAGCGATTCGCTTCTTGCGTTCCGAGTTTGACGATTCTCGCCATGCCTAAACCAGCGCCACGTGCGCGCGTTCCGCCCGCCGCGCGCCCCGCTGCCGCTTGCGCATTTCACTCTTCAGCAGTTCCGCGAGGGTGGCCACGCCGCGCGCCAGCTCTTTTTCATTCAGGCTCGCAAAACCAAGCCGGAGCGTGTTGGGCATCGGCGATTGCACGTAAAAATATCTTCCCGGCGCGAAGAGCACGCCCCTCTCCCGCGCATGAATCATCAATTCGCTGGCGTCGAATCCCGGCGGCAATTCCAGCCACAGGCACATTCCGCCGTCCGGCTTCGTCCACCGCACGCCTTCCGGCATCTGCCGGCGCAACGCATCGTCCACCGCTCGCAACCGGTCTGCATACACCTTGCGCATTTTCGCCAGGTGCTTGTGGAACAGCCCGCGCTTCAGGAATTCCGCGAGCGTGGCCTGCGCTAGTTGATCCGTGTGCAGGTCGGTCATCTGTTTCACCAGGCGCAGCCGTTCGATCGCCGGCGCAGGAGCCACGATCCAGCCCACCCGCAATCCGGGGAACGCCACCTTAGCAAAACTGTCGATGTGAATGACCAGATTCCCGCGATCCAGTTGTTTCAGGGAAGGAATGCGCTCGTCCTGCGCGGTCAGCCGAGCGTAAATGTGGTCTTCCACCACCGGCACCTGGTAGCGCCCGGCCATTTCCATCACCCGCCGGCGCGAAGCCAGCGGCATCGAAGTTCCGGTGGGATTCTGAAAGTCTGGCGTCAGCACCAGCAGCTTCACGCGGTTTGCTGCCAGCGTGGCTTCAAGTGCTTCCAGGTCAATTCCCAGCGCACTGCCCGGTTCCGCGTGCGTCCGCACCGGCACTCCCAGGCAGCGCGCGCGCACTCCGTGAAATACCATCGAGGCGCCGGGATACGTCGGATTTTCCATCACCACGGTGTCGCCGGGGCGAACAAACGCCTTTGCGATCAAATCCAGGGCTTGCTGGCAGCCAGCTGTGACCAGCAGCGTCTCGTCCTTCACGGGGATTCCGTCCTGCCGCAACAGTTCGAGCAACGCTTCCTTCAGCGGAGCGTAGCCGTCCGAGGCGCCCAGGTTCAAGATCTCCTGGCCTTCACGCCGCAGCGCCGCTTGCGAGCAGGCCTGCAACTCTTCCACTGGAAAAAATTCGGGGTCGGGCCGTGCCATCACAAAGGACAAGGAATTCACTGGCGCTTCGGCCGTCAGCCGGCTCAGAATCGCTTCGCTGCGCTCATCCGCAAAAAGCAGCTCCCAGCGCAGGCCATCGCCGTTCGACAAACTCGCGGGCGCGGGCGGCGAAATCTTCAGTCCATTTCCGTTGTTGCGAATGAAGGTGCCGCGGCCCACGTGCCCTTGGATCAAACCTTCCGATTCCAGTTCAGCGTAGGCGTTTGCGACCGTGGTGCGATGGACGCCGAGCATCTGCGCCAGTTCCCGGCTGGCGGGAATGCGGTCGCCGGGACGCAAATCGCCCGCATGGACCAGGGAGCGCAGCTGGTCGCGCAATTGAATGTAGAGGGGAATGTGACTTTCGGGCTGAAGGTGTAATGGCAGCATTGTCTCTCACCCTAGCCTAATTCTACCAGAAATTGGCCTAGTAAAAGAGCCAATTTGTCTTCCGGTAACGGCATCAGTCGGGGCGAATGCCACCCGTGCCGTTCTTCTCGCCCGCCTTCAGATCGCGGATACACAGCTTGGTCCAATCCGCCGCGTTGCACTGGTAAATCTCCTTCAACGGCAAATCCTCGTCCTGCAGCTCGTAGGACCCGAACTGCATGTCTTCGCTATCATCGGTCGAGGCCACAACTACAGGACTTCCCTCCCGCACTCGCAAGCGGAACTGCTTTGTTGCCGGCTCGTAATTCGAATACAGGAAACAGTGGCCAACGCACGCTCGATCGACCACGTGCAGCGTCACCATCCGATAGTCTGACGGCTCAAAAACAGTCGCGATCACGCGCGTGCCCGGCGGCAATTCGCGAGTAATTCTCTCCGCGTTTTGTTCCAACTGGTTCGCCAGTCGCGTGTCCTGATAAACAAACGCGAAATACACCGCCGCGCAGATAGCCAGCGCGAAGAAATGCCATTTCCGTGGCCACAGCGTCCCCAGCCAGCAGAAAATGAAGATGGCACTGACCAGGGTCAACCGCGTGACCAGCAGCCCAATCCAGCCCGCGTTTTCGTCGGGACGCAGATTCTCCGGCAGCAGTGACGTCAGGCAAAACGCGACGCCATAAAATTCCGGGAACAACCTTCGCTCCTTGCCATTTCCGTTTTCTTGCCGCCACGAAAGTGAATCCAGCAATGTCGCCGCCGCTACAAACACAATTATCGCCAGCATCACATATCGCGTCTCTGCCCGGAAGACCCAGAACTGATCCGCGCCATTCCACTCAAAAAATGGCTTGTCCGGCCAATCGGGCTGAAATTGCGGATGCCGCGCCAGTACCCACCGCACCACCAGCCCAATTCCGATCGCGGCCACTGGAGGTAGCCACTCCGCCCAGCCGCGCATGCGGGGCCAGAGCAACCGGTACGCCCCAGCAGCCACCAGCCATAGGAATCCCAGCGGATGCGCCAACAATGTCAGCGGCGCCAGAACCACCGCAATTAGAATTCCTCGCCGTTCGCCATGCCAAAGCGCCGCCAATCCAAAACACGCCAACCCCAAAGACAGGTAGTAATTCATGAACCCCATGTAAAACACATACCCGTACGCCAGCATCGCCAATCCCGGCGCCAGCAACCATGGCTGCTTTCGCGTTGCCACGCTGATCAGCGTGAACACGCCCCAGAAAAACACCAGAACGCAGAGGGAAACCGCGATCTTCTCCGCCGCGACAAATCCAAAAAGCTTGCCCAGCTTTAGAAGCATCAAGTCAAACAGCACATTCTGCAACTGTCCCACCACGTAAACGCCCGGCGCCTTGCCGTCTCCCACCAACTGCGCCAGCCAGGCGTTGTAGATGTGGCTTGCCAGGTCTCCTGCCTGAATGTGCCGCTGCCAGAAACACGGAATCAGCATCACCGCCGACACCAGCAACACTGGTCCCAACTCCGCTATCCGTTGAATTTTCGAAGGAGAAACTTGTTCCGCCCGCGGCGAAGCTTCCCCCGGAAGCTCGCCCCTCACACCCGCCTCAATTCGCATGGGCCGTATTGTATCGTTTCCCGCCGCCCACCCAAAAGCGCGCGGACCTCGACGTTGGCCTCACGAGCCACCTCAAAAAGGCGTTGTCATTCCGAGGGCATCCGACAAAGATGTCCGAAGAACCTCGGCTTCAGCAGCTTTACTCAATTTACGGTTTGGAGTCAGAACGGGACAAAAAGTCGAGACCGCGCTATCGCATCGGCTGCGCTTCGCCCAACTTCTTCAGCCGGTCGCGCAATTTCCGCTGCAGCGGGTTCGGGGTGTTCGGATTAAATGCCACCAGGTACCACAGTGGCTGCGTCTTGTCCTTGCTCAGATAGGTCAGCGTATTCGCGTCGGCATTCGGGTGTCTCGCCACGTTTTCACGAATCGCGCCGTATGGGTGCTTCGCCAGCTTGCTCAAAGTCTTCGCATTCGTTCGCGGATGCTCGCTGATCAGCCGCAGCATGTAATAGTCTTCTTCCGGAGCCTGCTTCACCAACTTTTCCAGCATTTCCGGTTTCGCTTCCGCGCTCAACACCAAGCCAATCTTCTCATCCCAGGCCGTGTTGATCTGGTTCAATTCCCGCGTCCGCGCGTGGATCAACTCTTCCAGAACTCGCCGCTCCTGCTGCATCCGCGCGATCGGCAACGAGGTCCCTTCCAGCGAATCCAGCACCCGCAAAAGGTGCTGGCGCTCCCCGAACACGATCTGCGAAGTGCGATCGATCCGGCCGTTTTCCTTTTCTTTGTGCTGCACAAGGTCCGAACGTCGCATGTTTGGATGCTCCCAATTCCCACCGGGCCTGTCACCGAAGGGAACGAATTCTTTGCCGGCCTGCTTTTGAAGGCTCATAAATGTAGCGCTGCTTTCTGGTCGTGGCTGCGGCTCAATTGGATTATCTTCCGCCCATGGGGTAGGGTAAAGATTCGTGCCTCGGCCCTGTGCCCGAAGTGCAACGCCCGATAATACGGCGGAAATGGGCCAATTCTGGTTTTTGGAAGAAGGAGTCCTCATGTCGGCTTTTCAGGAGCATCACGACGAACTCGCGCACTCCGAGCAGCGCTTCGGGCGCGACCGGGGACGCCTGGCGGTCTCTTTAGACCGCATCACCAATGCGCTGGTTCTTGTCGGCCAGCACGGAGTCTACTGCACCAGCCAGCGCAACCCCACCGTCCCCGCGATGGACCTCCGTATGGTGACGACGGAACTCATCCACGCCAAGGAACTCATCCAATCGGTGATGGAAGAACTCCGCAAAGCTCGGGAGTCGAACCCCATCGCCGGCCCCTCTCGCTAAGTTGTCTTTGGATTGATTCCGCGCTGTCCCAGTCCGTGACTTGCCGCGTTTACTTCAAAAACGGATTCATTTCCTTTTCCAGCCCGATCGTCGTCGATCCTCCGTGACCAGGGTGCACCAGCGTATCATCCGGGAGCTGCATCAGCTTGTCGCGCAGCGACTCCATTATCTGCTCCATCGAGCCGCCCCACAAATCCGTCCGCCCGATGCTCCCCGCAAACAGCGTGTCCCCCGCAAACAGTTGCGGCTTCGCCAGCTTCACACTCCCGCAATCTTTCGGCATATACAGTGACACACTCCCCGGCGTGTGGCCCGGCGTATGAATCACGCTGGCGTGAAAGCCTCCCCACGGCAGCGTATCGCCTTCTTTCAACAGCTGATCGACTTCCGTCAGCTCGGGCGTAAGCATTCCGAGGAAAGCGGCCTGTTCTTCCATCCCTTGATACAAAGGCAAATCCTCGCCGTGCATCATCACCGGCGCGCCCGTGTACGTGTGGAGTTTCGCGAGGCCGCCCACATGATCAATGTGCGCATGTGTGCTGATGATGGCCTTCACGCTCAGCTTGTAGCGCCCCAGCATGCCCAGGATGCGTTCCACCTCGTCGCCCGGGTCGATCACGATCGCTTCCAGGGTTTTCGGGTCGCCGATGATCTGGCAGTTGCACTGAAGCAGCCCCACCGGGATCTTCATGTAAATCATGTCCGGGTGCGCCGCATCCGAGACCTGCGACATTTTGTGAGTCGCGTCCATGCCAGCAGTATATCTACTTTCCTTGGATTTTCTCCAAGTCCCTCAATCCTAGCGCACAGTCTCAGCCAGGAACTGTTGCATAAGGGGCACTTCTACATGGCGCTGCTACCGCTGCCCGTCTCGCGTTTCCCGCGAGACACCGGACCTTGGTTTTTCGGCCCACAGAACGGGGACCACGAATCCCGCTGCCACCTCTCACATTTGCTAAACTGGAAGCTTACAAAGGAACAACTTTGGAATCCCCCACCCAAGTCCTCTCCACACCTCTCGCCGCCTTCCACGCCCAATCCGGCGCGCAACTCGCCACATGGTTCGGGTGCTCCGTGCCCGACCACTTTGGCGACTGGCTCGCGGAATACCGGCACCTTCGCGAGAGCGTCGCCCTTGTCGATAAAAACTACCGAACCTATCTTGACTTCACCGGCCCCGATCGCGTCCGCTACCTGAACGCTATTCTCAGCAACAACATCAAAGATCTGGGCGAAAATCACGGCATCATCTCGCTCTTCCTGAATCCGCAAGGACGCATCCTCGCCGAAATCGAAACCCAGGCGCTGCCCGAAAAACTCTTCTGCGTTTCCTACGCCAGCGTCCGCGAATCGCTGATCGCCGCGCTGGACAAGTACATCATCATGGATGACGTCACCCTCACCGACCGCAAGAATGATTTCGCGTCTTTGGCGCTCGAAGGCCCCAAGGCCGCTCTGCTCGCCGAAGAGCTCACCGGTGTGGATCCGGCCGATCTCGCCGAACTCGAAACACGCCTCGTCTCGGTGCAGCGCATTCCCTGCCGCCTCGGCAAACGGTCTCCCGGCGGAACCGCCAGCGCCGAATTCCTGGTCGATCGAGCCCACGATGAATCGCTCTGGAAGATTCTTCTCGAAACCGTGCGCAAGCACAGCGGCGGCCCTGCCGGCTATCAGGCGCTTAGCGCCACGCGCCTCGAGCAAGGCATCCCCTGGTTCAGCTACGACTTCGGCGAAAAGCAAATTCCCCACGAAGCCGGACTGCAGGATTCGCACATCAGCTATACCAAGGGCTGCTACACGGGCCAGGAAATCGTCGAACGCGTGCGTTCCCGCGGCCAGGTCAATCGCGTCCGCGTCACCCTGAAATACGAGGCGCCGCGACCTCCCGCGCCAGGCACGCTGCTTCTCTCCGAGGGCAAAGAAGCCGGCTACACGACGCGAGCCGCTTTTTCTCCGGCGCTAAACGCCGCGATTGGGATGGGCTACCTCCGCCGCGAAAAATCCGCGCCCGGCTCGGTCGTCGATCTACCCGACGCCGCGGGATCCGCAACCGTCATAGCCACGCCAATTGCCTGATCCCATAGCCTTGGAATAAACTGGCCGAACCATGTTCGAGCGTTACACCGAAAGAGCTCGCCGCGTCATTTTCTTTGCGCGCTTCGAGGCCAGCCAGTCCGGGAGTCCGTATATAGAATCGGAGCATCTGCCCCTCGGGCCTGTACGCGAAGATCATAGAACGGTACCGGAGCTAACGTCGGTGGGGTATCTTCGACAGCCAATCGAGGCTCACAATACACGCGGGCAAAGATTTTCTACCGCCGGGGAAGTACCTCTCTCTGCCGAGTGCAGGTCCCGACGGGTCTCGCTGCGACAGTTCTGAAGACAGAAGAAACTGACCTGGGGAAAGTTCGGCAAAAATTGCGGGGATCAATGCCTCGGGTCATTCTCGTACTGACCTGCGCCCGTCGGTACCCGGCCAGGGAGAGAAACTAGCAGCTCAACAGTTCCTGGTTTTCTTGCGCGAAGGAAACTGGAGCGACCTCGTCGCTTTCTTCGCCAACAATGCATTTCTTATCGATGGGAACGGAAAATTATGGGCCGGAAGCAAGGAAATCGTCTGCAACCTGGGTGCTTTGCTAGCCCCATTTGCAACGGAAGAATGCGAAACATCATCTCGAGAAAGAGGTTTGCCGCATCGCCGAACTATGGGTGGGAACCATGCGGTGGGACGCGGTTCATCTACCCACTCACACCTTTCCGCAGAGTGTTCGCTTGACGCTAGTTTTTGGGAATGACGGGGGACAGTGGTCGCTCTTCTCCTTCAAATCACGGCTATCAAGGAAGAGCATGCCGGAAAACCAGCAGCCACTTAGCCCGCCGCTGAGGTCGTTAAATCCCGGATTTGACGGACGAGTCTGCCGCGGTCTTCCGGATCCATCGCGATGAACTGCACGGCGATCCCGTAGTGCTCCTGATGACGCCGCACCACACCTCGGCCGCGCACCTGTCCCAATGGCATATCCAGCAGGACTTGCACCAGACTGCGTAGCGCCACTTTTTTCTTGGTTCGCAAAAAGACCCCGCCGAGCGCGAGGCTCTCCACGTAGGAAACATCCCGCTGCATCCCCGACCGCCATGCACCCAGAACGCTAGTCGGCGGTTTGATCCGCGGGTAGGCCCTCTGTTCAGCGAAACTCATAGGCCCCGTCCTTACAGGCGGGAGAGTTTACCTACGGCGGGGGGCTACGTCCAGAAAATCTTCAGTCAAACTCGCGTTTCGGCGGCGTCTGCTCCGGCCCCACGCGTCCGGTGGCAATATCAGCTTTGAAGTAGCTTTCGCCCTTCATCGGGAACCCCGCCAGCCGCCGCAACATGGCGAGCTGCCCGACGTGGTTCAGGGCGTCCGCCACCGGTCCCTGGAACAGCTTCTCCGGCGAGGCGTGCAACGCCTCATCGCCTTCCAGATACTCGTCAAAGCGTTTCAGCGTCGCGAAAAACCGCTCCACTTCGCTGGTCCATGGAAGCGGCTGCGAATCTTTCCACGCCGTCTCGCCCTTGGCTATCGAAAGTGCCCAGTCAAACAAGTCGCCGATGTGCGCCAGGACCTGCTCCGGGGTCCGTGCTTTCTGAGGTGGCTGGAATCTGGCGAATGATTCAGGAACGTCGCGGAGCACCTTGCCGCCCCGATATGCGATCGTTGCCAAACAGTGCCGAAGTAAATCCCGCGCACTCACAGTTTGAGGAATGGGTGATGCCATAAGAACCTCCGAAGCGAGGTTTCTAGTTTGCGTTACCAAGTAGCTGTTGACTCTAGACTGTCGGCTGTTGGCTATCCCTCACACCAGATTCAACGCCCGCTTGAACGAGCCCTTCTCCGCATCAATCTTCTTCTGCAACTGCAAGATCGCGTACAGCACCGCTTCCGGCCTAGGCGGGCATCCCGGCACGTATACGTCCACGGGAATCACCTGGTTGCAACCCTGCACAATCGCGTAATTGTTGAACACGCCGCCGGACGTCGCGCACGCGCCCATCGAAATCACCCACTTCGGCTCCGGCATTTGATCGTAGAGCTGCCGGATCACCGGTGCCATCTTCTGCGAGAGCCGCCCTGCCACAATCATCAGGTCCGCTTGCCGCGGCGACGGCCGGAACACTTCCGCGCCGAACCGCGCCAGGTCAAACCGTGAAGCCGCCATGGACATCATTTCAATCGCGCAGCACGCCAGGCCAAATCCCAGCGGCCAGATGGAACTGCGCCGCGCCCAGTTCACGGCTTTGTCCAGCTGCGTGAAGATAATTCCTTCATCCTGCAGCAGCTTCCCGAAATCATCCGGTTTCGTAAGCGTGACGTGTTTGGCCAGATTGGTTTCCATGGTTCCCTCGGTTTACCTGCCTATTTTCGCACATCGCCCCAACCCGCACAATCGGCTCTCCTGAGCGCTCTCCTGAGCGCTCACCACTGATTGCTTTCGCGCGTTCATAAAAGAAGACGTTAAATTACTCTCGCTATAACCCGCGTAATAGGTCTTTCGACTCTTCATCGAACATACTTTTGCCAAGCTACTTGACACCACGGACACCCCTGCCGCTACGATGGTGTATCAGCCCAACATTTTCGGGAGACCACCGGGCCATGGCCAGTGACGAAACAAAACGCGCGGCGCAGGAATTCCTGGCCGCACAATTCACCGAGGCGGTCCAGATTGAAGAAGAGCGGCTCAACAGCCAGGCCGCAATTGCTCTAGCGCCCAAAGTCTGGAAGCGCGTTGCCGAGACCTTCGTGGCGCAATGCGAGGCGTGGAATGCGATCACCAAGACGGAATCACTCACCTGCAAGGAAACCATCCTCGGCGATCTGCGCGTCCGTTGCGCCGGCAAGCCCGATATCATCACCGTTCACTACGATTCCAAAAAGCTTCAGGTGATCGTGAGGAACACCGCCCGGCTCGAGCACGAGGGCGACTCAACCTTTTTCATTCAGGGCTACAACGGCGGCACGGAAGCCGACCTCTCCCGCAACAACCAGCGCGCAAATCTGGACATCGTAGTCCTCGGCGAACTCCGCGTTCTAGCCGGCATCGGCCGTACCGCCAAGTAGCAGTGGCACAGGCTTCTGGGGTGCCCTTCTCCTCTCACCTCAGTGCCCTCTGTGTTAATTTTTTCCCTCTTCTTCACTCGACTCGCAACACCACTTTTCCGAACTGTTTCGCCTTCTCCAGATAATTATGCGCGGCCATGCAATCGCTCAAATCAAACACCTTGTCCACCGTCGGCTTCAACCTGCCCTGCGCCACTAACTTCAGCACCGTCCGCAATTCCGCCTTCGTCCCCATATACGACCCCGTGATCGAAAGCTGCCGCGTAAACAAAAACCGCAAATCGAGTTTCGCGTCGTAACCCGTCGTGGCGCCGCAGGTCACCAACCGCCCGCCCGTCGCCAGACTCTTCACACTGTTCTCCCACGTCGCCG
>Ga0210399_10000508_pt1 | contig 31237 bp, 31 predicted proteins | sample IncBWC14MmetaG_FD_150865 | JGI IMG/M metagenome (GOLD analysis project Ga0210399, IMG submission 150865) | Forest soil microbial communities from Barre Woods Harvard Forest LTER site, Petersham, Massachusetts, United States - Inc-BW-C-14-M | ecosystem: Environmental > Terrestrial > Soil >... | reverse complement strand
GATTCCATGAGAGATTCGTCCATCGGGACTTACGCCGGTCGCGGCGCTCCCGCCCTTCGACGTCGAAAAGAATACCCCACGATCCGGCTCAGGATGAACCACGCTGCTCCTAACGTGCCCTTCACCGTACCGCTAATTTTGGATTTTCCAATGCGCGGGTGGTAGCTCACCGGGACTTCCACGATGCGAAATCCCGCGATAGCTCCTTTCACGATCATTTCCACCGCCCAGCCGTAGGTAGTCTCTTCGAGGGTGAGGGCGCGCAGTACATCTGCTCGGCCGGCGCGGAACGGACCGAGGTCACTGACCTTCACGCCGTACAAAAGTCTGATCAGGCCGGCGGCGAGGCGATTGCCGAATGCTTGGTGCCACGGCAGCGCACCGGGATGGCTTTTGCCGCCAAGGCGCGAACCGAGTGTAATGTCAGCGCGCCCCTCGATGATCGGCGCCAGGAGAATCGGCAACTCCGAAGGGCGGTCGCTGTAGTCTCCGTCGAGGAAAACTACAACGTCAGGCCTGCTTGTACCAGCCAGTCCGGTCAAACAAGCACGCCCGTATCCTCGGCGAGGTTCGCGCAGGACGCGGGCTCCCATCTTTGCGGCGATCTCGGGAGTCCCGTCGGTTGAATTGCTATCTACAACCAGGACCTCAGTGACCATATCGGCCGGGAGATCAGCCAGGACGCGGCCGATGGACTGCGCTTCGTTGTGCGTGGGAATGACGACCGAAACTCGCATTTAATCTTGCCTCAACTCACCACCATGGGGAGGACGGCCAGCGCCGCACCAGCAAGGCGTCCGCGCCCCATGCTCGGCCGGCCCGCCCCACCACAAGCCCAAGCGATGCAAGCACCGGAACCAGCAGTTCCCAGATCCACGACGTGCCCAACTCAGATATCCAAAGACTGCCTAGGTACAGAAACGCTACGAAGGCGACCGGGCGCGTCAGCAGACCAATGACCAGCAGGATCCCGAGAGAAATCTCGGCAATCGCCTGCATCGGAGCCGCCATCGCGGCGTGGCTCGCGGCCAAACCCATAACTGCCTTCCACACGGCCGGCGAGTGACTCGCCTTTATGTAATAGTTGATCAGCCCTGCGTAGCCCCCGGGACTGTAGAGCCCCTTTCCCAGATTCTCGAAAAACACCCACACCAGCATCGCGCCGATCGTGACTCGAACGATTGCCAGCCCATTTGCCGCGAGCCGTTGGTTGTCCACATTTTGCGTTTGGTTTGCGTTCGTCATCATCCTGCACCTCGCACTCAATGGATGCCGCGCCAGTTTGCGGCGGCAAGAGAGAGACTGCACATCTTAAGCGGTTCTTCCTCTTCTTGCTAGAACTCATCTCATAAATGGTTTACAGGGGGTCGGAGCTTTAGCTCCGACATTAGGAGGCGGGTGGCGCACCCTTGGCGCGCTAGGACGAATTTGGGTGCCGCACCCTTGCGGTTTTCAACGGTGCGGGTTTTGACTTTTCTTTTTCACCACTTGGGAACCGGGGAAACAGATGGGCCGTTTTCTGATATCGCGACTGGGGTGCCCGACTTACCTCGATGGCTCGAGAGCATTCGAACGACACCCTCATTCGAACAGAGTACCAATCAATTATATTTACATAGTATCTATTTCATGATATGCTCCTGCGTGAGATTTAGGTACCGCTCCGTCCAGATCGCTGCCAGCCCAGCCGAAGTTCTCTCCAATTCTGTTCGCTACCTAGTACGGTTCTTCTCAAGTATCGCTAGTTCTCCCTCTGCCTCCGGACTCTCGGCTGTTGGCTGTAGCCTGTCGACATTCGCTCGTAAGCTATTGATTTCCAACTTTTTCCCGCACTCCCCGCTAAATCCTTTCTTTTCCACACTTGCGCGCCCCCTGCTAAGTCCCTTCCCTGCCTCTCTTACGAGAATATAGGGGCGTGGGGGTCTGGTCCTACCAATTCCTTCCGAGCCGATTTGTCCTACGACACGCCGCTCGTCCACCTCAGAAGGTGGCCGCTACAAAGGATCTCTTCCACCAGTCACCAATCACCAGTCACTCTTCACCGGTCGCTGGCCACCTCGCCTGCCAATTTGTCGGTTGCGCCCCCACTGGCCCCTGCGGGACACTGGTACTTCTGCATCGGTTGCAAGCGAATCCGTCACGAGGTTAAGACATGACCAACCCCATCGGTGAACTCAATCCTCCCGTACGCCTGATGATGACCCCGGGCCCCTCCTCCATCGACCCCCGGGTCTATCGCGCGCTGGCCACCCAGCTTGTCGGCCACTTGGATCCCTGGTTTCGCACTTGCATGGACGAGACCCAGACCATGCTGCGGCAGATTTTCCAGACAGAAAACCGCGTCACGTTTCCGCTTTCCGCTTCCGGCTCGGGCGGCATCGAAGCAGCCGTGCTGAATTCGCTGGAACCCGGCGATGAAGCGATCTGCTGCGTCAATGGCACGTTTTCCGAGCGCATGTACGTCATTGCGCAGCACACCCCCGCCACCGTCCACATCGTCCAGGCCCCCTACGGAAAGCCCGTGGATCCCGAAGATGTGCGCAAGGTAGCGAAGGGCCGCAAAATCAAAATGATCGGCCTCGCTCAGGGAGAGACTTCTTCCGGCGTCCTCACCGACATCGATCCTTTCCGCAAGGTGGCGGATGAGTTTGGCTCGCTGCTGGTTGTGGACACCGTCGCCTCCCTCGCCGCCGTGCCGCTCCATGTGGACAAGCAGCGGATTGATATTTGCTTCAGCGGCTCGCAAAAGGCGATCAGCGCGCCTCCGGGAATGTCGCCCATCACCGTCAGCCCGCGTGCCGAAGAAGCCTTCCGCAATCGCAAGTCAAAGGTGCAGAGCTGGTACTTCGACCTTTCCACCGCCATGAATTATTGGGGCAAGGACCGCCTCTATCACCACACCCCGCCGATTTCCCTGATTTATGCGCTCCGCGAGGCGATGCGCATTGTGCTCGAAGAAGGCCTCGAAGCCCGCTGGGCAAAGCACAAACTCAACCAGCAAGCGCTGATTGCCGGCGTCGAAGCGCTGGGATTGAAGCTGCTGGTCGAAAATCCCAAGGACCGGTTGGTGACCGTCACTGCCGTGATGATTCCTGCCGGCGTCAACGATGCGAAGTTCCGCAACCAGCTTCTCGACGAATTCAACATTGAAATCGCCGGCGGCCTTGGCCCCCTCAAGGACAAGATCTGGCGCCTCGGCTTGATGGGCTACTGCAGCCAGAAGCCCTTCGTGCTGCAGCTCCTCGCCGCCATGGAAAAATCGCTCGCGGATCAAGGGCATCACGTGTCGCCTGGAGCCGGCGTTGGCGCAGCCCTCGGCGTCTACATCAAAGCGGAAACCCCGGCGCTCGCCGCCCACTAGGGTTGCAGCTCGCCTTCCCAGCGCGCGATGACCGCGCTGGCGAGGCAGTTGCCGATGACGTTGACCGACGTGCGCGCCATATCAATTAGCGCATCCACGCCCAGGATGATGAAGATCGGCTCAGTAGGCAGATGAAACGTCGACGCAGTGGCCAGCAGGACTACAGGGACCGCGCGAGGCACGCCGGCAATGCCTTTGCTGGTGAGCATCAGTGTGAACACCATCAAGAGCTGCTCCGGCCACGACATGTGCATCCCCGCTGTCTGCGCGACGAAGATTGAAGCCAGCGCGAGGTACAAAGTTGAACCATCCAGATTGAAGCTGTAGCCTGCAGGAATCACGAATGCCACAATTTGCCGCGGCACGCCAAACTCTTCCATTGACTCCATCGCGCGGGGCAGCGCCGCCTCCGAGGTGCTTGTTGCAAAGGCAATCGTCGCCGGTTCCGCCACAAATTTCAGGAAGCGACCGAGTGGAATGCGCGCCAGCAGGGCCACCGGCAGCAGAACCAAAAGCAGAAACGCGAGAAGTGCTCCATACGCCGTCAGCACCAGCTTCCCCAGCGGCAGCAGCACGCTGATTCCCATATGCCCCACGGTGTAAGCCATCGCCGCGCCAACCCCGATTGGCGCGTAGTACATCACGATGTTCGTGAACTTGAACATCGTTTGCGCCAGCGACTCGGCAAGCGCAAGCATTGGCTGCCGCGTTTTCTCTGGCACCAGCGTCAGAGCAATCCCGAAAAGCACCGCGAACACAGCCACCTGCAAAATCTGGTTGTCGCCAACGGCCTTCGCGATGTTCTCCGGGAAAACATGCAGCAGAAAATCATCCCATTTCAGCGCCGCCGCCGGCGCAGCAGCCTGGTCCGCCGCTGGCGCCGGCAAATGCACTCCCTCGCCCGCCCGCGTCAGGTTAATCGCACCAATTCCCAGGAACAGCGCGACCGTGGTGATCACCTCGAAATAAATCAGGCTCTTCAGCCCGATTCTACCCACTTTTTTCAGGTTGCCGTGCGCCGCGATTCCCGTCACCAGCGTTCCCAGAATCAGCGGCGCTACAATCACTTTGATCAGCCGCAAGAAAATATCGCCCAGCACGCGGAGATGCACAGCAAATTCCGGGCGGTCGATCCCCAACTCGAATCCCACCAGCATCGCAACGAAAATCCAGTAGGTCAGCGACCGTCCTCGAACGCCCGAAATGGCGAGCAGCAGCAAGCCGCTCCAGCGCAGAACAGGGAATATTTCGTTGGGTGAAAATAGCAGCGCCAGCAGTGCCCCAACTGCGAAAAGCACCAACCCAGCCCCCAGCGAAACTGACTTTAATTTCGAGGAATCTTTAGCCAAAGTTCCAGCCCACGAAACGTTGATTTCATCGAGAGAGCGGCGACATCATAGCGTGCCACGACAGACGGAGAGAAGTTCTTTCGCAATTTGCGGCAGAAACTGCCGCGTCGGATTGCGCCGCTGTCCTAAGTGTCGTCGCGGCATTGACACGCCGCCGCAGGAATCGGACACTAAAAGCCAGCGTTTTCGCGGCATCGCTCTTTGGATGCCACAACGATTCAGGAAAAAAGAGGAACCAGTGCCTTCTCTCCCCGTGCTTGCGAATACCGGCGCCATGAACCAGTTCATCGGTGCCTTTGAAGTGACTTCGAAATTGAGCGGCCACGTCTATGATTGCCGCTTCTCTCACATCTGGAACGCCATCGCCACGCGCCACAGCGATACCATCGACGCCAAGTTTGAAGTGGATGGGGTAGGTCGCATCGTCGGCCTCGCCCATACTGCCTTCGTTGAATTTCGCGAAAAGACCGGCCGCGACCTGACCGACCGCGAAGCAAGTTTTATCGCCGCGGAATATCTTCGTGAACGCCTGGAAGAAGAGGACGAGCGCCCGCTCTACGACGTGCCGCACGAGGAAGTGCTGCGCCTGATCAAAATGATCGGCATCAAGTAATCACCTATTTCGTCTTGGGTTGCTGTTCTCTGTGCACTCTGCGCACTTCCTCTGCGCCCTCTGTGTTGAAATCTTATCTTTCTTGTGATGCTCTAATCGCCCTTCACCGGGTGCGCCGCCGTATAAGCGTCATCCTCCGCACGGAACGCCGCCAACCGCGGATGGTGCAGCCCGTCGCGTTTCACAAAATATATCGCCACCAGCATCAGCAGCGCACCAAATACCATCACGCCGGTCGCCGCCTGCAGGGCAACAAGCAGGTCGGAGGCATCCGAAATCCGGCCGATCAGCAGCGGCCCCAACGCTCCTACCATCTGCGTCACGAACATGTACACGCCTATGGCCGTGGCGTGCGCCCGCTGCGGCGTCAAATCGTGCAGCACCGCCGTAGTCGGCCCGTGATACCACGACATAAAAAAACTGGCGACAAAAAATCCCGCCAGCACTATCCACTTTTCATCCGATTGAAGCGCCAGCAGCAGGAACGGCGCCGCCACCAGGAATGCCGCGGCAATCACCAGGATGCGGCCATAAGGAAAGCGTTTCTGCAAGCGATCGGCAAAATAACCGCCCGCCAGCGCTCCCAACACCAGCGAAAGCAGCGCAATCACGGCAAGCGAAAGCGCCGCCTCTTTCAGGCTGAAATCCTTGTAGCTGGTGGCGTAGTCCACGCCCCAGGTCACAAACGAAACCGTCGAGAACGTGATGCAAGTCCCGGCAATCATCATGGCCACATAGGCCGGCACGCTCAACAAGCACTCGATAGAAACCACTTCCGACCGTGGCCGCTTTGGGGGCTCTTTCAACTTGAAAGCCGAAAGACCGGGAATAATTCCGATGGCGCCCACAATCAGAAAAGCGTATTGCCAGCCATGACGCTCTCCCATAATCCCGCCCAGCGCCAGCCCGCCCGCGCCGCCCAGCAGCATTCCCGACGCGAAAATTGCCTGCGTGAGGGCCCGATGCTCGACCGGGAACGAATCGGAAATCATCGCCTGTGCCGCTGGCGCGTAGGCCGCTTCGCCGATCCCCACCAGGCCACGGCATACAAAAAGCACACCGAAAGTGGGCGCCAGACCGCTGCACATGGATGCGAGGCTCCAGAAGAGCACTCCGGCCGCAATGATTGTGTGTTGGCTGAAGCGGTCCGCCAGGTATCCCGACGGAATACTCGCAACAGCGAGCACGATCAGCAGCACGGTTTGCAGCGATCCCAGTTGTGAGTCCGTCACATTAAAATGTTGCCGCAGCAAAGGCAGAAGCGGATTCAGCACCTGGCGATCCGCAAAGTTGACAAAATTGATCAAAGCCAGTACAGCAAGGAGACGCACTTGCGCGGAATTGAACGGCATGAGGCGTGCCATCATGTATAAAATCAGTTCTCCTGGCGCGAGCCACCTGGCGACCGTCGGTACTTACACTTTCCCGGGGTTTCCGGGACCGAAAGGGATTATATACCGCGGATGAGTGAACCCAATCGGAACGCGACCACAAGTGACCGTTTGACCACGGTGCTCTCCTACGGTGCATTGCTGCTGCTCGGTTATCTGGTTTTTCGAATCACCGAGCCATTTCTTGTTCCACTTGCGTGGTCCGCGGTGCTGGCGATCTTCTTCTTCCCCGCATTTCTGCTCCTGAATAAGCGTGTTTCCGTTACCATGGCGGCCTTGTTGTGCACCATTGGCGTCACGCTGGTGTTGATCGTGCCGGTCCTGCTGGTGCTGTTGTTCGCAGGACGAGAAGCGGTGGAAATCACGGTGCGCATCCGCGGCCTGATTAACAGCGGTGGCGTTGTCGTGCCGGCCAGCCTTGCCGACGCCATCCGCCATCACCTGCCGCAATCCCTCCAGGACCTCGATTTCACGGGTCCCATGCAGCAAGGCATGGAGAAGGTCGCGTCCTATCTTGCCGGCAGCCTGGCCGGCATGCTCAAAAATCTATTCTCCTTTCTCGTCGAACTTTTCATCCTTTTGTTCGCGTTGTTTTTTGTGTTCCGCGACGGCGAATCGATTCTGCGCGCGCTTCGCCACTTGATTCCTTTCGAAAAATCCCTCCAGGACGAAATGCTCGCCGAATCGCGCGACCTCATTTTTGCCAGTGTTGCCGTCGCGCTGCTCATCGCTGCCATTCAGGGCGTACTGGGCGGCACGGCCTTTGCTCTCACGCGTCTTCCGGCGCCCGTTTTCATGGGCGTGCTGATCGCTTTTTTTTCGATAGTGCCCGTGGTTGGCTCGGCGCTGATCTGGGTTCCGGCAGCGCTATGGCTGGGCTTCAACGGCAGTTGGGGAAAGGCCGCGCTCGTGGTGATTATTTGCGGCGGCGTGGCGGGGTTGGCGGATAATCTGGTGCGTCCGCTTCTCCTTCGTAATCGCACCCGCTTGAACGATTTGCTGCTCTTCATCAGCATTCTCGGCGGGCTGCAAGTATTCGGGCTGCTTGGATTGGTGGCCGGCCCAATCATAGTGGCGGCGGCGTTGGGGGTTTTCCGCGTCTATATGGAGCACCGGGACGAACTGGACGGAGCGAATGCGTAACTTCTTGCTATCCGCCGGGCCTAAATTCAGGGCTTCCGGCTTCGCTGTGTGCTAGAGTACGCGCTCGAATGGCGAAATCTATCGAAATGACCATGAGCAAGCCGAAAGAACTCGGACTGGAGAAACTTCGCTGGCGGTGCGAGCTTTCTCGCATTCCGTTCGAAACCACGGCGCAGGCTCAAAAGCGCGAAGGCTTCATCGGGCAGGAGCGCGCACTGCGTGCCCTCAAAATGGGCGTGGAACTTTCCGCGCCGGGCTATAACGTCTTCGTTTGCGGCCTTGCCGGCACCAGCCGCGGCGGCACTATCGCCCAGATGATCGAAGAGCTCCATCCGGCCACCAAGCCTTCGATGGACCGCTGCTACGTCAACAATTTCAAGATTCCCGATCGCCCTCGCTTGCTGGTTCTGCCGCGGGGCTCGGCCAACACTTTCAAGAAAGACGTGCAGGCCGGAATCGATTTCCTGCGCCGCCGCATCCCGCAAGTCTTCGAAGGCGAACCGTTCCAGCGGCAGAAAGGGCGAATCGTCGAACGCTTTTCCGTGCGCGAAAAAGAATTGATGGACGATTTCACCCGCCGCATTGCCCGCGACCAGTTTGCTCTCGGCCATATGCAGGTTGGCGCCGTCGCCCTGCCGGAAATTTTCCCGGTTCTCGAAGGCCAGATGGTGCCCATCGAAGATATTTCCAAGATGGTGCACGAGGGAAAACTGGAAACCGGCGTTGCCGAAGAGATCGAGCGCAAATACGAGCAATTCCGTCAGGAGTTTACTGTCGTTTATCGCAAGACACTCACCCTCTCCCGCGAACTGGCCAGCGAGCTGAGCTACCTGGAGCAGGAAGCGGCTTCCGTCCTTGTCGACGGTGTCATTGAGGAGTTGAAAGAAAAATATCCCGGAACTGGGGTGACAGAATATCTCGAAGAGGTGCGCCACCACATCCTCGACAATCTCGGTCCGTTCAAGGAACGCGAGGGGGAAGAAGAACAAACCCCGGAGTCTCCGGAAATTCAACAGCAGAAATCGCCCGGACCGGAGCGCGACCCCTTCCGCGTCTACGGCGTCAACGTCATTCTCGCCCACAACTCCGAAGATAATTCGCCGGTCATCTTTGAGACCACGCCAAGCTACGCCAACCTCTTTGGCACGATTCAGCGTGCTTACGACTCGCGTGGCGGCTGGTCGAGCGATTTCATGGACCTTCGCGGCGGTTCGTTGCTGCGCGCCGACGGCGGCTTCCTGATCATGTACGCCATCGAAGCACTTTCCGAGCAGGGTGTCTGGCGTGCCCTGAAACGCACGCTCAACCACAACCGCCTGGAGATTCAACCGCTCGAAGTGTTCTATCCCTTCACGGCCACCGCGCTTAAACCCGAACCCGTCGAAATCAACGTGAAGGTAATCCTGATTGGCGATCGCGATCTGTACGAAGTTCTGTACGAATACGAAGAGGACTTCCAGAAAATCTTCAAGGTTCGCGTGGAATTCGATGAAGAGATGCCCATGACCGACGGTGTCATCGAGGAGTACGCTGGGCGCCTCCGATCCCTTAGCGAAAAGGAAAATCTCTTTCCTTTCGATCGCGGAGCCTTTGCGGCCATTCTCGAGTACGGCGTTCGAAGAGCCGGCCGCCGCAATAAAGTCACTGCCCGTTTTGTGGATATCGCAGACCTGGCCCGCGAAGCGCACTATGCCTCCGCTGCCGCTGGTGAAAACGTGGTGCGCGCGGCCCACGTGCGTTCCGCCATCGCGTCCAAAATGGAGCGCCACAACCTGGTGGAAACCCGTATCCGCGAAATGATTGAGGAAAAAACGTTGCTCGTGGATGTTTCCGGCGACTGCGTTGGCCAGGTCAACGGCTTGAGCGTGCTTGAAATCGGCGGCTATTCGTTCGGAAAGCCCGTCCGCATCACCGCCAGCGCAGCCCTCGGCAAGGCCGGTCTCATCAACATCGAGCGGGAATCGAATTTAAGCGGCAGGTTCCACGACAAGGGCGTGCACATCATTGCCGGCTATCTGCGTAGTTGCTTCGCCAAAGATAAGCCCCTCTCTCTAGCCGCGAGCATCTGTTTCGAACAGTCCTACTCCGGCGTTGATGGCGACAGCGCAAGCTCCACCGAAGTCTACGCGCTGCTCTCCGCACTCTCTGAACTTCCGCTTCGCCAGGACGTTGCCGTCACCGGATCGCTCAATCAAAAAGGCGACATCCAGGCGATCGGCGGCGTGAACGAAAAAATCGAGGGCTTCTTCGACGTCTGCAGCATTCTGGGTTTGACGGGCTCGCAGGGTGTCCTTATTCCCGCCTCGAACGTCGATGACTTGATGCTTCGCGAAGACGTGCTTGACGCCGTCAGCAGCGGAAAGTTTCACATTTGGCCCGTGGCGCGCATCGAGCAGGGAATTGAGCTCCTCACCGGCCACGCTGCCGGTCACCGCAACGGCGACGGCTCCTTCGAAGACAACACCGTCTTCGGCAAAGTCGACCGCCGCCTGATTGAAATGGCCCGCATGATGAAAGAATTCGACTAGCCGCTCTTCTCTCGCTTATTCTTTCGGAGCCTGATATCCCCGGCGGTGATCCACGCGATACGCTGCGGGCGCGGATTTTCCTCCCGCACTGGATCTGTCCACCTTCACGCCAATCGAGTGAACCGCCCCGTCCGCCGCGGGCAGTGCGAACGCCAGGCTGTACTCGTGACGCACAATCTCAGCCACCTCTTTGTACGTGTCCTGAAACGCTTTGCCGTTCATCGGAAAATACGCGCGGCCTCCGGTGAGCTCCGCGATCGCCTTCAATCGCTGGTCAGCGACCGCAAATTCGTCCTGCGTCTGCTGAATCTTCACTTTGCTGCCCTGCTTGCCGTTGCGCAGCGGCCCGCTGGTGGAAACGCAGAGGATGCGCACGTCGCCCACTTGCAGCCGCGCTTGCAGCGCCGGCGATGCGGACGACGGGGATGTATCCACTCCGGTCGAAATCAGAACAATCGTTTTCTTCCCCGGAACGCGTTCCAGCCAATCCAGCACGCTGCCAAGACTGCTTGAAAGATTCAGATCGGCGAATCCCAAATTAAACCGGATGCTGCTCAGCGCCGCTTGCGCAGCTACCTTGTCGGTTGTGAAATCCAGAATTCCAAGCGGCGCGTCCGTGTATCGCGCCACCGCCACGCGATCTCCGTCGGAGAGTCCCTTCATCATCGCATCGGCGGCGAACAGGTTGGCGTCTTGCAAAAAATAAGCGGCAGGGCCGGCCTCCACCAGCAGCAGCACCTGCCCGGGCTCTTCAATCGGCGCAAACTCCGTTATGCGCTGTTCCGTGCCGTTGTCGAACACGTGAAACGCATCCCGTTTCAGGCCCTCGACAAATTTTCCCTTTTCCTCGGTCACCACCACGCCGACGTTTACTCTCGCTACATTGACCCGTATGGTCTGCCCCGGCGCAATCGACGTTTCTTGAACGCTTCCGTTCGCGCCAAACAATATCCAGATAACCGCGAATAGCACCGGACCAGAACCATGGCGGACGCTTTTCATCAACGCTTCAGTCCAGCCATTCGTCGAAGTGCACACCGCTCGCATCTTTCCACGAAGCTCCCGTCATGGAATGCAGATGCCGTGGAAATACCGCAGGATTTAAATTGCTTATCCAATCGTTCAGCATCTTTGTCTTCTGAGCGGCATCCGTGCTCTTGGACTCCGCGGAGGCCTTGGCCATCTGTGTCTTCCAATTCTCCTGCACCGCCGGCCAATCCAGTTTTTGCAAATCGTAATAGGAAAAGCCAATCAGTTTTTCAGGGAATTGATCCCGCGCCGCTCGTAGATTTGGGGGAAGGGAACTTGTCCCCGCCGGCCGCGCCTGTGAGAGCATCCCGCGCAGCGACTCGCTCTTGCTCGCCCCCAGCAAGAGATCGGGCGTTACGGCCAGGTGATAAAATTTCCATTGCGCCACGCCCGTCGCGCCCTGATTTCCTTGAAGCGAGATCTTCAGATACGTCACGTTTCCTTCGTTGCGTTCCGAGGTTAACCGGTCGCTCAGAATCGTGCGGATCAGCTTCAGGCTCTCCGACTTATTCTGAATGCCGGCGAAGAAAATCCTTTTGTTCGGGTCCAGCCCCGGGCTGGTTTGCATTGTGCCAAACTCGCCAGTCGGCAGTCCCAGTGCGTCCTGCAACGACATCCCAATACGGGTTTCCGCGGCATTTTCCAGTGTCTTTGCCATTGGTGCCGTATTCGAGCCCGGCGACATGAGGACGCGCTTCAACGTGTTGTAAATCCCCAGGAGATTGATCTGCGACTCGTTGAAATACACGATCTCCGGAGTCACATACGCAAGCGAAGCGGGCTGGTTCTGCCCCGCTGACCAGATATCGAAGAGCGAACCTTCCGCGGTATCGCCCAGAATGCCGCCCTGCAGCCGCGTCCGCGCGCCCTCCAGCGAAATATGCCCCGCAAACAGGTGCAGCGAATCCAGCTTCAGGTTGCTCCACATCGCTTTCAATTCCGGCGCCGAAGCGCTGGAATCTCCTGCCATGTCCTTGATTTGCGGCACCCGCAAAAAGAATTCCAGTAGTCCTCCCGAGAGCAGCGGTTTCGCTTCCTTGTACGCCTCCGAATCCGCCAGCGAACTCCCAGCCCACTTTCCCCCCAGCCGGTTCAGGACTTCTTCAAAAATGCTTTCCTCGCCGGCCGCCACCATGTACTTTCCGGTTTCCGCCCAATACGTTGTGCCAGATTTCTTTTCAATCTTCAGCGCTTTCACGCCGGCAATGGTGACTTCCGAAAGTTTGGGAATCTCTTTGTCGCCTGACCTCATGCGCAAGACGGTCTTCGAAAGCAGATCTTCCTTGCCCGTCCGGTCGTAAACAAAAAACATTCCATTCCAGGCTGGCGCGGTTGCTTTGCTCGTGGCGGCCTTTGCAGCCGGCTCGCGCCGCGGCAAATAGCCCATCGTGAACGGATTGTCGAGAAGCGTCGCAATCTGTGTCAGCTCTTCTCGCGTCACCCCGGGTTTTTCCTTTTGCTTGTTCGCATCATTCATGATCGCGTCCACCATGGCAGCTCGCACCGGCGCCAGGTCGGGATCATCCCATAGGCTAAGCAGCCCATTGTTTTTGCGCACGTCACCAACCGGAGAGCCATGCCACACCAGATAGAAACTCGTGCGCGCCGGCAATTGTGCGGCTTCAAGGGGAGACTGGCCCGCTGTTCGTCCTGGCAGTGCGAACGCAATAAACGCGAACAGGAGCAGCAAGGGAGACAATCGGCGCAGGCCCATAGGAAGGAACTCCTCATGCAAACGGATTGAGAGCTACTCAAAATCGTAGCTCCGCGCCCAGAAACACCAAAGCCCTGTCCCGGCCTGAGTTTCCAGAAGTGAGGTCTCAGTGCGCGGAACAGGGCTCCGAGTTCGAATTAGACCTGTGATTCAGCCGCCGAGGAAGTCCAAGGCCAGGCAAAATTCGTCAGGGTTTCGCAGGCTGCGCAGCCGCGGGAGCGGCGGCGGGCGCGCTACTGGCATCCTTCGGCGTGGACAGATAGCCGGTGATCTGATTCTTGCCGACGTCAAACACCACAAGTTCATACGGGGCCGTGCGCGCGCTGCCCTTGACATAAAACTGCACCGGTTCGCCCGCCGTTTTGTCCCTCTTTTCGATGGCTTTGTCGTCCACCAACACGGTCATGGTGTACCTGGATTTCTTCGGATCCGTCTTGTTCACCGACATCTGCACGGGGCCAACGCGTTGCGGCGTCTTGGCTTTCTGCACCGTGAATTCGTAGTAGTTCCGGTCCCCGCGCCGCTTCAGCTCCTCCAGGTCGTCATGGTTGTGCGCAATCAATCCGCTCATCACGCCCATGTCGCCGGTGGCGCGATCCAGCTTGGACTTGGTCGCTTCCAGATCTGAACGCGTGGATTCAATGTCCTTCTTGGCGCCTGTGACGTCCGTCGCCACGGCCCCGATTTGCGCTGCGCTTTCCTTCTGTGCTTGCGCGATCTCTTGGGACAGCTTGGCATCGGAAGCTGTCTGCTGCTTGCGGATCGCCTCCGCCCGGCTTCGAGCTTCCGCGAGTTCCGCCTGGGTCATCCCGATCTTTTGCGATGTGACGTCCATCCGCCCTTTCAACTCGGCCAGCCGCGTGTTGGCTGCATCGAGCTGCGCGGTCAGAATTTTGTTCTGATCCTGGGCTTTGGTCACCTCCTGCTGCAGGCGCGTTTGCGCCGAATAACCCGCATAGGCCATCGCCGCCACCGCAGCAATCACCACTGCAAACAGGATGGTGATCCACCTTGGTGTTCCGCCGCCCTCATAGTGGTAGGACTCCTGCGGGCTCGGAACATTTGGAGAAATGCTCATTCTTCCTCCTCGGAAAATTTCAAATGACGCGGAATTCGCTCTTTGGGATTATCCAACGAGATTCCGTCTAAGTCTAATGCCCTTCACCTGGAGTTAGCCACTTTTTTGGCGCTCGCCGCACCCCGGCGTTCCGGCCACCGCGCAAATATGGAAGTGTTCAGTCCGCCGCGCGGGGTAAATTCACCCTTCACCACGCACCATTCCGGCTTGGTGGCTTCGACGATATCGTGAAGCATTTTGTTTACTGCATTTTCGTAAAAAATGCCCAGATTGCGGTAAGCCAGCAGATACATCTTGAGGGACTTCAACTCGATACAAGCCTTCCGTGGCTTGTACTGGATGGTGATCGTCCCGTAATCGGGAAGCCCGGTCTTCGGGCACACCGAGGAGTATTCAGGAAACCGCGTCGTAATCACGTAACCCGGATATTGATTCGGCCAGGTTTCCAGTTGCGGCAGTTTTGCGGCAATCCCTGCCTGGGCGTGTTCATCGGTATAATTCGGCATAGCATCCTCTGAAACTATTGTACTCGGTAAGTTGGTACGTTTGACTCTTGCCACCCTCGGGCATCTGTCCTATCCTTTGGGCAAATTGGAGGGGAATCCACCTACCAGATGAACTGTCCCATCTGCAAGCAGGATGGTGCGCGTCGCTCGCGCCGCCAAACGGCCGCGGATTATATTCTGAGCGCGATTGGCGTTTACCCCTGGCGTTGCCAGAGTTGCAGAGCTCGTTTCCACGCCCGGTTGATGCCTTTACGCGGTTCGCTCCACGCCCACTGTCCGATTTGCGGGAATCTTGCCCTGAAACGCATTTCACCCCAACATGTGGATTCCGTGTTCGGAGTTCTCTGGCGAAATCTGCGCATTCCCGCGTTCCGCTGCGAACCCTGCCGGCACAAGTATTTCTCCATTTTGCCCTTGCAACAGCCAGCGAAGAACGAGGTTGGGCTCTCTTCCCGCGCTTGATCCCGGATCCGATTCACCTTAACCGTAATCCGCGCTATAGGGCACAGTCGACCGATTTCCCCTGCCGGATCAGCCCTCGTTCATTTGTTATCACGGCGTACCCGCATTTCGGGTCGGTCACATCCTCAAGAAGCAGGTCGTAAGCCTTGTCTCCGTTTGAAAGATGCAGCCGTAGCCGCCAGCCCGGCACGATCTCCGCTCCGCTGCCATACAACGCGTGCGCCACCGCCGGAAAGTCGGCCGGTGCCCATTTGGTCCCACTGGAGGAGAAATCGCCGATCCCCACCAACGTGTCCCAGTTTGCGTAGACGTCGTGCTTCTTGCGGTAGTCCGCTTCCGCCGCATTGATCGCCTTCACCAGATTCTGCGCAAAACTCCGCCTCTCGCGCTCCCGGTCGGCCACAACCGGGGATCCCTTCTGCGCGCCGCCCTCTGCCTGGCAACTCAATATCAGTATCAGCAACAACGTGGCTCTTTGCATTTTTCCACTCATCGCTTTTCCTCTCCCGGTTTTTGCGCGGGGAAAACGAACAGTGCCTAGTGTAAACGACGGCGCCCGGTTTCACCCAGGCTGCCGCGCCCTCACCGGGCATGCCCGGCCCTGTGCAGCAAGCCTTTTGCTGGGGTATGATGCCTTTCCCAATCCTGCTATTCCACCCGGCAGGTACACGGACGGAGGTAGCCATGGACGCAACTGCTCCCTCTCAGGAAGCCGCCCGAGTCGCGGCCCTGGATCGCTACGCGATTCTCGATACCGAACCTGAGCAAACCTTCGATGACCTGGTCATCCTTGCGGCTTACATCTGCAAAACCCCGATTGCCATGCTCTCCCTCGTGGATGAACATCGGCAATGGTTCAAATCCAGAGTCGGCGTGCAGATCCGGGAAACCCCCAAAGAAACTTCCTTTTGCGCACATGCCATCCAACAGGAGGATCTCTTCATCGTCCCCGACACCCTGAAAGATCCCCGCTTCAAAGACAATCCGATGGTCCTGGGTGAGCCCCATATCCGCTTTTATACCGGGGCCCCCATCGTCAATGAAGATGGTTTTGCGCTGGGTACTTTATGTGTGATCGACCGGCAGCCGCGCGAACTGGACTCCGAGCAGAAAGAAGCGTTGTGGGCGCTGAGCCGGCTGGCGCTTGGTCAAATGGAACTGCGCCAGAATTTGCAGCTACTCAAGGAAGCCCTCAACGACCGCACGCGCGAAGAGCACGCACGGGAAAAAGAATTGAAGCGCCTCGAAGAAAAACTCGTCCGCGTGCTGGGCCTGAACATTTAGGCGCGATCCGCGACGGTTCCCGGTAGAGCAGCAACTCGCTGGTTGACGGACCAGCCAGCAGCCCGACGACTGGGACCACTCCCCTCAATTGTCTTCTGGCCATTGCAGGTACAATTCCGAATGTGGCCATCCGATTTTTCTGTGACTTGAGTCACATGGTCGCTTAATCTTTATATGCCAGCCTGGCCGGGCTGCCACAGCCCCACGGAGAACACTAAATTGAAGAGAGTAAGCCTCTTGCTGATATTTGCCTGCCTCTGGACCGCCGGCGCGCACGCCAAACAGCCGGCCAAGGCTCCTGTTAAGAAAACCTGTGACTCTGGAATTGTCCTCAAGTTGAGTTCCGCCACGACGTCCCAGGGGGGCCTTCTTCTCGCCGAAATTGCCGGCGCCAAACCTTCTCAGGAATTCTCGGCCGAATGGGATGGCCGCCTAATCCCTCTATGGCGTGAAACTCCCGCCTCCCCCACGCTTCACGCACTTCTCGGTGTGGATCTCGAGAAGCCGCCCGGCCGTTACGAGTGGAAACTTAGCTGGTCCACCGCAGATGGCAAACCCCTTGCCTGCAGCCTGCCCATTACCGTGCGCGCCGGAAAATTTCCCACGGAACATTTGACGGTTGAAAAGCAGTTCGTCCAGCCGGACCCGGAGCAGCAGAAACGCGCCGAGGAAGACCAGAAAAAAATGAGAGCAATCTACGACACCATCACGCCGGAGGTGTTGTGGAAAGGGAAGTTCGTTATGCCGTTGAAAGGCGTCACCACCGGAGGGAATTTCGGCCGCCGCCGCGTCCTGAACGGCGAGGCCCGCTCGCCGCACGCTGGCGTTGATTTCCCCGCCGCCGCCGGCACACCCGTCTATGCGGCGCAATCCGGCAAAGCTGTGCTCGCCGAGAATCTCTATTATTCGGGGAACACCGTGGTGATCGATCACGGCTTCGGCATCTATACGCTCTACGCGCACCTCTCGGAAATCAACGTGCATGCCGGCGATCCCGTCGAAACGTCCGCCGAAATCGGAAAAGTCGGCGCCACCGGCCGCGTCACGGGGCCGCATCTCCACTGGGGGCTTACCATTGACCACGCCCGGGTCAACGCTTTGGAAATCGTCCAGCGCCAGCCTTGAACGGTGTCAACCGGTCACTTCAGATAAGTCCGGACAATCTCCACCAGGTCCTCAGCCGCTTCCGCCGAGGATTTAGTTTTACGGGGCATGTGGTTGCGGATGTGGTCTTCCATTAACTCGCCCATCAGGCCGTTGATCGCTCCGCGCGCCGCCGCCAAACGCTGGAGCACATCCGCGCAATGCGCATCTTCTTCCAGCCCGCGCAGCACGGATTCCAGTTGCCCGATGATTTTCTTGGTGCGTGAAACAAGCTCTAGTTTTTCTTTTAAGAGGTGTGACATTTTCAGTTGACTACCCAATGGGGGTATGGTATCAAGGTAGGTTGCCGGATGCAAGCAATCTCCGGCAACGAGACCGGCAACAAACTATTACTTATGGAGATGCGCAAACAAGACTTGGAACCCCCGCCGGGGAGCCTGTTGGCCTCCCGCCTCCTTCCGCGTGGTTGACTGCAATCGTGGCCCGCTCACCGGAAGTCCGCGTGAGCGCATCCGGAAAGTGAGCCACGACATGTTACAGGCCGTTCACAAAAATTACCACGCCGGTGAGGCATCCTCATTGTATTGCGTTTGGACCACACGCGATGGGACGCCGGGCTCGCCGCTGATCGCTGTCTGGATTGATCCTTCCATGCGAACCTTCGAGGGAGAATCCTCGTTGACCGCCCAATCGGACTCCGAAGAAGTATGCTCTGATGAGCCTGGGAGTTGCGGCTTCAAGGGCGCGACCGTGAGGCGGCAAAGCGCAAAGGAATTGGAATCTTTCTCAAGGTGAAGAATCATCCGAAAATCGGGTGGCAGAGTACTATCCGGAGCATTCCGTTTCTCGGACTGCTCCTCCTGCTTTCACTCTCGATCCAATTCCATGTACTTGCTCAGGAAACCGGAACTCCCGCGAGTGACTCGACGGTTTCCACCGATACTCCCGTCCCGCTGCCCGACGATCCGGCGCTGGTCATGTTTCCTCATGCCGAGTGGGACCGCCTCTGGCTTTCCGGCCAGGCCAATTTCATTTCCCAGTGGCATCCCGCGTTTCATTCACCGTATCAGGGAAAAAACAGCCTTACTCCCGAACCTCAAGATGCCACCTCGCGCGTCCTCACGCTTTATACCGGCTTGCGCGTGACGAAAACGACCGAGTTCCTCTGTGATGTTCAGGAGGCGGGAGGCCATGGTCTTAGCGAGGCCCTTGGTGTCGCCGGCTTTTTCAATCTCGATGTTGTCCGCAATACCACGCTGAGCAGGGCGCCCTACATTGCCCGCCTGATGTGGCACCAGATCATCCCCCTCGGCGGCAAGAAAATTGCTTCCGACCGCACTCCCTTTTCGCTCTTCCGCGAACTCCCCGAACGCCGCTTCGAAATTCGCTTCGGGAAAATGAGTTTGGCCGACTTCTTCGACTTCAACACTTACGGCACGGACACCAACTTCCAGTTCATGAACTGGGCCGTGGACAACAACGGCGCCTACGATTACGCAGCCGACACCCGGGGTTTCACTTTCGCGGCACTCTTGGAATACCACGACAAAAACTACGTCATCCGCTTCGCCGAAGCGCTCATGCCCAAGGTCGCCAACGGCATTAACCTGGACGCGGACGTGAGCCGCGCGCGCGCCGAAAACATCGAACTCGAACTCCATGGCAACGTCTTAAAGAACCATCCCCCAGGTGTCCTCCGTTTGCTCAGCTATGTGAATCATGCCAACATGGGCGACTACCGCGACACCGTAAACTCCTGGCTGGCGAATCCGACTACGCCGGTACCCGATATCACCAATCATCCCCTCCAGACCACCGCCAAATACGGATTCGGCGCTAGTTTCGAACAACCGCTCGCCGATTGGCTAGGCCTGTTCGGGCGCTGGGGATGGAACGAGGGCCGGCACGAATCCTTTGCTTACACCGAAGTGGACCAGACCTGGCAGTTTGGCGCAGCCGGCAACGGCGGCCGATGGGGCCGGAAGTATGACCGCATCGGCCTCGTCTTCGTCAGCAACGGCATCAGCCGCGACCATGCTCGCTACCTAAGTCTTGGTGGGTTGGGATTTCTGCTGGGCGACGGGAAACTGAATTACTCGCGAGAAAATATTCTGGAAAGTTTCTATACGCTACACGCCTGGCGCGGGTTTTTCCCGGCCATCGGTCTGCAGTATGTGGTTCATCCCGGATACAACGCCGACCGTGGCCCGGTGATTGTTCCCACCCTACGGCTGCACCTCGAATTCTAGGCGGGCTCGGCCCCTCGCCTCACCGAAGACTTGCCACCTGTGCCTGCGCCTCCGCCAAGCGCGCCCGCGTGGTGCGCACGATGGTGGCAAAGCGTTTCGTCAATTCGCGGATGCGGTCCGGCTTGTGCAGCAGCATGGACTCCCGCGGAATCAGCTCTTTCCCCACGCTCAGCGCCGAGACGCCCGCCAGAATATAGTGCGCCGCATTTTGCTGATTCACTCCGCCGCCGGCAATCAGCGGGATATCCGGGAACGGCCGCTTCAGCGTGCGGATGTAATTATCCGCGCCCACCAGAGAGCAGGGGAAAATCTTCACGAAATCCGTGCCCGCTTTCCAAGCTGCAAGGACCTCGGTCGGCGTCAGCGCGCCAGACATCATAATGACATCGGGATTTTTTGCCACCAGTTGCACGGTTGGCAGATCCAGTGCAGGATTGCTGATGAATTGTGCGCCAGCATCCATGCACTCCCGGGCAGTTTCGGTATCCACCACTGTCCCCGCGCCCAGAATCACGCCGGGAACTTTCTTCGCCAATTCGCGAATCACACCGATGGCCCCGGGAACCGTCATGGTCACTTCGATGATCGGGATTCCACCCTGGGCGATCTCTTCCACCGCGAAACGCGCATCGTCCGCGGACGACGTCCGGATTACCGGTACGATGCCAACCTCTTCCACCCGGGCACGGAGTTCCTCTTTTTTCATGTTGACCTTGCCCCTGAACGCTCCCCGCTGCGTTCCGAGTCGTCTTGCCAATTCGCGGATTCTTACTGCATTATAGTCGGCGCTCCGGGAAATTCCACTACACTGCATCCAATCGCTACACAGCGAAGTCGGTGGTAGACTCGTGACGGGAGCACAATCGAATGGTCAAGAAAAAGAAAGCGATCAAGAAAGCAAAAAAGAAAGCGGCGCCGCGCAAGCCGAAAAAGCAGGCGAGGAAAGCAAAGCCCGCTCCGAAACTGGCGCTCAGGAAAGCCCCCAAAAAGAAAGCCGCCAAGAAGCGCCCGCGCGGGAAGGCGGATTCCGCCGAACTCGCTGGGTATCAACGCAAGGGACTAGGCTCCTTCACGGGCGGCCAGTCCGGCGATATCCAGGGCATCTCCGGCCGGGCCGGCATCGATTCCGAAAGCGTGACCGAGCTTCTCGAAGAAGGGCAAACCTTCGAAGCGGAAGCCGTCTCCGGCGTCGAGAACGCCGCTGATCCCGATGTTTCCGAGGTCGTAACCCATCAAGTCCCTGAGGACGACGTCCCAGAGGAATATCAGGACAAGGACTAAGCGCTCGTTCGGCTGCCATGCGGATCGGCATTATTTCCGATACCCACGGACTGCTCCGCCCGGAAGCACAACGCGCCTTGCTTGGGGTGCAACTCATCATTCACGCGGGAGACGTGGGCGCTCCCGAAATTCTCGCGCGACTCAAACTCATCGCACCCGTCTTTACTGTGCGCGGCAACGTAGACACGCAACCCTGGGCGCAGGAACTACCGCTTACCACCGTTGTCGAAACCTCCGGTTTCAGTTTTTATGTGCTCCATAATCTCCAGGATCTTGACCTCAAGCCAAAAGCCGCTGGTTTCGACGCCGTCATAAGCGGCCACACCCATCAGGCCGCTGAACGCCACGAAGCAGGAGTCTTCTATCTGAACCCGGGTAGTGCTGGGCCACGCCGCTTTCAACTGCCGGTGACCCTCGCCCTGCTGGACCTTGCCAAAAGGCCGTGGAAGGCGGAAATCGTCCCACTGTTGGCCCCCTGACCAGAAAGCAGTTAGGCGTCTCTACTTGGACTTATGCCCTCCAATGAAGCGGCCCTGTCAACCCCAATAGACTTCCATACAACCCCACCGAAATCCCGAGCCTGCCGATGATTGGCACCTGTCACTGGAACTGGCGCAGAAACTACCCGTGGTTTTTTAAATCATTGATTATATTGACGGTTATCCACGGGCGTGGTTGTGCCCATGACCCTCCTGATTGCCTGGTTATGGCATTTGATCCCTCTTTCGGCCGCAGCGAACCGAATTCGAAGCAGACTTTAGGACAACAGCCGTCCGGGGACTGGGAATTTTTTCCTGGTCCCGGGAGGCCCTGATTTCGGCAGAAGGATTGCGCCGACCCTCAAGAAACTTGCGAAAACTTAATAGAAGTACTGGCGTACTGGAATGGTGAGGTGTATTTTAGTACGGCCCAGCTATTGTCCTTGAAGCGAGCTGCAGGGCAGAATCATCCGCAGAGTCAGCCGCGCCTGAGTTGTTTCCTGAAATCCGCCCGGAGCCCTCCGTTGTGAGCTCGTGCAGGTTTCCCTGGAATTGATGCAAGGCCGCGGTAAGAAGCGGACCGATGAACTCCGCAGCGGGAAGGTCCCCGTGGGTGTTCTACACTTTCGTTATCGCGAGCGCAGGCGCACGTTGCGCGTCACTCTCACCCTCCCGGTGATCGCACATGGCGTGAACGATCAGGGCGAAAAGTTTTGCGTGCGTTGCGCGACGCGTTCCATTAACAAGCAGGGCGCCCAGTTGGTCATGGATGAGCCCCTCGTCGCAGGGCAGGATCTTTTGCTGGTGAATGAAAACACCAACCGCTCCACTGAATCCCGCGTTGTCTATGCCAAGAAAGAGCGCGACGGCCACTTCTATGTTGGCGTGGAATTTGTGAATGCCGAAAACAATTTCTGGAAAATGACTTTTCCGCTCCCCGGCGCTCGCCCTCTTCGGCGGCCCCTCGGCTCCAAAGCCATGGCCTGATCTGTTTTTTCCCTTATCTCATTTCCTTCCTTTCGTTTTGCGCTTTCGCTTTGCGCGTGCTTTTACCACCAGACCGCTCGCGATGGATTCACGCATTTTCAGGGGCAGCTTCGCCAGAACCAGTTCGTAAGACTCCCGCAGCAGTTGTGCGGTCTCCGGGTCGAGCAGGGCGTCCTGTGACTCCAGCGCGATCCATTTTGCGCGCGCCAGATACGGGGCCGGGAGAACGCCGGGCTTTTCCGTAAGCTCCGCGAAATTGTCGGGGGTTGCCTTGAACGAAATCCAGATCTTCGCTGGCTCCAGCGGTGCCACGGCAAACATCTTGCCGCCCACTTTGAAGAGCAGGTCATCGCCCCATTGAATCTGCTCGGTCACGCCGGGAAACGACAGGCAGAGCTTTCTCAACTGGTCGATGTTCATGGAGTTTTCGCCTGCTTGTGAAGTTCAATCTGCCGCGTACCGCCGGAAAAACGAATCCGACTTCCATTGGGGTTTCGCGGGATCGTTCGCCGTGGAGATAAGCAGCCGGCGCGTAAACTCTTCATAGGTCGCCGCGGCTTGCAGGTCCACCGGCTGGTTCACGTCGTCCGATGGCGCGTGGTAACGGTTCGTCAGCCATTCCTTAAAAATTTTCTGCTCCGGCGTGCCCAGCTCAAAGCCAACGTCAACCTTCACCGCGGGCACTCCCTTTTTGATGAAGCTGTACTGGTCGCTGCGAATAAACGCATTGCGCAGCGGCTCCGGGTCTGCGATGGGCTTGATGCCCATCGATTGCGCAATTTTCGCCGCGCTCGTGCCCAGGTCCGATTCTTCAATCCCTTCAATCTTCAGAATCTTCAGTGGCACAATCGGCAGGAACATGTCCACGTTGATGTCGGCAACAATCGACTTTGCCGGTACCGTCGGATGCGCCGCGAAATATTTCGAGCCGAGCAGGCCTTTCTCCTCCGCGGTTACCAGCAGGAAAATCACCGAGCGGCTCACTTTCTCCGGGTGTGTCTTCAGGCTTGCAGCAATATCCATCACCAGCGCGCTTCCGGACCCATCATCCATCGCGCCGTTATAGATCTTGTCGCCGTTGATCGGCGCGCCAATTCCGATGTGGTCGATATGCGCGGAAAGCACCACAAATTCATTTTTCAATGCGGGATCCGAACCCGGCAGCTTGCACACCAAATTCGCCGATTCCACTTTTTTCGACAGCACCGTGGCATCGGCCTTCAGCGATGTCGCCAGCGCAAAATGTGGCAGCGGCTTACGATCCTTGCCAAGTGCTGCAATTTCCGCGAACGTGTGGCCCGACCCGGCGAACAAACTCTCTGCCGCGGCCGGATTGAAAATCACGCCGAGTTGCTGTCCGGCAGTTTCGTTGAATTCAGCGCCGGCCAGATCCATCGCCGGGTGGTTGCGGTTCAGGGAAATCCGCAGCCACGGAATGTCCATCGAAGCCGGGTTCATCACCGCCACGACTCCAATCGCCCCCGCAGCCTTTAGAGATTTCCAGCGCTCGCCCGCTGTCTGATAATGCGAAGCCAGCGCCGTCGGTATATCCGAAGGCGAACCCGCCAAATACACGACGATTTTCCCCTTCAAATCCAATCCCGCCAGTTCATCGAGATTCTTCTCCGGGATTTTCAATCCGTAGCCGGCGAAAACCAGCGGCGCCGTCACCTGGACAGATTCATGAGTGGCTCTGGCGCTGAAAAACGCGTCGTCCGCAAACGATAGCGGTTTCGTTTCACCGTTCGACACCAGCGCGAGCGAAGACTTTGCCTCGTCGAGCTCGTATTGCGTGAAAGAAACCGGTTGATAGAATCCATTCGAGCCTGCCGGTTCGAGGCCCGCTTTCTTGAACTGCTCCACCGCGTAAGCCTGCGCTTTTCTCAGGCCATCACTGCCGGTGTCGCGGCCTTCGAGCGAATCGTCCGCCAGATATTTCACATGCGACCACCAGGAGTTGCCATCAAAGTGGGACACACCGGCTTGCTGCGGCGCTGCAGCAACGGCAAGCGCAATGAACAAACCAACGCTGACAACTGTTTTCACAAGTGTTTTCACAGGTTTCACCCCGGGAGCGATTTTGAACGCATCGAGAATAGCAAGGAAGCCCACAGCGAGTCACGCCATCTTCGGCGTGCTGCGGAAGGCTTCGATGGAAGGTTGAATCAGTGTGGCTGGATCAGAGTGGCCTGGGCGGAAACGCATTGCCATGTCCCGTCGAGCTTGGCCCAGGTATCAACGTATCTTCCGCGCAGCGTGGTTGCCTTACCGGCTTTGCTCCACCTGCCGCGGAAGATTCCGGTAACCACGGCGAACTCGCCGTAAGAGTGGATACTCAGATCTTCGCTGACCAGTTGCTCCGGCGCCGAAGTGTCGTTCTTCACGTAGTTCAGGAACTGATCCCGAGTCCGCAGCGTTCCGTCGTAATCCACGTAAACCATGGTCGGCGCAAAGATATGCGATAGCGCCGATGTGTCCTTGGCTTGCTCGGCGCGGTTCCAGAGATTCTCAAGCGCGAGAATCTTGCCCTCATCCTCGCTGTATTGCGGTCTTTCCTGCGCCACCGCAATCCAGCCGAACGCAATTGCAAGCACGATCAGCACGCACCATTTCCGCATGGGAAGCCTCCCGGGAAAATAACCCCGGAACGCATAGTAACGTGAGCGGGACTTGTGAAAAGGAGCGAGACGGATGAGGCTGGCCAAAAAGTTAACTGTCCCAGGGAACATCAACAGTTTCGAGACTCGCCGTTCCATCTGAACCGGGCTGGTAATTCTGGCCTAATTTCCTTTGTCGTAGGGGAGACCTTTGCCCGCCCAGTCCGTGGCGAAATCCTGGGGCAGCAGAAGCACGCGAAGATTCTTGAATCCAAGACCCTGCAGCGCCTTGAAGGCAGGGCGAATGTTCGGGCAGCGCTCCAGCGGGCAGCAGCCGCAGTAGATCACCAGATTGGTCGAGCGGGGAAGTCCAGCGGCCCACGTCGTCAGTTCTTTCAGGCCCTCTTCGCTTCCCGCCGTTCCGTGGTATTGAGCGCCCTTGATGTGCCCGGCGCCGTATAGCCTTTTGAAACCCACGAAGACGACCGTCGGAGCAGCCTTGGAGTTGCCCAGTTCCTTCACCAGGTCGGCGGGCTGAACGGTCTGGGCCTTCGTCCACGGATCGGAATCGGCCTGAATGGAAGCAGGAGAAGGGAGGGCGATCAGGCAAACGACCACAAACAGTGTTGCAATTCCCAATGACCATCCAAACATTCTCGACGCCATTTCTTTGAGCCTCCCTAGGTAAATAGCGGGTCGCATCCTGATTGACACATTTCAGCATTCGCTGATCCACCATTCTATTTTTGTGTGGAAGCGCGAGTGCGCTGCAATTTCGTCGCCGAGGTGCGCAGCGTTTCCGGAACATTTTTGTTCATGGTCAGCTTTTTCAAGTCCGCGGCAGTCAGCACCGGCAGCATGTGCAGAGTGACATCCAGCGGTGTCTTTGGATTGTTGAGAAGGTTGCGGACCACCACATAGTTTTTGCGGAAATTGCGGTTGCCGGCGATCAGGCGAAGTATTTCGTCGGTCAGGTTGGCCATGGCCGCGAACGATTCCACTTCCTGATCGGTCAGGCGGGGCGACTGCAGGACGGAGCGCTGGACCACTTTATTGCTGTCCCGGATAAGCGTGCGCCGTGCTTCGGAGCTGCCTTTCATCGCAAATTGCACGCGCTGCGCCACGGTCATGCGGGTGATCTGCTGAAGCAACGTCTGGCGCCTGCCAGGGTCAGGCTCCGCTTCGGCGGCCGCGTCCGCCAGATGTCCATGATCAACATGAGTGCTGCGGAAATCCTCCAGGATCTTCTTCTGTTCGGGAGTGACGAATGCGGAGTGTTCTAGCGTAAGCGCAAGATGAGGATTCGCGGTGACGCGGTCCAGTTCTTCCAGCAGGCGCTGCACGATGGAGGGTGAGAAATAGGGAACCAGAGGTACCAGGTATTCCGCAGGACAATTCTTGTTGGCGGCCATCGCTTCCGCGATTCCCGGTGTGCGCGGGATTTTCTTGGCGGCATAGGAAAACAGCGCGGGGACCGCGGTTTCGCGTTTTACCGCTTCCACGAAAACTTCCGGCGCGATAGAGAGCATCGCGTCCTGGGCGCGCGTCGAGATTATTTCATCGGGGTCTTCGGAGAGGACGCACAAAATTTCCGCGCGGTCGACGGCGGAGAGATGCGCGCCGGCCGTGCAGACGGCAATTTTTCTTTCGCGCGGCGCTCGTCCGTGGCGCAGTTGGTCGAGGACTTCAGGGCTGAGAGTTTCCACCGGATGCCTGCCTCAAATTCTTACTTGTCAGGGTTATTGTACCGGAGGTGCCGGGCGGGCCGGCGGGCGGCATTGCTTCGGCGTTCAATTCCAGCAACACCTCGTTAGGCCCGGCAGGGCTCACCTTTTGAGAGGAGTTCGTCGCGGGTGCGGTGATGCCTGCGGCCGGTTTCGGAGCGGAGTGCCTGACGAATCTCCGCCAGCCGTAAATGCCGCCAAAGATAATCGTGGCCAGCAGGAGCAGAATGCCCAGGACGAGGGTGACCGGAATCCATACCGGCGTGGGGGGGATGCGGTCTTCGATTTTCAGTGCGTGCTTCTGCGCCTGCTGGTCCGCGTGTGCGGCGTGCGCCAGGTCGTACTCCGCCAGAAACGCTTCTTCGTCCAGGCCGAGGTAGTGGGCGATCGAACGAACAAAGCCGCGGTTGAAGACGCCGCCCGGGAGCTTGTCCCAGTCTTCGTTTTCGAGCGCTGCCAGAAAACGAGAGCCGATGCGCGTTGCCAGGGTGATTTCCTCCAGCGTGACTTCGCGCAATTCCCGTTCGCGTTTTAGGCGTTCTCCGAAATTTCCCCTGGCCATGCCCCTATCCGTAGCCTTGAGTCTATCAGTGACGCCAGCGAGGACAAACCCGGCGCGCGGAAAAAGGAAGAAACAAGAGGAATGAGGAAGAAATGGGAAAGAGATCGCAGGCCAGCTTCAGGGCGCCAGGAACTTGAGAATGAGACGCTCGTCTTCGGCGCTCAGCATGGCTCGAACGCGCATTTGACGAAGCACGGCGCGGGCTTCGCGCGGCGACAAATCTTCGGGAGGATGATGGCAGCGTCCGCAATTCGTGCGGAAACGTTTCTCGCCTTCCGCGCTTTCGTTGATTTTTGGCGCGGTGGTTTTCGGTGCCACATTCCCTTGCTGTGGGCGGGCGCCGCTGCGCAGCGCCACAAACAACGACAACATGACGACGGTAAACACAACAAAAATGGATCTTGAGACTTTCACCTTGCACCTTTGGGCCAGAATGGCACGGGAGATAGAAAACGGTATGTGAGATCGAGTGTCCAGTTGTTGGAATTTCCGGTGCTGCTGACAAAGAACAAAATGCTGGCTGCCTAAGAGACGCAGCGAGAGATTGTGGCGATGTTTTCCCCTAAATTTCGTCCGCCGCCCTGCTATGACTACGCCCATCCTTCCTGGAATTCATATCCCCCAGGGAATTGGCGAAGCCGGCGTGACGCAAGGGCAGTCTTGCGACAGTTTTCAAAATTTGCCTAAATTCCGGTGCAACCAGCGGGTCATTGCGTTGTACCGTGCCATGGTCCCCGCTCCACCCCGGAGCCTATAGGACACACAGCGTGCCACGCCCCGTTCAGAAATTGATACTTCGGCTACACTTTAGTTGTGGAACTTATTTTGAAGCTGGTGGCTGGGCTGGTGGCGGGGCTGCGGGAGTATTTTCTTATCGTCGCAGGCCTGGTTGTTATTCCATCCATTGTTCTCTTACTGGTGTTTGTCGTTGGCATCATCAGGCCATCCCGGCCAAAACCGGCTGCCGACAAGAATTCCTAACCACGCGAATTGACTCACATTGATCAGGAACATGCCATGGCGGATGGCTGTGCCAATCGCCTATCCCGCAGGATCTTTCTGACGCGTCGTTTTTACTCCGGTCAGAATCCCGAGTCCCAGGAGCACAATCGCCCCAACCGCAATCCAGTGGGCGGGCATGTGCAACAGGTAGGCCGCATAAATCAGGCCGCCGATCACGATCGCGAATCCAAGTGAATAAAGGCCAAATGACATAAACGTCCCCGAGCCACATGTTACTTCACCATGGGAACTGCTTCTGTATAGAACGAAACACATTCCGGTATCGGCGTATTTGGGGTCGCTAGCCGGCCATCTACGGCACGGATTGTGGAATCAGGCGGAAAGAAAGTCAAAAACCGCACCCTTAAAACCAAAGGGTGCGGCACCCAGCACCCTCAGGATGGCGAGATGGGAACGCCTGTACCACAGGCGGCTTGCGCGGACTTTTGACCGGCGCCTATACTGACCGAGATTGGCTGGTACAGGTGTCGAAACTTGGTGCCCTGGCAGGGCATCTAAGTTGGAGTGTTTCACACCACCCGGAGAGACCGAGTTCCGTGAGCGTTGAGGAAATCAAACAGTTCCCGAATGTGGACCGCCGCCGGAATCCGGGTGTTCCCTCGGAGCAACGCGAGGCGGGAGAAGTGGCCGTTTTCCAGGAATTGGGCAAGGCGCTCACTTCCTCGCTGCAGCTCGACCAGGTTCTGCGCACCATTATGGAGAAGATTGACGAATTCCTGCGCCCGGACAACTGGTCTTTGCTGCTGCTCGATGAACCTAAGCAGGAATTGTATTTTGAATTGGCAGTGGGCAAGGCTTCGCAGGCGCTGAAGGATGTTCGCGTAAAGGTGGGCCAGGGAATTGCCGGGTGGGTGGCGCAGCACGGCGAAATTGTGATTGTGCCGGACACTTCGAAGGACACGCGGTTCTTCGGCAAAGTGGACGAGAAGACGAAAATGGAGACGCGATCAATCGTGGCGGTGCCGGTGAAATTCCGCGATACCTGCCTCGGGGTGATCGAGCTGATCAATTGCGTGGGCCCGGATGGATTTGACGCGCGAGACCTGAAGCTGCTGGAGGCGCTTTCGGACTTCGCGGCGATCGCGCTGGAAAACGCGCGGCACGTGAAGCGGATTCACGAACTGACGATCAAGGACGACTGCACTTCGCTTTATAACGCGCGGCACATGGGATTCATCCTGGACACGGAAATATACCGCTCGCAGCGCTACAACTACGAATTTTCGATCGTGTTCATTGACCTGGATCATTTCAAGCAGGTGAACGACACGCACGGCCACCTGGTGGGCTCGCGGTTGCTGGCGGAAATCGGCGAGGCGTTGAAGACCAACTGCCGGCTGATTGATTTTGCGTTCCGGTATGGCGGCGACGAATTTGTGCTGCTGCTGCCGCAGACTTCGAAAGATAACGCGATCAACGTGGCGCGGCGGTTGCACAAGTTGATTCGGGAAACCATCTGGCTGAAAGCGGAGGGCCTGAACATCCGGCTGACGCCCAGCCTGGGGCTGGCAGCGTATCCCGCGGATTCGAAAACGAAAGAAGGACTGCTGCACCTGGCGGACGAGGCCATGTACCTGGTGAAGAATACGGACCGCGACCGGGTTGCTGCTGCCAACATGGGCATCCTGCCGATCGAAGGATCTGTGGCCGGCGAAGCCGCGGGCTGAAATTCCAGGGTTTCCCGGCGCGTCTATACACTCCCCTGAAATTCTGATTAACTGAAAATATGAAGCGACGCGACGCGTCCCGATACGCACGGTGGTCCGCCTTGCTGGCGTTCACGCTTGCCGGGATTACCAGCGCGATTTATGTGCAGCGGCTTTGGGTCGCGCACCGCGAAAAGCAAAACGCCCCGGCGCCCCTGCCGCAGAATGAAGAGAAACAGTTCACCACCCTGCACTTCAAGAAGGTGGAGGGCGACCGGACGATTTTCGATTTGGAAGCGTCGAAGTCAACGGATTTGCGGGGGCAGGACATCAGCCTCCTGGAAGACGTCAAGATCAAGGTGTTTGGGAAGAATGGGGATCGCAATGACGTGATTCACACGCAGAGCTGCCGTTATGCGAAGACCGACGGCAGCATCCAGTGTGATGGGAAAGTACAGTTCGAACTAGAGAGCGCGGAGGATGCGGCGCGCGCGGCCACGAACGCAGGGGGCAGCCCGAACATCATTCACATTGATACGACCGGCGTGACGTTTGAGCGCGCAACCGGACGGGCGCAGACGGTGCAGCCGGTGAAATTTTCGTTCCCGCATGGCGGCGGCGATGGAGTGGGGGCGGTCTATCAATCGGAACAAGGCCAACTGCGATTGATTCGCGACGTGCATATTCAGATTCAGCCCGCGGCCGATGCTATCGCGAAAAAAGGAACCGCGCTGCCGGCGCAGGTGGAGATGAGCGGCAACAGCATGGAGATTGACAAGCTCGCTCATAGGGTAGAACTGCTAGGACCGGCGACCGCGGTGAGTTCCGGCGAACAAGTGACCGCCGGGGAATTTACGCTTTTGTTGGATGCGGAATTCCATGCGCAGGCGCTGATCGCGGCACCTGGTGCGTTGAATCAGCAACCCGAGGTGAGGAACCGGGGCGCGAAGGGGGATTCGACGTTGCGCGCGGACAAACTGACCGCGCATCTTTCGCCGCAGGGATGGACGAGCCGCATCGTAGCGGAAGGCAAGGTGGAGGGAACATCGCCGAGCGGCAATCTACAGGCAGAGACAGGTGAGATGGAAATGTGGCCGCAGGTGAACCAGCCCAAGCTGCTTACGCTG
>Ga0210399_10000507_pt1 | contig 31242 bp, 37 predicted proteins | sample IncBWC14MmetaG_FD_150865 | JGI IMG/M metagenome (GOLD analysis project Ga0210399, IMG submission 150865) | Forest soil microbial communities from Barre Woods Harvard Forest LTER site, Petersham, Massachusetts, United States - Inc-BW-C-14-M | ecosystem: Environmental > Terrestrial > Soil >... | reverse complement strand
ATAAGAATTCCAGAAAGACTTTTGCCGAATTGCTGGCCGCCGTGGGAGAGGTTCCGGGCATCCGGCGCGTGCGCTTCACCACTTCGCATCCGCGCGACTTCGGACGCGATATTGTCGACGCGATCGACGCTGTGCCGACTTTATGCGACCACGTGCACCTGCCGGTGCAGAGTGGATCGACCCGCGTCCTCGACGCCATGCAGCGCCTCTACACCCGCGACCAGTACCTCGAGCGCATCGCCTGGATGAAAGCCGCGAAACGCGAAATCAGCATCACCACCGATGTGATCGTAGGATTCCCGGGAGAGACTGAATCCGACTTCGCCGCGACGCTCGACCTGCTGGAAGAGGTCGGCTACGACGCGGTCTTCGCCTTCAAGTACTCGCCCAGGCCGAATACTCCCTCGCTAAAGTTAGACGACGCGATCCCCGACGAAGAAAAAGCGCGCCGCCTGGAAGTCCTGATGGCGAGGCAGCGCGAAATTCAGATCGCAAGCTACAAGAGATACATCGGCACACACTGTGAAGTAATGGTTGAAGGCAAGAACGAAGCCAGGGCGCAATATAGCGGCCGCACCAGCCACAACAAGACCCTGAATTTCACAGCCCCCGCCGGCGCCAATCCCAAAACCGGAAGCTATGCGCCAATCCTCGTCACTGGCAGTTTTCCTAACAGCCTCCTGGGCGAATTGGTGGTATAAGCTTGGGTAGAAATATGGAATTCGCCAGGAGGTCCCCATGGAAGTAGAAATGACCATCCGCACAATCATGATGGATCCGGTGACGCAGATGCCGATCGTGGTGTTGAAGGATGTGGGTGGGGACACGGTGTTGCCGATCTGGGTGGGCGTGCCAGAGGCGAACGCGATTGCGCTGGAGATGGAGAAAGTCACCACGCCGCGGCCCATGACGCATGATCTGATCAAGAACGTGCTGACGGGCCTGGAGACGCAGGTGCACAAGGTGGTGGTGACGGAACTGCGCGAGGACACGTTCTATGCAGTGATCTGGCTGGAGCGCGGAGGCGAGGTGATCAGCATCGATTCGCGGCCGTCAGATGCGCTGGCGCTGGCGCTGCGGGTGGATTGTCCGATCTTTGTGGAGGAAGTGGTGTTGAAGACTTCGAAGCTGGCGGCGAACATGTCGGACCGGGTGACCAGCGACGAGTTGCGGAAATATCTGGAAGGGCTGGGGGACGACGATTTGGGGAAGTACAAGATGTAGGATGGGTCGGACTGATGCTGCATGTTTGTAGTTGATGCGTCGGCAGATATATTGACATCACACGAGTGGCATGACATCATATGTCATGCGGACGACTCTCAATCTTGATGATGATGTTCTGGAACTGCTGAAGGACTATGCCGACCGCCGGTCGGTAGCCCTTGGTAAGGCCGCTTCCGACCTGGTGCGCCGTGGCTTAACTGCGCCGGTGCAGACCCGGATGATCAATGGTTTCCATGTGGTGGTACTCCCAGCAAACTCCCCCAAGGTTACGTCAGAAAAGGTTAAACAACTTCTTGAGGACGAGATCTAGGTGGCCGCCTTTCTGCTGGATGCCAATGTGCTGATCGCGTTGGCCTGGCCCGATCACGAGTTCCACCAAAAGGTGGGACGGTGGTTCGCTCGCCACGCTCGCAATGGATGGGCAACCTGTCCTTTTACCCAGACGGCGTTCGTGAGGATTCTGTCGAACCCAGCATTTTCTGCTAACGCGCTTACGCCGGAGAATGCTGTATCCGTCCTCGAGTCGAATTTGAATTCTCCAGCCCATCACTTTTGGCCGGACTCAATCTCGGTTCCGGAGGCGCTGAAAAACAGCATCAAGGGACGGTTGACTGGACATCAGCAGACGACTGATGCGTACTTGCTCGGCCTGGCGATCCATCATCGGAGTAGACTGGCGACGATGGATCGGGGAATCCGGGCGTGGGGAATCGAAGGGGCCGTCGAAGTGATTGAATAAACAGCAGGCCCGAAAGGCCCAATGTCTGCTGGCGCGATCTCTTGTTTACATAATACCTGTTATCGGACGTTGAATATCCTGTTCGACCTCAGGAAAGACAAAGTCAAAGGCGACGGACAGGAGTGTCCGTCCCACACTGAGCCGTCCCACATGCACACCCCACACAATCATTTCAGCGTGTACTTCACCAGGCACCAGAGCGCGCGGACGCCGTCTTTCCAGCCGATTTTCTTGCCTTCCTCGTAGGTGCGTCCCCAGTAGCTGATTCCGACTTCGTAGATGCGGAGGCGGCGCCTGGCGATCTTGACGGTGATCTCGGGTTCGAATCCGAAGCGGTCTTCTTCGATGGGGATGGACTGGAGCAGCTCGCGGCGGAAGACCTTATAGCAAGTCTCCATGTCAGTGAGGTTGATGTTGGTCAGGGCGTTGGAGATCAGGGTGAGGATGCGGTTGGCGACGTAGTGCCAGAAATACAGGACGCGGTGGGGGGCGGCGCCGAGGAAGCGCGATCCGTAAACGACGTCGGCCTTGCCTTCAAGTAAAGGATGAAGTAAGCCCGGGTAATCGGAGGGATCGTATTCGAGGTCAGCGTCCTGGATAAGGACGAAGTCGCCGGTGGATTCCTGAATGCCGCGGCGGAGTGCTGCGCCCTTACCCATGTTTTTTGGTTGGAACAGGACGCGGATCTGGGGATGAGCGGATTGCAGTTCGGAAAGAATCTCGCGGGAGCCGTCGCGGGAACCGTCGTCGACGCAGATAAGTTCAACCTCCAGCGGGACGGCAAGGACGCGGGAAATGACCTCGCGCAGAGTGGCCTGCTCGTTGTAGACGGGCATGACTACGGAGAGTTTCATGGGGTGCGTAACATGGGGTGCGTAATCAGTCACAGTAACGGTCGCGGGGAAGACCGTCAAGGATGAGTCGGGTCAAGACCAAATGCAGAGTCAAAGGCGACGGACAGGAGTGTCCGTCCCACATAACACAATCTTGGGATGGAATAAGGTACCGGCTACGCGGGTGGCGATGGCGATCAGGTCGCGTTGGTTCGCGAAGACTTTGACCTGAGGGGCGCGGGAGAGGTCGGGGAGGTTGACGGTGCGTCCGCTGCGGATGCGGGCAGCGGTGGGCTCGTCGGCGGTGACACAGGGGAGATGGGGGAGAAGTTTGCGGGGATGGACGAAGAGGGCTTCCAGGGAGTCAAAATCCCCACCCTCTCGCGAAGAACGCGAGAAGGGTGGGGCACCCGCAACACCAGGTCCCTCCACTCCGCCTTCCGTTCCCTTCGGGAGCGGAACGCTGCGGTCGGGATGACATTGATCTGCCGCGCTGGTTAGTTCTTCTAGCTTGTGGGCGTCTTCTATGGTGAACTCGGCGACTGACGTGCGGCGCAGGGACTCCAGGTGCGCGCCACAGGCCAGTTCCCTTCCCATGTCGTGGGCGACGGCGCGCATGTAGGTTCCGGAGGCGACGCGGGCCCGGAAACGGACTCGATCGACGGCGACTTCCAGGATTTCTAATTCTTTGATCTCGACCTGGACCGGCTGCAGGTTTACTTCTTTCTGCTGGCGGGCGAGCTTGTAGGCGGGGACGCCTTTGATCTTTTTGGCCGAGAACGGCGGCGGAGTTTGTTGGATCACTCCTCGGAAGCGGGCGGCTGCGGTTTCGACTTCTTCGGCGTGCAGGTTTACTGCCTGCGGGGCGGTCGTGGGGTCACCGTCGGCGTCATAGGTGTCAGTGGCGAAGCCGAAGCGGATGGTGCCTTCGTAGGTTTTCTCCGATGCGGTATAGAACTGGGCCAGGCGTGTGAGGCTGCCGGTGACCAGCGGGAGGACGCCAGTGGCCATGGGATCGAGAGTGCCGAGGTGGCCGATGGAGCGTTCGTGGAGAATGCGGCGGGCGCGGTTGACCACGTCGTGCGAGGTGAGTCCGGTGGGCTTGTCGATGATGAGGACGGCGTTCATGAGATGATTGGGTAATTTGGTAATTGAGTAATTGTGTAAATTAAGAGGACACGGGAAGGCGCGACACGGTTTTCAATTACAGAATTTTTCAATTACACAATTACCCGACATTCCTAACTTACCAGACCTTCCATGCTTCCGATCAAAGACGACCAACCACGATACAGCACGCCGTATGTGAATTACTTCCTAATCGGGATCAACATTCTCATTTTCTTGCTGCAATGGATGCAGCAGGTCACGGACCCGCGCGCTGCCGACATGTTCCAGAAGCAGTTTGGGGAGGTTCCGGCGCATCTGGCGGCGTTTCTTTCGGGGTCCCACCGGTACTCGCTGCCGGATGTGGTGCTTCCGTTTTTCACGTCGATGTTTCTGCACGGCAGCTGGATGCACGTGCTCGGGAATATGTGGTTTCTCTATATTTTCGGAGACAACGTTGAAGACTACCTGGGACACCTCACTTATTTTGTGTTCTACATTCTCTCGGGGTTGTTCGCCATGGCAACCCAAGTTGCGATTAATCCGCACTCGACGATCCCGACGGTGGGGGCGAGTGGGGCGATCGCGGGAATTTTGGGAGCGTACTTCCTTTTGTACCCGAGAGCGCGGGTGCTGACCTGGTTCTTTGTTTTCGTGATCTATTTGCCGGCGTGGATTGTGCTGGGGGAGTGGTTTGTTATTCAGTTCTTCAATGGTGCAGCCATCCTCTCGATGCAGGCCGGGCGCGATGTGGGGGGCGTGGCTTTCTGGGCGCACATCGGGGGATTTGTGGCGGGAATGCTGATGATCAAGATTTTTCCCGAGCGGAAGAGACGATCGCCTTACGCTTACCGGTAGATCCGCTTCGTTTGGATAAGTGAGAGTCTCAAGTCAAAGTCCCCACCCTCTTTCGCAAAGAACGCGAAAGAAGGATGGGGCAACCGGCAACATCGAAAGCGACGGACACCGAATCTTCATTTTTTCGGGCGGGATTCGGGTGGGACCAGACCGGATAGGCGGTAGTAGACGACGAGCTGGCCATAGTGTTCGCCGCTGTGCTCGACGAAGCCGTAGGCAAAGTCATAGACTCGGACTTTTTGGTGGGCGAAGGGATCGACGATCAGATCGGACATTCCCTTGTCGCCTTTGGCCTGGATGGCGGCGGCTCCGTCGGCGAAAGCCTTCTTGACGAAGGCGACGACTTCGGCCTTGGTCTTGTAGCGATCCGCTTTCATGTCGTCGTCGGAGGGGGCAGCCTTGCCCAGCACAGGATTGGTGAAATAGTAGTTGGCTCCGGCGCCGTGGACCAACTGTTCCTTAAAGCTTCGCTGGGCAGTGGTGGGTTTGAAATCGTATTTATCTTCGGGAAAATCTTCGGCCATCGCGATGAGTTTGCGGCCGATATCATTCCAGGTGTCGAGGACGACTTTGGATGGACTATCGGCCGGTTTCACAGGAGTGTCTTTCTTGGCGTCTTGTGCACCTGCAGGTAGAGCCAGAATGGCGGCGAACAGGGCGGCGGCGAGAAACGGGGACTTCATCATTTTCATTGAGAGTTCCTCCACGGATGGATTTAGCGGTCGCAATTGTAATTGGACTTGCCGCGGGAGGAAAGGCGAGCAGAGGCATCAACCACGAAGGGCACTAAGATTCACGAAGGAAGACACTACGTGCCATCACAGGGTTCCGGCGGTCGGGAGGATTTCCAGCGTTTCGACGGTGGCATTCGCGGGGAGGAGGATCGCTTGCACTACCGCTTCGGCGACCGTTTTGGGGGACATCATTTTTTTGCGGGGGGCCTGGGGCCAGAGGGTGGTCCAGATGTCGGTGTCGGTGGCGCCGGGGAGCAGGGCCATGACACGGATGCCGCCGGGGCGAAGTTCTTCCCGGAGAGTGCTGGTCAGACCGAGGGCTCCGTGCTTGGAGGCGTTGTAGGCGGCGGATCCGGCGAAGACGCGGTTGGCGGCGATGGAGAGATTATTCACGATAGTGCTGCCGCGCTTCATGAGGGCGAGCGCGGCTTGGGTGACGAGAAATGTGCCGGTGAGGTTGGTTTCGAGGACGTCTTTCCAGACGGGGAGTGGGAGCTTTTCAATGGGCAGATTTGGGTGCGCGATGCCGACGTTGTTGATGAGAATGTCGAGGCGCTTGAATTCCCGGCGCGCGGCGCGGAAGAGGGCGTCGACGGAGTGAGGGTCGCGGACGTCGCAGGGATGGGCCAGGATTTTGATTCCTGGGGAGGCCAGTTCCCTGCTGACTTTCGCGAGCGATTTCTCGTCGCGTGCGGCGAGGATCAGGTGGCAGGATTCGGCGGCTAAGGCGCGAGCGATGGCCAGGCCGATGCCGCGCGTGGCGCCGGTGATGAGGGCGACTTGGCGGCGGAGGCGGGGTCTTGGAATTCTGGTTGAGCTGAGTGCGGTCACGGTAATGAGGCTTGCTGAATCGTCGAGCCTGGCTCCTCGAGCCTGGGTCGTCGAGCCATGATACCGCACCGGTGGTTTGCCTCACTGCGACTCGATTGAACCCGCTTTGGGCCACTGATCCCAATGTCCCGGCTCCCGCCTGGTCCATGGCCGAAAGACACCGCCGAATTCATCGGCGGTTCATGAAATAGGGCGTATGATCGAAGAGATGCCATACATCTCGGAACATCTCTCCAGCCTTCGCCAGGAAATTGCTGATCTGCGGAACTTGAACGCCCGGCTCTCGGAAAAGGGTGGACACAATGCGGTCGACCAGACCGCTCTCGAGCTCCGCACCGCCCGCCTGCGCGAGATCAAGCAGGAATTGTCGAAGATCCTCAACCGGCCCGACGATCCCAAGGTGTGGTGGGAGCAATCCCGCAGGTCACAACAAACCTAACTAGCAGGCCAATCCCGGTGTCTCTTTTTCTTCGGCGGTCCCTGACGCGCGCGTAGGGACGGACGCATTCGTGCGTCCGGCGGACTTACGCGGCCAGCGTCGCGGCGATCGCGCTGAGGTTGGCATCGATTCCGTCGGCGCTCGGGATGCCTCCTTGGGCGATGTCCTGGCTGCCGCCGCCGCGCCCGCCCAGTTTCGCCATCGTCTCCTTCATCAACGCGCCCATGTCGAAGGGCTGGCCTGCGGACTGGGCGAAGACGAGCGATGGCTGCGGCGAGGTGGTCGCCAGAAGCGCGACGGCGTGGGTCGACAGTCGCGTTATCTTCTGTGCCAGCAGCTTGATAAAGTTCAGGTCGCGGTCTGAGAGCGTACGGACTACGAGCTTCCGGCCGTTGGTTTCAGCGGTCTCGGCGAGGAGCGCGGCGGCCTGGGCGGCGGCGAGTTCTTCCTGCGACTGCTCGCGTTGTTTGCGCAGCGACCGGATTTCGTCGAGCGACTTGCGCGCCTGCTGCGGCACGTCATAGATGTGCGCCGAGAACAGCGCGGCGGCTTCGGTGAGCGTGGTGAAGTCGCGGCGCGCGGTCGCGACGGCGCGTTGTCCGGCGACGAACTCGATGCGCCATCCCTGGCGGACTTTTTCTACCTTTCTGAGTAAGACGCTGGCGATCTGTCCGGTGTGCGAGACGTGGGTGCCGCCACAGGCGGTGAGGTCAAAGTCGTGGATGTCGATGAGGCGGAGCTCGTCGCGCTCGGTGGGCGGCAGTTTGCGCAGACCAAGCTTCCCTGCCTGGTCGCGGGTCACGAAGCGGATATCGACGGCGCGGTTCTCGAGAATGATCTCGTTGGCCAGGCGCTCGGCGGATTCGATTTGTTCTTTTGTCAGGGCGGGCGTGTCTAAGTCGATCGAGCAGTAATCGTCGGCCATGTGGAACGAGACGGTGGGCATGTTGTAGAGGCGTATGAAGGCAGCGGAGAGCACGTGCTGTCCGGAGTGCTGCTGCATGTGATCGCGGCGGCGGGCGGTGTCGACTTGGCCGCGGACGCGGGTTCCAGGCTTCAGAGATCCCTTGTCGAAATCGCGTTCTGCTTCGAAGTAGTGGACGACTCGGCCGTCTTCGCCGTCGGCGACTTCTGTGACTTTGACCTTCGTTTCGCCGATGGTGATTGTGCCGGTGTCGAAGACCTGTCCGCCGCTGGTGGGGTAGAAGGCCGTGCGATCGAGAACCAGTGCGGGGCGCGGGTTGTCGAGGACTTCGCGGACTTCGGCGTCGAAGTCGTAGAGGAAGGTATCGTGATAATAGAGGCGCGTGGTCATGGACGAAACCATTTTAACCACAGACGGCGCGGAGGAACACGGAGGAGTGCGGAGTCTTGTCGCGTGGGGGAGGTACAGCAGGTTCCTCACCGAGCTTTCAGCTCGGTTCGGAATGACAACGTATTCCCCCGCCGGCTTTCGGCTTGATTCGGAATGACAACCTATCTTGGTTGCGGCTTTCAGTATGGGCCTATGATTCCGCCGATTTGGCGCGTGGCTGGCTTCTTGGATTGTGCGGGCTGCGCGGGCGAGGGCGCCCGCGCCACATTGTTTGCATCCAGCACATCTAGATACTTCAACCCGCTCCCCGTGTTGAACAACACCACCGTATCCTTCGGCTTGAAGTATTCGCTGGCGCGGAGTTTTCGGTAGGCGACCAGCGAAGCGGCTCCTTCCGGCGCGGCGAAGATGCCTTCGACTTTTGCCCAGTGGCGCGTGGCCTCGAGGATCTCTTCGTCGGTAGCACTGATGGCGGTGCCTTTGCTTTTCTTCAGGATGTCGAGAATCAGGTAATCTCCGTAGGGTTTGGGGACGCGGAGACCTGCGGCTATCGTTGCTGCATTCGGCCACATTTCTGCAACCTGCTTCCCTTCGTCCCAGGCTTTCACGATCGGCGCGCAACCCGCGGCTTGCACTGAGATCATTTTCGGGCGCTCGGAGCCGATCCAGCCCAGCGCTTCCATTTCTTCGAAGGCTTTCCACATCCCCAGCAAGCCGACTCCGCCGCCGGTGGGATAGATGATGCCCTGCGGCATTCTCCAGCCGAGTTGCTCGGCGACTTCGTAGCCCATGGTTTTCTTGCCTTCGACGCGGTAGGGCTCTTTGGTGGTACTCACGTCGAACCACCCGTCTTTTTCCCAGGAATCGGAGGCCTTCAGGTCGGCGACTTTGCGGGCGCAATCGCTGATGAGGCCGTCGATCAGCGTGACGTGCGCGCCGTAGTAGTCGCACTCGATGCGGTTCGCCATGGGAACATCTTTGGGCATGAAGATGTGGGCTTCGAGGCCGGCGGCGGCGGCATAGGCCGCCAGTGCTCCCGCGGCGTTGCCCGCGGAGGGAATAGCAAGCTTCTTCAAACTGAAGTGGCGCGCCATGGTCACACAAGCGGAGAGGCCACGCGCCTTGAACGATCCGCTGGGGTTCAGGCCTTCGTCCTTGATGAAGACGGTGGGATATTCGCGGCTGAGCAGCATGGGCGTGAAGCCTTCGCCGAGCGAGACAGGATTGGCGTCGGGAAGGACAGCGTCATAGCGCCACATGGTGGGCGCTCGTCCTGCGAGATGCCCGGACGAGAATCTGCGCTTAATCTTGGCCAGATCGTAGCGCGCATACAGAATGCCCGCGTCTTTGGGGCAAACCGATTGCGCCCGGTCTGCCGGATAGTGTTCGCCGCAACGGGTGCATTCGAGATGAGTCAACATGCCGAATGCGAGTTTAGCAGACGTGCAGTTGCCAGCTGCCAGTAGCCGGTTGTCAGCCTCGTCGCCGGCTTTCGATACGACAGCCGGCTTGGATCCGTTTTCGAGGCAACGTCTTCTCCCTCGGCTCTTACCGCCATCGCGGCCTTGAAGCCACGGACGCTCTCACCGAGCTCGCTGCTGGGTCCGCGCATTGAGTGGCTATAACGGATACAACATTCCTGGGCGTTTCGGTTAGTATCGATGTCCGAGTAAATTTCACAGGAGAAAAGCGCATGCGCAAATTTCTTATTGGACTGATTCTGGGATTGATCGCGGTTCCAGCCGGTGTTTATTTTTATTTCTCTACCGGAATCGCCCCGGTGGCCACGTCGGCGCCGCCAATGCCGTTTGAGAAGACGCTGGCGAAAATGACGCAGCACGCGCGGATGGATAAAGAGATGCCGAAGTCCGTCCCCGTCACCGCCGATGAGGCGGCTTATGTGGCAGGGGCGCCGATTTACAAAGACCACTGCGCCGTGTGTCACGGTCTGCCGGGACAGGAGCAGACGGCCATCGCGCAAGGGATGTTTCCCAAGCCGCCGAAGCTGATGGAAGGGACCGGGGTGACGGACGATCCTCCCGGAGAATCGTATTGGAAAGTTGCGGGAGGAATTCGGATGACGGGGATGCCGGGGTTCGAGAAGACACTCTCGACCACGCAGATGTGGCAGGTCAGTCTGTTGGTGGCCAATGCGGACAAACTGCCGAAGTCGGCGAAAGATATCCTGGCGCCGGTGGCTGTTACGTCGTCGCCCGCACCAGCGGGCCAGAACGTGAAGAAGTAGCGGTTGAGATATTTTCTAGGCCGGCGTGCTTGGCCCCCTGAAGATCAAAATCCCCGCCCTGTCCCTCCAAAAAACCGGAGGGACAAGGACGGGGCACCCTGGGTTTGAAAGCGCTTTACGGGTCGACGCACGATGCTGGCGCCTGGCTGTCGCGGCGCAGCGGGGTCTTCATCGGGACCAGGCCGAGGTCGGTGTAGAGATACAGGGTGATCGCGGTCGAGGCGCCTTCGTCAGAATGGATTAACAACTCGGCCCAGCCGTCGTGATCGGCATCGAATTCGTTGAGGATGGATTGGAAGTCGAGGCGATCGCCGAGAGTGCCTGTGGGCTCGCTCTCGCGCAGTGCGGTCGACCAACTGGAATCCGCTGAAAGGAGCACGGTGGCGGCTTCTGGGTGCGCCGCTGCGGGCTGAAACGATGTGCTCTTCAGAGTTCCTGTTCCCGCCGATTCTTCCTTGAACTGTTCTGTTTTGAACCAGGCCGTCATCAGGAATACTGGGGAGTCCACCAGTTTCCAGCGAGCGCGGACGTACAGTCGCGGATCGCCGTCGGGTGTGAGACGGAGGGCGCGGATGTCGTAGTCGAGTGCGCCTTCACCGCGAATCAGGGCATGGTCGGCGTAAATCCATTCCTTGAGGCGTGGGCGCGCGGGTCCGATCGACGATTCACCCGCGGATGCGCCGGGGCTGGCTGCGTTGGCTACCAGGCGTGCGTCAATCTTCGCGACTTCCTCGTGCATGCGTTGGTTCAGTTGTTGCTCAATTTGTTGGCGGAGGACAGGCGGGGCCTTCCACTCCGAAATGTCGGCTTTGCGCGATGGGGCGGGCGGGTCGGCGGATTCTACCGGCATTCGCCGGACAACAAAATATTCCTGCGACGACGCGGCGAAGACGGCCTGCCGATCAGGGGGCACCGTCGCGAGGAATCCCAGGGCCAGCGAACATCCCGTGGGCGCGATGACGGCGCGGTCGATGGTCACGGGGATGGTCGCGTCGGAGGAGACGTTGAGCATCCACTGCTCACCGGCTTGCGTCTTTTGAACAATCTCCGGAAAGAAATGAAGCGCGTGCAAATCCGGCTCCCACAATTCCTGCAGGCCGGCGAGCGGCGCGGAAAGCTTTGTGGGAGCGGGGACTTTGGTGGGAGTTCCGCCGAATTGCGGCGACGCTGCGAATCTGGATTCGGTTTCAGCGGAGACCATGAAGACGACATGCGTCGCGTCGTAGCGCGCGGCCACGAAGGCGGGTCCGGCGGCGGCGAGGCGCGACTCCCCGGTGGGCTTGCGTTGGGCGGCAGCCTCTTTCGCAAGCGCTCTTGCGCGATCCTCGGCGTTCTTGCGCTTCGCTTCGCGTTCGATGTGCTCGAAGATGTTGCCGTCGGTGGGGCGCTGGGCGACGCCCCAGCGGTAGGCGGACCACATCACGAACAAGTACAGCGCCACGCCGGTCGCCACCCATTTGCGGTTCTTGCGGCGCATGATTTCTCCTAGGAGAAATGTAAATCGTCTGGCGCGGGGAGAGGAGTGACTTTGGTGTGAAGGCGTAGCGCCGGCCTCTTGCCGGCTGTCCCGAGGGCGTCTCGCCCTCGGCACGGCGGGCGAGGACGCCCGCCGGACAGCCGCCGGGACGGCGGCGCTACACTAGTTCATGAGCGTGAAGTTTACCTGGACCTGGGTGTCGACCTCGACGGGATTGCCGTTCAGCAAGTAAGGCCTGTACTTCCATTGCTTGACGGCCTCGAGGGCGGCAGGCGCCAGTTGCGGATGCCCGGAGATCAGCTGGATGTTGCTTACGTTGCCTTCCTTGTCGACAATGACCTTCAGCACGACCACGCCCTGAATGTGCTGATCTTTGGCGTCCTGCGGATATTGCGGCTGCACCTTGGTGAGCACCAGGCCTTGCGACACACCAGCAGAAACGCGGACGCGCGTTGCATTCCCCGGAGTGCTGGAGACGACGCCGACCACGCCCGAGGCATGGTCGCCCGGAATTCCACCCGGGATCTCGCCCGCGGTGCCGTTGCTTTCGGCCGTGGGTTTATCCGCGAGCGTGAAGTTCACGGTCACGCTGGTTTCTACCCCGGTTGGCTCACCGTTCAGCAGAAAGGGTTTGTACTTCCACTGCCTGACGGCTTCAATTGCGGCGGGGGCTAGCATGGGATGTCCGCTGATCAACTGCAAGTTCTCGACATCTCCCGACTTACTGATCTGCACTCTCAAGACGACCGAACCTTGGATCTTCGCCTGCTTAGCCAGCGGAGGATAGATGGGAGCGACTTTCGTGACGATTTGCTGGCTGATGATCGTATCGGCGACACGGACGCGCTGCGGAACGATCTGGGCCGCGGCTAAAGAAGCGAGGGTGAAGAGAAGAAAAAACGCTGCGATTTGATGCCGTGTCATTGTGACCTCCACGCCGCCTGAGAAACTTTTGGCGATTCTACACCCTGGGATATGGCGCAGACACCGCTGCGATAGGAACTGATAAACCCTTAGACGCCATCGCCGCCTGATTTGTTCCCGACGATTCCTCTAACGAACTTTGCGATCGCCGCCAGCGTCGCCTCGGGCTGATCCCGTTGCGGCGAGTGCCGGCAGTCGGCAAGCTCAAGAATTTCGACGAGACCGCCCGCCTGCCGCGCGATCGCCTGCACCTGCGCCATGGTTCCGTACTGATCGTCGAGTCCCTGAATGGCGAGAACGGGGCATGTGATGCGCGGAAGATATTCCTCGATATTCCAGCTGCAGAAGTCGGGATGGAGCCAGACGTTGTTCCATCCCCAGAACGTGCGGGCGGGGTCGCGATGATGGCGGCCGAGTTTCGCGCAGAGATCGCTGGTCTCGAAAGTTGTTTTAGCGGCGGCGATGCTCGCGACACTGAGCTCTTCGACAAAGACATGCGGGGCGAGCAACACCAGGCCGCGCACGTTGTTATTGGCGCCGGCGTGAATCAATGCGATAGAGGCGCATCGCTGTGGCCGACGAAAATGGGATTCTCGATGTGCAGTTGCGGGAGGAGATCGGGCAGCGCCCGCAGACCTTCGTCGTGCATGTAGGTGACGGGGCGTGGTTCGGTCAGCAGATCGGAGTTGCCGTTGCCGTAGCGCGAGTAGACCGTCACGGGGCATCCGGTGGTGGCGGCGACGCGCCCGGGGAAATCTTTCCAGTGCGAGATCGAACCCAGGCCTTCGTGAAGGAATACGAGCTCCGGGGCTTGCGGGCTGCGACCGGCGATGCGTTCGACTTCGAGACTGCGGCCTTGCACGGTGACGTGGAAGATATTCTTCTCGTTACGCGCGGCGTGGTCCGTGCGGGTGTCGGATGGCTTCATCGCTCTTCGTTTGCGAGTCTGGTACTCGTCATTTTTTCGATACTCCCCTTGCGGTTCGTCCTGCATCGAAGCTGCAAGATATCGTAAGCTATATAGAGGGAGACGAGGAGGATCGGTGCGCTGCGCTCGCTGCGGCAATGAGAATCCGGAGGGAAACCGCTTTTGCGGTATGTGCGGCGCTACGCTGTTGAGCGCGCCTCCCGCGGCCGTGTCCGTGGCGACTCAGGCTGCCGCCATGCAGACGACAGCGCTGCCCTCGCCTGCGGCTGCCGCTCCCGCATCGACGCGGAATCCGCTTGCGCCTCGTCCTTCCGCGCCGAACGATGCTCCTGTCATCAGCGGGCCGTCGTTTCTAGGATTGAACGAGCCCGCTCCGCGGAAGCGGACGAGCCTGAGCATCGATCCGCATTCCGCCCCGAGTTCGAGAAATCTCGATTACTTGTTGGAAGACGACGAAGAACCCAGGCACGGCGGCGGAGGAAAAATCATTCTGATTCTGCTGGCACTGGCGTTGGCGGTGGGATTCGGATATCTCCGCTGGAAAAATCAGGGATTGGGATGGCTGGGATCGACGAAGAGCAAGCCGACGGCGGCGGCGCAAGATTCCGACGGAACCGACACGAGTACGACTGCGCCACCGGCTACGAGTATTACGAGCCCGACAGCAACCCCAGCAGTGACGCAGCCTGCCAAGGATTCGGCGCCTCCTGTTGTCAGCCCCGCTGCAGGCAGTGGGACGACGAATTCTGCGCCCACAACCACGCCGGCTACCACGCCAGCGAGTACTACGCCGGCAACCGCGCCCGCTGCAGACTCCGCGGCTGCCAGCAGCGCAACCACTCCACCTGCCGACTCCTCAGTTGCTCCCGCTCCGACCACCACTGAAGCACCGCCCGCCGCGCCAATCACAACGCCCGTGCCTGCCCCGAAGCCCAAGGCCGCGGCTGAGCCGCCACCCAAGCCGCCTGCGGCGATCAAGCCGGTGAAAGCCTCCGATCCCGTGAGCGAGGCGCAGAAATATATTTACGGACGGGGCGTGACGCAGGATTGCGAGCGCGGAATGCGGCTCCTGCGACCCGCGGCCGCCCAGGCGAATCCCAAGGCGATGATTGAGATGGGCGCGCTGTATTCAGCGGGCTTATGCACACCGCACGACCTGCCGACGGCCTATCGCTGGTTCGCGCTGGCGCTGCGAAAGGATCCCGACAATGAGTCAGTGCAGACCGACTTGCAAAAGCTGTGGGGCGAAATGACGCAACCGGAGCGGCAACTGGCCATCAAGCTGAGCCAGTGAGAGATTGTCTGGGTGCCCCATCCTTCTCGCGTCTTTTGCGAGAGGGTGGGGCCTTTGACTTTGGGAGGATGCGAGAGGTTTTAAGCGGCTGGCAAGAGCGCGCGTTAACCAATCCAGCGAGGCCTTTGCGCACGTATTTCTAAAGAGGAAGAGATCTCAATCGATTGCGGAGTTCTGAACGACAAGGCGTAGCGCCGGACCTGGCCACGGTGACGGCCATGCGCTCGGGCGATCAGAGCGCGCTGGCGGAGCTCTACGACCGCTATTCGTCCGTGGTCTATGCGGTCGCCTTGCGTGTGCTGGGCGATAGTGGAGCGGCGGAAGACGTGCTTCAAGAGGTATTCCTGCAGCTGTGGCGCAATCCGGGAGCCTTTGATGCGGCGCGGGGAAGCTTGGGCGCGTGGCTGGCGGTGATCACGCGAAATCGTTCCATTGATGCCCTGCGACGACGCCGGCCCGAGACTGACATTGAAGATGTGATCGTCTCTGTTGCCCCCGATCTTGCGGCGGCGGCCGACCGGTCGCGGGCGGCCGAGAAAGTACGCGGTGTGCTGGGATCGATGCCGGTCCCGCAGCGTACGGCGCTGGAGATGGCCTATTTCGAGGGCATGAGCCATTCTGAAATTGCGAGCAAAACCGGCGAGCCGCTGGGGACGATCAAGACCAGGATCCGCAGCGGCTTGCTGGCATTGCGGAAGGCGTTCCAAGGCGGGTAAGAACTGGGTGCCCCATTTCTCGCGCGCCTTTTGGGCGAGAAATGGGGGATTTTGTGAGAAGCCGTAGCGTCTAGAACATGACCGAACACGAACAATTCGCCGAGGATCTCGCACTCTATGCGCTGAACGTGCTTGAGGGTGAGGATCGCGTGCAGATCGAAAAGCATCTGGCGACCTGCAGCACTTGCCGGGTGGAACTCGAGCACTTGCGCGGAGACGGCGCACTGCTGGCGCTGTCCACGGTCGGTCCGCGGCCTCCGCAGCGGGCGCGCCAACGGTTGCTGGATTCGGTGGCGAAGGAAGCCGCTCCCGCTCTTGCGCAAAAAACACGGCAAGCTGGTGCACCCATTACGGTGGGAGCGCGGCGCTCCTGGTGGGGTGTGCTGGGATGGGCAGCAACGGCGGCGATCCTGGTGTTCGCAGCGTCGTTATGGAAGGAGAACGCCGCCCTGAGGCAAGATGTGTCGACCCTGCGCTCGCTGTTCGGCCAGCAAACCGTTGAGCTCGAACAGGCACGAAATGTCGCGAGCGCAATCACAAATCCTGGGGGAGAACGCTTCACGCTGGTCGCCGTCAAGGCTCCGCCGCAGCCGCAAGGCAAGGCATTCTATCTGCGCAATCGCAGCAACCTGGTGTTTGTGGCGAACAATATGCCGGCGCTGCCGCCACAGAAAGCGTACGAGTTGTGGCTGATTCCCGCGCAAGGCGCTCCCATTCCGGCCGGGGTTTTCAAACCCGACGCACATGGCAGCGCGACGGTGGTGAATCCTCCTCTGCCCGCGGGAGCGGAAGCTAAGGCCTTTGCCATCACCGTGGAGAATGAGGCCGGCGCAACCGCACCGACCATGCCGATCATTATGATGGGGACGGGAGAATGATGAGGACGGGAGAGTAAGGCTTGCATCTAAGCTTCGAATGACATTCAGGATCTATATCGCTCAGAGTGCCGCGTTTGCGCTGCTCGTTTCATTCGCACCTAGTGTCGGCGCTGCTCCCTTTCAGGCAGAGCAGGCCAAGCCCCCGACTCCAGAACATGCGATGGGAATCAGAATGAAGGCGAAGGGAGTCCCGAATTTTGGTCAGGTCACTCCGAACCTTTATCGTGGAGGGCAACCGGGCCCCGATGGACTGCAAGCGCTGAAAGATGTCGGCGTCAACCTGGTGGTGGATCTGCGGGGGAGCGCGAGTAAAGACGAAGAGGCGACGGCCACGAAACTAGGGATGCAATACGTTTCAATTCCCTCGCACTGTCCGTTTCCCAAGGACGAGGCGTTTGCGAAATTTCTGCGTGTACTGCGCGAGAATTCGGGAAAGAAGGCTTTCGTGCATTGCCGCCTGGGCGACGACCGCACCGGGATGGCGGTAGCGGCTTATCGCATGGCCGAGGAAGGTTGGTCCGCCGACGAAGCCATGAAAGAGATGAAGGCGTTCGGCTTCAGCACCATGCATCACGCGATGTGTCCCGGGCTGGCGGACTACGAAGAGAGTTTCCCGCAGCGTCTGAAGACGAGTCGCGCGTTCAAGGAACTGCAGCCCTACGGCTCAAACACGACGACGAAATAACGTCGTGCGTCAGCATTCGAGATTCCCCACCCTTTCGCAAAGGGCGCGAAAGGATGGGCCACCCACCGCCCATTCTGCGACCTTAGACTTCGTCCTGCTCTTGCAGTTTCGCGATCACGCCGAAATCTTCCAGGGTGGTGGTGTCGCCTTTCACGCTGCCGTTAGTGGCCAACTCGCGCAGCAGACGACGCATGATCTTGCCACTGCGCGTTTTCGGAAGCGTGTCGGTGAAGCGGATGTCGTCGGGCTTGGCCAGCGCTCCGATTTCTTTCGCGACCCAGCGGCGCAGTTCTTCCTTCAACTCGGGGGTGGGCTGCCTTCCCTGCTCGAGCGTGACAAAGGCTGAGATCGCCTGCCCCTTCAGGTCGTCGGGACGCCCCACCACCGCGGCTTCCGCCACCGCCTCGTGGGCGACCAGCGCGCTTTCCACTTCCATGGTGCTGAGCCGGTGGCCGCTGACATTGAGCACGTCGTCAACGCGGCCCATGATCCAGAAATATCCGTCTTTGTCTTTGCGGGCGCCGTCTCCGGTGAAATACATGCCGGGAATCTGCGACCAGTAGTTCTTCACATATCTGTCAGGGTCGCCATAAACCGTGCGCAGCATGCCGGGCCACGGCCGCTTGATGACCAGGAATCCGCCGGAACCGTCGGGCACGGGCTTGCCCTCCATAGTGACGATCTCAGCCACGACGCCGGGAAACGGCCGCGTCGCCGATCCGGGCTTGGTCGCGATCGCGCCCGGAAGCGGCGTGAGCATGATGTGTCCGGTCTCGGTTTGCCACCAGGTGTCGACGATGGGGCAACGGTTGCCGCCGATGGTTTCGCGGTACCACATCCAGGCCTCGGGATTGATGGGCTCGCCCACCGTGCCCAGCAGGCGCAAGCTCGACATGTCGTGCTTTTTCGGCCATTCGTCGCCCCACTTGAGGAAGGTGCGGATCGCCGTGGGCGCGGTGTAGAAGACGTTGACTTTGTGGCGCGCAATGATCGACCAGAAGCGGTCGGGCTCGGGACAATTGGGCGCGCCTTCGTACATCAGGCTGGTGGCGCCGTTCTGCAGCGGCCCGTAGACGATGTAGCTGTGGCCGGTGACCCATCCGATGTCGGCCGTACACCAGTACGTGTCTTCGTCTTTCAGGTCGAAAACCCATTTTGTCGTAAGGTAAGTGCCAACCGAATACCCGGCGGTGGTGTGCACCACGCCTTTCGGTTTGCCCGTGGTTCCCGAGGTGTAGAGAATGTAGAGCGGATGCTCGGCGTCGAGCGGCTCGGCGGGGCAAACGTCGGAGGCCTTGGCCATCAGCTCGTGCCACCAGTAGTCGCGGCCGGCTTGCATGTTGATGGGAGTTCCGGTGCGCTTGTAGATCACCACGCTCCTAACGCTGGGGCAGGACTTCAGAGCTTCTTCGACTGCGGGAAATAGTTTGACTTCCGCGCCGCGGCGGTACGATCCGTCTTGCGTGATCACGCACGTCGCCTGCGAGTCATGAATGCGGTCGACCAGCGCGTTGGAAGAGAATCCGCCGAAGACGACCGTGTGCGGCGCGCCGATGCGAGCGCAGGCCAGCATCGCGACCGGCAGCTCGGGAGTCATGCCCATATAAATGGCGACGCGGTCTCCTTTTTTCACGCCCAGAGACTTCAGCACGTTGGCGAACTTCTGCACTTCGCGGTGCAGTTGCTGGTAGGTGAGGATGCGGACCTCGCCGGGCTCGCTCTCCCAAATGATGGCGGCTTTATTCTTGCGCCAGGTGGTGACGTGGCGGTCGAGGCAGTTGTACGACAGGTTGATCTGGCCGCCGACAAACCATTTTGCCCACGGGCAATTCCATTCGAGAACCTTGTCCCACTTCTTGAACCAGTGCAGCTCGCTGGCGATCCGCGACCAGAACTTGTCGGGGTCGTCGACCGATTCCTGGTAGAGGCGCTCGTATTCTTCCAGACTCTTGATGAGGGCGTTTTTGCTGAATTCAGCGGGAGGATCGAACTTGCGCTGCTCGTTCAGGATGGAATCGATGTTGGGGCCCTGGGTTTGAGTCTGGGATTGAGGAGTCTGGGTATCGACGATGACTTTCTCGGCCATGATGAGAACCTCGGACGCTGAGGAATTGTTCTACGTGCCCGCAAAACGGGCTACAGATCGCAGGAGTTCATTCTACACAGCGAAAGGCGGGATGTGATTGCAATCACAGGCGGCGTTGCCGGCGTTACAGATCGAGGAAGCGGCTGCGAGTGTCTTCCGTCGGCAGCGGACAAGTGTCGTAGCGACCAAACACGCGATAGCGGTTGCGAGCGACGATGCCGTATCCCAAATCGCGAAGCGGCCGCGGTACGAGTTGCAGCAGATGCCCCATCATCCGCCAGAACATGGATGGTGTGGATTCAGCCTGTGTGGGGATAGGCGCTCCGGCTGCCCGGTCCGAACGCAACTCGGCTGCTCCGAGATTTCTAAGGATAAAAATCACCGCATCGGAGCGAGGCAGGAGACGCTCGTCCGGAAGCTCGCAGTCGACCACGACATACACCGTATCCAGCTCCCTGGCATTCGCCCCATGCCGCGCCAGAATCTGCCCGGCCAGCTCGCCCTGCAGCGCTGCAAAACGAAAGACCCCAGCAGGATCACGCCGCAGAATGAACTGCACCAGCCGGTTGCACAGCCCGCAGACGCCGTCGTAGAGAAGGATAGGGTGACCCGAACCTCTTGCGGATCCGCCAACCGGGAGATCACCGGTCACGCGCAGCACCTGAGATCATGGAGCCCGAACGGCCCAGGCTCCGGAAGCCCGCCGCGAATTTGTTCTGGAGTGAAGCGCCGCACCGGCAATAAATCCGATGGCAGAGGATCGCACTCGGTCGCGGGCTCCACCACTCCTTCCGACAGGATGCGCACCTGCGCCCTCGCCACCAGCGGAACTTTCATGGTGAGCTCGCAGACCGCGGCCAGAGCGTAGTGAAACCAAAGCGGGGCGGGAAAGATCCAGACGCGACGACCTAGCACTTGTGCCACTCGTCGCGCCGCTTCGCTGAGATAGAGTTCCTCCGCGCCGGTGATCGCGATGGTCTGGCGAGCGAGGCGTCCGTTCACCAACGCCGCGTGCAATACCGGGGTCAAGTCGTCGACGGCGAGCGGTCGAATTGCTTTTTGCCGGAACCCTACCGTGGCAAGAATCGGGAGCGTGTAAAACGCGTGGCTCAGGTGGTCGAGCATATGATCGCCGCGACCGTAAACCATGCCCGCCTTCACGATGGTGTAGTCGAGGCCGGAGTTGCGGACGATCTCCTCCGCGGCCCACTTGGATTCGTGGTACGGCGAGCCGCAATTTGGACGCGCTCGCAAGAAACTCATCAGAGCAATGCGCTGGACGCCAGCGCGCTTCGCTGCCTCAACGACGTTGCGGGTTCCGTCAATGTGGATGCGTTGGAAGGTCTGACTGCCGATCTCGCGATTGATCCCGGCACAATGGGCGACGGCCCCGCATCCAGCGAAAGCGCTGGCCAGCACGTCAACGTTCGAGAGGTCGCTGGACACGCGCGTCACTCGCGTTGAGCCCGCGTCGTCTTGAGTGTTGGCCGAACGCGAGAGCAGGACAACTTCGTGCCCCTCCGCCAGCACGCTGTCCGCAAAATGGCTGCCGACAAAGCCCGTTCCGCCAGTGATTGCGATCTTCATGATGTGGCCTCCTTCTTTGCTCTTCGTGCCTTACGGCGATGCAGAACCTGAGTGGGACACACTGCGCTCAGGAAATCGCCTACGGCGCTGGCCATTTGCTCCGGCTCCAACCGGTAGAGAATCCGGTTGCCGTCCCTGCGCTCGGAAACCAGGTCGGCGCTCTTGAGGATGGAGAGGTGGCGGGAGATCGAAGGGCCGGAGATGGTAAAGCGCGAGACAATCTCTCCGGCGGCCAGTTCCCCCACCTTGAGTTCCTGCAGAATCTGGCGCCGGGTGGGATCGGCCAAGGCCCGGAAGATGCGGGATACGGCTTTCATGGTTCTATATTAGCTATTTCGCTAAATAGTGTCAATAGGACTGATCTGACCCTCGTTTCGCCGCTTGTCGCTGGACAGAACAAGTTATGGCTTCGATCCCAACCTGAGGAGTTCCTCCCGCAGCCGCGGATGCTGCTGGGTCAGGCGCAGATAGCGCATTTCGTCAGGACCAGCTTGGGCGCGGATGATCTGGAGTGCGTCTCGCTTCTCCGATGCCGTCCAGCGGCGAAGGCTGGGAATCATCACCAGCACCAGCGACCAGTTCTCGAGGGCTTGCCGCTCAGCCGGAGTCCAGCGGGAGGGATTAATCTTCAACGCGCGTGAAACTTCGGCGACCGTGGCACGCCGGATGCGCGCGTTGTCGCCGCCGAACTCGCGTGCCATTCGACGATTCACTTGCAGCCCGAGATTGCGTGTCGAGAACGCATCCCAGGGACCCTCAGCGGCTAAAGCCGTAGTCGAGAACATGGCTTTTACGGCACGACTGGAAGTCGTGCCCTTCCCGGTTTGCCGCGAACTCGGCGTTCTGCCCTTCGCGGTTGCCGCACAGCCCAACTCGTAAAACACATGCGCCTCCGCCAGACGCTTCAGCGTCTTCTTGGGAGTGCGGTATTGCGGGTTCGCCGCGATCTTCTGCTCTTCCCTTCTTGCGATCTGCTCCAGGTCGCGGCGGCCGCTGCGGAAACCGAGCTTGCGGTAGAACCAGAAAGCTCCCGAATCGAGAGCCTCGTCGTTATTCTGCCCGATCTGGTAGGGATACACCGAAATCGTCGTCGCCCCGGTGACTGCGCACAGACAGCGCAGCGCCTGCGCATAAATCCATGCCGTCTCGCCCTGGCGATAGGTGTAAAAAGTATTGAAGCCCACCTCGATCCATTCGCAGAGGCCGATAGCTTCGATGTAGTTAATGGGAACCCCATTCTTCACCGTGAAGCCCGCGACGTAAGCGCGCAGCGGCAGGCGTCGCGCCGCCGGCAAATTCCAGAAATACATTACAACGCCTCGACCCAGCGTAGCCCGCACCACGGAGTGCGGATCGCCCAGTGTCGTCCCGTAGAGTTCGCGGTAGCGGACCGCCATCACTTCTCGGATGCGATTCATGATGGACTCGCCTTCGCGATGGGAGAGTTGGACTAGACGCTGCGCAGGCCGCGCGAGTTCGTCCGCCAGCGAAACCTGGCTCCGGGAGATCAGCGGTTCGGTGTGGCAGTAGAACGTTCGCGGGCGCGTCCAATTGCGGGTGCGCGACAATTTCAGATTCTGAAGATGCCAGCGCAGCGCCAGACGCAGAGAGTCGTATAGTTCCGCGCGTGCTCGCTCGCCGACGGAGAGTTCTTCAAAGCGGCGGATCAACCACTCCAGATCGCGCTCGCGGCCTCTCGCGGCGTCGAGCCAGCGGCGCCACGGGATGTTCGCTTCCACGTCGGCATCTTCGGCGAGCAGTGGAATGAAGCGCGGCCAGGTCGATCCCATGGCGCGTTCGGATTCGTAGTCAGCCAGGTAATCATCCCATGCGATTTCGACGTCGTGCGGAATGCGGCGCGCGAGCCAGCGCGCGGAGTCGAAGTTGAGCGCGTCCTGCATGGTCGTGCCGGCGATGCCGGAAGTATCGAAGTCATCGAACGCCGACATGTCGATGCCCGCCTCACGAAGCCGCTCGACCCGCTGGTGGAAGGTGTTCAAAAGTCTTTCGATCTGCGGAACCAACAACCCAGACTGTGGGAACGCGCGGAGAAATAGTAGAGCCTCATGAAAGCGGATGAGGGATTTGGCGTCGCGAAAGGTGTGGCGCGAGAGACGATCGAGCAGGACTCTTGTTTCGGCGGCTGCGCCTCGGCCAAAGCGGCTGCGAGCGGCTTCGAGGCTGGCGAGCAGCGCGTCGACGGTTGAAGTCATGTGGAGTCCGGCTGGTAAGTGTAACGCACTTGGTCAGAGTCGCTGCTGCGTGTCACTTCGCGTTTTCTTTCACTCTGCGGCTCGTGACCAGAAAGTGAGTCCAGGGTTCGTCGTCAAGGCGGCTGATCTGGACCGCCGGATGACCATTGGTGCTGTCGTGAATGAACTGGCCATCGCCGATGAACATTCCAGTGTGAGTGATGTCGCGCGGCGAGGAACCGAAAAAGAGAAGGTCGCCCGGTTGAAGATCTTTACGATCGACCGGGACCACGCCTTTCCACGCGGCTTGCTTGTCGGCATCGCGCGGCATGTTAAACCCACGGGCGCGCACCAGCATTTGCGTGAAACCCGAGCAATCGAAACCAAAACTCGAACTGCCTCCCCAGAGATAGGGAAAACCGAGAAAACGCTTGGCGAGTTCGATCGATTCGGGAATCGACAAAGGCTTCGGGTCCGGAACGACGTCGCTGGCCTGGATCCACTCGCTGCGCATATCGGGTAGCCGAACCTGCAGCCAGCCGTCGTGCGTGATCTTAGCGGCTTTGGATGGCTTATCTTTTGCTGGCTTGTCTTTTGCCGATTTATCTTTTGCTGGCTCATGCTTTGCTGGTTCAGTCTTCCAGGGTTCATCGGGAATCACGACGAGGCGCGTTTCGAAGGGAATGGTGACGACGGGCTTGTGGCGCGTGACGTCGGGCTCGTGATAAATGTTGGCGAACAGACTTTCCACCTGGACGATCTCGCCGGCCGTGGCGTAACCGGCGCCGCTCTGAATCAAGCGCAGGTGGCGGCTGGGAACCCATCCTCGATAGTGGTCGGCGGTTTGGATTCTGCACCATTCTCCGCGCGCGGTCAGCAGAATCACGTTGCTGCCGTAAATGGCCTGAGACACAACGTCGGTCTGTTCGCTGGGCCCGGAGAACATATTGGCGACCGGCACCATCACAACGTAAGTGCTGTTTTTCGCCAACATGCCCGGGACGCAGAGCACGAAGAGAATGGCGACTGCGCTCAGATAGTTGCGTCGGCAATTCGTTCGCATGAGTGGGATCGCTGGCGTGAGGAAGCTGTGAAAAATCTTCTGCGGCGTCCTCGGAGTCAGATGGTACCGGATGGAAAGGCTGGCTCGCTACTGAAAACCAGGGAGTATCCCCTGAGAAGAAACAAAGATTTGGCTGCCCCCCAGGGATTCGAACCCCGATAACCTGCTCCAGAGGCAGGTGTCCTAGCCGTTGAACGAGGGGGCAGTTGCTTCGTGGAGCCAGTACTACAGCCTCATTTTCATTTTATGGTTGAGGGTGAGGTGGGGTCAACCGAATCCGCATCCCAGGGTACCTCGGTTGAAGCGGTAGAATCGGAGCGTACGCTGTTTGAGGAGGAGTTCCATGGTTACTACCCTCGATTCGATGACTCCCGCCGCGGATTACGCCGAGATGGCGCGCCGTCCGCCGGAGGCCGAGCAGTGTGCGCTGGTGGTGATCGATATTCAGGAGAAGCTGCTGCCGCCGATATTTCAGAAGGAACAACTGGTGCGGAATGCACAGTTGCTGATTCGCGCGGCCGGCATTCTGAAGATTCCGGCGCTGGTCAGTACGCAGTATGCGAAGGGTTTGGGCTCCACGGTTCCGGAGATCGCTTCCCTGCTGTCGGGCACAGAAGCGATCGACAAGACATTATTCTCCTGCTTTGGCAGCGACGCTTTTTGCGGCGTACTGAAGCGGCTACCGGGTAAGCGCAACACGTTGCTGTTATGCGGAATGGAGAGCCACATCTGCGTCACGCAGACGGCGCTGGGCGCGCTGCGCGACGGGTACCTGGTGCACGTGGCGTCGGACGCGGTCAGTTCGCGGACGGAGTGGAACTGGAAGATCGGGCTAGAGCGCATGCGCGCCGCGGGCGCAGTAATTTCCTCGACCGAGATGATGATTTACGAATTGATGCGATCGTCTTCGTCGGCCGCATTCAAGGCGTTGTTGCCGCATCTGAAGGGATAAGAAGCGCCCATCCGCTATTGGCCTCGGTGTACCATGGAAATAGTTGGATTGAGTCGATGATCTCCGCGCGAAAGTTGATCGCGTTTTTCTGTCTCGTGGCCGTGGTGTTAGCCGCGATGACTCCCGTTTCTGCCGGGCAATTCTGGGCCATCCTTGTCCCCCTCTTATTCGTCGTAGGGATTGTCGCCATTGTTTGGGCAGAACGGCAATCCGAGCAACGTCAGATCCCGACCCTTTCATGCCTACCAGTTACTGCCTCGCGGGCGCCGCCCTTGCCGACCTCCTGAAGTAGTTACGCTAAAAACCCAAATTCATACGATCAGGGCGAGCCTCGGCTGCAGAGCGCATCCGCGCGCGGCTGCGGTGCCCGCCGGGAGGGTGCGGTGTCGATCAAGCGCCGGTTGCGAACGCTATTCCTGTGCCTGCCACTTCTGCTGGGAGCGCTTTCTGGAATGGCGATGCGTCCTGAAGAAATCGAGGAATTAATGCACAGCATGAATCAACAGAAGATCGTGGTCACCGTTGACGATGAGAGCGAAAACGGGGACGGCACTTTACCGAAACTGCCGCATCTGGACCCCTGAGGCTTATTCTTTTTTCTTTACCCGGACGACGGTGATCTTGGCGAAACCTTCGTCAAAGGTCGGCGTCTTCAGCTTGGCGGCCATGCGGCGCATGATATCTTCCGAGACCACCCGGTCGCGGCGCTGGTGGCGATCGATGCAGACTTCGAGCGGAACGTCGAAAAAAACGGCGTGGACTTCGTAGTTATAATCCTTGGCAAGTTTGATCCAGTGCTGCCGCTCCTGCGGCGTCAAGTTGGTGGCGTCGACGTAGTTCATGGGGCGCTTGGCGATGAGGCGCGCTTTGAGCATGGAGCGCAGGTTGGAGAAAACGAGATCCTGAAAGCGCTGCTCGCGCACATCGTCGAAGAGCAATGATCGGACCATGTCGCTCGAGAGCGGCACCACGTTGTGACGCTTGAACCAGGAACTTTTGCCGGAACCGGGGAGTCCGATCGCGAGGACGACGATGCCTTTGGGCGGGCGGGCCGGGGCTGCAGGCACGGTGGCCGGTACCCGGGGCGCTTGTGGCGCAGCTTCGGCCTCGGGTTCGGTCGTTTCCAGCGCAGCGTCTTCTGGCGCCGCTTCTTGCGAGGCTGTCCCAGACCCAGGCAAGTCGGGGACAATGCCCTTCGCGGCAGCGGGAGTGAAGGCCTGGGCGACGGCCTGCTCACGACCGCGTCGACCTCGGCCGCGGCCACCGCGCCGGCGGCGACCGCGTCCACGCTGCGAGTCTGCGCTGGCGGGTGGCTGGAGAGCCGACTCGGGCACGTCTGCTGGCTCCTCGCGCGTGGGCTGCGCTTCGAATTCAGGCTCCGGCGCAGCGGAGACTTCGGCTTCGATCAGGCTGGACTCGGGCTCCGCGCTCGGAGCCTGATTCGGATCAGATTGGTCGAGATCAAAGTACGCCGGCTGGAGCGGCGGAGGAGCAGCCTGAGTTCCCTGCTCCGGAGCTTTCTTCTTGCGGCGCTGTATGCGGTCGCGCATCCATTTACGCATGTTCAGGCTTGTAACACATTCGACACGACCGGGGCAATCGGCAGAGGCAGGCCGCGCACCAGAGACGATAGGAGCAGGTAGCGAAAGCATCTTGCCCTCGAGTGCGCGGGCGAGACCCGCCCCAACCGCTGAGACAGCGGCGCTAATCCTACGAACATCGGCTCGGCTAGAATGAACCTATGCCAAGTCAGATTCCTCCAGCTATTCAAGCACAGAAATATATTTCCCTGACAACGTTTCGTAAGACGGGCGCGGGCGTCGCGACTCCCGTATGGTTTGGAGAAGATGACGGCAAGCTATACGTGATGACGCGCAGCGATATGGGCAAGGCCAAACGCATTCGCAACAATCCGCAGGTTCGCGTGGCTCCGTGCACGATACGCGGCACCGTGTCGGGACCGGAGTTTGCAGCGACGGCGCGCATTCTTCCGCCGGAGGAACATACTCGCGCGCGGCAGGCGATCAACCGCAAATATTGGATGGCGCGGATTCCGCTCGTATGGGCGCGGACGGATACGTATTTAGAGATCGGCTTTGCGTAGAAGCATGGAGAAGCGGGTCGAAACAAGAGAAGCACACCTCAGCCGCTAAAAGCGTGCGTCTGTGGCTGACCTGGCGGCACACCTCGAAGAAGTTGGGGAAAAACAAGCGCGTGCACCACCGTGGAAGAGCGGCCCTTCCGGGGCCGCGGTCGTTCCCGGCGACCCTACAATATCCGCACCCCCTCATTCGTCTACACCAGTAGATGAACGACGCGGCGAGCCTGCAACGGATGGCAATCGAACAGGACCGGCGCATTTCGGAAGTGGTGAAGCGGGAGCAATCCCGGCTGCGCAACTTTATTCGCCGGCGCGTGCCTGATCCGCTCGACGCCGAGGACATTCTGCAGGACGTCTTCTACCGTCTGGTGGAAGCGAATCGGCTGCTGATGCCGATCGAGCACGTGACCGGATGGCTCTTTCGTGTGGCCCGGAACCGCATCACCGATCTGTTCCGCAAGCAGGAGCCGGAGAATTTCAGCGAGATCGAGCCGACAGAGGCGGGAGGCGAGTTGCTGCAGTTCGAAGATCTGCTGCCGTCGCCGGACGCCGGGCCGGAGGCGCTCTACGCGCGCAATGTGCTACTCGATGAGCTGGATCGGGCGCTCGAAGAACTGCCGCGCGAACAGCGCGAGGTGTTTATCGCTCATGAGTTCGAGGGGCGCAGTTTCAAAGAGCTGTCCGCCGAAAGCGGAGCGAGCGTGAATACGCTCCTGTCGCGCAAACGGTATGCGGTGCTGCATCTGCGGGAGCGATTGCGGCGTGTCTATGACGAATTTACGAAATGACGAGTTTAGGAAATGAGGGACGGACTATGAGAAAGAGATGGTTTTGGATCGCGCCGTTGGCAATCGTAGCGATTCCACTGTTTCTATTCGTGGGCGGGGAGGTGGTCATGCATCTGTGGAACTGGCTGCTGCCGCCGCTTTTCGGCTGGCGGACGCTGGGGTTCTGGCAGGCGCTGGGATTGCTGGCGCTGTGCCGGATTCTGTTCGGCGGACTGCACCCCGGCGGGCCGGGCGGGCATGGTGGGCGCCGATGGCGCGGGCGATGCCGGAATATGAGTCCGGAGGAGCGGGAGAAATTTCGGCGGGCCATGGATGAGGGGTATGGGTTTGGATCGTCGAGAGGCGAGAAAACAACCACACCGTAAGTACATCGCCGGGTCACGTTCTTTGCAACAGAGCCTGCGCCGAGCAAAGTCGAGGGGGTGGGACTTTGACTCGAGCAACAACCTGCGAGGCAAATCGTCCCGATTCCGAAGGCTCCATGAGTCAAAATCCCCCACCCCGTCCCTGCTCATAGCGCAGGGACAAGGGTGGGGCACCCGTTTTTTCATGCTCTTCAGGCAACGCGGGTGGGGGCGCCCGCGCCACATATAGCAACTACACCGCGATGACGAGCATTCACGAACTCAGCCTTGAACAAATAGCGCGACGCGAAGCCCGGGGTGAGATGCGTCAAACAGAAAGTAGTCGTCATCCATGAAGTCGATGTAGCAGTCGTCGCTAAAGAGCCACGCCGAGGGCCAGGGATCGAGAATGATAAAGGTGTAACCAACGTACACGAACTGGGTCTGTCCAGCCACGACCGTCGTCTGGGTGATCACCCGGTTGGCCGCAAACGTATGCTGACGGCCAAAATTGGCTCTGAAGTGGGCTTCTGGAATATGGGCGCTCTTGCCCGCAGGACGAGCATGTCCCTGCTTCTCGCCCTTTACCGACTTCTCACCTCTTTCGGGCTTCGATTCCTTCGGCGGTTTAACGTTTTCCTCTTTGTCGGGTTTTTGTGGCTCAGCCTTTGGCGGCTTGGGCTCCTCCTGTTTCGGGAGCCTCGGGTCCGCATCGGGCTCTTGCGGATAGGCGAAAGCCGTAAGACACAGGAGCAAACCTGCCACGAACGCAATTCTTATACGGTTCATCTCTTGTCTCCTTTCCAACCAAGTTGTCGCGGAGCGCATTGACGAACTGGGTTAGTTAAGATGCCAGAACAGCAGCCAGGGATGTCGTTCTGGCGGATATGAACGGATACAGGAAACTCCTGATTGGCTTCAGAATTCGCACTGAGTTTATCTCGAAATAGCGGCTAGGGTCACTGCCCTCCGGTTACTTGCGAGGGGCGTGGTTGCCCGGTGAAAATCGCCTCTGCGGAGGGATTATGAGTCGCCTGTTCGGCTTTCTCAGTATCGTCATTGTGATGGCCATTGGTATGTACATCTATTCCAAGCAGATGCAGAGCACATCTGCGGAAGCTGGGGCTACTTCGCCGCAAGGCGCCATCAACATCACTGGAGTCAAGAGCGATCTGATGAGCATCGCCTCGGCCGAGCGCCGCTACTTCGCCACTGAAGGAAAATATGCCTCGCTCGACGACCTGATCTCGACGAACAACATCACGGTTGCGCGGCAGCGTCCGCCATACAGCTACGCCGTCGAACTCGGTGGCAGCGGCTTTCGCGTTGTGGCGACCCGCTCGGGAGAGAACTACGCCGGCACGCCCGCGCAGCTTTCGGTAGACGAGAACATGCAGTTCCAATCCTCTGAGTAGGGCACCGCTGGTTCCACAGCAGTGATCAGCGCGACCGCATGTCTCGAGTTTTCCGGATCAACCGCATCAGGCGCGGAAATCGTTCCCACATAGAGAGCTTGAGAAGGTTTTCTGGCGTGAATTGATTGCGCAGGCCGAGGTCGTCGTAATCCCCGGTCAAGTCGATAAACGCGAATTGTGAGCCGTTCCCTTTCTGCAGACAGAACTGGGAGTATGGGAGCGCGTAGATGGTCGCGCCTACTGCCTCGGCGAAGTAGACTGCGTAGGGAAATACCAGGGTCGGCTCGAAAGCGGCACTGTGCTGCCAGACCGAGCGGGTGAAATCGTCTCCACCGAGAAAGCCACCTGGGCGCACTTTCGGGTACAGGCGCTGAAGATCTATGGCGATGCCCTTCAGGGTGTGATCGCCGTCGATGTAGGCCAGATCCAATTCACTGTCTGGGATCTGGTCGATGACCTCGGTGGTCTTTCCCCGCAAGATCACTCTCTTCCCCGCGGCGAAGTCAGTCTTGACTGTGGCTTCGCGGAGGAAGCCCTCGAAAGCGGCGTCATCCTGATTGGAAGGCTTGTTCCAACCGGCGAGGTGCCGCCACGGGTCGATCATGTAATAGGCGGTTAGAGCCTCGCAATGTTGCAAGATTTGGGCTGCAAAATCTCCACGGTAGACGCCGACTTCCGCCATGCGCTGCACCCCGGCGGACTGAATGAATTCGATCCACAAGTGCTCTCGGGATTGCGCCCTGGAAATACAGGTGGTGAGGAGCGCTTGCGGGGAATCAGACTGTCCGGGGGTAGCGGCCATGCAAGGATTCTTTCATCGCCTTCTTCAAAGCTACATATTGCCTGGGGTCGACATATTCTCTGGCTTTCATGTTTATACCCTAGTCTGAGTCCGTGAAATAATCGCAGAAATGCTAAATTGCGGGAACGGTGGCTGGCGGCACTAGGTATTGACACGTTCTCAGGTTGTGCCACTCCGCATTGTCCTTATAAGGAATTCGGATGACCACGAAGATCCTAACGGTGCCCGTTCTGAAGTCATCCAGGTCCTTTTGCGTAATTAATCGGCCTCTGCCATCCTCTGCGTATGCAAATGTAGTGTTCCATTGGCCTTCGTGCATAAGGGTGTAGCTTTTGGCCAATTGTGGCCGGAGCTTTCAGTTCTGTCGCGATCCGTTCTTTAAACCCCTCAATCATCGTTCGTTGTGTGTCATCGTCCACGTCGGGCTCAAGATAAACCCATCGACTACCCGCAAATACCTGAATCGGACTCGGTCCGATTGCCTTAAAAAAATAGTTAAAGAGAAGTAGGTACGTGTGCAAACCTTAAACAAACCTTTGAGGGCACCGTGAGTTTCGAATGTGGCGGCGAGGACGCCGCCACGACAGCCGCCGGGACGGCGGCGCTACCGCGCGACGTCTCAGTACAGGTGGAAGTCGACTTCGACTTCGATGGGGACGCGGACCGGGTGGCCATCTTTCAT
>Ga0210399_10000506_pt1 | contig 31267 bp, 21 predicted proteins | sample IncBWC14MmetaG_FD_150865 | JGI IMG/M metagenome (GOLD analysis project Ga0210399, IMG submission 150865) | Forest soil microbial communities from Barre Woods Harvard Forest LTER site, Petersham, Massachusetts, United States - Inc-BW-C-14-M | ecosystem: Environmental > Terrestrial > Soil >... | reverse complement strand
TGTCTGTCGGAAGGCCCGGTGCTTTGGGGAACACTGCTAGGACCTTGCCACGCATCGAATCCCAAAGCATCTCAATGCGACCCACAATGGGAGCCGCGGGACGGCCCAGCCTTGCGAATATGTGTATATGTCTGGCTTCAAATGGACTGCTCTCTCGCACGTCGTATCCGGCGCCCTTCATCGCGCGGAAAATCTCGTCCGCGAGGTCGCCGCGCCCGGTTTGGCGAAAGGCTTTGGCAAGATACCCAGCTTTCGCGGAGTGGCCGCCGTTCAGGAGAACCCGAAGCAGGTCCGAGGCGTCGGCAAGGCTCGCCATCACCACTTGCGTCTCGACGGGATATAACTGAAAAAATGATTCCGGCACGCGTACCAATGCCGCCGCCGGCGAAAACAGACGCAATCCGTCCCTCACCGTGAGAACCGTGTTCGCGGGCATCTCCGCAACTTTCAGATCGTAAAGCGTTGTGCCAAACAGAAGCTTGATATCGTTATTCGTCGCTTTCGGACTGTGTACAACCAGTTGATCTGGGATCACCGTTCTCTCGCCGTGCAAGAAAAGGGACTGCTCCGGCGACAGGTGCCATTGCTCGCCAAAGCGTTCGTCGCAGTAGCGTGCGCAGAATTCCCAGAACGACGCATGCCACGGCGTGCTCTCGCCGGCCTCCGAGTCCGGGCTTGAAGAGATCAGCCAACCCTTCATGACTTCTTGCAGGAAGCCGTTCTCCACCAGGCGTTCGCGGTGAACCCGGCTCAAGTCGTCGGAGCGGAACACCCGCCGGTTGCCTTGCTGGAGTGCCTCGAGCGCGTCGAGGGATTCAGCCAGTTTTTCGTTTGGCGAGGACATCGAGCCTCCCATCCTCATAGCTCATTACAAGTTTATTGTGACGCGTAAATACAAGTATATGGGGCCGTGTGGCTACAAGTCAATCATGTCGTGTTAATACAAGTATATAACGTCGTGTAATTACAAGTCAATTGTGTCGCGTAAATGCAAGTGTATAATGCCCTGGCTTTCACTAACCTGCTTGTTTTCAATTAGTTGAGGACGGCGGCTTTTTGTTAATGAGGGAATAACGCGGCTTGCATTTGTGTTTGGGCCACGAAGTGGACATTGTCATCGCGACCCACCGCAGGAGACGCAACCATCGAGTGCAAATGGTCCAGCGAACAGTTTCGATCCCACAAATCTTATTGCATTCCGGTACCAACATCCGGAAGGCGACAACGTCGTCCTCGCTCACGATGTAGAGCGTGCCTTCACCCGCAGCTAGGGAGACTCAAAAGTGCGCTTTGCCAGCATTTCGGTCCTTCGCCGATTCAATTTCTTCCTAGGCCAAGCGAAGCGCCATTGCTCAGTGCAGGTCCCGAGAAGGCAGTGGGAATGCTGGATCGAGCTCTGCCGAAGCTTCCCTCCGGTTTTCCGTCCGTCGTGTGAGTCTGGGGACAACGACTCAGTCGCATCATGGCTTGTCCGCTTCGAGGCTTTCGCGCTTCTTCAACCTGTTGCTCTCAATACGTTTTTGATAGGCAGCCAGCTCCTGTTGCGCTTCCGCTAAGCGGCCGGCGCGGCGGTAGGCCTGACTGAGCTGAAAGTATGTAGCGTCGCGATCAGGAGAGAGCTTTTTTGCGGCTTCGAGACTCTCGATCGCGTCGGTGGGATCTCCTTGCTGCAGAAGCGCGCGGCCGAGTTCGAATCTTGCCATTTCATAGTCGGGCTTGGCGCTGACCACCTCGCGCAAAAGGCCCACGGCCTGGCCTGCTTGGCCCTGCATCAGCAGCGTGTAACCAAGATGATAGGTGGTAACCAGTTCGGAAGGTCGAATCTCCAGCTCGGAGCGGAATTCCTCGGCAGCAGATTCGAACTCGCTCTGACGCAGATAGATGAGGCCCATGAAATAGTGCGCTTCGGGAAGTCGAGGGTCGAGCTGGAGGGCGGATTTCATTTCCTTGAGGCCGCCCGCCAAGTCATCTTGTTGGGCGTAGGCCTGTCCGAGGAGAAGATGAACGGAAGGATTGGACGCGTTTTGCTCGAGCAAGTGGCGGAAGATTTGTGCGGCTTGCTCGGACTGACGCGTCCGAACGAGGGAGGTGCCCCAGGCGAAAAGCAGACCCGCATCCTCGGGCGGGGCTTTCAGAAAGGGATGGAGAACTTCAGCAGTCTTAGAAAAGTTTTCCGTCATGAAATAACTCATTCCTAGAAGCCGGCGGACAACCTGGTCCTCGGGGTGAGCGGCTAGCTGCCGCTCCAAAGGAGGAACGGCTTCGGAATAGAGCTCGGCGCGATAGGTGGCAAGACCCCAGTTGCGGTCAAGACCGGGAAGATCAAGCTTCCAAGCCCCGGCTTGCTTGAAAAATTCCGAAGCCTCCGTGAACTTCGAAGCCTTGGCGCGCATAACGCCGAGGTCATTGTAGGAGCTGGCGAGAATTTCGGAGACAAAATGGCGATATTGTCTGGCCTCTTTCGATTCCGGCTCTTGCTGAACCGCGGCAGGCTGCGTGACGAGTGTATTCGCAGGCATGCCTCCCTGTACCATCGCTTCGGTGGTCTTGTTTTCGTCAGGTGCGCCCGTATCCAGAATTCCCGCGATACGTTCGGTAGGACGGCTATCCGCGCCGTCGGCTGCGGGCTTTTCGTCGAAAATGTGTTGCTCATCGTATCTGAATTTGGCTTCGCGGTAACGCTGTGAACTGGCGAGCGCTTTCTTCGCTTCTTCGATGCGGCCGAGGCGGAGCAAGCCCTGGCCGAGCAGGAAGTAGCCGCGACTGACGTCGCGCAACATTTCTTCAGGATGACGCACCAAGACGACGTACTTTTCCAAAGCCGGGACCGCGAGGGCAATGCGATTCGTTTCCGTATACGTTTCGCCGAGATAAAGGTACGGAGTAGCCTCCTCGGGACTCAGGCGGATGGCGTGCCGAAGAGTCACTTCCGCGGCGGGAAAGTCCCGCAGAGCCACCGTCGCAATCCCCAGCAACATCAGAAAATAATATTGATCGGGATTGATCTTCAGCTCGTTTTCAAACTCTTGACGCGCTTGTGGATAGGCCTGCTCGCCCAATTGCTCGAGATAGGAGTATCCGAGAAACCCATGCGCACGCGGATACTTCGGATCTAGCTTGATGGCCTTGCGAAATTCCGCCATGGCCGGCTCCGGGAAGTGCGTCAAAGTGTAGGCCCGCCCGAATAACACATGTAAGGCTGCCGAATCCACCATTTTGGACTGCACTTCGCTGAACCAGGCAGCAGCCTCGGGTAATTTCTTGGCCTTCAGGTAAGCTACACCGAGAAAAAAGGAAGTCTCGAAATCATCCTGGAGAGCGACCGCCTTTTTCAGCTCTTCGATCGATCTCTCCAAATCTCCCTTGAAAATGTCGATGCGCCCAAGGACATTGTGGGCTCGCGCGTTGTCCGGATGCTCGGCCAGGACAGCCCGAACAAGCTCGGTAGCCTTCTGCGCGTCGCCCCTGCGAAACCAGGCGATGCTCGCTTCCACCTGCAGGTCGGCGTCGGCGGGAGTAAGCTTCACGGCCTCATCCAAGAAGTGCGTGGCCTGTTCGAACTGCTCTTCCGAGATGGAAAGATTACCCAACTGCCGCAATCCCAATGCAATGGTCTGACGATAACCGCTTTCGGCTTGCTCCAGATTGCCGGTGGCCAGCGATGCCTTGGCGGTCTCAAACTCCCGGCGCAGGGCTTCACCAGGACCGTCGCTTGCCCAAGTGGCGGGGACAACCGACAACGTCAGCGCTACGGCCGCAACGATGCACGCGTGGCGGCTACTCGGTAAGACGAATCCCGCACTATGATGAGGTGTTGCAAACATGGTGTCCCTGTGTTCGAGGAGAGTGCATCTCTCCCCCTGATTTACTTGGCACCCGCTGGTGCGGCGGCGGCAGACGGCGGCAAGGCCTTGGTATCTCGGATTCCCGCACCTTCCACGATTGTATAAATGCAATCAGCCGGAACATTCTGAAGTGTCTCGACCGTGCCGTTCGGCCAGCGAATTTCCACCGATTCCATTTTTTTGGCAGCGCCGAGTCCGAAGTGGAGACGCAGATCGTTCTGCGAGAGATAGCTTGCGCCCCCGTGGACTTCACTGAATTGCTTGACCCCAGCAGCGTGAATCGTTACGCGCGCGCCGATCGCAGCGCGATTGCTCTTTGAGCCGATGAGCTTGAACAAAACGCGATGAAATCCGCTCGCATTCATATTCTTGAGCAGAGTGGGCGCCTCGCCGACATTGAGCAGGAGAACGTCGACGTTGCCGGTGTTGAAGACGTCACCGAAAGCGGCCCCGCGCCGGGACTTCAAGGGCAAATCCTGGAGTCCTGCCTGCTTTGAAACTTCATCAAACGTGCCGTCGCGATTGTTGCGGTGCAGCAGGAGCGGCTCGCGAAATCGCGGACCGGTTTCCAATGTGTCGATCTGTGGATAGACGTGGCCGTTGGCGACGAAAAGATCGAGCCAGGTGTCGTTGTCCATGTCGAAGAAAGCCGTGCCCCAGCCTACGTACGGATAGCCGGGCTGCCCGACGCCGGAAGTCCAACTGACATCGTCGAATCCCTGCGGACCCATGTTGCGATAGAGCGAGTTGGGCTGCTCCTCGAAGTGCGTGACGAAAAAGCTGAGGCGCCCGCTGTGGTCGTAATCTCCCCAATCGACGCCCATATTCCCAAGTTCCATACCTTCCCCGCTCAACGCCACACCCGTGAGCAAGCCCACGTCGGTGAAAGTGCCGTTGTGATTGTTGTGGTAGAGATAGTTGGGGACCGAATCGTTGGCAACCAGAAGGTCGGGCCAGCCGTCGTCGTCGTAGTCCACCCACATGACGCCCAGGCCGTAGTAGCCGATTTCATCGTGGACACCGGCTTTGACGGAAACTTCCTCGAAAGTACCGTCGCCGCGATTGTGATAGAGGAAATCGCTTTCGCCTTCGAGGCCCCAGGGACCGCATTGCACCAAAATGCCCTTGAAGCGGCAGAATTTGTTGCTGCCGAATTGCGGGAGATTGTTGATGTCCAGATGGGAATAACGGGAAACAAACAGATCGACGAAGCCGTCACGGTCATAGTCGCCCCAGGCCGCGCCGGTCATAAAACCGCTGCCGCCGACGCCAGCCTTTTCGGTAACGTCCTCGAACTTACAATTGCCAAGCCCGTGGTAAAGCGCGCTGCCACCAAAGCCGGTCACGAATAGATCGAGCTTGCCGTCGTTGTCATAGTCAGCGACAGCTACGCCCATGCCCCAGCCGCGGCGGGTCAGGCCGGCTTCCTTGGTGATGTCCTTGAAAGTGCCGTCGGGCTCCTGATGGTAGAGAGTGACGAGAGGGTCCCCGCCCGCGCGGAAGCGTTCCACCGTGGAGCCGTTGACCAAAAGCACGTCCAGGCGGCCATCGTCATCGCAATCGATGAACCCGGCGCCGCCGCTGGTGGAGTCGATGACGTAGTGCGCTTCCGGGGCGGAGATATGGACGGCGGTGATGCCGACGTCTTTGGCGATGTCCTTGAAGCTGGGGACGGGCGGTAGGCTGCTGCGATCCGCCTTGGACTTTGCACCGCCCGGCTTTACGACGGGGGGAGGGATGCGGACAGGTTTCGGCCCGACGGCTTGTGCGGCGGCAGGCCTCGGAATCATCAGGATAAGAGCCACGGAGAAGACTCGGAATAACGGAATTCTCAAGGGATAACCGGGCATGGTTCCATTTTAACTCAGAAGATTTTTAGTTTGAAACAAATCCAATGCGAAGCTGCAAGTGATATTAAAAAACCGTCCCGCCAGGACTGCTGCTGGCCTGGCGGGACGGGGTTTTAAAGATCGAGTCGTGGTCAGCGGTTAGAAGCTAAACTTCAAACCGTACTGTATTTGGCGCCATCCGTTTTCGCGGGATTGCGTCGCGTAACCGAAGGTACCAGCATTCAGGGTTGTGTTCTGAATGGAGACGGCGTTGGCGATGCTCGTCGTCCCATTCCCTGCAGCATCCTTGAATTCGGGACTACCGACCGAGTTCACGGCATTGAAGTTCAAGCCCATATTGAGAGCACTTGCCTGGTACTGCGGGTGGTTGAACAGGTTAAAGAAGTCAAATTGGAACTGCATCTTCACCCGTTCGGTCAGCTTGAAGTTCTTCCGCAATGAGGAGTCCACGTCGCTGTTGCCCGGGCCTTGGCAAATTCCGACACCGGAAGTCCCATTCGACCCCAGCACGAAGCCATTCATAGTGTAGGCGTTCGGATTCAACCATTGCCTGCCGTCAGGACCACTGGCACGGCAGGGTTGGCCAGGCACACGCACGGGCCGCTGCAGACCGGTGCTACCGAGACCCCAAGGATCACTAACACCCTGTATGCTACTGATAACCGGTGTGAGTGAGGGACCTGTCGCCAGGTTCACGATACCACTGACCTCCCATGAACCGAGGGCGCCCCTGACAAATTTCTGTTGGTCCTGCAAAGCAGGCAGGTTGTAGACCAGGTTCGCGACCAGGATTTGCGGGCGGTTCAGCAGGTCCGGACCACGGCTGGCACTCGGGTTGTTGTGGTCGACGTTGAGCGCGGGCGTGTCGATCAACTGCGTGTCCGAGATCAGCTTCGACCAGGTATAAGCCACTTGGAAGATGGAACCCCGCGTGAAGCGCATGTTAAAGAGCGCCTGCAACGAGTTGTAGCTCGAGGAAGCATTTCGCGTGTAGTAGGTGAGCGAATTGTTACCCTTCAAAGCATCTAAGGGCCGGAGCGCAGCCTGGGCAGCAGCGTTACCTTGATCCTGGACAAAGGTCAGGCGATCGGCCTCAGGTACCGCGTTGATATCGGAGCGAATCTCCCAATGGACGTTGTGGTTGCCAACATAACCCACTTCCAGCACCGCATTATGGAAGAGCTCATGCTGGACGGTCAGGTTGTATTGCCAACTGTTGGGCATCTGATTGCTTGTTTCGCCGCCTATGGCGGCATTGCCAAGCCCCTGGCCGAAGCACGTCGGAGCGCAAGCACCCGGCTGAGTTATGCTGTCAGCAAAGCGTCCATTGGTCGTAGTGAAGTTGCCAATGAATGGCGGGTTGGCACCGCCAATTTGCAAGGCATACAAACGATCGCGGTTAAAGAATTGGCCAGCGCCCGCGCGGATCGCCCATTTACCCCTTCCAGTGGGATCATAGGCCACGCTCAATCGCGGCGCGAACATGTGATTGTTGTTATTCCAAAGAGCGCGGTTTGGACCCGGCATTCCGCCTGTTCCCGCGGGACACGGATTGGGCTTATCCGGGGGGTACAACAAGCCGTTGCATGTGGCAGTTCCGAGCGCCGGATTATAAGCGGCCGGATTAAACGATGTGTACAGGTCATCATTAAAGTAGGGATTGGGCAGCAGGGAGTAACGCACGCCATAAACAACCGTAAAGCGGTTGGTCATCCGGAACGTGTCCGCGGCATAAAACTCCGTGTTCTGCCAACGGATGTCGTTGATGTTGATATTGCTGGCCTCACTCCAATTAAACGCCATACCCTGCAGAAGCTGGTCGGCCACATCATACCCCGTGGTGAAGCTGCCCGCGGTGGTGAAGGGGCACTGACCCGGGACTAACTTTCCATTACAGCCGTTGTAACCAACGGCACCGAACATTCCGCCAAATTCCGCGTTGGACTGCTGCTCGTTTTTGGAGTTTCTGCTATAGATGGCGCCAAACTTTAGAGTGTGGCGGCTCTTGACGATGGAAAAATCGTCCTGCCAGGTATACAAGTCCTGAGCGTTCGCCCACGGCGAAATGGTCCAAACGCTGGGAAGGTGAGCATTGCCCCAGCCGGAGTACCATACGCTTGGGCCTTTGTCGCCATACCGCTTGCCCGCAAGCGGGAAAAAAGTGGGCATGGAATCATTGAGCTTCTGCTCCAGCGCAAGGTTCGAAGGTTGGATCGTGATACGGTTCGCCGAGTAAGAGAACTGGAAGTCGTTGACGGCGTTGGATCCGATGGTCTTGCTCAATTTGGCCGCAGCAATGCGTCCGGGCTGATTCCAGGACTCATCGATAACCCCAAGCGAATTATTTCCCCATCCGAAGCCGTTCGAGGGTGGGCCGATCTGCCAGGAGTCATTCGTGAATTTCAGCATCAACGTGAGAGTTTTTGTCAGATTGATGTCCCCGCGAGCATTTTCTTCCCGCCAAGGTGTGGGGACATTCTGCGAGGCCGTCCAGTTCAAGTTCGGGCAAGCAGTAGAACTCCACGCCAGAGTCGGAGCGGGATATTGGGTCAAAAGCAACTGTCCGACGGCATCCAGGCGGGCCGCAGGGATGGTGTTCCCGAAAGTAAAAGTGCCCGGGTTGGCGGTAGGGTCGTGCAAGCCACCGGCAGGATAGCCAGTGTTGGCACTGGCTGGGCAAGCAGCAACGTCACTGAAATCCCCGCCGCGCTCGGCCATGGTCGGAACGTGGTTGGTCGCCGTCAGCCCTTCGATGCGCTTGTTCCACTCTTCGGAATAGAAAAAGAATACTTTGCCCTTTTTGACGGGCCCGCCGACTGTGAAACCATAGTCGTTCCCGCGGAATTTGTTCTTGGGGCAGGTGGGGCAGCCGGCTTTGAGTTCCGTGTCGTAGGCGTTCAGCTTGTCATTGCGTCCGGAATAGTAAACGCTGCCGTGAAAATCATTGCTTCCGGACTTGGTCACCAGACTGATGGTCGCCCCGGCCATCAAGCCAAATTCGGCGCCATAGCTATTGCGCTCAATTTTGAATTCCTGGATGGATTCGGTCGAGGGGTAGATGAGAATGGTGCGTTGCGAGCCCGTGTCATTATTATTGGCACCATCGACGAGCCACTGGTTGCCGTTGGAGGGGCTGCCGCTGACGGAAACGTCCGACGCGCCTTTGAGTCCCTTATTCGTTACGCTGAACGCTTCTGCAGGAGCGACACCGGGTACCAGGGTAATCAGTTGCATGAAGTTGCGGCCGTTCAGTGGCAACTCCGACACCTGACTGCCTTGAATCAGCCCGGTCAATTCGCCGCTGGTGGTTTCGACCGCAACGGGCGAGGCTTCTACGGTGACCGACTCACTGATTGCCCCGACCTTCAGACCGACGTTGACCACTAGGCTGTCATTGACGTGCAGCGCGATGCCGGTCTGCGTCTCCGCCTTAAAGCCCGCGTGGGTGACGTGAATGTTGTAAGTGCCCAGCGGCAGCTCCGTGAAGCTATAGGCGCCATCACTTCCCGATGTCGCGTTGCGGGTGAGCCCGGTCTGCGCATTGGTGATGCTGACGTCGGCTCCCGCAACTGCCGCGCCCATCTCGTCCATAATCGTGCCACGCACATCTGCCGTGGTAACCTGCGCGCGCGCGCCAGAAGCGCTCGAAAGAACGAGCGCGAGGACAACTAGCAGCGAGGCAATCGCGCACAATTTGTCGAATACATTATTCGAGTTCAAACGTTGAATCTTCATTCGTGTACCCCTCGAGGAAGTTTTTCGAGGAAACAGATATGAAATCCACGGTTCGGATACGCTAGCCACGGATTCATATTTTCCATTTCCTCATCCGCCAATTCGAAACAGGACTTTATCCCCTAAAGCACTACGAGATGTAATGCTTTTGTATTAGAGGGGTTTTACAACCAATCCGCGGGGCTTGTCAAGCAGAAATAATGATATTCTAGAGAAAAATAATAATGCTCTATAGCGGCTCCAAAGTACCGTAATTGGAGTACATTCGCGAGGGCGCCGAGGGACCTGGGACCGGGCAGTCTGATCGGTCTGTCACACTACCTCGGATTGGACGTCAGCGCTCAATTCTTGCACAGGTAAAGTGAACGCAAGGACTCGAAGAATGGCTTAACGCTCGGATCGACGGCCACACTGCCGGAATACTTGACTCCGTCTTGAGCATCTAGGTAGACCTCGGCACTGTGGCTATCGTCGGCGCGAAAATGCAGCGGCTGCGGAGCCGGCGTCCTGTCGCTCACGGACAGGAGCCTTCCGCTCTCGCAGCTATAAGACTTGGCCCACAGCGATTCAAATAGGGCTTTCGCGCTCGCCTCCGGCTGCATGTCACCCGAATAAATGATCCGCTCCGCGTTCCACTCCAGAACCCCGTTTCGGCCTTCCTTGCCATGGAACTTGATCACATGCGGTGAAGCCTGAGGCGGAGTAGAAGTTTGGCCATCCGTCTTCACGGCTTGGTCTGCGCCTTTGTTGGCTGAAGCTACTGTAATGATCTGTGCGGGATAGGGAAGATCCACCGAACCGATCATCCCCGTGTGGGTATCGCAGACCAGCAATCGTACGCGTGCGGTCTCCGGCTTCGGCACGAACGAGATGGTATGGGAAATTCCATGCATTTTCGTGGATTGGTACTCAGTTTCCGTGAGTTTCTGACTGATACTCTGGCGGTTGTATTGCAGCGGCAGCCCACGCGCGTTGAACATGCAGGTGGCAAGTTCGATTTGCACATTTCGCACTCCGCCTTCTGCTGAACCAAAGGAGAGCGCATTGGGATCAATGACCAGAAAATACTTTGTTTGTCCAGGCTGATCGGGAGGCAAGGCGCTGGCCTCGACCAGAATCGAAGTGGCCGTCAAGAAATCATTGCACGCGGCTTGAGATAGGTGCTTATCCGTGTCCTTCGCATCTTTGGCAGAAATCGTAGCGTCCGATGCCCGCGCAAAGTAGCCGGCGCGAAACGAAAGCTGTACGCCTGGCCGCGTCGTCTTCACGGTAATCCGCCGAAACTCACCGTGCCAATTCTTGTCGGTGGGGTAATAGGTCAGCTCATAATAGGACGAAGAATCATCGACGGCTCGCTTGACGCATTCCGAGAGGTCATTGTTATTCAAACAGACTTTCCCGCCCGTTTGGTCCGCAAGATCCTGCATGGTTTGCTGGCCGGAAAACCGGAGAGTACTCTCGCGGCCGAGGGCGGCTCCCTCTGAAAAGGGATTCGACTTTCCCCGCGTCTGGGGATCGAATAGCTGCTGTGTGTCCATTCCTCGCGGATCCACAGGATAAACAGCTATCTGCGCGTCCGTGAGAGAACTCGCCACCGCCGTTAAGTCGTCACCGTAACTGCGAGTCCCGCTGAATTTGGCGACCATGGTAACGTTAGCATCCGGCATGATGGCCAGCGGAAATGTGGACGATATCCAAATGAGGTTTTTCCTGCCTGGATACCCGCTGACGTGACGCGCGATTGCTCGCAGCGCGTCGAGGGTTAGCTTTACGCGAATGTCCATCGATTCCGCGTATTGCTCCCTCTCAAACTGCTGGAGCTCCAGCGCCCGCATCGCCAACAGCGTAGCGGAGTTGCCACCTCCGCCGCCCTGGCTGCCGGTTGGAACCCCCGGCGGGCCTCCTGGTATGTCGCTCTGGCCCTCTGCACCCGCCATCTCTTCGAGCAGCGAGGAATGACTCATGGTATCGTCGCGAAGGTCCTTGGTTTGCAGATTGGTGGCCTCTAGCGTCATGGCACGTTCCGCAGCGGACCGGAGGAGCTTAGAATCCGTCGTGAAATTCTGGAGCATTCGCAGGTCTCTTCCGAGCAGGAACACGGCCATGGGAACATCACTGGGAGCGGATGCGAGCAGGCGGACCATCTTTTGCCGGACTTGGATTTGGGCGGTTGCGTCGGTATTCAGCCCGTCCACCAAAAGGATGGTGGGCGGTACGGACAAGCTCTTGGTGGTCACGAGATTTGCATAGACCCCGGCCGGAAGTTGCAGCGCCGCCTTTTCGGAATCGGGAGCCTTAGCCATGGCGCGATCTAGCAACCGGAATGACGCGATTTGTTCTTGAGACTTGTGCGATCCAGCTTGCTCGGTAATCTGAAAATCATCAGCCTTGAGGTCATGGACGGGATCTCCATGGTGATCTCTCGCCACCACATCCACGGTAATGAGCCGTGTCGTCACCTTCAGGACTGCCGGAGGTTCCTGTTGGGAAGGCCGAGATGGCGGCTGGCTCTTTTCCTGAGAAACCCCCGTGGCACACAGGAGAAGAAGGAACGTCCCGACGGAAAGGAATCGGGCCAGATTTCGTATTGTTAGAGAACAGTAAAGTTTCATCGGAGACTTTTCTGTGGCCAAACTGCTGCTGTCACCCGAACCCCTAACCGTCAAAAGAATACTTTTCTGCTAGGGGCTATATATCACCTCACCGCTGCCGCTTGTCAAACGAAAATATTCTTATTCCTGAGAAAGATAATGTTATTCTACGCGACGTTGCAGGGTATGGTTTTTGGGAGGGAGGCGCGCATTTGCGTACTGAGACTTCTTCGTTCGAGTCTCTTTATTTCGATAAACTTGCGGCAGACTGAGACCAGTGCCACGATTCGCGGATATGAAAAATGGTGGAATCTACTAATTTCTGGTCGCGATTCGCGTTGCCTGATCTGTCAACGGGGGTCTAGTGAGCCGATCTTCTTATCGAATCCACACAAATTCCGCAGTGGTTTCTAAGGGGTACCTCTCGGCGCTGAGTACGTAGGCCTAGTCATTTGCTGGACACGGCGAATGTTGCCTGGAGGACCTCTGGATGACAATGCTGCACAAGAAGAAAACGCAGGAAAAAGTCACCCTCAAGACCATCGCAGAACACCTGGGATTGACGCCCGGAACAGTTTCAGCGGCGTTGAACAACTCCGCGGCGGCCCGCTCCATCCCCGAACATACCAAGCAGCGCATCCTGGAAGCCGCGCGAGAGTTGAACTATCGTCCCAATTTTTTTGCGCGCACCCTGCGCCTTCAACGCACTTTCACCATCGGGGTAATTGCATCGGAGATCGGTGACGCCTACGGCTCGCAGGTCATCAACGGCATCGAACAATACCTGCAACAGCGCAACTACTTTTTCCTGACAGTGGTCCACCGACACGATCCAAAGCTGATGGCCAGTTACTCACAACTCCTTCTTTCGCGCGGAGTGGAGGGGTTCATCACTGTGGATACCTCCGTGACCGAAGCGCCCTCCATCCCCACGGTGGCTGTGGCCGGGCACAAGCCCGTGGCGGGCGTCACCAATATCATATTGGATCACAAGAAAGCCGTGCGGCTGGCACTGGAACATCTGAAGGAACTGGGACACGAAAGGATTGCCTTTCTGAAGGGCCAGCCTTTCAGTTCGGACTCAGCCAGCCGCTGGTCGGCCATCTGCGAAATAGCCGAGGAACTGGGAATCCGCATTCGGCCGGAACTCACGGTGCAAATTGAAGGCACCGACTCGTCGCCGACCCTCGGCTATCCCTTTGGAAAAGAACTGCTAGCGCGGGGCTTATTCACGGCTCTCTTTGCCTACAACGACATTTCGGCGATTGGCTCGATCTGGGCGTTTCGCGAAGCGGGTCTTCGTGTACCGGAAGATATTTCGGTGGTGGGGTTTGACGATATACCCGGAACGGCATTCGCCAATCCAGCGTTAACCACGGTGCGGCAACCGCTGATTCGTATGGGACAGATTGCGGCACAGACCGTGGTGGATCAAATCGAAGGGCGCGGCGAATACGTTACTGAAATAGCGATTGAGCCCGAGTTCGTGGTGCGAGCATCGACCGGGCGGGTGCGTCCGAAAGATGTGAAAGTCGAATTGCGGGAAACGCGACTCACTCTTTAAGTGAAAGGTACGGCTTAGAGGTTCGGCTCTCGCTTTCAGAGCTGGGAAGCAATTCCCATTGGCGGAACTTGGCTGCTGGACGGCCCCTTTAAACCTTTGGCCTCTTGGCATCGGGGTCGGCATTGCTCTTCCATTTCCTCCGTTAGGCCTGGACCAGTTCAACCTGCTTTGCGATCCATGCGTACGTTTTTTCCAAGCCCTCGCGTAGCGGCCTGCTAGGAGCCCATCCGAGGTTGGCACGGATCAGATGGTTGTCGGAGTTTCTCCCGCGAACGCCCAGTGGACCGGGGATATGCCGTATGCCTAGCTTCTTCCCCGCAATTTCCATGATCAATTCGGCCAGACGATTGATGGTGACCATTTCCTCCGAGCCGATGTTGACGGGACCGGTGAAATCGGATTCCATCAGGCGCCTCACGGCTTCGACGCACTCGTCCACAAACAGAAATGACCTGGTCTGTTTTCCATCGCCCCAGATTTCGATTTCGCTGCCGTTCGGAGCCTCCGCGACTTTCCGGCAAAGCGCTGCCGGCGCCTTTTCCCGTCCACCTTGCCAAGTCCCTTCAGGGCCGAAGATGTTGTGGAAGCGCGCCACCCGGGCTTGAATACCGTGGTTTCTCATGTACGCCAGATAGAGTCGCTCACTGAACAGCTTTTCCCACCCATATTCACTGTCGGGCGCAGCCGGGTACGCGGACTGTTCAGAACACTTTGGATTGTTTGGATCGAGTTGGTTGTACTCAGGATAAATGCAGGCCGACGAGGAGTAGAAAAAGCGCTTGATGCCGGCGCGGGTGCCGAGTTCAAGCACATTCAGGTTGATTATTGCGGAGTTGTGCAGCACACAGGCATCGTGCTCTCCGGTAAAGATATAGCCCGCTCCACCCATGTCGGCCGCAAGTTGATACACCTCATCGATCCCTCGGACGACTTCCCCAACAACGGCGGGGTCGCGCAGATCCCCGACAACAAACTCGTCCGTCGGCGGTTCCACAAAATCGTGCCGCTTAATATCCACACCGCGGACCCAGTAGCCTTCGGCCTTCAAACGCCTGACCAAATGGCCTGCGATGAAACCACCCGCTCCGGTGACAAGCACGTTGCTCGTTGGCATACCGTTCACCTTTCGTGAAGCCGCCCTGGCAGTCTCATCCCCCTTGGCCCACAATAGCATCAAGGCGACTGCTTTCGTCGGTTGAAACCGCAGCGCTGGCGGCAGTTGCCAATGAATCCGCGATCTTTCCGCGTATGGAACGCGCCTGGAACGCGCCACGTTGACGGCACTGCTCGGCTCTTGTAACCTTTTCTTGAGCTGAAACGTGTAATTTTAGAGTTATGTGGGTTTCGCGTCTTAGGTGCAGATTTAAGGTGCAAAATGAGAGCGCGTAAGCGAGTGTCCGCCAGGGAATCCGGTCTCACCCTTCTCGAGCTGATCATCGCAACTACCATTTTGCTCATCCTCTCTTCTGCGGCGCTTCCCGTCTTGAAGTTTACCGTCATCCGCGCAAAAGAAACCGAGCTTCGCCGGGATCTTCGCGAGATGCGCGACGCCATCGACCACTTTAAGGACGCGGCTGACCTTAATAAGGTCCGCGTCCAACTCGGCAGCGAAGGCTACCCGCCGGACCTCGACTCACTCGTCAAAGGGGTCGATTACGGGGCTGAAAAGAAACGATTCCTTCGCCGAATCCCGGTTGATCCCATGACCGGACGCGCCGAATGGGGCCTACGGTCCTTTCAAGACGACCCCGACGCGACAAGCTGGGGCGGGAATAACGTCTTTGACGTTCATTCTACTTCAACGGGCACCGCGCTAGACGGCACGAAATACGCCGATTGGTAAATTCCGGCAAGCGCAGCGTTGCAGTTCGGCCGACGGCAAGCTGGGTCGCACCGAACTTTTCTCCTCGCTCTGCGCTTCCGCTTCTCGGTTGACCCCTGTTCGGGTTTGGGAAGAATCTCACAGGTATTAAGGATGGACGCCATCGGCGCGGGCCGAGTAGTAAGCGGCCGAGGCACGGGGCGCTAGCCAAGGCGAGACGCAAATGGCCGCGGAAACCTTACAATAGCTCTCCCGAGACACTCGAACGACCATGTGCATTGATGCTCATCAACACTTTTGGATCTATAACCAGCGCGAGTACGGCTGGATCGACGAGGCCATGGCCTCGATTCGCCGCGACTTTCTGCCCGTCGAACTAGAGCCGCTGTTGGAGAGTAACGGGTTTCAGGGCAGCGTTCTCGTGCAAGTTCGCCAGACGCTCGAAGAAACCCGATGGCTGCTGCAACTGGCGGAAAACAATCCCTTCCTTCTCGGAGTCGTAGGCTGGGTTGATCTGCGATCGCCGCATTTGCGCGCGCAGCTGGAATCTTTCGCAGAAAAACCAAAACTCGTCGGGATCCGTCACATTGTCCAGAGCGAGCCGGATGATTTCCTGCTTCAACCCGATTTTCTGCGTGGCATTTCTACATTGGAAGAATTTGACCTGGCCTTCGACATCTTGATTTACACCAAGCATCTTCCGATGGCGGCGGAGTTTGTAGGGCGATTTCCTCGGCAACGCTTTGTCCTGGACCATCTGGCGAAACCGCCGGTCAAGAGCGGCGCCGTTGACTTGTGGGCGAGTGGGATGCGCGTGCTCGCGTCATTCCCGAATGTCTGCGCCAAGTTGTCCGGACTGGTGACGGAAGCGGACTGGCAGGCCTGGAAGCCGGAAGACCTTCGGCCTTATCTGGATGTGGCGTTCGAATGCTTTGGACCCAGCCGCTTGATGATCGGCTCAGACTGGCCGGTGTGCACCGTGGCGGCTTCCTACACCGGGGTTGTAAACCTGGTGAAGGATTACCTCAGCCGGCACGCGGCAGCAGAGCGCGAGGCTGTTCTTGGAGGCAACGCCAGGAAGTTCTGGAGATTGAAGCCCTGATCGCCCGGCCGAACGCAGGCGCGACGAAACGCCTGCGGTGGTCTACAATGCCGGAGAAAAATGGGCCCTGTCTGTAGACGGTTACGACACAGGACAACGCGAGTTTTTCACGATGCCCAATAGGGTTCTCAAACTCGATTCCAACGATAACGTGCTGATCGCCTTGACCGACCTGCAGAAGGGCGAACAGATTCCCTTTGATTCTCAGACTTACACCCTGGAATCTGAGGTGCCCGCAAAACACAAGTTTGCTACCGCTGATCTCGCGATTGGCGCAACCGTGAGGATGTACGGCGTTATCGTCGGGAAGGCGGTGGAAGCCATCCACCGGGGCGGGCTTCTTACTACCAGGAATCTCCATCATCAGGCCCAGGAATTTCACGAAAAAACTCAGCAGTTCCACTGGACTCCGCCGGACGTTTCACGATGGAGGCAACGCGAGTTTCTCGGATACCGGCGGGCTGACGGACAAGTCGGCACACGAAATTACTGGATCGTCGTGCCACTTGTTTTCTGCGAAAACCGCAACATCGGCGTTCTGAAACAAGCCTTCGAGGAAGAGCTGGGTTTTGCAGCGCCGCAAATTTACCGTCGCCAGGTAGCAGAGCTGGCCCGACTTTATCAAAATGGCCGAACGGCAGAGATCGAGACGCACACTCTGAAGGGCGACGCGCCGAGTCCAGAGACTTCCCGGATCTTCAAGAATGTGGATGGCGTCCGTTTTCTGTTGCATGAAGGAGGCTGCGGAGGAACGCGGGAGGATTCGAACAATCTCTGTGGGCTCATTGCCGGTTACATCCATCACCCCAACGTGGCTGGAGCGACGGTGCTTAGTCTGGGGTGTCAAAATGCACAAATCGGTATTCTCCGCGAGGAGTTGCGCAAGCGGAATCCGAGTTTCGAAAAACCCCTGGTAATCGTGGAGCAACAACGAAGCGGCACCGAAGCCGAGATGTTGACGGAAGCGATTCGAAACACTTTCCTCGGCCTGATAGAAGCCAATCAGTGCCGGCGGACAAGCGTTCCTCTTTCCAGCTTGTGCTTGGGATTGAAGTGCGGGGGCTCCGACGGTTTTTCCGGTCTTTCCGCGAATCCGGCTATTGGGCACACCTCAGATCTGCTGGCTGCACTTGGCGGCCGAACCATCCTTTCGGAATTTCCGGAACTGTGCGGCGTGGAACAAGAACTCATCAACCGCAGTAAGCGCAAGGAAGTGGCGGACCGCTTTATTCACTTGATGAAAAGTTACGGCGCGCGCGCGAAGGCCGTTGGTTCGGGTTTCGAAATGAATCCCAGCCCGGGAAACATGCGCGATGGTCTATTGACCGACGCCATGAAGTCTGCAGGCGCCGCCAGAAAAGGCGGACATGCCCCGGTGGCATCCGTGCTGGATTATCCCGAGTATTCCACCGAGCCGGGGCTGAACTTGCAGTGCACACCCGGAAATGACGTCGAGTGCGTGACCGCGCAAGTGGGCGCCGGCGCAAATGTGGTGTTGTTTACCACCGGCCTGGGAACGCCAACGGGGAATCCTATTGCCCCGGTCGTGAAACTCTCCACCAATTCGGCGCTGGCACAACGCATGCCCGACATCATCGACATCGACACCGGCCGAATTATTTCAGGAGAAAAAACCATCGAGCAGATGGGCGAAGAAGTCCTCGACTTGGTGATTCAAGTGGCCACCGGGAATATTCTCACAAAAGCGGAATCCAAAGGTCAGGAAGACTTTATTCCCTGGAAACGAGGTATCTCCCTCTGAACGGCACGGGCAGCGGCGCTAGCAATTTTCGGCTGGATGGCAAAGTGGCCGTCGTAACGGGCGGCGGCAGCGGCATTGGGCAAGCGATTGCCTTGCGATTCGCAGCAAACGGCGCTGCCGTTCGAATCGCGGATATCAACCCGCGGCAGGCAGAGGCTACCGGGAAACAGATCGCCGATGCTGGTGGACAGGCTACCATCCATGCTTGCGACGTCACCGACCAGCGGCAGGTCCGCGAAACCCTTCAACAAATCTTTGCCAAGGAGCGCGTCCATATCCTGGTAAACAACGCCGGTATTTCTCATATCGGAACTGTCGAGAGCACCTCCGAAGAAGATTTCGACCGCCTCTTTCGCGTCAATGTGAAAGGCATTTACAACGGCATTCACGAGTCGATCGGCCACATGAAAGCGGGCGGCGGAGGCGTGATTCTCAACATGGCGTCCATCGCAGGCTCCGCGGCACTCGCCGACCGCTTTGCGTATTCCATGAGCAAGGGTGCCGTCATCGCCATGACCTATTCCGTGGCCAAGGATTACGTCCAGCACAACATCCGCTGCAACTGTATATCGCCCGCGCGCGTGCACACGCCGTTCGTCGATGATTACCTGCGGAAGAATTACCCAGGCCACGAAAAAGAAATGTATGAAAAACTGGCCAAGTCACAACCAGTAGGAAGAATGGGCAAGCCGGAGGAAGTGGCTTCGCTGGCATTGTTTCTTTGCTGTGACGAAGCTTCCTTCATTACCGGCGTCGACTATCCGCTCGATGGCGGCTTTTTTAACTTGCGAGGGTAACCCGTGGATCTGCAACTCAAATCAAAAGTTGTCCTGGTGACCGGTGGCGCGAAAGGCATCGGCGCGGCGATTGTGCGCGCCAGCGCGGCAGAAGGCGCGATTCCCGTGTTTTTGGACCACGACGCGGAAGCGGGCCAGCAATTGCACTCCGCCTTAGAGAGCGCCGGCTTGGAGAGCGCGTTTATCTCTGGAGAGATCACCGCTCCGCACATCTGCAGCAAGACCGTGGAACAAGTGCTGGAAAAATTCAGCCGGCTCGACGCGCTTGTCAACAACGTGGGGGCCAACGACAACGTCAGCCTCGAGCACGGCACGCCCGAAAAATTTGTCGCCTCCCTGGAACTCAATCTGGTGCACTACTATGCGATGGCGCACCACGCTTTGCCGGCGCTCAAAAAAGCGCGGGGTTCGATCGTAAATATCAGCTCGAAAACCGCCGTTACGGGACAGGGAGGAACTTCCGGCTACGTGGCCGCCAAAGCAGCAATACTTGGCCTTACGCGGGAATGGGCCGCCGAGTTGCTACCAACGGGCATTCGCGTCAACGCCGTTGTTCCCGCCGAAGTGATGACCCCCTTATATCGCCAATGGGTATCCGGGTTCCCGAACCCCGAAGAAAAGCTCGCCAGGATTATTTCGAAGATTCCTCTGGGAAAGCGCATGACCAAGCCCGAGGAAATCGCGGACATGGTTCTCTTTCTTATTTCGGAGCGAGCCAGCCACATGACCGGGCAGCACGTTTTCGTGGACGCCGGGTACACGCACCTGGACCGTGCGCTGACGTAACGGAGGCGGCCGATGACCACTCCCGCAGGCGCACCACTGAGCCAGAGCCAATCCGTTCCTATAACCGAGCGCCGCTTTCTTGTGCCTTTCGTTCTCATCACCAGCCTGTTTTTCCTGTGGGCTTTCGGCGTCAATCTCAATGACATCCTGATTCCCCATCTTAAAAAAGCCTTCGGCCTCAGCGATTTTCAATCCTCGTTTATCCAGGTGGCGTTTTTCGGCGGTTATTTCCTGGCCGCTTTTCCCGCCGGGCGATTGATGGAAAAAATCGGCTACAAGAAGGGAATCCTCACCGGCCTTTTTCTGTGCGCAGTGGGCGCCGTACTTTTTCTGCCCGCTTCTTCTTCACGTATTTACGGCTTCTTTCTTTTCGCCCTGTTTGTGATGGCCTGCGGTCAGAGCTTCCTGGAAGTCGCCGCCAATCCCTATGTGACAGTTCTCGGCCCCGTTGCCAGCGCCGAGCGCCGCTTGAATTTTGCCCAGTCCTTCAATGCGGTCGGCGCTGTCCTTGCACCCCTTGTCGGGCGAACATTCATTCTCACGGGAGTTGAGAACGCCCCGGCACAAATTGCAGCCATGAGTGCGGCTCAATTGGAAGCGTACCGAGCGGCGGAAGCGGGCACCGTGAAAGGCCCCTACTTATTGATCGCCGCAATTTTTATGGTTGTCGCTGTGTTCATTCAACTGGCGCATCTGCCAGACCTGCAAGAGACTGCGGTGGAAGCAGGGGCTGTGAGCGGGGAGCAGAATTCGAATCGCGTACTTTCTCATCCTCATCTTGTGAAAGGCGTCGTCGCTCAGTTTTTTTATGTAGGCGCACAGGTAGGCGTGGCAAGCTTCGTCATTCGTTACGCGCAGTTCTCCGTCCCCGGGACACCGGCAAAAACGGCTGCATTGTATTTGTTGCTCCACCAGATCGGATTCATGGCCGGTCGGTTCATCGGCTCGGCCGCGATGAAGAAGATCGCCGCGCCCCGGTTATTGTCCCTCTTCGCCGCCGCCTCTCTCGTTTGCGTTACGGTCGCTTTGCTCGCTACCGGCCTGCTATCGATTTGGGCCGTGGTGCTGATCGGATTCTTCCACTCCATCATGTTTCCCACCATCTTCGCTTTGAGTATCAAGAATCTCGGCCCGCTGACCAAGCGCGGTTCCTCGCTACTGGTCATGGCCATTCTCGGCGGAGCATTTTTCCCAGCCATCATGGGCCGCATTTCAGACGCCTCCAGCATTCAAACCGCCTTCGTTGTCCCGCTGCTGTGCTACCTCTTCATCCTTTATTTTGGATTGTCTGGCTACAAGCCCGCTCCCGCTAAAGCAATTGGAAGCGTTTCCGCGGACACCGAGGGCCCATTGGCATGACCAGACGCTACACCCTGACGCTCGATTTGCAGGACGACCCGAGGCTCATCGCGGAGTACAAGGGCTACCACCAGAAAATCTGGCCGGAGATCACCAGGAGCATCAAAGACGCCGGCGTTCTTGATCTGGAAATCTACCTTCACGGAACGCGAATGTTCATGATCCTGGAAGTCGATGAAACTTTTTCATTTGAGAAAAAAGCCGAAGCCGACCGGACAAATCCAAAGGTCCAGGAATGGGAAAACCTCATGTGGAAGTTTCAGAAAGCTTTGCCCCAAGCCCGCCCAGGCGAGAAATGGCTCTTGATGGAAAGAATCTTCAAGCTGGAAAACTGATTCGAAAGTGGTACCGGCCGTTTTCTATTTTGTTCCCCCAACTCCAAACGCACTCACAAACACATACTTCCCCGATCCCACCTCCAACACCACCACATCCTGGTCCTGCCGCGCTCTCAGAATATCCGTTCGGTCTGCCAACGGTTTTCCTCCCTCGTTCACTTCCTCCAACCTGGCCTTCGGCAAACGCACCGTCGCCGTAGTATTCGCGGGCACCTCAACCCTTATGGTCATCTTGCCATCGGCGATCTCCCAACCTGACGCCACATGCCCATACATGCTCTCCAGCGTAGCGCTGGCGTTCGTCAATCCACCACCAGGACGCGGCTGAAGCAAAATGTGTTTGTAACCCGGCACTTTCTCATCGATCTCGATTCCCGCTACCACCCGGTACATCCACTCCCCGATCGCTCCATAAGCGTAGTGATTGAACGAATTCATCGACGCATCCTGAAAACTCCCGTCTGGCTTGATCCCATCCCATCTTTCCCAGATTGTCGTCGCCCCCTTCCTCACCGGATACAGCCACGACGGATACTCCTTGCGATTCAGCAGAATATAGGCCTCGTCCAAATACCCATAAGCGCTCAATGCCTGGCAAAGTACCGGCGTCCCCAAGAATCCAGTCGTCAAGTGGCCGAATTTCCTCACGTCCGCGGCTAGCCGTGCTGCCGCCTCAGACCGCCGCGAATCTGGCAGCAGCCCAAACTCCAGCGCCAGGGCATAAGCTGTCTGCGTGTTCGACGCGAGTCTCCCATTCGGGGTCACAAATTCTCTCTGAAACGCGCCCTTGATCTTTTCCTCCAACGCCTCATAATCCGCCGCTTCTTCTTTTCTTCCCAGCACCTGCGCGGTTTTCGCCAACAGCTCAGTGGACCGCGCGAAATACGCCGTCTGAATCAAATCTTTGTCCGTTGTCGCCCCCGGATAATCCGAATTCGTCGTCGCAAATGCCAGCCAGTCTCCAAAACTGAATCCTGAACTCCAGATATAGCTCTCTCCAGCCTGCCGGCGCATGTATTCCACCCAGGCCTTCATGCTCGGGTACTGCTCATCCAGAATTCGCTTATCCCCGTAAACCTGATACACCGTCCACGGCACCACCACGGCTGCATCCGCCCACCCTGCCGACGCCGCCGAACCCTTCCTGGTGTCGTGGGACAGAATATTCGGAATGACAAACGGCACCGCTCCGTCATCTTCCTGGTCCAGCGCCAAATCTTTCAGCCACTTGGTGTAGAAGCTGGCGCTGTCATGATTGAACGAAGCCGTTCGCGCAAACACCTGCGCATCCCCGGTCCAACCCAGCCGTTCGTCGCGCTGCGGGCAATCGGTCGGCACATCCAGAAAATTTCCTTTCTGTCCCCATATGATGTTGTGCTCCAACTGATTCAGCAGAGTACTGGAGCTTTCGAACGTTCCCGTTCTCGGTATCGCCGAATGCACCACGACTCCCGTAAAATCCTCCACCTTCACTTCTCCCGGCCACCCGCTCACCGCTACGTAGCGGAATCCCTGGAACGTGAAATGCGGTTCGAAAGTTTCCGCCCCCTGGCCTTTCGTTGTATAGCGAATAGTCTGTTTCCCGGAGCGCAAATTGTTAGTATAAAAATTCCCGCCGCGGTCCAGCACCTCTGCGTGGCGCAGAGTAATGGTCGTTCCCGCTGGCGCCATTACGCGAAACCTTAACCAGCCCACCATGTTCTGTCCCATGTCGATGACCGTATCGCCGGCTGGCGTTCGAAGCACTTTCACTGGCTTGATCTCTTCAATTTTTTTCACCGCGGGCCCTGCCGGTGCCACTAGCTTGGCCCTCGGCGCGTCTATAATCGTCACGCTCGTCCATTCGTTGTCGCGGTATGCCGGTTCGCTCCAGCCTGCTCGCTCCATCCGCGCGTCGTAGGTCTCCCCGTTGTAGAGGTCGGACTCGAGCACTGCGCCTGTTGCCGCTTTCCACTTGTCGTCGCTGCCGACAATCTCCTGCGTCCCGTCCGTGTAGGTAATCACTAGTTGCGCTAGCAGCCCCAGTTTCTTGCCGTAGCTGTTTCTCTTGGGCTGCCACGTCATCGTTCCTCGGAACCAACCGTCCCCCAGCATGGCCCCCAGGCAGTTCTCTCCGCTTCTCACCGAGCTTGTCACGTCATAGGTCTGATACTGATAGCGGAAGTCGTACGCCGTCCATCCCGGCGTGAAATATTCATCTCCTACACGCTTGCCGTTCAGCTCCATCTGATAGAGCCCCATCGCGGTCGCATAGAGACGTGCGCGTTCCACCTTCTTTTTCACCGCAAACTCTCTCCGCAATAGAGGCGCCGGGTTCGACTTCGTCTCCTCCTCTGCGATTCCTGGCGTAATCCATTTGGCCTTCCAATCCGTTGCTTCCAGCAGCCCCATCTCCCAGCGCGAAATGTTGCTCCAGTTCGAAAGATGTCCGTGATTGTCTCCCGCGCGCACTTGCCAGTAATAAATCCTTCTGCTTTTGAGTGCTGGCCCCCCATATTCGATTTGAACCGATTGATCTGATGCCTGCTTCCCGCTGTCCCAGATCACTTTCTCTTTCGCCAGCTCGGCTTCTGACCCCGCCACGCGAATTTCGTAACTCGACTGCAGCACTCCCTTTTCTACGCTCGACAGTTCCCAACTCAGCCGCGGCTTTTCGACATCGATTCCCAGCGGATCCACTTTGTATTCGCAGCGCAGGTTCTTCACCGCGAGCGGCGTTTCCCCAAATGCTCCCGCCGCGAACACTAGCGCCGCCACCATCCCCCAGGCCGTAACCGTCGTCTTCCAGTTCACCGCTGCCTCCTGGACTCCGTCACCCTACCAGCCCTGAGGACTCTTTCTTTCTTGGTATCTTGAGCCAAGCGAGTTGAGTTCGGCAAATATCGGATGTATTTTATGCTCCGCATGAAATCACCTCTCTATTTCGTTGTGCTCTTGGTTTGCCTGGGCTGGCCTCTTCAAGTCTCCGCGCAGAGCAGCGACAAATCCCTGGCGGAAAAGCTGGGCTACTCTCGCGATTCGAAGTTGCTGATTGTCCACGCCGACGACGTAGGCGTGACCCATTCCGTAAACAGCGCGACAATGAAAGCCCTCGACACCGGTCTTGTCAACTCAGCCAGCGTCATGGTGCCTTGCCCGTGGTTCCCGGAAATTGCCGATTACGCCAAGTCTCATCCCGACGTTGATTTCGGCCTGCACCTCACGCTGACCAGCGAGCGCATCTACTACCGATGGGGGCCGGTCGCTTCGAAAGACAAAGTCCCCAGCCTGGTCGACGAGAACGGCTATTTCCATCACGACTGGTCAGCGACCACAAAAATTAATCCAAGAGAAGCCGAGTTGGAGCTTCGCGCGCAAATTGACCGCGCCTACGCCATGGGCGTTCGTCCCACCCATCTCGACTCCCACCAGTATCGCCTCTACGAAAACGGCAAAGAGCTGTTTGAAGTGGTTGTGCGCCTCGCTCACGAGTACAAGTTGCCGGTGTTTGTCGTGCGCGATTGGTTTTCTGACCGGCCCTACCTGGAGTCAGGCATAACTCCCGCTGACCTCGTTCTCGATCATACCGTCACCATCCCACCCAGCGTCCAACCCGAAAAGTGGGCCGACTTCTACAAGACCGCCCTGAAAAATCTTCAACCCGGCGTAACCGAATTCGTCATCCACCTGGCCTTCGCCGACGACGAAATGAAAGCCGCTACGCGCGAACGCGACACTTGGGGTGCTGCCTGGCGCCAGCGCGATTTCGATTTCTTTACCAGCCAGGAATTCCGCGACTTGCTTCACGAACAAAACATCAAGCTGGTCACCTGGCGCGAATTGGACCGCGCCGCCCACCAGTGAGTCCCTTCTTCTTCTAGTTCCTCCACACACAATTCCGCGCTATTTTTAGGTGAACGCTTTCATTCCCATGGAGCGCCGGCATGCTGGTTCAATCGGATCCGCCAAAAAAATCTGCCCTCAAAAATCCTTTCCTCTATTCCTGGGCCGCACTCGTCATGGTCGCCCTAGTGGTGATTTCCATCCTCCTTTCCCGCTGGATGGAAAACCGCGCCTTCGAAGTTCGCGCCAAACAAGAGAAAACCGAGAAACAACAGGAACAGGAGCGCATCGCCCTCGAGCAATTCGGCGGAAAGGAACTCGCCATTCAAAATTTCTACGCCACTCCCGGCACCATTCGCCGCGGCGAAACCGTCCAGCTCTGCTACGGCGTCGCCAACGCCAAAACCGTCATGCTCGAGCCTCAGTCCAATCCCGTGTGGCCCTCTTACTCCCGATGCGTTGACGTAAGTCCCTCTAAATCAACCACCTACACGCTAACCATCGCCGACGCAGCCGGCAACACCAAGCTCCAGACCCTGGAAGTAAAGGTCCGCTAGCTCTGCTCTAGATGCCCGCACTTCATTCGCATAGAACAATTTGCGGCGCCTCCACGCTTCCCCTTGTGACTTCAATTCCCCCGCATCTATAATGTCTATTTACGCGGGGTCCGGCAGACCATCCGTTGGTCTCGGGCTCCGCCAACTTTTTTAGCGAACCGACGACCATGTCCGACCCACTAGCCAAGATCAAGAAAAAGCTTCAGGAAGAAATCGACCAGCTCTCGCACGAACTCAATGTCGAGCTTCCCAAGGAAATCGCCGTCGCTCGCGCCCACGGCGACCTGTCGGAAAATGCCGAGTACAAATACGCTAAGGAGCGCCAGAGTTACGTCAACCTCAAGATCACCCATCTCAAAAAGCGTATGGGCGATCTCAGCATGTTGAATCTCACAAACATTCCTAAGGACCGCTCTGGCTACGGCTCGCGTCTCACCGTGCTGGACCTGCAGCGCGACACGAAAATTGAATACACGCTGGTCAGCAGCGAGGAAGCCGACGCCGAAAAGGGCCTCATCTCAACGACTTCTCCCATCGGCAAGGCGCTCCTAAATCGCAAAGTCGGCGACGAAATCGAAGTGGTCACCCCTGCCGGCAAGAAAGAATTTGAACTCGTCCGCCTGGCCACCATCCACGACGGCGAGTAATCTTGGTTCTTCGCGCGCTTGATTTTTTCATCTGACGCTTTCTTCTTCTCTACGCTCGGAGCTGCCCCCGGACCGGTCGGAGTGTCTTCGCCTTGATTCTGTTTTTCCCTGAGGAATTTACCAATTTTGTAGTTCGATTTTCGAATTTCTATTTTCCATTTTCTCTGCGATCCTTTCACCATGAAACCTGCTCTCATTGTCCATGGCGGCGCGTGGGACATCCCCGATGAAGCCGTGGAAGCTTGCAAATCCGGCTGCCACCGCGCTCTTACCGCCGGTTGGTCCATCCTCTCCCGCGGCGGCTCCGCTCTCGACGCCATTGAAGCCGCCATCATGGTCCTTGAAGACGACCCGGTTTTCGACGCCGGTTACGGCTCGCACCTCAATCTCGACGGTCACGTCGAATGCGACGCCATCGTCATGAACGGCGCCACGCTTCGCGCCGGCGCTGCCGCCTCTTTGCAGCGCGTCAAGAATCCCGTTCAGGTCGCCCGCAAAATCCTCGAAAATTGCCCGCACATGATGCTCGTGGCCGAAGGCGCGGAACGCTTCGCGAAACAGCAGGGAGTCAAACTTTGCAAGCCCGAGGAACTGGTTAGCGAAACCGAATACCAAGCCTGGCTAAAGTGCAAACGAGACAGACACGCTGCCGAGCACCACCGTGGCCACGAGCAGGGCACCGTTGGTGCCGTCGCTCTCGACGCGAATGGCGGTCTCTTCGCCGCCACTTCCACCGGCGGCACCTGTTGCAAACTTCCCGGACGCGTCGGCGATTCACCGCTCATCGGCTGCGGTTGCTACGCGGACTCCGAAGCTGGCGCCGTCTCCTGTACCGGCTACGGCGAAGCCATCATGAAAGTCGTTATGGCCAAATCTGCCGTTGATTTTCTTCGCCATCCGGCCATCTGCGTAGACACGCCCACCAACATTTCTTGCGGAACCTCCACCGCCGATCTCGCCGCCCGCGAGGCCGTCCATCTCCTCTCCAAACGCACCCACGGCACCGGCGGCCTCATCCTCCTCGACCGCTTCGGCAATCCAGGCTTCGCCTTCATCACTCCGCGCATGGCCTACGGCTTTGTCGCCACCGACGGTTCCCTTGTCGCGGCTGTCTAAGCCGGGCCTTTCTTTCTCCTTCAGATCCTTTGGACGGAATTGCTTTCGGCTTGAGGGCTGGTAGAATGACGGCGCGCCTGAAAGGAAGGCCGATGCCTCCTACGCGTGCGAATGGGAAAATCTGTCACATCGAGATGCCCACCACCGGCATTGCGCGTTCGGCTGACTTCTAGGAAAGGGGTCTTCGGCTGGACCATTCCGAAGCGCGGCGACGGCAGCACTGCTTTTGACGTTACGACCGGCGAAGTAAGCGGCACCTGGGTGCTGGGGCGCCCGCCTTCGGGAAAACCCGGCGTACTGTTTTACATCATGGTGGACAGCGTGGCCGCGACCGTTGACGGCGTGGTAGCCCAGGGGGTGAGATCGTGCAGCCGATCGGCGTGGACGCGCCCGAGATCACCGCGAGGTTCCGCGATCCCGGAGGAAACGTCGTCGGCCTCTACCAGCAACCCGCTTGACGTTTCGCAATACAGTTTTGCGTAGGAACTTTACTATGGTTCAGGTCCTTGCCGATCAGCCGCAATGCTGGCCCGCTCTGCCTTTGAGTTCGTGGCAGGACACGTTCAGAACGCTCCATATGTGGACGCAGATCGTCGGTAAGGTTCGGCTGCGTCTGACGCCGGTCGTGAACCATTGGTGGAATGTTCCGTTGTACGTAACCGCCCGCGGTTTAACGACATCTCGCATCCCCTATGGCGAAAGAGCCTTCGAAGTTTGGTTTGACTTCCTAGGACATCAGCTTGTGCTGGAGACGAGTGACGGACAACACAAGACACTCCCGCTGGAGCCGCGCCCAGTGGCCGAGTTCTACCAGGAATTCATGGCCTTACTTCGAACCGTGGAAATTGAACTCAAAATTTGGAGAATGCCGGTCGAGGTTCCCGATCCGATTGCCTTTGATAAGGACCGGGTGCATGCCTCTTACGACCGCGCATCGGTCGAGAAATTCTGGCGCATCCTGTCATCTGTGGATACGGCCTTCAACCAGTTCAGGGCTGGATTTATCGGCAAGTCTAGCCCGGTGCACTTCTTCTGGGGAAGTTTCGATCTTGCGGTCACCCGGTTTTCAGGCCGCCGGGCCCCGGAACGATCCGGCGTCGACGCCATGACTCGAGAGGCATATTCCCACGAAGTGAGCAGTGTCGGCTTTTGGCCCGGAGGCGGCAACATCCAGGGTGCGGCATTCTACTCGTACGCGGCTCCCGAGCCGCAGGGCTTCAAAGAGAAACGCATGCGTCCGGATGCCGCCTTTTACGACCGGCAGCTTGGCGAATTCCTCCTAATGTACGAGGAGGTACGCAAGGCAGCGTCGCCCACGGCCTCCTTGCTCGAGTTTTGCCAAAGCACGTACCAAGCCGCGGCAACCCTTGGCAACTGGGACCGCGTTGCGCTTGAAAGGTAAGTCCCGGCCTTCGAACTGGGCGGAACACGACACTTAGCGCCCCTGCCCGGTTGCGGTGCGACGGAGCGCGCTTGTGTTGTATCATCCGTCGGCGCGCGCGCTTGGGAATCGGAGGTTGGATCGCCGGCGCCGCTCGTGGGAAATGGGAGGAATCATGAAACGAACATTCGTTGTGCTCGGCTTCCTGTCCACGGCTACCGTGCTCGGGGCCTTCATGGCCATCACGACTCCGGCGCAGACGCCACCGTCGCCGTTGATTTCTCCTGAGGTGCACGCCGATAAGAGTGTGACGTTTCGCTTTCGCGCGCCCAATGACAAGGAAGTTGCCGTTTCGATCGAAGGCGTGCCCAAGCCGATCCCCATGCAGAAAGACGATCAGGGTGTGTGGAGCGTGACCACCGATCCGATGGCGCCTGATTATTACGGTTACTCCTTCATCGCCGATGGCGTGGGGATGTTCGATCCTTCCAATCACGCCGTGAAACCCAACTTCCTCTATCGCGCTAGCGAGGCGCACGTGCCTGGGCCAGCTTCGCTTTCCTGGGAGATCGGCGCAGTGCCGCATGGCGAGATTCATCATCATTTCTACAAGTCCGGAGTGGTGGGCGACGACCGCGGCTACTACGTTTACACGCCCCCCGGCTACGACCCGCGCGCAAAGCAAACGTATCCGGTCCTCTATCTGTTGCATGGGTTCAGCGACGACGCGAGCGCCTGGACGGCGGTGGGCCGCGCCAACGTAATCCTGGACAATCTGTTCGCGCAAGGAAAAGCCAAGCCCATGCTGGTGGTCATGCCGCTGGGCTACGGCGCGCCAGAAGTGCTTAAGCCGAACTCCGGCGTGTTTCGCGATCGCTCGCTTACGGATCGCAACTTCAACAAATTCCGCGAGGCCTTGCTGACGGAAGTTGTCCCGCGCGTGGAAGCCGAGTATCCGGCGATCAAGGACCGCAACTCCCGCGCCATCGCTGGTCTCTCGATGGGCGGCTCGGAATCCTTGCTGACAGGTTTGAACACGCTGGACAAGTTTGGGTGGATCGGCGCTTTCAGCTCTGGCGGCATCACCGAGGAGTTTGACAGCGAATTTCCCGCGGCGGACTCCAAGTCCACGGAGCAACTGCATTTGCTTTGGATTGCTTGCGGCACGGACGACCGCTTGATCGATCTCAACCGCAAATTGCGCGCCTGGCTGGCGTCCAAAAATATCAAGCACGTGGATATCGAAACGCCCGGCGCGCATACCTGGATGGTCTGGCGGCGCAACCTGACGGAATTCAGTTCACTGCTTTTCCACTGAGGCCGGCCAATGGATGCCATTTCTGGAAGAACGACGAAAATGCTTCTGGGCCTTTGGCTGCTCGTGACCCTGCTCGTGGCCGTGGGCCCGTCATCGCGTGGACAGGGACAGATTTCTCCGCACGGTATAGTCACGCCGCTCGCGAGTGCCAATCTCGTCTTCGACGGCGAACCCGCGTGTCTCAAAGTTGCCCGCGAGAACGGCGATCCAGACAAAGGGGCATCCACTTTCCTTCTCGAAGCTCCTTCCGGGTGCGTGGTTCCCGCGCACTATCACACCGCCGAAGAACAATTGATGGTGGTCCGCGGCGACGTGCTCGCCGGGATGGACGGCATGGCGGAAGCGACGCTTGGCCCTGGCGGCTTTGCTATGATGCCCAGCAAAGCCATGCACTGGTTCACTTGCAAATCAAAGAATACTTGCCTGATGTTCGTCACGTTCGACAGCAAGTACGACATCGTCTGGGCCAAGCCGCAGAAATAGACGGTCAATCGTCATCGTCTTTTTTTGGCCCGCGTTCATCAGAATCCAGATTGGCGATTCCGAGGCGCATCGCTTCGTATGCGGGGAGCCGCGCCGATTGCGGAAGGCCTGATCCGCTTGCCGTGCAAGCAAACCAGATGATCGCGTTCAACACTTTCGGGTCGGCCATGTCTGCATGCGCGAAATTCTGCCGGTCCGATTTCTTCATCCACTCGGCAGCGGCCTTGTCCTTTGTCTTGTGAGTCATCAAGTTGTCCGCGGCAATCACCGGCAAGAACGCTTTGTACGGCGTCAGGTCCGGCGTCTCCTGAAAAATATCCATGGGGATTGCCGAAGCGTCCAGTTGATTCATGGGCGCGATACCCAACAACAATTCGATGGTACGAATCATA
>Ga0210399_10000505_pt1 | contig 31280 bp, 25 predicted proteins | sample IncBWC14MmetaG_FD_150865 | JGI IMG/M metagenome (GOLD analysis project Ga0210399, IMG submission 150865) | Forest soil microbial communities from Barre Woods Harvard Forest LTER site, Petersham, Massachusetts, United States - Inc-BW-C-14-M | ecosystem: Environmental > Terrestrial > Soil >... | reverse complement strand
GGAAAGCGGATCCTGTTCGACACTGGCAACAACCCTGACATTCTTGTGCAGAACGCGAAAGCGAAGGGCGTCGACTTGACGAAGTTGGACTTCGTTGTGATGTCGCACCGACACGGCGATCACATGGGAGGACTGACCTACCTATTGAAGTTGAACCCCACGGTGAAGATTTACGCGCCTAAGGAGGGGTTCGGGGTTTACGGTGCCGACTTACCGAGCAGTTTTTATCGTAAGGACGCCTCTCTCCCTCAAGAACAGCGCTACTACGACGGCACGCCGCCAGAAGTCATGCGATTTGGATCGGCTTGGCCCGGAGTTAACTTTCAACTGGTCGACAAGAATATCGAGATTGCTCCCGATGTCCATCTGATCGCACTGGTGTCCGATAAGCCGGGAACGCTGGAATTACGTGAGCTGTCGCTCGCCATCAATACGCCCGAGGGCGTGGTAATCGTGGTTGGTTGTTCGCATCCCGGCATTGACAAGATCGTTGAATCTGCAACTGCGATCAATCCGCGCATTCACTTCATCGCTGGCGGCTTTCACCTTGTAGTGGCAAGTGACTCGGACATTGAAAATATCGTTACGGCCCTGCACGATAGATTCAAGGTAGAGTATGTCGCCCCCGGCCACTGCACCGGCGAGCCTGCCTTTACAGCGCTCAGGAAGGCATTTGGTGATCGTGATCTCTACGCTGGGCTGGGTACTACCTTAGCGCTGACTGCCACACCGCACCCGATAGCGGCTGCTTCCCGTTAAGCGACAACACAGGTAGGAAATCACATGTAGAAACTGGAGCAGCGACTTGAAATGGTCGGCCCGAATGGACTCGAACCATCGACCTGGCCGATCCGGTCGGCCCGCTCTAACCAACTGATGTGATCAACGCCTGGATCATGCGGGAAGGAGACCCGCGAAATCGGCGTTCGCATGGCGCTTGGTGCCACGCCAAGGAAATCCTGAAAATGGTGCTTTTGGGCGTGGCGCGTTGGACGATTGGCGGAGCGATTCTGGGAAGCATCGGCGCGTGGTTCTGCACACGGTCGCTGGAATCGTTGCTCTGCGAAGTGAAATCGCACGACCCGGTTCTGTATTGCGGCGCGGTCCTACTGTTGCTGGCCGCGGCGTTTGTTGCCGGGTGGAGCCCGGCGCACCGGGCGATGCGTATTGACCCGATGGTGGCGCTTCGCTACGAATGACGGAATCGGCATGCTAGAATCGCCGACGGTAACCCAAACGAATGACACGCCTCTGCTGCTCCCGTTTCGAGCGTGCGGCGCGGAAGCTTGGTTGGACGCGGATCGCGGGCCTGGATGAAGCTGGCCGCGGTGCGTTGTTCGGTCCGGTGGTCGCGGCCGCCGTGATTCTCAATCCCAAGCGCCGCATTGTCGGACTGGATGATTCGAAGCAACTTGCCCCAGATCGACGCGCACAGCTGGCCGAGCGGATTCGGGAACATGCGGTAGCTTGGTCTGTTGCTGAAGTGGACGCGCAACGAATTGACGCGTGGAATATTTACCAGGCTAGCCGCCAGGCGATGACCGCGGCTCTCCAGCAATTGGCAATGCAGCCGGACTATTTGTTGATCGACGCCATGCAGCTGGATGTGCTGATCGAGCAGAAGTCCTTGATCAAGGGTGATGCGCGGAGTGTTTCGATTGCAGCGGCGTCGATCCTGGCGAAGACGCATCGAGACACGCGGATGGAAGAGTGGGACGCAGTGTATCCGCAATATGGTCTTGCGCGGCACAAGGGGTATGCCACGCCGGACCATCTGGAAGCGCTGCGGCGGCATGGGGCTTCGCCTTTGCACCGGTATTCGTTTGCGCCGGTGCGGGATGCGGGGTGTTGGTCAGTAGGGGCGATACAAATTGCTCTTCTTCCGGACCCCGTCTCACCTTGAGTTTCGCGTTGAGGTGATGAGAGGAAGCGGGATTACGGCGGTTTGATCCGGGTTCGGGCGGGACGGGTTGACGATTTGTAAGAGTTTGGCAAGACGCTTTGGCTCGGGCGCGGCCCTTCGAAGCTCTGGGTAAAACAAGCCCCGCCCTACTGAGGAAGCGGGGCGGACCGCCGGCCTGAAGGCCAGCGCCTACATGGCGATATGCATTCGCCGTGGATTCGCCTTGAGTTTCCTGATTACAACGGGGATAACTGGCTGCTCACATGGGCTGCTGGGTTCGTTGACTTGGGTTTTCTCCGCCTGCTAGCGTAGTCAAGCATGACTTTTGCCGGCCTTTGCGGCTTGGGCGCATTAATGCGCTCTGCAGCAAGTGGGGACGGCTTATTGTCTGAGCTCGCGAATGGCCTATAACAAAAGCAAGTTTGTCGAAGCCGCTCAAAAACTTCTCAACCAGGGCAAGGTCGCCCAGGCCATAGCGGAATACCAGCAAATTTTGAAGCACGAGCCGCGCGATCAGGTCACCTTAATGACCATCGGCGAGCTGTATATCCGTCAGGGCGAAACGTTTCAGGCCATCGATTACTTCGAACGGCTGGCGCAACTGTTCGTTGGCGACGGGTTCCTCACCAAGGCCATCGCGGTTTATAAGCGCATCGCCAAGCTGGCTCCCGAAGAGATACGCCCGCTCGAGAAACTTGCGGATCTGTATGTCCAGCAAGGGGTGATGAGCGAGGCGCGACCGCTATTTGTGCAGCTCGCTGAGATTCACTTGAAGAACAACCGGCAGCCGGAAGCGGTGGCTTTGCTGAAAAAGCTGCTGATGGCGGAGCCCGACAATCTGCGCATCCAGGTGCGGCTGGCTGATCTGTACCAGGCGATGGGCCAGAATCGCGAGGCGGTCGAAGCTTACATTTCCGCCAGCCAAAGAGCGCTGGCGCGCGGCGATCAGGCGGAGTGCGAAAAACTCGCGGACAAAGTACTGAAGGTAGAGCCGGGAAACCTCGCCGCTCTTATCGTCAAGGCCCGCGTCTATTCCACGCAAGGCAATTTCACGCAGGCGGCTCAGGTGCTCGAACAGGTTCCCGACCTGGAAAAGGGCGGCGAACAGGCGGAGCTGCTACTCGATCTTTATCTCAAGAGCGTCAAGTGGGATGAAGCGTCGGCTTTGGCCTTGCGCATCTTCGATGCCGATCCGAAAAATTTTGGTCCGGCACAAAAGCTGGTTGAAGCGTTGCTGGAGTCTGGGCAGGGCGATCGCGCCATGGCGATCCTGGACCGGACGCGTATTCCCATGATCGATGCCGGAGAGCACGAGGTCGTTGGGAAACTGCTGAACGAGCTGGCGGAGCGTCTTCCGGGAAGAATCGAGCCGCTGGAGTGGCTGGTGGAGACGTATGGGCGCACCAGCGATTCGTTCCGCTTGCCCGATGCACTTGCACATTTGGGTGACGCACTGGTAGCGGCGAAGCAGTACGATCGCGCGAAGCAGGTTTTCGAGCAACTCGTCGATCGTGAGCCGGAGAGTGACCCCGCGAAGCGCAAGCTTAATGATGTTCTTCGCAAGATGGGACTTCTCGCTCCGGATACGACACAACCGGTAGTCGAAGAGCATGCGGCGGTGGAACTGGCGATGCCGCCGGCGCCGAAAGTACGACCTGATTTTGAACCTGCCGCTCCCGAGGTAAAGGCTGCGCCGGTTGCCCCGTCCGCACCTGTTGAAACTGCGCTCGACGAAGATACGCAGAAATTCATCGCGCAATCGTTGACGGACGTCGATCTGTTTGCCAGCTATGGGCTGACGCAGAAAGCGATTGGCTTGCTCGAGGCCATACTGCGCAGGGCACCGCGGCATACGCCGACTCTCGAAAAACTACTGGATTTTGTGCTCGGAGCGGGCGACGACCGCCGCACCGCCGAACTGGCAGCGAAGCTCGAGCAGATTTACAGCGAGCGCGGCGATCCGCGCGGCGCCGAGCGTTTTGGCGAATTGCGTCGCCGATTCCAACGGGCGGCGGGGCTTTCCGACGAGGAGTTGGCTGGACCAGTGGCGCAGGCAAGCGCGGCGACCCCGGTCGCGGAGGCCGAAGTCGAAGCCGAAGGGTCCTTCCCGGAGATAACCTCCGAGGAGGCCATCACGGAATTTGCCATCGCGGGAGAGTCCGTCGAGATTGCGGAAGTCAACGCCGCGCCGACACCCGCTTCAGCGGCGGAAGAAGTCAGCGCTGAGGGGGCAACAACTTCGGCGGCAGAAGAAGTCCACGAGGTTGATCTTTCCGACGAATGGGCCTCGATGCTTGAGGACACTCAGCCGACAGAAGCTGCGAAGGCAGTGCCTGAGGCGCACGGCGTAGCGGAAGCGGCACCGGAATTCGAACTGCCTGCCGAGGTTCCAGCGCTTGTATCGGCCGAGCCAGTCCTGGAGGAATTTTCGATTTCGGAAGAGCCTGCTCACGCCGTTTTGGAAGTTCCCGTCGAGACACCTGCGGTTGAGGAAGAGTTGACTCCGCACGAAGCTGCGGTTGAAGTTCCGGAGAAGATCGAGGAGCTACCCGTCGCGGTTGAGGAGTCTGCGGCACACGTTGAATCGGCGGTTTCGCCAGCTGCCGAAGAACCTGCGCCCTATGAGGCAGTGCCTGAACCGTCTGCGGTAGAGCACCCGCATGTGGCAGAGCCGCCGCCAGCCGCGGAGCAACCTGCGGCCAAGATTCCCGAGCCTGCGCCGAAGACCGACGAGCCTGAATTTGAGCTCGACCAGGACTACGAGCTCGTTCTCGATCCCGAACCGCTGGTTCCGGCGCACGATCAGAAACCGCCGGAAACTCCTATCGTGCCGCTGGAGCGTGAGCCGGAACCCGTTGTGCACAATGCCGCGCCGGCAAATGGTTTTGCGTCTGACCAGTTCCTGTCGGATCTCGCTGCTGAAATCGATCAACTAGGTGGGGACCAGCTTTCGCCTGGATTCTCCGATGCCCCGCGCGCCCAGGCGAGCGCGCCAAACAAAAACGCAACCAAAGCGGAAGAAAAGCCCGCTTCCCCGGCCGACGTCGGGCCACTGAAGGAAGTGTTCGACGAATTTCGCGCGGAACTTGGCGAGATGGGCGCGGACGACGAGGATCTCGAGACGCACTACAATCTGGGTATTGCTTTCCGCGAAATGGGCTTGCTGGAAGAGGCCATCAGCGAATTCCAGAAAGTTGCCAAGGCCAGTGAGAAGGGGCGGCCGTTCCCCTACTCGATGCAGTGCTACACGCTGCTCGGCTTGGCTTTCATGGATCGCGGCCAGCCTTCGATTGCCGCGATGTGGTACGAACGCGCGCTGCATCTTCCGGACATCGAACCGGAAAGCGAGCTCGCCTTGCGGTATGATTTGGGTATGGCTCAGGAGTCGGCAGGCGAGTCGGACGCGGCACTCAAGAGTTTTTCCCAGGTCTACGCGGTCAACATTGACTATCGCGACGTGGGCGAGCGCATCGCCGCGCTGCAGAAACCAGCTCGTTAACGGTCCGCTCTCGCTGAGTCCCGGAGATTTTCCTAATCGATGAATCGGATCTTGAGCGCGGTGCTGGTGGTGGTCTGCTGCATGATGGGAGCGGTCCTGTTTTATCTTCCGTGGACCGGCGTCTGGGAGCAGAATTATTTCCTGAGTCACTTTCCATCGCTGATGCGAATCTTGCTCCATCCCTCGTTCCGCGGCGCGGTCAGCGGGCTCGGCATCCTGGATATTTTCCTGGCGATCCGCATGATCGGTGGTAGTCCCAGCCCTTCGACAAGTCCCCGTGTCCGCCCTCAGTAATTCGGCGGCTGTCCGTAAATTCCCAATTCTGTGCTACGTCACCGATCGCAGGAGCCTGTCTCTTGCCACACCCTCCGGGAATTTGTCTGCGTTGGCGGAAAAGATCGCGGAGCTCGCGAGAGCAGGTGTGGACTGGGTGCAGATTCGGGAAAAGGATCTGCCTGCCAGGCAGCTAACGGCGCTCACACAAGAGGTGCTTCGCTGCATGCCCGACGCGGCCAATGACCGTGCCAGCGCGACACGCATTCTCGCCAACGACCGTGTCGACATCGCACTAACTGAAGGCGCGGCGGGAGTCCATCTGGGGGAGAGTAGTTTACCCGTAGACGAGGTAAGACGCTTCGTCCAGGCGCGCGTCTCCGTAAAGGATTTTTTGGTCGGCGTCTCCTGCCATTCATTGGAAAGCGCAAACGCGGCGGCAGCTGGGGGTGCCGACTACGTCTTCTTTGGCCCGGTCTTCGCGACGCCATCGAAGGCTGGCTTCGGCGCGCCGCATGGCGTCGGGCGCCTTACCAAGATTTGCCGGTCGGTGCCGATCCCGGTGCTGGCCATCGGCGGCATCACTCTCGAAAACGCCGCCAGTTGTTTCATGGCTGGTGCCGCGGGCATCGCCGCCATTCGGTTATTTCAGGATGCGCCGGATCCCGCCGAAACGGTGGAAGCGTTACAGCGAATCGCGCAGTGACAGGAGCGTTCAGGCGTTCTTCATGAGCCGGCGCAATAAGCGGATCTGCCCCGCGTGATAGACGTCGTGAAAAGCGACTCCGTAGAGTTGCCGCAGCAATTTCGAACTGCGCGGCGTCGGCGGCACCTTGGCGATGGCTGCGCGCAAGGCGCGATGCTCGCGATCGAGCAATCCCTTGTCAGCGCGCCACGCCGCTTCGGTACACTTTCCCTTCTCGGGCCTCGCAAAGAAGTTACTGCCTTGGAGTTCAAATGAGCCGCGCATGCCGCCTTCAATGCGGCGGCGCACCGCATACTTCCAATAAGCGGCATGCAGGGTCTCCTCCCAAATGTTGTGGCGCCCCATGGCGGGACGCCACGCAGCCTGCTGCGCGGTCACGCCACGTATCGCTTGTTTAAGGTTGGGTCCGTGCCAGGTGCGTTTTTCGTAGGCTTCATCCAGCAAGGTCAGAATGAGTCGCGGGGGTTTCACGGCGGCTTCTCCCAGGGAAACGGTTCACGCGCAATGGAAACGCGCTAAGAATCGCGCGTTCGAGAGAATGAGTCAACGCTTCGAGGACGGGCCCGATTACCTCGCGCGCGCCGCGACGCTGCGTCCGCGCGATGCTCGTTTACGTTGGTACAATTCCCGGTCCGCCGCCTCGAGAAGGTCCTGTGTGCTCCGGCCGTCATCGGGATAGACGCTGACCCCGATACTCACGCTCCGCGGAGGTTGCTCCGGGCCGTTGCGCAGAGCGATCTGCACGCGTCCGGCGATCTGCCTAGCCATTCCGGGGTCCGCGTCGATCAATAGAACGGCGAACTCATCGCCGCCATATCGCGCCGCCAGGTCGGTCGAGCGGCACTGCTCTTTCATCACCTCGGACAATCGTTTCAACGCCCGGTTCCCGGCCAGATGCCCCAAGCGGTCGTTGATGGACTTCAATGCGTCGAGGTCCAGCAGCAGCACCGCAAAAGAGCGGTTGCTCCGCTCGCCGCGGCGAATTTCGCGTTCCAGCATATCCAAGAACTCTCGGTAGTTTGCCAATCCGGTGAGCGCATCGTGGGTAGCTTGGTAGCGCACCTTCTCTTCAGTTTTCTTTCGCTCGGTAATGTCCATTCCCGCTCCGATGCATCCGATGATTGCCCCGGACGGTGACCGCAGCGGTTCGAGGTGCAACTCCAGTACGCGATGATTTCGCTTGTACTCGAATTGCGACGACACGCCTCGTAGCGCCTCCAGGTGCTGAGGAATCGGCGTTGTATGTGAATCCTGGCGTATCAGATATTCGTATACCGATTTTCCTATCACCTCGTCGCTGCGACCCTTCGTGCCGCGAAATCCCGCGCCAAGGCAAGAGGTAACCCGCAAGTGCAGGTTCGTGGTCCAGAGCACCATGGGCATTTGCTCGATGATCTCTTTGAGGTGCTCTTCACTCACGGTTTCGATGGAGCTCGCGGCCCGTGCTTTCCCGATTTCGACGATGCCCACGATGTCCCCGTGTTCGTTGCGAATCGGCGCGCGGCTGACTGCCAGAAAGACGGATGATCCATCCTTGCGGAGCCTTTCGGTATTCTCGCATTGCGGAAATTCGCCTCGAATCGCCGCATGAAGTAAGCCGTCGAACTTGGGTGCGCCATTGGGCGGAAGGAGCTGGCCCAAGGGCTGACCTACGATCTCGGCTTCGCGGTAGCCATACAAGAGCTCGGCTCCGCGACTCCAACTCTGCACGATGCCTTCGAGTGTAAAACGGAGCAGCCCATCTTCGGTTGAGGACAGAATTGCTGCGAGCAGATCCTCGGCTCGCGTACAGATCGCCATGTTTACCTGACAGACTTTCCGAACGGGAAGCGTTCGCGCTGAACAGAGGTTGTTTCCCGCAAGCAAGAGGGTCGAACCCGGGCGGGTAAGTTAGCAACGCGCGAGAAGGGATCTCGCGCTTCACCGTATGCTACCAAACGCTCGGGAATCTGCGCGAAAAAGAGTGGCTAGCGTACAGAAGTAGTTAGCGCGCCGGCCGGTTGCAGAGCCGCTCGTTCGCTATGGTATTCCACTGCAAGCGTCGCCCGCCGGCTGAGCGCCCAGGCTACAGCGTCATTTTGTCTCGCGGCCCAGTGGCCGATTGCACCACGCTCTAGGCCTTGTCCAGGGACGTTCAGCGGCAAAATCGCATTTGCAAGCTACTTGCAATACATATGCGACTAATCTAGTCTTATTTACGTTATGCAAATCAGTTGCAAGGAGACCGCGTGCTTTCTCGCCTTTTTCCGAGCTTTTTTCTGATTTCATTACTTGCTGTCCTTCTCTCGTCCAGCTGTTTGGCCCAGGAAAATCCCTATATCGTCGCGTACGATCACTACATGGAGGAGCCCGGAAGCCTTGAGGTGGAATACTTTTCCACCTTCGGCACCCAGCGAGGCGGCAACGACTTCCATGCTTTCTGGCTTGAGTTCGAATATGGCGCTACGGCCTGGTGGACCACCGAGTTTTATCTCGACGCACAAACCACCTTTAACGACAGCACGCTGTTTACCGGATTCCGCTGGGAGAATCGCTTCCGCCCATTGAAGCACGAGCACTTCATAAATCCGGTCATCTACATCGAGTACGAAAACACCAGCGGCGCCGACAAGATCCTGAAGGAAATTGAGGGCCACGACGTCGAGGCAGACAACGGCGACCCGAATTCGGTTGCCCGGCACGAGCATGACCACGAGCTCGAATTCAAGCTCTTGCTCTCAAGTACGCATAAAGGCTGGAACTTCGTCGAAAACACCATCGCCACAAAAAATCTCTCGAATGATCCGTGGGAATTCGGCTACGCGCTGGGTGCCAGCCGGCCACTGAAGCTCAAAGCCACTCCCAAGCGATGTAATTTCTGCGCGGAAAACTTCATCGTCGGAGCCGAGATGTACGGAGGCCTCGGCGATCGCTACAGTTTCGGTCTGAAAGACACTTCTCACTACCTGGCGCCAGTGGCGGCATGGAATTTGCCGTCCGACTGGACGCTGCGCGTCTCGCCAGGCTTCGGCCTGAACGACGACAGTCACCGTTTTCTTCTTCGCTGGGGCCTGTCTCGAGAATTTTCTGGGTTCGGCGACCTGGTCGGCCACCTATTCGGTGGCCGTCAATGAGAACGCCAAATAAAGCCTGGCTCAGATGCTTATCCGCATCGACAGTCCTACTGTTCGTTTCGATTGGGAACGCCCGGCAAGGAAACCCGGATTCGGTCAAGGCTACGGCAAAGACTGCCAAAGAGAAGAATTCGGGGGAAAGCGAACTGGACAAAGCGCCGCAAAAGGCTCGCGCAACGCGCAACCCGCTGCAGAACGATCCTGAGGCCCTTGCTGCCGGAAAAAAGCTGTTCGGCATGCACTGCGCCGAATGCCACGGCGAAACCGCCGAGGGCACCCGCAGGGCCCCCAATTTGCATGATTCACAAGTGCAGGATGCCCCGCCTGGCGCCATCTTTTGGGTGTTGACGAACGGCATCGTCTGGCACGGGATGCCCGTTTGGTCGAAGCTGCCGGAGCCGCAGCGCTGGCAGTTGGTCACCTACATTAAATCGCTGCGAGTAAGACCCGAAACTTCTGCCAACCACTGATGGGGAAAGGCTATGGCGCCGGTGTCTTGGCCGCATCATTCAGGATCATGGCCAGGCGGATTCCCGCTTGCGCGACCCGGCGCTCGACGACGGGTGCGGCCTCTGCCTGATACGCTTCGCCGGCCATGATGTGCTGGTGCAGCAGCCGCTCGCCGATGTTGTTGTCGTCAGTACAGCTGTGTACCGGAACATTCGGCTCAATGGCGATCTTGGGCACCAAGCCGCCGTAGACGCGCGCTTCGGCATACTCGTGGCTCTCCCACACCCAGTCGTCCACTTGGACGCCGGCCTTCTGCCACCCCTCGATTGATCCAGCAAAGGTGGCTTCCAGCATTTCCGCATATTCGCCGGGGTCTGCGCCTTCCGAATCGCGTTCCAAGATTGCGGTATCCCAAACGGCGTGAAGGTTCGGGGTGAATCCGTGCCCGTGCTGGTGCGGCTCGCGCCGAAGATACTTTAGCGGCACGCAGTTACCCCCCTCGTCAGCGTTTGTCGTCGAGTGCAGCGGCTGGTGCAAATCGCCCACGAAATGAATGATGTAGCGGACGGCTTCCGCCCGCTTTGTGAAGCTCGCGCTGTTATCTTTCAAGATCGCGACCTGCTCTGCTATAGCGCTGACCACACAGCCTTGTTTGCCGCAAAACCCTTCCAGTGGTCCACGCGGCGCGCCACGTGGAATATTTATGTAATGCCACGGCCCATTCTTTCGATCCCCGCGAACATCGTCCGCCCAAGTCGAAGCGTCACCCATCGCATCGCTCACGGCCGACCCGCAGTAGCGTTTGAGCTGAGGATCAACTGGATTCTCGCTCAACAGCTTGAAAACAAGCTCCCTGGCTTCGGGCGTCAAGTGCTTTTCGGCAATCAGCGCCACGGTCTGGTGGCCTTTGCAGCCCCAAGCGTTTGCGGTCGGCACCGCGAGCGAGCCTGTCAGCACAACGGCAAAAAGCATTGGAACGAAAGCTCCAAGCCGGACAGCGATGCGGGCCATCTTGACACTCGGACGCAAGCCATGTGGTGCCGCTGTCTTTTTGCCCTGAACGGGTGATGGGAAGAGCAGACGGCGGGGCTTAGATACAACACCAGCACAGAGTCCCATGGCAGAGCCTCGATTCGTTTCAGGATAGACCTAGCAACGGAAGAACAGACGCGACAGATGTAGATTCAGTTTCAGGCACTCAACCAGCGGCCAATCGGCCGCCAGGATTCCGTGTGGTCGCAAATTACGCGCAAGGTTGCGGTGATGGGGATCGCCAGCAACAGTCCCATGCCGCCCCAAACCCATCCCCAAAACAGAAGCGCAACGGTAATGGCGACGGCGTTAAGCCGAACCCGCCGACCCACCAGCGCGGGCGCGATGAAATTCGCCGCGATGACGTGAATCGTAGTCAGCACCCCGGCAATCAATAAGAACGAGCCAATCGACTTGAATTTCGCCAACGCGATAACGAATGCCGGAAACCAGGCCATCACCGCCCCGATATAGGGCACCATGTTCAGTAGACCAGACGCAATCCCCGTCAAAACGGGATAATCCAGATCCATCAGCCAGAAAAACAAGCTGCTGGCGGCGATCACCATGCCCGCGACGATACTCATTCCGGCCAAATAGTCGCGCAGAACCTCGCGCAAGTCCTCGAGGGTCTCTTTTACCTGCGTCCGCTTCGTTACCGGGAACAACTGCAACGTTCCGTGCCACACTTCGCGCTTCCCTGCCAGCATGAAGAACACCAGAAAGGGCACAAACGTTATTTCCAGGAAGATGGCGTACAGCGAACCCGCTCCACGAAGGATCATCGTGCGCACCAGACCCGGTTCTAATTGCCGGATCTCTCCGGGTTGAGCTCCCGGTACGTTAGTGGGTGCCACGCTCCCTTCGATGCCGTTGATTTTCCCCTCGATCGAGTCGGCCGCGCTGCGCAGGACGCTTCCGTACTTCGGCCAATTCTCGGCGAAATTTGCCACCCTGCTGCCCAGTCCGTAGCCGACCGCTACCAACACCATGATCAGGATGAGGACCATCACCATGGCGCCACCGGTTCTTGGAAGACCAGTTCGCTCGAGGAGCTCGACCGCAGGATCCAAAAAGTAGGCCAGCAAAATGGAGAGGAGCAGCGTGATCACCACGCCTTGCGCGTAGTAGCAGAAGAGCAGAATGATCGCGCCCGCGATCACGCGCAGACTGAAATTGGATCCACTGAGCCGAACGATCGCCGGCGGCGTTTCGGTTGACGGCACAATATACTCCGTATCGAACACGGTAACACATCTGAGCAACCGCCCTGCCAAGTCGCGGGAATCGGTTTCGAGGTCCGCAATCGAGCTCCGTTAGGTGTGAATTTGTGTCCAGTCGTTCACGTTACTGGACGAGCGTCTCTGCACACACGCAAGAAATTTCCATTTCGCCCTGTGCTAAGCTCGATGAAGCTGTGTGAAGGTCCTCGGAATATGGCGAAAGAACTCTTCGGTACCGACGGAATTCGCGGCGAACCCGGCAAGGCGCCGCTCGACGACGCCACGTTGTATGCGACTGGCCGTGCGCTCGGCGGATATCTCACGCGCCAGCATCCCGGCGCTCGCGTCCTGATCGGGATGGACACCCGGGAATCCGGCCCACACATCGCGGCGTTACTTGCCGTGGGATTGCGCGCTGCCGGAGCCTCGATCGAGTTCGCCGGCGTTATCACGACGCCCGGGGTTGCTTGCCTGGTTCGCCAAAGTGGTTTCCAGGCTGGGGTGGTCATCTCCGCGTCGCACAATCCGTTTCATGACAACGGTGTGAAACTATTTTCCAGCGCGGGAATGAAATTTCCCGATTCCGTCGAGGAATCGCTCGAACAGGACATCTTCAAACACCGCGCGGAAGCTCCGCCGAAAAATGCGCCGTTGCTGGTCGCCGACGACACGCTGGACGCCGAATATCTCGACTTTGTCCGGAGTCGCGTAATTCCCGGGGCAAAACTTTCCGGTTTCCGAATTCTGTTGGACTGCGCCAATGGCGCCGCGTACAAACTTGGCCCGGAGTTGTTTCGCTCACTGGGAGCCGAAGTCATCGCCATGGGCGACTCGCCCGACGGCCGCAATATCAACGCGGGCTGTGGTTCGCTCCACCTGGGAGGGCTGCAACGCCGGGTGCTCGAGGAAAAGGTGGCGCTTGGTGTGGCCTTCGACGGCGACGCCGACCGCGCCCTGTTTGTTTGCGAGTCGGGACGCATCGTCAACGGCGACGGTGTTCTGCTGGCCGTCGCTCGTTTCCTGAAATCTCAGGGCAAGCTCAAAGGAACCCGCGTTGTCGCCACATCCATGTCCAATCTCGGCCTGGAACGCGTGCTCGCACGTGAAGGCATCGAGCTGGCTCGTGCTTCGGTGGGCGATCGCTATGTCCTCGAGGAAATGCTCCGGAGTGGGAACGTTCTGGGCGGTGAGCAGTCCGGGCATGTCATTTTCCTAGATGATTCGCCCGCGGGCGATGGCCTGCTGACCGCGGTGAAAATCGCTTCGCTCGTATCCATGCATGGCCGACTGGAATCGCTCGTCGAAGGATTGAAGGACTATCCTCAGGTCATCGTCAATGTGAAAGTGCATTCCAAGCCGCCCATGGAGACACTCCCGGAAGTCGCACGGGCCCTGGCTGAGGCGGAGTCCGCGCTCGGCGACAATGGCCGCATCGTTCTTCGTTATTCCGGTACCGAACCCCTCGCTCGCATCATGGTCGAAGCCGAGCATCAGGCCGACGTGCAACGTTTCAGTCAATCCGTCGCGGACGCTCTACGCTCCTCGATCGGCATCTAATCCCATCGACCAGGTTTGAGTCTGGGTGCTTCAAAAAGGCCAAGAGGCTAAGCGGACCTCGCCCCTGCGCTACAGCTGAAAGTGGTTTGAGCGGACCAACGCCCGGAACTTTTCCCGCCGTCGCGACATTACCTTATAGAAAGACAAACGAGGACTGAGCCCTGGCAACGATTGCGGTCTCTGACCGTCGCGGGCGCTTTCTGTGTCGTTGGAACCCCGCAATGTCAGCTAGCAATGCAAGCCGCGTGCTCGAATTCGTTCTAAGCGCGGAGGCCCACTAACGAACGCCATGAGCGAAACGCCTACAAACCCCGACAGCGACGAGAAACTCATGCTTACCTTCACGCAAGGCTCGCCGGAGGCCTTCACCGAACTCTTCGCCCGCTACCAGCGGCCGATCGACGGATTCTTCCGCCGCCGCATCGCCGATCCGGCTCGGGCCGAGGAACTGACACAGGAAACGTTCCTGGCACTGCTCCATGCCGCGAAGCGTTACGAGCCTCGCGCCCTGTTCCGTACCTACCTGTACGCCATTGCCCTGAAAATCCTACGGGCCCATCGTCGTAAAGCCATATTTCGGGCGGCCTTCTTCGGTCGCTCGGAAACAACTCCCGATCCCACCAGGCAAGATGCGACCGAGACCGGCCTCTGGGTCCGGCGCGCCGTCGCGCAACTCGAAGCCACCGACCGCGAGATTCTCCTCCTGCGCGAATTCGAGCAATTGAGCTACGCTGAGATCGCCGACCTGCTTCAATTGCCCATAAATACCGTTCGCTCGCGGCTGTTTCGCGCCCGGATTGCCCTCCGCGAACTGCTAAACCCATCTTCGTCTGCCGCGGCCGCCCCAGATCCAGCGCAAGCCACTTCGCCCGGTGGCAATCCGCAGATGATGGCTGAGAAGGGACAACGCGCATGATCACCGAAGTTCACTTCACCGAAGTTCACTTCACAGCTCCTGAAGAAATCATGGCCTTGCTCGACGGCGAGCTAGCCGCCGACCGCGCACGACTCGTCACCGCTCACCTGGAGGAGTGCGCCGAGTGCCGCGAATTCGCGGAAATTCTTCGTAGCGGTGCCCAGGCGGTTTTGAGCTGGACGCTTCCCTTGGCGTCTGCCAACCCCGACTTTGGGAAGAGACTAGCCGATGCTGCTCGTGAGGTTACGGTGCAGGAACGCTCATCCGGCATCAGCCGGTGGTCTGCATACCATCGCCGGCACTGGGTAGCCAAGGCCGGGGTGGCAGCACTCCTCGTCGTCGTTGCGCTTATTTCCCTTCGCCCGATGATGATGATGAAGAATGAACGCGAAGCGTCCCTGGGCATCAGCCCCGCCGCCCCAACCGCTCCTGCTCCTACCGGACTTAATATCCGGGAACAGCTGGGCATGGCTGGCCCACAAGATCGGTTCACAACAAACGATGGCCGGGAAGAACAGCGTTTGTCGATAGAGGAACTGAAAGCGCAGAGAGAGGCTCTTATCGACCGACTTCAAGAGGCGCAGATCTCAAGCAATCTCGCGGTTTCGCCATCGACTACTCTATCGCCTTCACCGACAGAGCAATCGCAGCCCATGATCGCGCGGAATGTCGCGCTCTCCATCGTAGTCAAGGATTTCGACTTTTCCCGCGGCGCTGTCGATGCCATCCTGGCGCGTCATCACGGCTACGCCGCCAGCCTCAATGCCAGCACGCAGCAAAATGCGGCACGCTCACTGCAAGCTTCGCTGCGGGTTCCCGCCGGCGAGTTGAACGCTGCCGTCGCGGAGCTAAAGTCTCTGGGTCATGTCGAAAACGAGACCCAAGCGGGCGAGGAAGTGACTCAGCAACACGCCGATCTGGTCGCGCGCCTGATGAATTCCCGCGACACCGAACAGCGCCTCCAGGCTATCCTGCTGCAGCGAACCGGCAAGATCAGCGATGTGCTGGCGGTCGAACAGGAAATTGCCCGCGTCCGCGGTGAAATCGAGCAAATGGAAGCCGAGCAAAAGTCACTGGAGCATCGAGTCGCCTTCGCTATCATCGATTTGAATCTTGCCGAGGAATACAAGGCCCAGATCGGCTCTGCGTCGCCTTCGATTTCCACGCGTCTCCACAATGCCGTCGTCGTCGGTTACCGGGCCGCGGTCGAAAGCGCCGTCGGTGTTGTCCTCTTTGTTGTAGAGTACGGCCCGTCCGCAATAGTGTGGCTCGCTATCCTGGCGCCGCTGACGTGGTTCCTCTACCGTCGGTGGACGCGAGCGACATCACTTGTCTCATAGCGAGATAGGGGGAACGGCAAGCTATTTCATGCGAGCAGACGTAGACTGAAACAAGGGCGAATGTACAGCGAGCCTCCCAAAGACTGGATGTAACATAGGTTACCCTGTGGGATTTTGTAGATGCGAACGTGCGGAAAAATGAGTACATGAGGCCGCCTGCTATATAAGTCCCATGCTTTCAGGCAAGTAGTGCGCTCTAAAATTCTAGCGGTCCGCTGGCACACCGTTTGCTCTATATCCTGGCAACAGAGTACAAGATTGGCTTCCCGGGGTGGCCAGATCCCAACCTCGACTGGGATTCTGGTTTTGGGGGGTCAGTTCTAGAAAGAGGGGGCTTGCACCAGCCCCCTTTTTCATTTCCTCGGTGGTGGCTTTTTGATGGACGTTACTTCCCGCGGGTGAGTCTAAGCTTTTACGATAGACGCAGGGTGATCCCCTGCGTCTTTTTTTTGCCCAATAGGATTTCTCGGGAGAGACTCCGGTAACGTACACGGACGGTGGATCCTCTTATTTTTTATTTTGTCAGGGTGCCGATGCTGGGCCAAAAAAAGGGAGCGGCTGGTGGGGGGACCAGCCGCTCGGGCGTGGGAATGGAGGGTACGTGGCCTGAAATCAGTCCGGTTCTTCATCTCCTCGCACAAGGCGAGGGGCAGGCCGTTCCGCTGCGCTCGCGAGCAGCAGGACGATGCACAGAAGCAGACACCCGATAACCATCCGAATGGCTCCGAAGGCCGAACTCACTTCCGATCACTTTATGATTTTGCCGAAAGCGCGTGTAGTGGTCGATAGCCCGCGAGGTTCATTTCTTCCAGTACTTTAGGGCACGCGTAGCATAACCCTTCCAGTACCAACGTACTTCCGACAAACCTTGTTTGTCCGAGGGCGAGTCAGGGATAAAAACACTCGTGCTGGAATGCTGTGAAATCCGTCGTTCGTCCATGCTCGAACTGATCTGGAGATCGCCGGAACACAGGCAAAAGTGCCTGCGCTACTTTCATCGCGAGACGCTTTTCCTTAAACGGTATTCGCGCGGCGAATAGCCAAAGTTGCGCCGGAAAAGTCCGCTGAAGGAGGTAACACTCTCGAAGCCAACTTCCAGGCAAACATCGGTGACGCTCTGCTCGCCGCGTTCCAGGAGCCGCCGGGCGTTTGTCAGCCGTTTTCGCTGTAGGTATTGGTTCGGCGTCTCGCGAAAGACCTCCCGGAACAGCCGATGAAAATAATACGGGGAAAGACACGCCTGGTTTGCAACTTCCTCCAGGTGGACTTGAACTCCCGAGAACGAGTCCATGTAATCCTTCCCCCGCAGTAAACGCCGGTAGAGCTCTACACGCGTTGCGTACTTCTTCGCCGGAATGATGGAAGCGCGCTCACGCGCCGCGCCGTGAACCCTGGACAAAGCAGCTGCGACTTCCAGGAATTGATCCTCGAACCACGGACCGCTAGCGGTTTTGTCTTTCAGCCTGCCGTAGAGTCGCCGGATTAGCGGACTGACGAGAGTGTCGTGCGCGTGCAAGGTCTCAAAAAAACCGACTTCCGTTCCTGAACGGATTGTCTCCCTTCGAAAGGGACCGCCCTCGCACTTCGAGCCATCGACGGGCCACCCGCCAGGTTCGTCGAGCAATGATGGCGAGTGTGATTGGTCGACCCGGCAGACGTCCTCGGCAAGCCCGCGCCGGAAGAACAGACAAAACGTTTCCACGGTTTCGAGCGAGTCGATCGTAACCGTATAGGTTTGTCCGGAGTTGAGCACCAGGTAGCTGCTTTCATCGACCAGGCGGTCGGCTTCGTTTGTGCTCCATCGCGCTGATCCTCGAACGACGGTTTTGATCGAGAGGGGCCCGTGAAAGTCTGGAACGTGATACTGCTTCCCTCTACCCCACAAGATGGCGTTGCGAACGCCAAGCCAGGCCACTGGCGGATTCACAATGACTTGAGGTGTCGGCGTCTTGGAACGGCCACTCATCGCTATATGCGGTGCTCGGGACTGGAATCGGAGGACTCGAAGGTGAAGTCTAACACGGCGCTGGTAGGCTGGCCCTCTCCTTGCTCTAACGTAAGTGGCGTGGAATCAGCGAACGCCTGCGATAAAGATTTTGCGCTTTCGGCCGATGACTCCTTTGGCCGTCCGCGCGGATGTGTCCATCTTATGGGATTCGTGCGTCGAAGCGGTCGCATTGCCAAAGAAATTCGTATCCTGCTGATCGGCACGGATACTTCGGGACGCGTTTTTGCGGAAGAGACGCAAACCGTGACGCTGAGCCGCCACGGAGCAGGCGTCATCTCCAAGCACAAGCTGGCTGCCGACGGCATCCTGATCCTCCGCTTTCTGGGGGGCAACAGCGAGGCGTCTATACGCTTAGTCGGTGAACTTGGCGAAGACCTTCGCGGTTATATCTATGGCGTAGCCTTTGTGGATCCTAATCTGGATTTCTGGGAGCTCAAGTTTCCGCCACCACCCAAGTGGCGAGTGAATTTCGAGGCTCCGCTGCAGTGCACCTCCTGCCAAAACCACGAAGTGGTCGATCAAAGCGAGGTGGAAGCAGACGTCTATGCCCTGGCGGAATTCATTTTGCGGCCTTGCTCGATTTGTGGCACGTCCACGCAATGGCGTCGCGCTACTGAGGATGACGTGGCTGTGCCGGCTAACCCTGCGACAAGAGGTCTCGAAGCGCAAAGTCGCTTTGTTGCGAGTCCGCTTCAACTCGGGTCAGCTCGATCGGGTAACCGCTAGCGGCCGTCTCCCAGCACCGGCGATGGCGGGAGTCGAGATCGCCGTCCCAGAAGGGCTGCCGCCTGAGCCGCTACCGCCAGCGGCCACCGCCGCGGTCGCTCATAACGCCAATCGACGGCACGATGTACGCACGCGGGTTAGCTTTACCGCTTGTGCCCGCCAGGATAGCGTGGACGTCCCGGCACGCAGCCTGCCTTCGTGCGCGCCACCGTGCGCCACTCCCTGGTGTTGCCGAACAGCAGTTTCCATTACGGCGTCATGTACGCGGTGACAAACCGCATTCGAAAATCGTAGTCCTGTCAAATTCTCGGCGACCGGTGGAAGCTACATTCCCATCGCAGAGTACGCTATTCTTTCTTGACCATGCATGACCTCAGCTACTTTAGGGAACATTTGGATGTCTTCTCCGATATGGCCAGGAAGCGCGGCACGGCGCTCGATCTTGACGCGTTTCGCGCGTTGGACAAGGAGCGTCGCGAATTAATCACCGCGACTGAACAGCTCAAGGCCCAGCGAAATAAAGCCAGTGAAGAAATCGCACGGCTGAAGAAAGAAAAACAGAACGCCGATGCGCTGCTCGCCGAAATGAAGTTGGTTTCCGAGCGCATCAAGCAGGGCGACGAACGGATCACGCAGCTCGACGCCATCCAGCGTGAATTGCTGCTGACGATTCCGAATATCCCGCACTCCAGCGTGCCGGAAGGCCACAGTGCCGCCGGTAACGTCGAAGTGCGCCGCTGGGGCACGCCGCCGACATTCGATTTTGCGGCCAAGCCGCATTGGGAGGTCGGCGAACGCGCGGGGATACTCGACCTCGCCGTCGCCGCGCAAATCACGGGCGCGCGCTTCGCAGTATACAAGAGCTGGGGCGCTCGCCTGGAACGGGCCCTTGCCAATTTCTTTCTCGATGTGCACACCCGCGAGCATGGTTACACGGAAATTCTGCCTCCGTTCCTCGTCAACACCGCCTCGCTTACGAGCGCCGGCCAGCTGCCGAAATTTGCCGCAGACCTTTTCAAAATTGAGGGCACCGATTTCTGGCTCACGCCCACTTCCGAGGTCGAACTGCACAATTTGCACCGCGAGGAAACGCTTCCCGAAGAGGAGTTGCCCATTTGCGTCACCGCGTGGACGTCTTGCTTCCGCTCGGAAGCGGGTGCGGCGGGAAAAGATACGCGCGGCATCCTCCGCCAGCATCAATTTCAAAAGGTGGAGCTGTTCAAGTTCACGCATCCCAATAAGAGTTACGACGAACACGAAGCTTTGGTGCGCAACGCGGAGACCATTCTGCAAAAGCTCGGTCTGCATTACCGCGTGATGCTGCTCTGTACCGGAGACATGGGCTTCGCCTCCGCGAAGACGTACGACATCGAGGTGTGGCTGCCCTCAAGCCAGGAATTTCGAGAAATTTCTTCCTGTTCCAACTGCGAAGCCTTCCAGGCACGCCGCGCGGGCATTCGCTTCAAGCCCAAAGGCGGCGGCAAAAGCGATTTCGTCCACACGCTGAACGGTTCGGGGTTAGCGGTAGGCCGCACCTGGATTGCGGTTGTCGAGAACTATCAGCAGGCGGACGGGTCCATCCTGATTCCGGAGGCCTTGCGTCCATATATGGGCATTGATCGGATTCCAGCGATATAGAAGCGAATAAGGATGTCTAAAGATCAGCGCGCCCCGGCCCAACGTGCCATTAACTTATCATGTTGATTTTAAACCGCTTAGCTACTGCCAGACTGGTTTCTCGGTCCGCGCACCGTGCACAGAACTGCGCAACCCGTTGAATTTACGCCTTTTCGTTTGACTCACCCTTTTGCCCTTGCATACACTCGCCTAACCGCTTCTTGCGGGTTCGAGGGATGTTGCCCCGGGTCGCGGCGAGCGTAAGGCAGCTTTAGCCCGCGATTGGGGTCACGGTCGACAAAGATTCGATGAGCTTTATTTCCCGCGTCATACGTTTTCTGTTTTGGCTTCTGGTGCTGTCCTGGAGCGTCGCATTGCTGCGACGCCTCGTGGCCTGGATGCTACGTGGAGGCGGGGCTGCGCCGCCAACCCAAGATGTAGAAGCTTCTGGCAACACCGAAGGGGTCGGGATGGCGCGGCGGTTGGTTCGCGACCCTGTCTGTGGAGCGCATGTGGCGGAAGTCCTGGCCATTCCGCTGCGCGAGGGCGGAGAACTGCTGCACTTTTGCTCTGTTGCGTGTCGCGACGAGTATTTGCTTGCCAACGGCGGCAAGAATAGAGACGCGGACATAAAAAAGATCGCGGCCTCGGGATAAGTCCACGAACAGATTTTGCGGTTGCTGTCGGGCCAAGTGAACGACGTAGAGAAAACACACTCGAGCGAGTTCGAGTGACGCCCCGTACAGGAAAGGACCGAAAGCCAATGGCCACGGTCGCCAAGCCCAGCATTCCCCCGATGATTCCGCGCATCGCTCCACGCGAGGATCTGAATCCGTTCCGCATCGCGCAGATTCAATTCGATATGGCTGCGGAATTTCTGAAGCTCGATCCGGGCCTGCGGCAAATTTTGCGGACGCCCAAACGCGTTGTCGAAGTGTCGATCCCCACGAAGATGGACAACGGGCAGGTGAAGGTCCTCACCGGCTTTCGTGTTCAGCACAACGTTGCCCGCGGACCCGGGAAAGGCGGCCTCCGTTTCCATCCCAACGTAACCCTCGATGAAATTAAGGCGCTGGCCACCTGGATGACCTGGAAGACGGCGATCGTCAGTTTGCCACTTGGCGGCGCGATGGGCGGCATCATATGCGACCCGAAGCGCATGTCCAAGAGCGAACTGGAGCGCATGACGCGACGCTATGCCAGCGAAATTCTTCCGCTCATCGGGCCGGATCAGGATATCCCGGCGCCGGACGTCTACACCGATGCGCAGACCATGGCGTGGATCATGGATACGTATGCGATGACGGTGGGTCGCGCATCGCACGGCGTGGTCACCGGCAAACCGCAATCCATCGGAGGCACGTTCGGAAGCGAAGAAGCCGCCGCGCGGGGCTTGGTCGCCGTCGTGGAAGAAGCTTGCAAGCTGAAAAAGATTGCGCTTCGCGGCGCCACAGTCGCCGTTCAGGGATTTGGCAATTCCGGAGCCGCCACTGCGCGGATTTTTGCCGAAAAGAAGGCGAAAATCGTCGCCATCAGCGACACCCGCGGCGGCGTGACGAACTCTCGCGGCATCGATCCCATCAAGGCGATCCGCTATAAGGAGCGCGCCGCTACCGTCGTCGGCATGCCGGGCGCGTCGCGCATCTCTCACGACGAATTGCTCACCATGAAGTGCGACATCCTGGTGCCGGCGGCGCTCGAGAACGTCATCACTTTGCACAACGCCGAAGCCATCAAAGCCCGGATCGTCGCCGAAGCCGCCAACGGTCCCACGACTCCGCACGCGGACGAAATTCTCGCGCGGCGTGGCATCACCGTGCTGCCGGATATTCTGGCAAATGCGGGCGGTGTCACCGTCAGCTACTTTGAGTGGGTGCAGAATCAGCAAGGTCTGGTTTGGGAAGCCGAAGAGGTCAGCGCGCGCCTCCAAAAAACGATGGTGCGTTCCTTCCATGAGATGGTCGACACGATGCGCAAACATCACGTTCCACCGCGCGCCGGCGCAATGATTCTTGCGGTGGGCCGCGTTGCGGAAGCTCTTCTCGTCCGCGGACTCTTCCCATAAGCAATGTGACACCGCACACACGAAATATTTTCTTGCGCTAACGAAACAAACGCGCGTACATTCGCAAGTGCCGGTACATCCCGTTCGAGGGGCGTACCGGCACTTTTCGCTTCACGGTCATTTCGGCCGGCCAGGCACGGTTTCTCGCGGAGGAAAAGTCTGACGGCTTGTCGAATTCTTCAAAACAGTGGGGCAACAAGCAAAGAAATCATGAGCAATCACAACGGTCACAACAATCACGCTAACGCGACCCCTCCGATCCTGTTGAGCATCGCGGGATTTGATCCGAGCTGCGGCGCCGGAACCGCTGCCGACCTGAAAACGTTTGCAGCGCACGGCTGCTACGGAGTGGCGGCGATTACTTCTCTTACTGTCCAGAACACGCAAGGCGTGGAAGACGTGCAGAATACGCCGAGTGCGACGCTTCGCGCGCAACTCGAAGTTCTGGCCAATGACTCCGACATTGCCGGAGTGAAAATCGGAATGCTAGGTAACCGCGGGAACGCCGCGGTGGTCGCGGAGTTTCTGGACGCGCACAAATTCGCGCATGTGGTGCATGATCCGGTGATGAAATCGTCCAGCGGCACGGAACTGCTCGACGCCGCGGGCATCAAGTACGTTACGACGGAACTCCTGAAGCGCTCCAGTGTGATCACGCCAAACATCCCTGAAGCTGAAATTCTGACGGGCATGACGATCAAGGACATCGCCGATATGGAGGCCGCGGCCCGCAAGATCGTGGAGATGGGGGCGCATGCCGTAATCGTCAAGGGCGGCCATATGGAGCGCGCCGTCGATGTACTGTTTGATGGCAACGAGGTGGTCGCGCTCGCAGGTGATCGCGTAAGAGAAGAAACTTTGCACGGCACGGGTTGCACGTTTGCCGCTGCCATCGCCGCGCAGCTTGCCTCAGGGCGCCCGCTGGTGGAAGCGGCGATGCTGGCGAAGGCCTACGTGACAAAGGCTATCGAGAAGAGTTACGCCACCGGCAAGGGCCGCTCGCCGCTCGATCATTTCTACCGCCAGAAGATCGAACCACCCGCTCGCGGCATCCACGAAGTCCCGCAGCACGGTTTGCATCCCGCAGCCGAACCAACCGCTCACTAGGGCGCTACCGGTAGTTTAAGAGCATTGCTATTCCGAACGAAGCGCGGTCAAAGGATCGACGCTCGCCGCGCGCTTAGCCGGCAGGTAACACGCCAGAGCAGCGACTCCGAGTAAGAGCAGAGAGGCTATCGCCGGCGGCAAAAGTTCGACACCGTGCACTTCACTCAAGAAGCTGACGAGCACGCGATTCAAGGCTGCGGCGAGTAACCATCCAATCACGAGACCCGTGCACGCCAGCGTTAGTCCCCGCCTCAGGATCAACGAGAGTATTTCCATTTTTTCCGCGCCCAGGGCAATACGAACACCGATTTCCCTCGTGCGCTGCGCCACTGCAAATGCCATTACGCCATAGACTCCCAGCGCCGCAAGCAGCAGACCGAAAATTCCGAAGCAACTCATTACATGCGCTCCAAGTCGTTCGCGCTCCAACGTTTGCGAATAATATTGATCCATGCCCGACACGGCGTAGAGCGCAATTGTTGCGTCGATCCGCCGCACCGCCTGCTTGATTGCCGGCACAACCGCGGCCGGATCGGCGCTTGTCCGGATCATCAGATAGACTGAATCGGCGGCAGCCGTGGAAGCCTGCTGCGAATACGGCAAGTACCACGTCTCGACGGGATCGCCCGGATCACCCACATCGTGAACGTTCCCCACAATTCCCACGACGGTGATCCAGGGCCTATTGCCGCGGGCAATGCGCACGCGCTTTCCCAGCGCATCCTGGTCCGGCCAAAATCGCTTGGCCATTTGTTGGCTCACAATCGCTACTGGTTCGCTGGATTCGCTGTCCAATTCCGTGAAGTCTCTTCCCCGCAAGAGGGGAATGCCCATCGCGCGAAACAATCCGGGGCTGATCAGTCGATGATTGACATCAAAGGTGTTGCCAACATCTCCGGCTTCGACCCCGCCCACCAGAATCGGCATGCTCCATGTTCCGCCACCCAGCGGATTAACGGTAGTGGCTCCGGCCACATCGACACCGGGAGTGCCCCTCAGCTCATCCAGAACGCGCTGCAATAGGATGCTCCGCCGCAGGCCTGGCGCATAATTTGTTTGCGACGGTGTGAACTTCGTGGTGAGCAATCGATTGGATTGAAATCCTAGTTCCCGATGCTGCAGCCTGCGAAAATTCTGAGTCATTAAGCCGGTTCCTGCGATCAGCACCAACGCCAGCGCCGTTTCCGCGATTACGAACGCGCTCAACAAACGGTTGGTTCCGCGACCGTGGCCCGCTCCAGATCGGCCGCCTTCTTTCAGCGTCTCTGGTGATGCGCTCCCCCCTTGTGTCAACGTTGGAACTACGGCCGCAACGGCGCCGGCCAGCAACGACACCAGCAGCGCGAAACACAGTACGCGGACGTCCAGTTGAGAGGCGCTCATTCCGAGTTGCGTGCCGATATTGGATGGCAGCAATGTGTCGGCATAGCGATTCAACCAGGTTGCAAACAAAAGTCCGCAGGCACATCCAAGAATTGCCAGCACCATGCTCTCCGTCAACAGCTGTTGGAACTGGCGCTTCCGACTCGCTCCCAGCGCTGCGCGAATCGCGAATTCTTTGGCGCGAACCACGGATCGAGCAAGCAGCAAATTTGAGACGTTGATGCAGGCAAGGAGTAATAAAAATCCCACGATGCAAAGCAGCGCCAACATCGTACTGTCCTCGTTGTCGGTCAAATTTTCCCGCAATGTAATGGACGTCATGGCATACGCTGGCAAGGTCTCCGGATACCTTTCCTTGATGCGCGCGGTAACCTCGTCGAGTGACTGCCGTGCCTGTGGCATGGTTATTCCGGGCTTGACATGCGCGAACACGGCGAAATCGCGCGCGCGATCGGCGGCAACGACCGCAAACGGTATCCAGACCTCCGCGTCGTAGGGAAAGTTAAATCCTCGCGGCATCACGCCCACGATCCGGAAAGGGCGACCATCAATTCGCACCGAGGTCCCCAAAATCGAAGTGACTGATCCGAAATACCGCTGCCATAGCCCGAAACTGATCAGTGCGACCCCACTGTTCGCGCCTTGTTTCTCTTCGTCGGAATTGAAATCACGGCCAAAGAAGGGTTGCACTTTCAGCGTGGACGCCCAGCCATCCGATCGGTAGACAACGGCAATGCGCTGCGGTTCGTCGCCACCCGTCAAAGTCAGATCCTCGCCGCGTAACGCGACCATGGCGTCGAAAACATGATTCGCTTCGCGGAGCGTGGTCACGTTCTGGCTGTGCATACCGAACGTTTGCAGATGCCCGTCGGGGCCGCGCATCGAGTCCAGCAAGCGCAACGTGCGGTCGGGGTCAAATAGCGGCAGCGGCCGGAAAAACGCCGTGTTCACCAGGCTGAAGATGGCCGTGTTACCGCCGATCCCGAGCGCCAGGGTAAGCACCACAACGGCGGCGAACGCGGGCGCCTTGCTCAACATCCGCACGGAATAGCGGAGATCTTGCCAGATCGAGTGCATGAAAGTACCTCCGGGCGTGCGCCAGGGTTGGCCGCGATGCTGATCCTATTCAGGACTAGACGCGTTGCGGGCGTTTCCGTTTCCGGGGTTCGGCAGCGAGGTGGGTCAGCGCTTCCAGACGATGCGCCCGGCAACCACGGTAGCCATGGGTGCGCCCTTGAATTCCCGCTGATCAAACGGTGAGTTGCGCGATTTGCTCGGCGAATCCTTCACATCATAAATCCAAGCGTGATCCGTGGAAAAAATGGTGACGTCAGCAGGCTCACCCGCCGCGAGCGTGCGCTCCATTCTCAAAACGCGAGCCGGCCCCGTGGTAAACAACTCGACCATGCGCATCAGTGAGATTCGCCGACGGTGCACAAGCTGTTCGAGCGACAATGCAATCGCCGTCTCAAACCCAAGAATCCCGAATGGCGCGCGATCAAACTCCACATCCTTCAGCGCTGGCTCGTGCGGTGCGTGGTCGGTCGCAATCGCATCCACGGTTCCATCGGCCAATCCCGCGAGTAATGCGTCGCGATCTTCTCGCGCCGCCAGCGGTGGGTTCATCTTGAAGCGGGAATCGTACTGCACGTCCTCGTCAATCAGCGTGAAATGATGCGGCGTCACTTCGCAACTCACGTGCAGGCCGCGCGACCTCGCCCAGCGCACTTGATCGAGCGAGCCACGTGCCGATAAATGCGCGATATGCAGTCGCGCTCCGGTCAATTCAGCAAGCTGCACATCGCGCGCCACGCATACCGACTCCGCCGCCGCCGGCATTCCCGCAAGCCCGAGCCGCGTCGATGTAACACCCTCGCGCATAACCGCACCCGCCGCGAGCGAGACATCTTCCGCGTGCTCAATGACCGGAATATCCAGCGACCTGCAATAGTCCATCACCTGACGCGCGAGCTTCGCGGTTGCGATTGGCTTTCCGTCATCACTCACGGCCACGATTCCCGCCTGCTTCATCGCCGCAATCTCGGCGATCGCCTCGCCCTTGCTGCCCACGGATGCAGCGCCAATTGGCCAAACGCGTACGCTGGCGCCCGCCTTTGCGCGGTCCATAATGAATCGCGTTACGCTCGCGTTGTCATTCACCGGCTTCGTATTTGGCATGCAGCACACCGCGGTGAAGCCGCCCCGCGCCGCCGAAAGCGTCCCTGTTTCGATCGTCTCTGAATTTTCCTGCCCAGGCTCGCGAAGATGCACGTGCATATCGATGAAACCAGGCGCAACGATCAATCCTGCAGCGTCAAAGACTTCCGCGTTCTGCGTCCTCTCGGAAAGTTTTCCGGCCTCCTCGACTTCCACGATGCGTTCACCGTCGAGCAGCACATCCATTGCTGCGTCCGTTTTCGTCGCCGGATTCAAAACGCGGCCATTCTTAATGAGAAGCATGCGAGGAATCCTTTACGTCCTTTCGATCGGTTGCATCTTTTTGATCGGTGGATCGCCGGTTCCGGGGCGGGGATGCTCCGGTGGCTTGCTGGCCGTCGTCCTCAGAGCCCCCGGCGGCTAAGAGAAACAGCAGCGCCATGCGCACGGCGATGCCATTGGTGACCTGCTCCAATACGCAAGATTGCGGGCTATCGGCAACCTCTGGCGTTATCTCGATGCCGCGATTCAGCGGGCCCGGATGCAGCACGATCGCATCGGCCTTCGCGTGACGCATGCGTTCCGCGCTCAATTGGTACAGCAAGATATAGTCGTTCAACGAAAGCGCCGGTTCGTGCAGCCGCTCGTTCTGAACTCGCAGCGCAAGCACCACGTCGGCATCCTCCAGTGCCTCTTCGATCCGGAAAACGCGCCGTACTTGCGTTCCGCTCGCTCCGATTTCCTCCAACTCTTTGGGCACCCACATCGCCGGCCCGCACAGAGTGAACCTGCATCCAAATTTCCCTAGCAGATGAATGTTCGACCGCGCCACGCGGCTATGCTTGATGTCGCCCAGAATCGTCACGTTGAGATTCTCGATGGTGCCTTTGCGGTCGCGAATCGTCAGCGCGTCCAGCAATCCCTGCGAAGGGTGTTCGTGCGTTCCGTCCCCCGCATTGATCACTGGAATTTCCAGGTGCCGGGCCACAAATTCCGGCGCGCCCGAAGCGGCATGCCGCATTACCAGGCAATCGGGCTTCATCGCGTCCAGCGTATGCACCGTATCCAGCAGCGACTCACCTTTTTTCAGGCTCGACGCCTCCGCCTGCAAATTCATGGTGTCCGCGCCCAGCCGTGACGCTGCCGTCCCGAAACTAATGCGCGTGCGCGTGGACGTCTCGAAAAACGCCAGTGCCACCGTCTTACCGCGGAGCACCGCCAGCTTTTTCAAGGGATGCCGCTGAATTTCCTGGAAGGATTTGCTCTGATCGAGAAGAAATGTCAGTTCGTCCGCGTTGAGCGGTTCCAGCGCCAGTAGGTCACGAAAACGGTGCGTCACATTTTCACTCGTTGCCCGAACCCTCTGCTCCTACACCGCACGTTATTCTACACGGTCGACCAACACGACGCGTTCTTCATTGTCGATTTCGCGCAGCCGTACCTCAATAATTTCCGTTGGGCTCGTCTGTACCACGCGCCCGGTAAACTGCGCCTCGATCGGCATCTCGCGATGCCCGCGGTCGATCAGTACGCATAGCGAAACGCGCTTCGGCCGCCCCAAATCAAACAAGCCATTCATGGCCGCGCGAATCGTCCGCCCGGTATAAAGCACGTCGTCGACCAGCACCAGGTTCATGTTGTCCACGCCGAACGAAATATCCGACGACTGCAGCACCGCATGCGAAGCCACCTTCGAGAGATCGTCGCGATACAGCGTAATATCCAGCGTCCCCACCGGCACATCCACGCCGTCGATCCCGCGCATGGCCTGCGCGATTCGCTGCGCCAAGGGCACGCCGCGCCGCCGGATCCCGATCATCGCCAGGTGCTTGGTCCCGCCGCTCTTCTCCACAATCTCGTGCGCCAACCGCTGTAAAGTGCGGTCAATCTCCGACGCCGACATCAACTGTGCTTTCTCTACGATGCGCATGTCCGCGTAATCCTAGCACAAGCCGGCGCAACTCTCGGAACGACCCCTGATCGGCGGCCTAGGCCCGCGACTCCGTCACGAAATGCGGCGGCTAGCTGCCGCCGAGTCAACAGAACTCCACGCGCCCGCCGAACCCTGCTCAACTGTCCTCCTACGCCTCGCGTGGTAAACTTCCGCGCCAGAAAAAACCTAGAGGATCACATGCCCAATCAGGAACAACCGCAACGCCAGTCGCAAAATCCCAAACAATCTCCGATCTCACTCCCGATGAAAACTCCGTCGTTTGCCCTAGTATTCCTTGCTCTCGCCGCGATTTCTCCGGCCGTCGCCCAAACCCCCAAGTCCCCGCAGCGCCCCAAGCTCGTCGTCCTTCTCGTCGTCGACCAGATGCGCGGCGACTACGTCGACAAGTTCCGCAGCCAATGGACTGGCGGCCTTAAGCGTCTGGTTGAGGAAGGCGCGTGGTTTCGCGACGCCGCCTACCCTTACGCCACTACGGAAACCTGCGTCGGCCACGCCACGATTTCCACCGGCGCTTTCCCGGCCACGCACGGAATGATCGCCAACGGCTGGTGGGACCGCGAAACGCAGAAAATGGTGACCTGCACCGCCGATCCCAACGCCAAAAATTCCGGGTATGCCGGCGCCACCGCAAAAGGTGGCGATACTGCCTGGCGCATGTTGGTACCGTCGTTCGCGGAAGAGCTGAAATTTCAAACCGGCGGCGCCACCCGCGTGGTGACCTTCTCTCTCAAAGCTCGCGCCGCGATCACGATGGCCGGACACAAAGCGGACGCGGCCACCTGGTTCGACAACGGCGTATGGATGACCTCCAGCGCCTACGGCACCATGCCGTTCATCGAGGATTATGTGAAGGCGCATTCTGTCAAGGCCGACTACGGCAAGACGTGGAATCTCTCGTTGCCTGAAAGTTCCTATTGGTACGACGAGAAAGCTACCGGCGCCGGTCCTCCAGCAGGTTGGGGGCCTGCCTTTCCCCATTCGCTGCGAGGAAAAGGCGACGCCGCCGAACCTGACGCCGAGTTTAACGAACAATGGGAAAGCAGTCCCTTCGCGGACACCTATCTCACCCGACTGGCGGAGACCGCAGTCGACCAACTCGGCCTGGGTAAAAGTGGCGCGACAGATTTCCTCGGCGTCGGCTATTCCTCGGTCGATTATGTCGGCCACGAATTCGGCCCGCGCAGCCGCGAAATCCAGGACATCCTGATCACGCTCGACAAGGATCTCGGCGAGTTGTTCGCGCACCTCGATAAAAAAGTCGGCCGGGGAAATTACGTCGTTGCCTTCAGCGCCGACCACGGCGTCGTACCGATTCCGGAGGACATGGCCAAGACCGGGGCCGATGCTGGAATTCTGCACGACTCGGAATTGCAGGAAAAGATCGAGAAGTCGCTCGAGCCGTTCAATTTTCCCAAGCCAGCCGTCGCTCGCATAGCAAACAGCGACCTTTATTTCGCTCCAGGTGTCTATGACCGCATGAAAGATGTGGGCGACGCCTTGCAAGCCGTCTCCGATGCGGCCTTATCGCAGCCGGGTGTAGCCGCGGTCTACTGGGCGGAAGAGGTTCAAGGCCGCCCCGCGACGCAAAATCCCATTCGCTCGGCAATCGCCAACAGCTATTTCCAGGGACGCAGCGGCGACCTCTTCATCGTTCCGAAACCGTACTGGCTGGTGGATGGCACGCCCGGCGGAAAGGTGCGCACCTACGGCACAGGCCACGGCACACCGTATAACTACGACCAGCACGTGCCTATTCTCCTGATGGGTTACGGCATCCAGCCCGGCGATTACTATCGCGAAGTCACCCCCGCAGACATCGCGCCAACACTCGCCACGCTCTGCGGCATCACTCTCGTCCCGCGCGATGGTCACATACTCGCCGAAGCGTTAGCAAAACCCGCCGCCCATCCGAACCGAGCCACCCCGCAATCTCAATAACCACCACCGCGCCAATGCAGGCGCTGGGCTCTAGCCCGGCGTAACGAAGAGCACTCCGTCCAACATTCACAAGCTCTTCTTCACGAACTTGTAGCGGCGAGTCTATCTCGCTAACCCGAGCGTTGGTTGTATCGTAAATTCAGAAAGCAGGCGAGCATGAACCCTCCAAACCACACTCAAGAACCAATCGGATCCTTTGTGGCGAATCCCGGAGTCCGCGTCGGCCACGTCCATCTCAAAGTTGCGAACCTGGAACGGTCTCTCCGCTTTTATTCTGGCGTGCTGGGATTCCAGATCATGCAGCGCATGGGTG
>Ga0210399_10000504_pt1 | contig 31334 bp, 29 predicted proteins | sample IncBWC14MmetaG_FD_150865 | JGI IMG/M metagenome (GOLD analysis project Ga0210399, IMG submission 150865) | Forest soil microbial communities from Barre Woods Harvard Forest LTER site, Petersham, Massachusetts, United States - Inc-BW-C-14-M | ecosystem: Environmental > Terrestrial > Soil >... | reverse complement strand
TGCGGGCGCCCGCCCAACTCTCCGTTGACGAGCACGTATACCCTGGCGCCATGTAGAACCTCGGCGCCGGGCAGCGCCTGGAAGTCGGCCGAGAGAATCTGTGCGATTTCCGAGGCAACGAAGAACGGCGTGGCGGTTCCGCCGTCCACGTGCATTTCATCGAAGGACTCCCCGTCGGGACCCTCGACCCGGATCAGGACCGGGGGAAACAGTCCGGGGACGCTCGCGGAGGCCAACAGCACATCGCGAAACAACACCCGCGCGGCCTCGCCCCCATGTACCGCAATCTCCCCCATGTCCCAGATCACCGTCTCCTGTTTATCCAGGTCGGTCGTCGCTACGAACAGCACCCTGCCGCGCGCAGCCTCGGTGGCAACGGCCTCGATGAGCCGGAGGGTCACCAGGTGATCGACCAACTCTGCGAGCGGTTCACTCCGATAGAAGCCGGGTCGAAACAGCAGGCCAAGGCCGCGTGATTGCAGGAGCCTGGCGGTCCGGTCCGGGCCCAGGGCTTCGACCATTGCCTGGTCCCACTCCGGGCCCAGGAACGCAAACGGAGCGATCAGCGCGCCGACGCTTACTCCCGTGACGATCTGGAACTGCGGGCGATCTGCGCGGCGCGTGAGACCGACGAGCGCGCCAGTACCGAACGCGCCTCCGGCCCCGCCGCCCGAGAGCGCAAGAATGTTGAGTGTCTCGCCGTGGGCGGCCGCGCGGAGGCGGCTCAACTTCTCTCCCGCATGGGCCAGCATGAAGCCACGGTCCAGGCCGAGGAAGCGCACGGTCTCCGGGAATCCTGACGGCGCGACATTCGCGAACAGTAGGGGCGGCGCGGGCTTGCGGGGCACGGCTGCGCAAGCGTAGAGCAGGGCGGAGCACAGCATCACCGCTAAAGGCGCCGACCGTCGCGATGTCGAAATCACCTCACGGGTCCCCATAGGCGAAAGGCATACCCGAAGCGCTGCAGATCGTCTGTCCGCATTGTGACATGATCAATCCCATTTCCCGCAGCGCGCCTCGACAGTGCGCCGCCGAAGGCGCTTGCGGGTTTTGGTCCGGTCGGTGGCCGAAATAACAGTACGATCGCGTTTACACGGTTTTTGGCGAAGGCAATTTAGAGCTCGCGCCAGCGAAGGCGAGCTGTTTCGCGTCGCAAATGGGCAAGGTCGTCGAGCACTTGGGACAGCATTGAAACTATCCCGTCGCGCGAGCAGTGTAACGAGCAAATTTCGAGCGCTAAGATTTCACGATCGGAGGGCTGCAGCATGTCACGCACTACCGTTTTGGCCGTAGCCGCGGCCACACTCGCCGGTTTGCCGCTCGCCAGCAGCGCCGCAGGGCAGGACTGGCCGACCTACAACCGAACCCTGACCTCGGAGCGCTTCGCGGCCCTCAATGCGATTAATACGAAGAATGTCAAAGGCCTCAAGATCCTCTGTACCTACGACACCGGGCAGCAGACCGGTTTCCAGACAGGCCTCGTGCAGGTCGACGGCGTGCTGTTCGCAACGACCGAGCACGACACGTTCTCGATCGATCCGAACAGGTGCGTGCAGAACTGGCGGGCGCACGAGGAATTTACCTCCGGCGTGCTCAAGGTCAACCGTGGCCTCGCCTGGCTCGACGGTCGCGTGTATCGCGGCACCGCCGACGGCCGCGTGTTGGCGTACGACTCCAGAACCGGAAAGCGCCTGTGGGCGACCAGCATCGCAGATGCCGCCAAGGGTGAGTCGGTGCCGGCGGCACCGATCGGGTGGCAGGGTCTCATCTTCATCGGCAACGCCGGCAGCGACAACAAGGGTGTCAAGGGCCGCATGTACGCGCTCGATGCGAAGGACGGGCACATCGTGTGGGAGTTCTACATGGTGCCGAAGGGCGACGTCGACTTCGCGCGCGGCCCGCAGGCGCCCAATCCGCCTGCCGAAGCACAGGGCTCCTGGAAGAACGCGGATGGCTTCCCGATCACAGGAGGTGCGACCTGGACTTCCTATACCCTCGACCCCTCTGCCGGCTTGTTGTACGTCCCCGGCGGCAATCCGGCGCCGGACTTCGTGAATGAGCATCGTGCGGGCGACAACCTGCTCACCGACTCCATTGTCGTGCTCGATGCGAAGACCGGTGCGTACCAGCGCCATTTTCAGCTGGTCAGTCGCGATTTCCATGACTGGGACGCCTCCACCGCGCCGGTGCTGTTCGCCAGCAAGGCCGGTCGGCACCTGATGGCCGAAGCGCCGAAGGACGGTCGACTGCACACCATCGATCTCGCCAGCGGCAAGGCGCTGTACAGCGTCGCCGTGACACGCATACTCAACGCGGACGCCCCAATTACCGCGGAAGGCACCCGCTTCTGTCCGGGCTCGCAAGGAGGCGCGGAGTGGAACAGTCCCGCCTACGATCCCGCCCTGAACCTGATCTTTACCGGTGAGGTCGATTGGTGCGCGACCGTGCACGCGGCGTCGGCGGATGCCATCGCGAGAGCGCCCCCGGGAGAGCCCTGGAGCGGTTCCCCGGACGGCTTCGGCAAGATGGACGACACCAAGGACTGGGCCGGCTGGATGAGCGCGATCGATGCCGACAGCGGCAAGCTCATCTGGCAGTTCAAGGCGCCGTTTCCTTTGATGGGCGGCATCACTCCGACCTCCGGCGGCCTAGTGTTCTTCGGTGACATGGGCGGCAACTTCTATGCGTTCGATGCCGCGAAGGGCGCGAAGCTCTGGTCGATTGATCTCGGCGGCGCGATAGCCGGGGGCGTGATCAGCTATGACACCGGCGCCGGTCAGCGCGTAGCGGTCGCTGCCGGGATGACTTCACCGATTTGGCCGACACCGAAGGTGAACGGCAAGGTGGTCGTGTTGGGTTTTTGACTGCACCCTCGTTGTGAACGGGCACCGAAGGTTGACCACGCGTCCCTGAGCGAATGGGCCGTGGGGGTCGCCTAATCGCCACCCGCGGGATGTGACTACGAGCGTTTTTCTTCGAGAACCTGTTCCTCGCTCAAGGTGTACAGAGCGTCAGGAACCGCCTCCAGCCTCTCCCGCGGGATCGGTTTACCACTTCGGTCCGACAAACCGTAAGTCCCTTCCTCGATTTTCCTTAAGGCACGATCCACGCGCCCGAGGCGCTCTATGGCGCGGACGACTAGGTTGCCGTCCCGCTCCAGCGCGTCGAGCCCCTGCGCGTCATCTTCGAGTTCGAGGGCATCGCCGGTGCGCTGTGTTTTAACGTCGCCTTCCTCAGATTCGGCGACCTGAGCCGCTGCGACGAGAGTCGCACGCAAGCGTAGCAGCTGCTGACGTTGCTTTTCGACGAACGCCACGTCGATTCCGGATTTAACGGTCTTCATGATAAAGCATCATACCTCACGCTCGAACCCAACCGTCGACATCGACCACCACATCGGCAGCCCAGCATCGTGCGCGGAGGCCGCGTAGCCCCGGCGTCAACGAGGGCCCAGCGTCAGGGCGTAGATTTGTTGGCTACTGGTATTGCGCAGCATCATGGGCGAGTCATCGGGAGCCAGATCCATCCACAGGCCGAAGATCCCGTGCGTTCGGCGCACCTCATCGAGATCGGCCACGTGCTCAGCCGGGCCGCCATCGATCGGAACGCGATAGATCGCCGGGTGTGCGCCGATCCCGCTGTCGAAATAAACGTAACGGCCGTCGCGCGAGGAGGCGAAGTATTGGAATGCACCGCGGTACACGTCGGTTCTCGCGCCGCTCGCCGGATCGTAGCGCACCAGATGATGCCGGTCGGCGGAGCTTGCCAGCAGCCGCGTGTCGTTCGGGATCCAGTTCGCGCAGCACAAGTCCTGCGATGCCGGGGCGACCTGCGTCGCGCGGGTGGCGAGGTCGATGATGCGGATACCGTCCGGATTGAAGGGGTGTCCGCTGAAGACCAGCGCCGAGCCGTCCGGCGTCCAGTCAGGGAAGAACTGGCTGGCGGATTCCGCCGTCAGGGCCTGCGCATCCCCACCGTCCGCGGACACCACATAGATCTGAAACGGACGAGTTGCGCTCTCGCGCGCCATGAACGCGATGCGGCGTCCGTCCGGCGACCATACCGGGCCGAGTGCCTGCATCGGCGCAACGGTCAGCTGATGTCGGTCGGTGCCGTCGACCCGCATGCGCCACAGCTCCGCCTGCGGATAACTCGAGTAAACGACCAAACTGCCATCACGCGTGAAGCTGAGTCCTTCGGCGGAAATACCGCCGAGGTAAGGCACAAACTGGTGCCGCTGCATGTCGTAGCGCACCAACTCGCCCTGCGCCTGCTCGCCGAAGGCGTACACCGTGCGCCCGTCGGACGCCGGTACGGGTGAGGTGAGGCTCATTGGCCCGGAGCTCAGGCGCACCGGCACGGGCGCCGCGGCAAACCAGCGGCGCTCCTCGCTCAGCATCCATAAATCGGAGTGCCCGACGTGACCGGCCTGGAAGATGTAGCGTCTGCCATCGGGGGTCCAGCGTCCGCAGCAATACTCCGCCGTCGGACTCCACTCCGGCAACAATGCGTGCGGCGCACCCCCGCCGCGGCCCGCCTCCCAAATCTGCAGATGCTGCAACCGCAGGAATGAGTTGTAGCGCAGACGCGTGTCGTCCGGAGACTCGACGGCATCCTGTACATCCCCGTCGCTGCTCAGCACGACGTGGGCGCCGCTGCCATCGCGCCGCATGACGCTCAGTCGACCCCGGCTCTCCCTGTCGAAGGCGTCGTAGTAGTAGACACGCTGACCGTCGCGGGACCAGCCGGCCCAGTTGACACGCGCCGCCCCTAAGCGCACTGGAGCCCCGCCGTGCAGCGGCAGACGCCACAGTTCATGGGCGCTGCTCTGGTACTCCGATGGCGGGATGCGCGCGGCGAGCAGCTCACTCGCGTCGGGCGCGAGCGCGTACATCATAAGGTTGGGAATCCCGAAATCGAGCGGCTGCGGCTCCCCACCGGCCAGCGGCAGCCGCATGATGGTGAACGCGCCCGAGGGTGCAATCTCGTTGAAGTACAGGGACTTGCCGTCGCCGTGCAGCATCGAGAAAGCGGCCGCCGGGTAAGTCAGCTTGGTGCTGGCGGAATGCGTCAGCTGTACCGATTCGACGATACGCAGATCGGCGGCGGGCGCGCGCAAGGCAACCCACAGAGCAGCCACCGCCAGGATCGCCAGCGCCAGCGCGGCGAACGGCCACACGCTACGCGGTGCTTTCCGCGGCCGCGCGCCGGCCGCGGACACCGCGACGACTGGCTGAGGCATTCCCGGGGCATGCGCTTGCGGCGCCGGTAACGGATCCACTTCGCCGATGAAGCGATAACCGTGCCGCGGCAGGGTCTCGACGAAACGCGGCGAATCCGCGTCGTCGCCGAGCGCATCGCGCAGCTTGACCATCGCCTTGTTAAGGCCGCGCTCGAAATCGACGTAGGCGCCGTTGCGCCATACGCGGGCCCGCAACTCCTCGCGTGTGAGCACCTCTCCGGGACGTTCGAGCAGGGCGCAGAGGATCTCGAACGGTTGGTGTTGCAGGGCTACGCGCCGCCCGCTGCGGCGTAGTTCGCCCGCACGCGCGTCGAGTTCGAACACGCCGAAGCGCAAGAGCCCCGATCCAGCCCCCTCGTCCATGTTTTATCGATACCCCCGGTAAAACACTAGGACTCGGTGCCTGCCAACGCAAGCGCGCACGAGACTCAGGGAAGATGTCGTCGGATTGTGTTGCGAATCATGACCTTGGCAGGGAGCACGCATTCCACACCCATGGGCATTGAACGGGCTGTCGCCGGTTGACAGCCTCGGCGAAGGGTAAGTGCAAAGGGATGACCGGAGTTAGATGTTCGCGCGCCAGATCGTGATTGGAGCGCGTCCTCTGCGAATCGCCCGTCGCCGTAGAGGCTCAAAGGAAACGAGGCAGGCACTCCGCAACGTCCCGTTCGGCGGTCGAGGGACCTGCGAAAATAAGGGGAGTCGGAACAATGAAAAGGCTCGCGGGATCTTATGTGGCGATGCTGGGTCTGGCGCTGATGGCTTTCAGCGGTGACGCACTCGCGACGGCGTTGTGTAATACCGGACCTGCACCTAATCCACCGCTTTCCGGCACCGTCGTCGGCGGTCTGGTCGTCAACGCGGGCGATTTTTGCGTCCTTGGCGGAGCCAACGTCTCGGGCGGCGTGCGGGTCAACGAGGGCGGAATACTGATTGTATGCGGCTCCACGATCAACGGCGGGTTCATCGCGAACGGAGCCGCGGAGCTTATCTTCGGCGCCGAAGAAATAGACTGTGGGGGTGACGTCATCAACGGGGCAGTCCAGATAAGCAACACCGGCCCCGGTATTCTTCCGCCCCCCGGGCCATCCGTTGCGCTCGAACGCAGTACGATCAACGGTGGCGTACATCTCAGCGGCAATCGCGGCCCGCTCGCTGTTGCGGCTAACACAATCGCCGGGGGTCTGCATTGCAGGAACAATGTGTTCGATTTGGAGGACGAGGGGTCGCCAAACACCATCGCCGGGGCAATAACTTGTACATTCGGTGACTAGCCCTGCGGCGGTTCGCGCGCCGCTACGACGGCGGCGGCAGCCGATTCGGCCAGCGCGTATCGGCGTCCCGACCAGAGTCGCGTCCGGACGCCGGGTTTTCATGGGTAGGGAGGATTCATGACGCTCAGATCAGGTCAGCTCAGATCAGGTCTGCAACGTATCGGTCACCTGCCCGTTGCCGTTGCTTGTGTTGCATCATTGATGGCTGGGTCCCTGGCGCTGGCGGACGAAGACCTCGACGGCCAAGTGGGAGGCGCGCTGCGCAGCGCGGGATTCACCGGTGCGATCCAATCTCAATTTTTGCCGAGGCTCGGGCGACCCCTTAACCCGCAACTTGCCGACCTCGGCAGGCTCCTTTGGTTCGACAAGTCGGGAGGCCTTCACGACGACAATACATGTGGGGGATGTCACTCACCGAGTCGGGCGTTCGGCGACACCCAATCGATTGCGATCGGCATCCAGAACAACAATATCGTCGGGCCCAATCGCGCGGGCCCCCGCAACCAGCGTCGCACGCCATTCGCCTCCAACACGCCGTTCTATCCCAACATGATGTGGAACGGTCGCTTCGCCGTGATCTCCGGCAACCCGTTCGATAACTCACTCGGATTCCGGTTTCCGTTTCCCGAGGGAACAACGCGCTTCCCGCCAAACGATCCGATCGTGACGCATTTATCGATCGCGCAGGCGCACATGCCGCCGACCGAACTGGTAGAGGTCGCGGGATTTACGTGTACGGCGGGGACGATCGGCCCCGATTTCGATCAGTTTGACGATGGCAAAGGAGCGTGCCTCCCTCCGGCCGACGCGACGGGAACGCGAAATGACCCCATCCGCGCCGTTGTCCTACAACGTCTCAACGGAACCCCGGCATACCGGCAACTCTTCGGCGCGATATTTCCGTCAGTTGCCGACGGCGGCCCAATCGACTTCTCCATGTTTGCCCGCGCCATCGCGGAGTTCGAATTCACGCTCATCTTCGCCGACGCACCGGTCGATCGATTCGCGCGCGGCGATCGGCATGCGATGAACGAACAACAGAAGCGTGGTGCGCTCATCTTCTTCGGCAAGGGAAGGTGCAGTCAGTGCCATTCGGTCGAAGGCGACTCGAATGAGATGTTCAGCGACTTCAAAATGCACGTGATCGGGGTGCCGCAGATCGCTCCTGAATTCGGCGTCGGCAAGGGCAACGTGGTGTTCGATGGACCGGGTCAGGACGAGGACTTTGGCTTGGAGCAGATCACGGGGAATGCGGCTGATCGCTACAAGTTCCGCAGCTCGCCGCTGCGCAACGCGGCGCTGCAGCCGGCGTTTTTCCATAACGGGGCGATGACGCGCATCGAGGACGCGATCTACCATCATTTAGATGTGTTCGATTCGGCGCGCAGCTACGATCCGAAAAAGGCGGGCGTAGACAAGGATCTTCAGTACCGACTGGGACCGATCGAACCGGTGCTCGCTCGCCTCGACCCGCTCCTGCAGACGCCGATCTCTCTTAGAGGAGGAGAATTCCAGGCGCTCGTCGCGTTTGTCCGCGATGCGCTCCTGGACGAGCGCGCAAAGAAGCAGCGCCTCTGTCCGTTGATCCCCGACAGCGTACCCAGTGGCTACTCGACCATGATCTTCGAGGAGTGCCATTAGCGACATGCCGCTGATGCGGGTTGTGGACGCCGAGGGGCGCCCCCTGTGGTCGAGTGGCGAGCCCTTCCCGCGCGTTCTCTTCACCACTCTCAGCCACACGCATAGCGCCACGTGCCCCGTCTGCGGTCTGCTTCCTGGATTGCGTCAACGAGTGCACGGCAAGAAGGCCTAGTCAGCAAAGAGAGTCATGCCGCCTTCGTCTCCGCTCTGGCGGAGGGGATCAATCGGGGACGCATGCTTCGCCGTGCCTGCGAAACCCGTCCACGCAAGTCCAGTCATTGCCGGAATAGGCGATATAGGCGCTTGCGGGAACGACCAGCGGCTCGCAGATCGAGCCTCGCTGCCTGAATGCGCGCTCGCATTTCCAGCCGTGGCCGGTCCCGTCCAGGTAAGCGTTCGCGGGTACTTCCACCGGCACGCAGGCGTCAGCCTGCTTTCTAAAGCTTCGGTCGCAGTCCCAGTCATCGCCGGCGCGCTGCAGAAATCCGTGTGCTGGCACGGTCACAGCCGCACACCGCTTGCCGTCGCGCCGGAAGCCTCGATCGCACTCCCAGCCACCGCTGAAGGCCGAATCCACCGCATACGCGTTGGCCGGAACCAGGATAGGGGTGCAGGCACCATTGGCCACCAGGTAACCCCGATCGCACTCCCAGCCGGGCGCGAAGGGCTCGCTGTCCAGGTGAGCATTGCCGGGCACTTTGACCAGCGCGCATCGCTCGCCGATCCTCAGGTATCCCCGATCGCACTCCCACTCGTTGCCGAAGGCGCTCAGATAGGCGTTCACGGGCACTTTGATCGCAACGCAAGTCTCTCCGAGCTGCTGAAAGCCTCGCGGGCATTCCCAGGCGCTCCTTCCATAACGGTCAGCGCGGGCACTCCCAGGTACGACGCCCGGTGCGTTGGTCGCGTTCATGGTCGGCTGGGATGAGACGAATCCGGGCGCAGCCAGCATAAACGACGCGAGAAGCAATGGTGGGAGCGAAGTACGCCGCTGGCTTGAGTGAGTGATCATGCCAATTCCTTTGCTATCGATTGTCGGAGAAGGCGGCGTGCGACTAACCGCGAACGCCTGCCACTTAGCGGTCCGAGACTGCGCCCCGCGGCGGTTCGCGTCCGTGCGCTGTCGCACCAACGCCCCGCGTGGTCGAACCGCGGATGGCGAAAAAAAAAGCCCGGCGCGTCCGAGCGCCGGGCGGGTATTCAACCAACCATTAAGGGTTGATCTTTGAGATCTTCGAACCTTCGAATGACAGGTCGGCGATCAAGCCCTTCTCGGCAAAGACGAACCCGAGAATCGGCTTCTGCTGAGTCTGCGTGTCGTAGCTGCCGCTGGCACCAGTGGAAACCACAGTGATCCCCGCATCCGCACCGATGGACCAACCGTCGCTGGACGTGAACTTGTCGAGCGAATCTTGCGTCATGAACATGATGATTTCACTGTGCTTGGCAAGCCCGAGCGTCAAGCCGACCGAGGCTGCTCCTACCTTGTAGTAGCCAACGGTCTTGCCGTTGACCTGCAGCACGCCTTCGCCAAACTCGCCGGCGACACCGACGCCGCCCTTGGTCACGCGGGGGAACACCAGCACGCCTGCGGCCTTGTCGCCCAGGACTTTGTTCTCAGGGGTGATCGTATTGAAATAGAGGAGTGTCTGGGACACTCGCGTGTCGATCTGGGTCTCCGTGGCTGCGAATGAGGCTGCGCTGGACGTTAAGGCGACGATTGCGAGGCCAGTCGTGGCCAGGACAATTTTGATAGTCATAAATAATCTCTATGCGTTAGTGAATCAGGATTGTGGTGGAGCCGGATCGCGAGCGATCGCGGAGAAGAGGTGGGTGAACCACGGTCGGGTTCAACCCCGGCGCAACAATACGTTTAGCAACTCGCGGGGTCTGTGCGGCAACGAACGTAGGGGGAACACCACTTGGTGCGCGGCGCCGATTTGGCCAGCCTGTCAGGCGTTCGGCGCATTGAGTGCGGGAACCTCTCGGGCATCCCTTTTGATAGTGTCAAAATGGACCGCCCCGGCGTGCTCGGTCTCACGCGCGACGGATCCGGCTCCGTCTGCCGCTGCCCGACCATTGGCGCTGCCACCTGGCCACACAGCGCCATCCTTGTCGGTGTCGATGTGAAGGCGCTCGCGGTCTGCATAGGTGTCTTGGTCGGTCACGACCACGGCCGGTCCGAGCAACGTGCCGAATAGCACGCAGGTCTGGGTCGTGAACCGCCGTGGCGCGCCGCACGGCTCGAAGGCGCCAGCGTTCTCGTGCCCCGAGCCGCCGCGGACGGTAGTGGTCAGGTCGTAGACGCCCATCTGCCCCGTTCGAACCGAGTGCTATGCCGCGGCCGGAAGGCGTGCCGGCTCCGGCTTGAGCACTTCTTTACTCGCGAACGCCAGCGCCAGCGTCGTCGCGGAAGGGTTCAGACTGTCGACCATTGAAGTCGGCATCAGGATCGTGGCGCCTCTTTCCTTGGTGGTCTCATAGATGATGTTCATCGCTCGAAGTTGCAGCGCGACCGGGTTTCCGGCGTAACTATTGGCGGCTTCGACAAACTTCCCTGCGATCGCGGCCTCGGCCGATCCCAGGATCACCCGCGCCTGCTTCTCGCGCTCAGCCTGGGCCTGACGGGACATGGCATCCTGCAAGGCGACCGGGATGGCGACGTCGCGGATCTCCACCGAGCTCACCGAGATACCCCAGGGAGCGGTTTTCTCACCGATCTCAACCTTCAGCTGCTCGTCAGCCTCCTTACGGTCAGACAGCAGCGCCGCCAGCATCGAAGAGCCGATCATTTCGCGCAGCGAAGTCTGCGCGACCCGGTCAATGGCCTGGCGGTAGTTGGTAATGGCCAAAGCGGCCTTCTCGGCATCGTGCACGTGCCAAAAAATGATCGCATCGACGTTGACCGGTACCGTGTCCTTGGTGAGCGCTTGCTCGGCGTTAAAGGCCGTGGTCTGGATACGGCCGTCGATCACTGCGATCACGCTGTCGAGGACCGGGATGATGGCAAACAGACCTGCTCCCCTGACGCTCTGCAGTTTTCCCATCCGCAGAATCACGAACTTCTCCCAGGCATTAGCCATCTTCAGAGAGAGCGCGATGACGGCCGCGGCGCCGAAGAACACAAACGCCAGGTACGGATTTACCCAGTAGCCAGCCGCGGCGCCCGCGGCAGCGAAGGCAAAAGCCAGAAATCCGGTGATGGGGTTCATATGCGGTGCTCCTTAAGTCAGCGGCTTCTCCGAATTGCACCGCACATTGCCCCCGGCCGTCAGTACGCCAGCGCACCTACGGACAAGAGGACAGAGGCGTCGACGCGCAGGGATGGCTGGTTATATAGCCTCGCGGTGCGCGCAACCGCGACCGCGGCGCCAGGAGGTGCTAGGTGTCTGCCGCTAGCCGCGCGGAAGTGATGCGGAAGGTGTCTTCCTGGAAGCGACAGGGTTCAGTCGAGGAGCCGGCAGCAGGCGATCGCTTTCCGTCTTGACCACGGCATAACACTCGCAACACAGTTGTTCCAGCCGTAACCGGTCCAGCACCGTGATCTGCCCCCGGGCGTAACGGATCACACCGAGCTTGTGCAGCTTGCCGGCGGCCTCGGTCACGCCCTCGCGACGCACGCCCAGCATGTTGGCGATGAGCTCCTGGGTCATGGTTAATTGATTGGATGACAGCCGATCGAGAGACAGCAGCAGCCAGCGGCACAGCTGCTGGTCCACCGAGTGATGGCGATTACACACTGCGGTCTGGGCCATCTGCGTGATCAGGGCCTGGGTGTAGCGCAGAAGCAAAACTTGCATCGGGCCGCTGCGATGGAACTCGTCTTTGAGCTGCTGCGCCACCAGCCGGTAGGCGTGGCCAGCGCTCTGCACGATTGCCCGACTCGGGGTGGTTTCACCGCCCATGAAAAGCGCGATACCGATAAGGCCTTCATTGCCGACCACCGAGATCTCCGCCGACGCGCCATCGGCCAGCACGTACAGCAGCGACACAATGGAGTCAGTCGGAAAATAAACGTGGCGCAGGACATCGCCGGACTCGTACAAGACCTTGCCGAGCGGCATTTCGACGAGCCGCAGGTGCGGGTAGATGCGTTCGCGCTCGGCAGGTGACAGCGCAGCCAGCAGATGATTTTGCTGCGGATCGCTCAGTGCAGGCATATAGAGAGCCATCGCCGTCATGCCCCACAGGAGGGGTCGCTGAGGAAAGTATAAACCGATTGTCGACTCCTTGTACGATAGCGTACAGAGCGACTCAGCCGGGCGTCGATCACCTCGCATGCCGCCCCGAGTGATACCTTGCGTGCGCCGACGTAAGGACCAGAGGCTCAATCCCGCTACTTTCAACGAGTAGTTTTGGGGCGGCTATGCGAATGACTGAGTGTCGACCATCAATCAGAGGCTGGTATAGCGCTCCGGTTCCTAATTCTTGGGCGCGGGGCACTTTAGAGGCCGCTATGTACGTTGGCGCACAGAGCCCCAGGTTTATGCGGCGCACGCTTGTCGAGCCTGCAGTGAGGTTGCGCTGGGGTGCGCCATGTCCCGGAACATACTTCTCGTCCTTGCGGACGCCGCGGAAGCGAACGCCGTTCGGCGCTCGCTCACCGACTTAAGCGACGGTCCTTTCGAAGTCGAGTGGGTGAACGGCTGTGGCGACGCCATTAAACGAGTGGGCGATCGACAGGGAGAAGAAATCGCAGCCGTCGTGGTCGATCTGTTTCTCGGCGACAGTCAGGGAATTGACACCTTCGATAAGCTGTCGCGCGCATCGCCTCACATTCCAATTCTGGTCTTAAGTCGCTTGCGCGACGAGAGTGTCGCGAGGCTTGCCGTGCAGCGCGGAGCGCAAGACTATCTTCTGCACGAACGTCTCGACGGTTATTCGTTGTCGAAGGCTCTGAACAACATGCTCGAGCGTTGTGCGTACACCGAGGCGCTGTTCCTGGAAAGGGAGCGCGCTCAGGTCACGCTCAACTCGATCGGAGATGCCGTCATCAGCACCGACGTTGCTGGCAACGTCAACTACCTCAATGAGGTCGCTGAAGGCATGACGGGCTGGTCGCGGCAGGAGGCATCCGGCCGGCGGCTCGAGGAGGTGTTGCGGATCATCGACGGGGAGAGCCGCGAACCGGCCCTGAATCCTTTGGCAATGGCAATTCTGTACAACAAGACCGTCGGCCTGAGCTCAAACTGTGTGCTGATCCGCCGCGACGGCCATGAGTCCGCCATCGAAGACACCGCGGCTCCCATTCACGACCGGCACGGCCAGGTGACGGGCGCCGTGATTGTTTTCCACGATGTGGGTGCGGCGCGGGCGATGGCCCTCAGGATGTCTTACCTGGCCCAGCATGACTTTCTCACCCAGTTGCCGAATCGCATGTTGCTGAACGACCGGCTGACGCAGGCGATTGCGTCGGCGCATCGTCACAGTAAATCGCTAGCACTTTTGTTCCTGGATGTGGATCACTTCAAGCGCATCAACGACTCCCTGGGTCATGCGAGCGGCGATCAGGTCCTGAAGTCGATCGCACGGCGTCTGGCGGCTTGTGTGCGCGGCTCCGACACCGTCAGCCGTCAGGGTGGAGATGAATTCGTGATTCTGCTCTCGGAAGTGGCTCGCGCGGAGGACGCAGCTTCAACCGCCGCCAAGATACTTGCCGCAGTAAGCAGGCCGTACCACATCGACGTCCAAGACTTGCGGGTCACGATGAGTATGGGGATCGCCGTATACCCCGCGGACGGTGCGAATGCCGAAACGCTGATGAAGAACGCGGACCTTGCGCTATTCCACTCAAAGGCCTACGACCGCGGCAACCATCGGTTCTACGAGCCGACCATGCGCACGGTTGACCGGCGATCTGCGGCGACCATCCGAGCCGCGCGAAGCTGGGAGCGGAAGGGTCTCCCTTAGTTCGGTATCACCGGCGAGCGCCGCCGTTCAGCGTGCGTTTCCCCCCAATGAGCGTATTCCAGAAGTCCCTCAGGCGACGTCTGAGTCGCTGCCAATTCTCGTCGACAATATTGCGCATGTTTCCTCTCCCGTGACTGCGGCGTACGTTACGCGCACTGCCAGGGCTCCGGCGGTGCGGTGGCGTACAAAGAAGCGCCCGGCGAGGCGCGTTGATAGCCGATCACCGGGTCTGCCGCGGCACGTGCGTGCTACCCAAGCAACGAGCATCAGCCGGCGTGCGCTGGCGTACAGAAATGCTTCCGCATTCGGTGTAGCCGTTACGTTCAGCAGCCGGTTGGCCTTCGCGCACGCTTGCGAGGTGTCCTAATGCCCTTGAGTTGGCTCTATGGAGTGATTCGGCTCCCATGGTGGGGCTATGCCGCGTTAACGTTCGCGATGGTACAGGTGATGTTCCTTGGGGTGACCTTGTACCTTCACCGCGACCAGTCCCATGGCGGTCTCGTGCTACATCCGGTGCTGCGGCACTTCTTCCGATTTTGGTTGTGGTTCTGCTCCGGTACCGTGACCCGAGAGTGGGTAGCGGTCCACCGCCGACACCACGCGTTTGCCGATCGGTCTGGAGACCCCCATAGCCCGGTGGTCTTCGGTCTCAGGCGGGTGGTGTTGCAGGGTTACGAGCTCTATGTTGCGGCGGCAGGGGATCGGAAGACTCTCGCCAATTACGGACGTGGCACACCCGATGACTGGCTCGAGCGCAATCTCTATAGCCGCTTCCCCAAGGTCGGCATCTCGCTACTCGTGATCTTGCAACTCATCGTGTTCGGCGTGCCGGCCATCACCATGCTCGCCGTGCAACTGGTTGCTCAACCCTTCTTCGCCGGTGGCGTCATCAACGGGCTTGGCCACCGTGTCGGGTATCGAAGTTTCGAATTGCCCACGGCGGCTACCAACATCGTACCCTGGGGCGTGCTGATTGCAGGCGAGGAGTTGCATAACAACCACCATGCGTTTCCGTCCTCCCCGCGGTTTTCCGTGCAGGGCTGGGAGATCGACATGGGATGGCTGGTCATCTGCGTATTGCGTTCGCTGCGGCTCGCTCGCGTCGGTCATCTTGCACCGCGGCCGAATATCGTGCGCGCCCGCGTCGTCATAGACGCCGACACCGTGCGGGCCTTGTTCACCAATCGCATGCACGTCCTGCGTGACTACCGTCGATGCGTGATACGGCCAGTGTTCCGTGAGCTGATGAAGCAGGAGAGTGCGGCGGTGCTCGCGCACGGCTCCCGACAGTTACTCGTTCGCCATCCGAAGCTGCTCGACGCGCGCGGCCGCCAGCAGTTGCGCGAGCTACTTGACCGATATGAGGTCCTGCGGACCGTGGTCGATTTCCGCGACCGCTTACAGCAGGTTTGGGATGAAGCGTCCGCGAGCCATGGTCGCGCGTTGGAGCAGTTGCGGGAGCTGTGCATGCAGGCCGAGGGCAGCAGCATCCTTGCGCTGAGGACGTTTGTGTTGAGGCTGCGTGCTTACGCACCCGCACGCCGAGCGACTGAATCGATCAGTTCGCTAGCTTAGGATCCTCGCATACGCTTCCTTGAAGGTCGCGTAGCACCCGCAAGCTGCGGCTTCCAGGCCGCGTCCGTCGAGAATCGTCAGCTTGCCCCGCGTGTAGCGGATCAGCTTGCGTTTGCGCAGGGAACTGGCGGCTCGCGTAACGCCCGCGCGGCGCACGCCGAGCATGTAGGCCAGGAATTCATGGGTGATTAGAAACTCATCCGCGTGCGCCCGATCGCGAGTCATCAAGAGCCAACGGGCAAGGCGCGCCTGCACAAGATGGAAGCGAGTGCAGGCAGCCGTCTGTGCCAATTGGCTCAGCATTACATAGAGGTAACGGTTCAAAGCTCGCTGCAGCGCCGGACTACGCTCCAGTTCCTGGGAGAATGTCGACGCCTCCATTCGCCAGGCAGGACCCGCGCCCTGCACCAGGGCATGCAGCGGTGCAGCGTCTACGCCGAGCATGAAGGAGACCCCGAGCATGCCTTCGTCGCCGACGAGGCCGACTTCGAGATTGGCGCGACCGTCGATCCGGGTGATCAGAGAGATGAAGCTGTCGGTGGGGAAAAAGACGTGACGAATGCGCTGGCCGGGCGTGCAGAGTACATCGCCAAAGCGAAGCTCGACCTGTTCGCAGCGTGCCAGCAGATGTTGACGATCATGGCGTGGCAGGGAGGCGAGCAGACGGTTTTTCGCTACGGGGGGCGACGACGGTGACACGAGCCCTGCTTTCTGTTGCGCTTGGGAAATTCCGAGAGAGGCTGACGGTCAGCCGGGCCAGAGTCTGTTCGGTGGCCCACCAAGCCGCAATCTGGGACGGGAATTCGTACCTCGCAATGCCCGCATAGCCGCAATGGGGGCTACGGGCCCAGTGGCGGGTCAGGAGTGATGTTGATCGTTGTCGTCCGCGCAGGCCGCTATGTGCCTTGCCGTACGGAAGGAGTCCCAGCAGCGGTGCAGCGTAGGAACTAATTGTGCGCACTCAGGGGCAGTGCCGTTCGTCCGGAGGGCACTGACGACTTTAGTCTCTTAAGGGGAAGGATCTATGCGAGATGTAGCATCGAGGATACGCGGGACGCGCGCGAGTAGTGGCGCGCCAATTCAGGCTCTTGATGATGATCGAGCCGTCGCAATCCTGTTCGTCGGCAGCACCACCGAACCCGGCCGCGACGGGGCGCTGTTCGCCGCCGAGCCTGGCTTCCGCGGTTCGCCCTTCGTCGAGGACGGTATTTGCGATGTGGGTGTCGAGACTTCTGCATGCATCACGGATTTCGGCATCGCGCAGCAAAAGTGAGTTTGCCGTTCGTCTATTGAGGGGATCTTTCATGAAACGAACCGCAGGAGAAGAATTTGCCGCTATCTACGGGATCTCGCGGGCGGCGAATGAAGTGTTGACCAGAATGGTGAATCGTCGAGACAGCCTGACTCGCCCTCAGTCGAGCGGGGATCCGCGCGGTGTGTGGCGGACCCGCCTCAAGCGGCCTTCCGTTGGGACACAGGATCGCGAGCCGTTGCGGGCGGGCGAGGCTACTGCAGCCGGGCCGGCAGTGCCCGATCGTCAGCAGGCCGAAAGCCGGGCACCCTAAGGACTCGCCGGTGAATAAGTTCGCTACCGCACGGAGTCACGCAACGCGGGCAGCTAACATCGCGAGGCCTGAATCCCGACATTCCTGATGAACCTCGCTCGCCTCCCCGAGCGACTGTTCGACCGACGGATTCAGCGTTGGCCCGCCGGAACGGACGACCGCACCGGCGGGCCCGTTTTGCGTCGCTGAGCGATACACGCCAGCGCACTTTTCAACGGCGAGCAATCAGCACTAAGCGGCCAGCACCGGTGTGTGATGGCCGACAGGGGAAACGCGGCTTCCCGATCGTGTGCGTGTGGTAGGTGTCGTGCGTCTGGTGCCGTACAGACCGCGGAGCGTGGCCGTGCGAACTTGTCTTGCAAGAACGATCGAGTGGTAATAGCGAGGTACATTTTATGCATGGATTTAAATTTCTAGTGTTGGGCGCAGTTGCTGCAACCTGTTTTGCGGCAACCGGGCCTCAAGCAGAGGCTCAGCTCAGCATCAATATCGGTGTAGCCCCTGAATGCCCCTATGGTTACTATGACGTTGCTCCTTACAGCTGTGCTCCCTCCGGCTACTACGGCCCAGAATGGTTCAGCGAGGACGTCTTCATCGGAGCTGGCCCGTGGTTTCATGGCCCCGGCGAATTCCGCGGCCACGTAAATAACGCCTACCACCCAGAGCACGGTTACAAGGGCGCACTGCCAGATCGTGGCGAGAAGGCCGAGCCGGCCAAGCGCGTCGATAAAGATCACTTTAAGGGAAACGAAGAGCGGGATGGACGTGGGCACGAAACCGAGGCCAAACGTTGATCCAGGTCCCGACCCTGGAGCTTCCAATGCGGAAATCTAACTCGCGGGTGGGGTGCCCTACCCGCGAGCGTGATTCGTGATCGAGCACTACACCCGTACCACTGGGGTCTGCGCCGACTCTGGCCGCCGCGTGCCGAGTGGCGTCGCGACCCGCCTTGTTGTGGTCGCGATGCTCGTCTTTTCACTCGGCGGCTGCGAATCGCTTCAGCCTGGTGCGAACGTTCCGAAATCAGTTTCCGTTGCGCTCGCCCATCCAGAGGAAACCCGCCTCGGCGCGCAGTTTGGCAATGAGGCGCTCGCACACGGAGGCGATTCGGCGTTTCGCATCATATCCGTCGGGGTCGACGGGTTTCTGATGCGCGCACAAATGATCGACGCCGCCGAGAGAACCCTGGATCTTCAATACTTCATCTTTCGTGGCGACGAAACCGGCCGACTTTTGACCGACGGTCTGCTGCGCGCCGCTGATCGCGGAGTGCGGGTGCGGGTGCTGGTCGACGACGGGGATACATTGACCGGCGACGAGCAGATCAGCGCACTGGATACGCATCCAAACGTTCAAGTGCGGATCTTTAACCCGTTCGCCTATCGCGGACATAGCAGGCTGCGGCGAGGTCTGGAATTCATGTTCCACGCCTCGAGGCTCGACTATCGCATGCACAACAAGCTGCTGGTTGTTGACAATGCGGTCGCGCTCGTTGGCGGCCGCAATATTGGCAATCAGTACTTCCAGATGGACCCGGAGTCCCAGTTCGCTGACGACGACGTCCTTGCCGCCGGTCCCATCGCCATGCGGCTATCGGCGACTTTCGACGAATTCTGGAACAGTCCGTTTGCAATTCCAGCCGCGGCGTTGGATCGCCACCAGAGCTCGGCGCACGCCCTGACGGAGCGGCGCGGCCGCGCCGCCGGGCGCTCGGAGCAGCAGATGCAGACTCTGAACTCAGACGGCATCGACTACGCCGCCCGCGTGGCAAGCGGAGAGCCCTACGCCGGAGTGCTTTCGGGCCGACTGCCGCTGGTATGGGCTCAGGCCGAAGTGGTCAGTGACAGTCCGGACAAGAAGAACATTGAGAGCGGCAATCGGCGCGGCCGTTTGATGGCCCGGTCGGTACTCAAGGCGGCTGGCGCGGCACAATCGGAGGTGCTGATTGTCACCCCTTATCTCGTACCGGCCGCCGATGAATTCGCGCTGCTGCGCAATTTGCGCATGCGCCAGGTGCAGGTGCGCATCCTGACCAACTCACTGGAGTCGACGCCCGACCCGGTAGCACAAGCCGGCTATGTCAAATACCGCATCCCGCTCCTTAAGGAGGGCGTGGAACTTCATGAATTGCGCGCGCTACTCGGAAACACCCGGGGAAGCGGCCAGACGGCCGTGGTATCGCGCTATGGCAACTACGGGTTGCACGCGAAATTGTTCGTGTTTGATCGTGAGAAACTCTTTATCGGTTCGATGAACTTTGATCAGCGCTCGAAGCACCTCAATACGGAGATCGGCGTGATCATCGACAGCCCGGAGCTCGCGCAGCAGACCGCGATGCGCTTCGAAAGAATGGTGCAACCCGGCAATGCCTACGCTCTTTCGTGGCACGCGCCGGGCACCGGGAGGTCGCAGCTGGCGTGGGATTCGCAGGAGAACGGCAATGCCGTCGAGTACACGCGGGAACCGGCACGGAGCGAATGGCAAAGGCTGGAGCAGAGCCTGCTGTCGTGGTTGCCGATTGCCGGGGAACTATGAGAAGTCGCCGGCCGCAGCGCGTGTGACTCGCAACGGACGCGTATGAACGGCCCGTTGTCGGCGGTACTGTGCCTGGTGCTTGGGCTGGCGCTTGCGCCGGATGTGCGCGCAGCAGCACCTGCGATCGCGCAGACGGAAATCAACTATCTGCTCGGGTTCATTGAGAACTCCGGCTGTGAGTTCTTTCGCAACGGCAGCTGGTATGACGGGAAAAAGGCCGCGGCGCACCTGCGCGACAAGTACCAAATCCTGGCGACGGGGGATCGGATTCAAACGGCCGAGGACTTTATCGAGGAGGCCGCCACGAAGAGCAGCTTAAGCGGTCAGCCGTACCAGGTCAGGTGTAGCGGCGATAAAGCGGTCACGACTAACCAATGGCTGCGAGATTTGCTGGCGCGCTATCGTACACACACTGCTCCAGCGCACCACGCCCCGGGGCGTGGTGCGCTGGGGACCGACACATCCGGCCCAGACCGGACTCTCAATCGTCCTGCTTGATCTTAATGTCGCTGTGAACCGCCTTCACGTGTTCGGTATCACGTGCAATGGAGACGGCCTTGTCCGCGGCTTCCTGGGATCGGGCGCTGCCGGTCAACCATACGACTCCATCCTTGTCGGTGTCGACATGGATGCGTCCCAAGCTGGTTAGATGCTCGGCAGCGAGCTTGGTCTTGACCGCCGTCGTGATGACCGAATCCTTCACGAACGCTTCCGGGTGCGACCGGTCCGTATCGGAGTCATGGGCGACCACGACCGCCGCGGGCGCGAGCAACGTACCGAAGAGCACGCAGCTGATTGCAATTGTTGGCTTCATGTCTGTTCCTCAGTTGTAAACAGCGCTGATTGTCGGGCTCGCCGCCGGGATTCTCCGTTCGCTACCGCACCCAACGCGAAAGCAGCAGGCGGGTCCGCTATCGCGGGTCCGAGAATTCAGCGGGGCAAAATCGTCGGCCAGCTCGGCTGACCCCGGTCGTTGGTACGTTGTCGTACAGACATAGCCGCTCCAGCCCGGATAGCCTCTAGCGGCAATCAGAGGAGACACTTTATGAACATCATCATTTGGCTCGCAGTCGGGGGACTCATTGGATGGGCGGCTAGCTCGGTCATGCGAACCCGAGAGGGCCTGTTCCTCAACGTCGTGGTCGGAATCGTCGGCGCCGCCCTCGGCGGATGGTTCTTGAGCCCGCTCTTCGGGGTGTCCACCATCAATCAGAGCAACTTTGGCGCAGGTGCCTTGTTCGTGTCGTTTCTGGGAGCACTCATCCTCCTGGCTGCCGTCAATTTTGTGCGACGACGCGCACCACGGTAATGCGAGTCTGGATTTACTCGCTCTTGCGCGAATCCGCAGGGGTCCAGTCAATGTCGCGAGCGCACACGACGACATCAATGCGGTAGCTGCAGGCGCGCAGCGCTCCCGACTCGCCCAGGAATCGGCCGGGTGAAGCACCCGCGTTTTCTACCGGCATCTCTCTCGGCTCAGTGACCGGCGATAAAAGACCTGGCGGCCGCGACGCAGAACGGTGCCACGAGGCTTACGTGGTAGGCCTGTGCGACAGCGAACGCGCCGCCGTCCGTCGCACCGTGTGCGATCGCATCCGCGGCAACGGCCGCTTTTGCCAGCTGAAAGCCGTCTTTCAGGTCGCCGTACGGGTCGCCGGCGGATCGCGCGGATTCGAGATCGAGAAAGGAGACCGATGCGGACGGCGCCTGCGATGCCCAATAGCTCTGCATGAGCTGGGTGTTGAGCCAGAGGACGACTGGATCCACCGCCCCGCCGCACAGCAGCACCGGAGAGCTCGGGCTCCAGTCGCGCAAGTCGTTTCGTTCCAACGCCTGCCGCCATGGGAGCCCGGGAGAGGCTGCTGCGGTGCCCGTGGTCAGCGTCGGGAAGCCACCGTCGGGGTGGGCCTGGGCGTCGCGCAGGTAGCTGAGCCGATAGCTGTTCTGAAGCAGATTGCCGCTGCCGAAGCCGAGTGCGAAGACCGCGGCGAGGTCCGCCGGTGTCGTCGGCGGCGTGATGCCGGCAAACTCAGGGGCCGGCGGTGACGGGCTGAACAAGGCGTATTGCGGCAGTTGCCCGCCGGCGTAGAGCTGACTTCTCAGCAACATGGTCGGCAGCAGGGATTCAATGCCAGTCGCGTACTGCGGCTCGAATACCTCGTCGACGCTCGTGTAGACATTCGCGTAAGCATGCTGATAGGCCGTGAGGAGATAGGTGGAGGATATCGTCGCACCGCCATTGACCTCGCCGTAGAACACCGCATCGACAAAGGCGGCGAGCGCATAGGGTCCCGACATGGGCACCGCCGCGTCTACCCGCATTCCGGCGGCCTGCATGGCGCGATGCGTCGCCATGGCGACGTAACCTCCCTGCGAGTAGCCGGTGAGAAACAGCTGGCCGCTGTCCCGGGTGAGCAACAGGGAGGCGAGCGGCAGGGCAGTGCGCGCCGCCTTGAGCGCGTCGATCATGTCCTTCGACTGCTGCTCGGCGATCAGATAGGGATGGTAAGGGAGCGACGAGGTGTCATAGCCGGCGTAGTTCGGCGCGACGACGATGTAGCCCTGCGAGGCGAAGAGCGCCGCGAGCAGCAGCGTCTCGGCGTTCTGCATGTCCGCCATATTGAAGCTGCGGTCGGTCGTCGTGCCGTGCGCGTATTCCACGATGGGACGCTCGCCGGTGCAGCTCGCACCCGCGCCGGTGGGTACGATGAGTGCTGCCGATGCGGTGGTGGGATCATTGGCCCCTCCCACAGTCTCGTACTCGATGTGGTAGATCAGGATGTCGCACACCGGGGGACCGCTGAGCGCGAGCACCTGCTGATTGGCCGCCGCGCTGTTGAGCTCGAGGAGCAGAGTGGACGTCGTGACGGTTGACAGCAGCTGGGGCGCGTTTTGCAGCAGCGTGCCCCGCGGTGGTGGTGCGCTGCCCAGGTTCGGCTGCGTGTCGCCGCCGCAGCCGGCAAGGACGAGCGCCGGCACCGAAAGCCAGCAAGGGTTCCTCAATAGACGCATGCTTCTCCGGGTCCTCCTGCGGGGATTGAGGTCCCGAAATTCGGGCTCACTTCACTGGCCGCGGCGACCAAGCAGGAAACCGATGAGCAGTCCAACCGCCGCGCTCATGCCTATTGTCCGCCATGGCCGTTCGCGCACATAGTCGTCAGCAACCTTGGCCGTATTACGGGCTCGAGCGGAGATCGCTCCTGGCATCTGTTCGGCGAATGCCCTTGCCGCGGCGACGCGGGCAATAAGGCTGGCTTTGGCACGGGCCAGATCGTCCCCGGTCAGCGAGGTGCTTGGTTTGATCAAGGCCTCTACATCCGCGACGAAATTTTGAAACTCTCTAACAATGCCCAACGGTGTCGAATCGGCCCCCGCGTCTTTGGGGGTTGATTTCGCGCCGTGTCCGTTCGAGGTTGGCTCTGTGAGCAGCGGTTCGGTTTGCATGAGTAGTCGCCTAGTGTTGGTTGTCGCTGGTTCCGGGGCTGGCCCAGAACCGCTTCCGGGCAACGGGCCGGGTTTGACCTGCCCCGGGGTAAGGATGTGATCTTGCGAGCTACGACAGCGGCTATCCGTTCGATGGCCCGCTTAGCTGGAGTGACTCAGCCTTTTGGAAAATGCCTCTTTTATCAGTGGCTGAAGACTGGCGGGCTCGCGCGAGGACGTTGCGAGCATCGCGTGGCCGTGGGCCGTGGTCGCTTCCTGCTAGCCACCTTGCTGCCGTCGTCGATTAATCTCCTCAATTGCTTCCCTGAGTGTGTTGGCCATTCGAACGAGCCAGTTAGCCCTCAGTAACTGGCCGGAATAGCGCATCTCGCTGGCCTTCTCGAGAAGCTGTAAGCGAGCGATGGATCGCATCATCGCTACTTCGTCTCGTTTCTCGCTCCCCGCCAAGGTGCACCTCCCCGGAAGCGCGGCCAGTGCCTCTCGAATCGCCAGCAGGCTAACCTGACCCCCGCAACTCCTTCTGTTCGGTAGCGCACTGAGCTTCTTCTAGCGGACACACATCACGGAGCGTGAGCCCGGTCACGGCGGTCTCACTGCACCTGCATGCCGAGCCTCGGCTGGAGCGCGTCGCCTCAGAGGCTCGAACTGCTTCAAGAGCCTGGCCTTCACAGCGACGCTCGCATGCGGGGCGTCACGGGGTCTGATGTGACGGTCTCGGTCGATGGAAGGGAATGGTTCTCGATCTGGGGCCCGTCACGGCCACCTGTTCAGAAGACACGAATCAGGCAGCGTCTAAGAATTACGCAACCGTGGCCGCTATGTGCGATATCGTACAGAGAGCGGGATCCAGAGATGCAAGCTAGACTGCACTAAAGAGGACCGGTGTGACTGCGAAAAAGAGTGCGAACCCGCGACCTCTGTCGAAAGTGGCGACGGGCATTCACGGCTTTGACGAGATCAGCCGCGGCGGACTGCCTCGGAACCGGACAAGCTTGGTCGTGGGCGCTGCGGGCACGGGCAAGACCGTCTTCGCTCTGCAAACTCTCGTCAACGCAGCACGCCGGGGCAGGCAGCCCGGCATCTTTGTCGCCTTCGAGGAAGGCACCCGCGCAATCTTCGCGAATGCCGCCACGTTTGGCTGGAACCTGCCTGCGCTGGCCAAGAGCGCGCTGTTTTTCCTCGATGCTCGACTCTCACCGACGGTCGTGCAGTCCGGGGAGTTCGAGCTGGGTGGCATGCTGGCCATTCTCGAGGCCAAGAAGCGGGAACTCGGCGCCGCCTGGATCGTGTTCGATGGAATCGATGTGCTGCTGGCGCTGCTGCAGAACCCAAGCGCCGAAATACGCCAAATCCATGGTCTGCGCGACTGGTTGGCGCACACGGACTTAACCGCGATCATCACGGCGAAGATGGAGGGTGATACCGCTACCCCCGCGAACTACGGCTTCATGCAGTTCATGGCCGATTGTGTGATCCGCTTCGACCGGCGACTCGAGCAGGGGATTGCGCTGCGCCGGCTCGAGATCACCAAATATCGCGGCTCGGATTTCTCGCCCGGCGAGTTCCCGCTGAGTTTCGGGCCGCAGGGCATCGAAGTGGCGGCCCCGGGGAGTGCCGCAGCCCTCCTCGGGGCCTCGAGCGAACGAGTCTCCAGTGGCTTCGGGGGCCTCGACTCCATGCTGGGCGGCGGCGTGTTCCGCGGCACCACTACGCTGATCACGGGCGCGCCCGGCACCTCCAAGACCACTCTCGCTGGAAAGTTCGCGGAAAGCGCTTGCCGGCGCGGCGAGCGAACGCTGTTCGTGAGTTTTGACGAAGGCGGCGAGCGGATCCGGCGCAACCTTACATCGGTCGGAATTCACCTCGATGCGTACCTGAAATCCGGTCTGTTGCGCATGTATTCCGGCCGGACCGACGCGATCAACCCTGAGGAGCACCTGATCAGAATCGCAGCGCTGCTGCTCGAGCATCAACCGCGCTGCATGGTGATCGATCCGTTGTCGGCCCTCGCCAAGAGCGGTGCGCTCGGCTCGGCCCGGGCCGTTGGCAACCGCCTCATCTACCAGGTGCGCGACCACCACGTCACCGCATTCATCACCTCGCTCGTCGAGGGCGACGATCCGCAGGCTGAAACGACGGAGATGCAGATCTCGACGATTGCGGACACCTGGATCCATCTGTCGTATCTGGTCCGTGGCGGCGAACGCAATAGAGCGCTCACCATCGTCAAGTCCCGCGGCACGCGACACTCAAACCAAGTGCGCGAGCTGGTGTTGAGCGCAGCGGGGCCGGCGCTGACGGAAGTCTATTCCTCAGGCGGCGAAGTGCTGATGGGCACGCTGCGTTGGGAAAAGGAGGCGGAAGAGCGAGCGCGAAAACTGCAGCGGCACGCGGAATTCACTCAGAAACGCCGCGAGCTGCGGTTTGCCGAAGCGGACATCACTGCGCGGATAGCGGCCCTGCAAGTCGATCTCGACAGAGCGCGGGGTGAGCTGGCGCGTTACAGCAGTGAGGACGACGCGCGGCAGGCGTCCTCGAAAGAACGGAAGAATAAGGTTCTCAGGATGCGCGGCTCGGACGGGGCGGCTGCGGCGGTGCCCGGCAAGCGCCGCGGTGCCCGGATTTCCGCAAAGTCCCGCAAGCATAACGGCGACCAGGAGCCGCGACGTGGCTCGTAAGCGCACGAAGGCGGGCCTAACGGGCGCGCCGGTCACCACAGTCGTGGTGATGCGCCTTTACATCGCAGGTACAGCACCCAATTCCGTCAAGGCCATCGCCAATCTGCAGGCGATTTGCGGACGATACCTGAAGGACAGCTACAAGCTGGAGATCATCGACGTCTGTGAACATCCGCGACGCGCTTTGGCCGATGGCGTCCTGGTCACGCCCAGCCTCGCCAAGGTCTCGCCCGCTCCGGCCTCGAACGTCATCGGCAACCTCAGCGATACGGGCAGCGTGTTGGCGGCGCTCGGATTGCCGGCGGGAGCGATCGAGTGACTCCCGAGACGTTGCCGCCGGTGCGGAGCCCTTCCGACCTGCAGGCCGAGGCCGCGTTCAAGCACTGGGTCCGCCAGCTCGTCAAGGGGGCCGCAGAGCTTCGGGCTCTCGAGGCGGGCCAGATCGATGCCGTCATGGATCCGGCAAGCGGCACCGCCATACTACTTCCCGAGGCACAGGCCGCATTGCAGGGCTCGAGCCGCCTCCTGCTGAGCGCCCTCGATGCGCTGCCCGGCGAAGTCTGTGTGATCGATGCAGCCGGAGCGGTCGTCATGACTAACAGGGCCTGGCGCGCGTTTGTCGTCGCACGCGCCGGCGCCGGACTCGGTGTCCACGAAGGTGCAAATTTTCTCAGCGCGTGCGGGAGTGTCGGCGCACCCGAGCGTGCGCACGCCGATGCAGTCGCTGCGGGGCTTCGGGATGTGCTGGCCGGCGGGCGTCAGCTGTTTCGCTGCGATTATCTCTGCCGCTCTCCGGACGGAGATTGTGCGTTCACGCTGAGCATCGCGCGGATTTCCCAGGAAGGCGCGGTGTATGCGGTCGTTACACGCGAGAATATCAGCGAGCACAAACGCGCTGGAGCAGTGCGTAGCTACGGGCGCGCGGAAGCAAGCCGAGTCGCGGCGGTAGCGCGCGTCCGTACTCCAAATCGAGTGCTCGCCGCGCTCCCCGCCAGAGAGTATGAGCTGCTGCTCTCCGGCCTCGAGCCGGTCAAGCTCACTTACGGTGAAGTACTCTACGAGCCCGGCGAACTGATGCGGCACGTGTATTTTCCCAGCGACTGTCTAGTGTCGCTGTTGACGGTCGTCGAGGGCCACCGGGCTCTGGAAGTCGGTCTGGTCGGCCGTGAAGGCATGGTTGGCTCCCGTCTGGCACTGGGCATCACCGCTTCGTCGGTTCGTACCCTGGTGCAGGGAACCGGTACGGCCGTACGGATGAAATCGGCGCGCTTTTTAAGGGAATTCCGGCGCAGCCCTGCGCTGCAGCGCGCAGTCTTACACTTTACCGATGCGTTGATGCTCCAGGTCACCCAAACCGCGGCGTGCAACCGCTTCCATATGGTGGAGGCACGGCTCGCACGTTGGCTGCTGATGACGCACGAGCGCTTGGGGTCTGGCGTGTTCCGTCTCACCCATGAATTTCTCGCGGACATGCTGGGTGTGCGCCGAGTGGGTGTGACGTCGGCTGCCGGCGCGCTACAACGCCGAAGACTGATACGCTACCAACGCGGCATTATCACAATCCTCAATCAGCAAGGTCTCGAAGCCGCCGCCTGTACCTGTTATCGGCGCGTCCAGGTCCGTGGGCTCGAAGCCGCGATGTGAGAAATGAAAATGATGCGCTCCGCTAGCAGTCGTCGCCGACCGTTCGCTGCCGGTTGCTCTGCAGCTGCCGTGATCGCCGTGGGCTTAAGCGGGATTGCTCTGGCCGAGCAGCATACGTTCGAGCTGAATGCGCCCGCTGCCCATTACGTCTATCTTGCTGGTGAAATGACGCAATGGGAAAAGAGCAAGTTACCGATGCGTAAGAGCGGCGATGGATTGTGGCGGGTGACCGTAGATTTGGGCGGGGGAGAGTGGCTCTACAAGTTTATCGTGGACGGCAAATGGATAGCTGACCCTGCGTCGACTGACCATGATGCGGATGGACAGGGCGGCCAGCATTCGTTTTTGTTCGTGGGTGCAGGAGATTGGCAGGAGCTTCCAGGGGTCGCGAAAGGACGCGTCGAGACGGTGATGCTCGAGTCCAAAGCGTGGGGTAAGTCGCTAAAGGTAAATGTCTACCTGCCCCCCGACTTTGCGCCCGGCAAGCGTTATCCGGTGTTGTGGTTGCTACATGGCAGCAACATGGATGCCGATCAGTGGCTGAAGACTGGCGAAGTGAACCGCTACATGGACAACCTGATTAGCCGTGGCGCGATACACCCATTCGTCATCGTGATGCCCAGCAGCCAAGGAGTCCCCTATACGGGCAAGAGCGACCGTTTCATTACCGAAGAACTCAGAGCTTGGCTGGCGAAGACCTACGGCCTGGAACCGAGTCGCACTGAATCCGCCGTGGCCGGCATGTCAATGGGGGGCTTTGGTGCCTTCGATCTTCCGCTGCGACATCCCGACTTGTACGCGCTCAGCGTCGCTCTGAGTGGTTACTTCAGCGACGATTACATCGCCAGGCTCCCGCCGGACAGAAAACTGCCGATGCAAGCAATCCTGCTCTGCGGCAGCAACGATGACCTGGTCGGCGGGAATCGACGGCTGGCACAGGCCTTAGGCGAGCGCAAACTGGACTTTTACTATCGCGAGGACGTTGGCGCACATACCTGGCAATACTGGAGTAATCGCACGGTTGAGATGTTGACCGACGCAGATAAATTCTTCGTCGCGGCACCGGTGGCCGCCACCACTTCGGTGCAATGACGAGCTGTAACAGGAAGCGTCGCGTCGCAGCGCGCGCATTTTCGAGTTGGGATTGAAGGCTTAAATGTACAGACAATGGCTATTTGGCCGGATGCCGTGTACGCGAGCGTGTGCGCGCAGGCCCAGCCGCGAACTAGTGGGCCTCGGCTGCTTTAGCGCCCGGTCAAAAAAAGGCCCCGCGAACGGGGCCTTTCTGTGCACATAAGTGCTTTGCGAGAGGCGATCGTCAGGCCGCAGCCGCCAGCAATTGCCAGTTCTTGGGCAGAATGACCGCGTCGATTGCGTGCACGATGCCGTTCGTCGCAACCATATCAGCCTTGGTGACGCGAGCTCCGTTGACTCGCACGTCCGATGAGGACACCACTGCCGTCAGTGAAGTGCCCTGCGCCGTCGCCAGCTCTCCTGACTTCAGGTCTCTCGCCATGAAATGGCCCGAGACCACGTGGTAGTTGAGAACCGCCTTGAGCTTGCCCGTGTCCCTGAGCAGGCTGTCGTACGCGCCCGCCGGAAGCTTCTTGAAGGCCTCATCGGTCGGTGCGAAAACCGTGAACGGGCCCTTGGCGCCCAGCTCAGCAGTCAGACCCGCTGCGTTGACTGCGCCAGCGAAGCTCGTGAAATGGCCCGCGGCGATCACCGTGTCAACGATGTTCTTCGTGGGTGCCGTATTAGTGTTCCTGGCGGCCTCGCCAGTAGGAACGCTCTTCAACTGATCCATAAATTTGACCTCGACGTATGGCCAGCGAGAATTCACCGACCAACTCAGCTCGCATGCGGCTGAGGCGCGGAGTATGCGCGTTATATCGAGCGCGTGCGGCGAGCGAGGAGAATAAACATTGTTTTCGACGAAACTGCTCGTTCGCACTTGCGATGAATGCGAACCACGCGATGGCTTCGGCCGCCACGGCCGACGTCGAGATTGATAGGCGCGCTTGGGGTTGCGGGCCCGGTGGCCGTCAGTACCCTTGAGCGCAACGCGGCCGTGGCGATGGCGCTGAGCTGTGCATTGAGCGGGGGAGCGGCGTATCGCTGGGAGCAAGCTTACTGCGCGCACTCGGCCCACGCCTCGACGTACCGAGAGGAATCCAGCGATGAATATCAAGATCGAAGTGGTCGAGCACGCCGGCTGGTGGCAGGTGAAGGTCTGCGGACTGCGCCATTCGAGATACCGCTCGGTGGCGGCCGCCAGGCGGGGTGCCAAGCTGCTCGCGGCGCGGGTTCAGAAGCTTAGGGTGCAGGCGCGCAGCAGAACGGGCCGCATGCGGCTCGGGCAGCGCCTGCGCGTCGCGCACTGCGAGCTGTACTGCATCCGGACGCTGCTGCGCGGGCGGCGCTGACCGCGGCCGACCTGATTCGAAGGCGTCGTAATCGCAATCAACCTGCCGCCGCTACCACGGGCGGCGACAGATCGCCATGGTTGAGGAGCGGGGGCCTGATTACGGCTCCGGCTACTATCCTCCGGCTGCCGTTAGCCCCCTGAAGTCACGGGTCATTCACTCGGGAATCGCACGCCACTCGTGAATGGCCCGTACGCGGGCTGTGCGTTCGGTAGCGTACAGATTATGCAATCCTGCGCGAGCATTGTCGGTGTCCGGATCGACCTGGAGATGCTCGGCGGGACATTCTGCGTAAGCAATTTCCCCCCCAGACTCACCAGCCTTCACCCACAGGGATCGGGCGCGGTACCTTGATAAACCGAAGCACACAACCACGGCTGCGAATGGCTCACCTAACGTACCCCGAATGCGGCGAGGAGGTCTCTCAGCCGTCGTCAGCATGCTCGAAACGCGATGCGTCGCCTGCCAAGGCTTCCCGCGCTGCGACGCCACAATCCGTGCCCGCGCAGCGGCACAAGACTCACCCGATTACCTGGGTGGTTACCGCAGCGATTATCCCGATCCTTTGCTGGGATGCATGGCAGACATACAAAGACGTGAGGCTTTCAAGGATGCGGGTGGACGCGAAGCTCGTTCACGTGGCACGGGAGTCGGGTCACCCGCCGCGATTGGACGAGCAACTGCCGGACCCTGTGCCGGTCGCAAGGGCCTGGATAGATAGGACGACGCCGGCCGCAAGTCCTGCGCAAATCGCGAAATAGCTTCGGGATCCCAGGCGTTGGCTTGCGGCGGACTCCTGGGTCAGAGCTTCGGCCACGGGGGCGTAGAAGATCAGCGAATCGAGACTGCCCAAACAGCGAGATGAGTGGCGAGCGCTCGTGTGGGGCGTTCACTCACGCAATCGAATGTCCCCTTCATTCGCCGGCTGGCGTCCGCGTTTTCCGGCGTAGGATGCCCGAATGCGCGCAAGGTCCTGCGTCGGATCTCCCGTAAGGTTCACGTAAGTCTCGATGCCCACTGTCTTGGTCGCGTAGTCGATGTAGCCCAGGCCGACGCATAGACCGGCGGCAAGGGCAATCTGGTAGAAGCCGGATTTCCAGTAATTCGTATAGGCGCGGGTACCCTCGGGAGCCATGCCCAACCACATCGATTCGCGCCTGGCAAATTCCGCGAGCAATGTTTCCACGAGTCCCGAGGGATCGCGTCGATTGACCGGGATGCCTCCTAAACGCAGCAACAGCTGGCGCACCGGCCAGCGAAAGAGCGTGTCCTTCCCTAGCCAGCGCACCTGAAAGCCGGTGGCGATCTTGTAGAGGATGCCGATGATGAAGTCCCAGTTCGAAGTGTGTGGATACACGACGATGATCCCTTTCGGTACCGGCGGAGGCACGAACACGCGG
>Ga0210399_10000503_pt1 | contig 31340 bp, 28 predicted proteins | sample IncBWC14MmetaG_FD_150865 | JGI IMG/M metagenome (GOLD analysis project Ga0210399, IMG submission 150865) | Forest soil microbial communities from Barre Woods Harvard Forest LTER site, Petersham, Massachusetts, United States - Inc-BW-C-14-M | ecosystem: Environmental > Terrestrial > Soil >... | reverse complement strand
GAAGGTTGTTGCGGACGAACAGGTCAGCGTGAAAATTCTCGGTGAGCCGGCTCCGGGGCCCGCTTCTACGCTCAGGCCAGACGTGTTGGCAGCGGTTAGGCACTCGACAGAGGCCCTCTGGCAGGGTGTGCCGGCGGTGCCGATCATGGTGATGGGTGCGACGGACGGGAAGGCTCTTCGTATCGCGGGTATTCCCACCTATGGAATCCAGGGAATTTTCTTCGACCGCGACGACATCCGATTCCACGGGCGCGACGAACGCGTGGCGGTCCAGTCCTTTTACGAGGGCCACGCCTTCCTCTACGAACTGGTCAAGATGCTTTCCAAAACCGCGCCGGTCCCCCCTGCAGGCAAGGTCGATTCCACCCGCCGAGAGAGCAGCAAACCGGCAGAATAGGCTGCGCCAGTATTCTGATTCTTATGAGCTGAGTCACACGCGCCCTACTCAGTACTAATCCGTTTGATGTTTTGCTACACGCCTCACCGACCCTCCCTATTCACTTTTTGTGTTCACTTTCGTACAGTTTTTCTTCGCACAGTCTCGGAAAATGGTACTGTAATAGGTGCCTATCACGTTCTGCACACCAGGCACTCGCGCATTCTAACTAAGCAGACCGCCGGAGAGCATATGGAATTGACCGTAACGCAACAAGAGCGCCCCTGGGACCGGCCCTTCTGGAAACCGGTTCATGGCAAGGAAGGCGTCTTCGCTTATATCGTCCTCATTCACGTTCTTGCCGTCGTCGGTTTGATCCTTTTCCCTGTTCCTAGCCTCAAGGTCGTCGGCATGACTTTGCTAAGCATCGCCTTTGGCGGCCTGGGCACGACCGTCTGCTATCACCGCATGCTCTCCCACAAGACTCTCAAGACCAATCGCTTGGTCGAACAATTCTTGATTTTCTGGGCTGTCTTCAATGGCTCCGGCCATCCCGCAAGCTGGGTCGCCTATCATCGTCTTCACCACGCTGTGACCGACACGCCCGAAGATATCTCCAGTCCCAAGCAAGGCGGCTTCTGGTGGGCGCACCTTCGCTGGCTCTATCAGACTCAGCCCGCAGACAAAAAGCGCTGGGCTCCCGAGCTCACGGGCGGCATCTACAAGATCTGGGGCTGGGCCGAAACACCGGTCATTGTTTTCTCGATTTGCATTGGCCTGATTTTAGGTTTCGGCTGGATGGGCTTTTTCTGGATGGGTGCGATCCGCCTCGTCTACTCCCTGCATATGCAGTGTCTAGTGAACAGCCTGACGCATCTGAAGAAAGTTGAAGATGGCGATTCCAGCATGAATGTGTGGTGGCTCGGCCCGTTCCAATTGACCGCTTGGGGCGAGAACTGGCACGAGAACCATCACTCGCACGCTGGCTCCGCACGCCTCGGTCTTCGCTGGTATCAGACCGACATCGGTTGGTATTTCATCTGGATGCTCGAAGCCGTGGGCCTGGCCCATTCCGTCAAGCGCCCGCGCGCTTCCTAGCGGCTTTCCCTTCTTCTTTTTGATATGTAAAGGCGGGCTTAAGCTGACCTTGCCGACCCCATGTACGCACAAAAATTCAATGTCAACGTTGTAATTCACGGCGAAACTCGCCATTGCCCCCTCGATTGGCTTGATCAATTCTGCATGCGCAATTTCACAAACTCTGCTGACTTTGACGACACGCTTCCCGTCGCGGATGGCCAGGTCGAAGCCAGTTTCCGCCTCACTCCCGAACGCTTCGCGGAGGGCCTCGCCGCCTGGTTAACGCAGCGCGGCAAAGGCGAAGGCCAACCCGTAACCGTGCACGTCACGCGTTCCTAGTTTTTCTCGAGTTATCCTCGTTCGGTTTCGCGCGGACTCGTCGACCGAATACAAATCCTGCTAGGCAGCGGAATCGCGCTTTTCCCCGCGGAGGGCGGCGCGAATCTGCGGCAGCGCCGCGAGCGCCGCAGTTTCGCCCGCGGCAACCATTTCCGGTGTCTTAGTGAAATCGTCCCACACAAAGGGTTTCACGTCCGGTTCGATGATAACGTCCGCCTGTGTGCGCCATGTCAGATCCGTGTGGCGCTGAAGAATGTTGAATGAGCGGCTGAGAATATCCGTAAACGTGCGCGGCTCCTCGACGTTGCCTGACTCGAGATAAACGGCGATAACAATGTCGGCGCCAAGAAGCAGGGCGCCTTCCACGGGCACCGGAGCAGTGAGGAATCCATCGACCAGCGTCCGCCCGTCGTATTGGATGGGCACGAATAGCCCGGGGTAGGCGCACGAAGCGCGTACCACGGGCGCAATCGGTCCATGCGAGTAATACACGGAGACACCCGCGTTGATATCCGTTGTGGCGATAGCTAGCGGCGTGCGCAGTTCTTCAAACGTTTTTGCCGGACTGAAACGTGCGAGGTATTTTTCCATGCGCTGGTTAGTAGCCAAGCCGAGCCACGAAGGTGTCCAACGGCCGAAATCGGTGAAGCTCGTCCCCGCGCCAATCTTTTCCATCTCTTCAAGAGATGCCCCGGCACAGTAGCCCGAGCCGATCAGGGCGCCTACGCTTGTCCCCGCAACGCAGTCGATGGGGATACCGGCTTCGCGCAAAACGCGTAGAACTCCGATGTGCGCAATTCCGCGCGCAAAGCCACCCGCAAGGGCCAAGCCGACGCGCGGGCGTTCCTGCGGTTCGCCCTGCTCGCCGTAGGCGAAGGCGCGAAACTTGTCCTTTGCCGTTCGCAACCAGCCAAGACTACCCAAGACTCTGCCTTCTTCCGCCATTTGCCCATTTTAGTACTATCCCCCGCGCTTCGCCCGTCGTTTGACCCGCGCATGCCGGTTTTGTAACCTGTCCTTTCGAACCAAGTGGGTCCTGTAAGTCCGGTTAAAAGGCGTGCCATGAATCGTCGCATCGAAAAGGCGGTTGTGCTGGGAGCAGGAACAATGGGCTCGCGAATTGCCGCACATTTCGCGAACGCCGGGTTGCCGTGCATTTTGCTGGACATTGTCCCGCCGAATTTGCCCTCGGATGCGCCGGCCGGAGATCGCCATAAAATCGTTCGCGCCGGATTGGAGGCGGCGAAGAAATCGAAGCCGGCCGCGTTTTTTACCGCTGCACTCGCGGACAAAATTGCCATTGGTAGCTTCGATGATGACCTTGCGCGCTGTGCCGAAGCCGATTGGATCATCGAAGTTGTCGCTGAGAATCTGGAAATCAAGCGGAAATTGCTGGCACGCGTGGCTCAGTTTCGCAAGCCTGGCGCCATCGTAACCACCAACACATCCGGCTTGCCCGTACACTTGATTGCCGAGGGCATGAGTGAGGAGTTTCAACAGCACTGGGCGGGGACGCATTTCTTCAATCCGCCGCGTTACTTGAAACTAGTGGAAGTGATTCCTGGGCCGAAGACTTCGAAGGAAGTCGTCGATTTGTTGAGTGAGTTTTGCGACCGGCGGCTGGGCAAAGGCGTGGTGGTGGCCAAAGATACGCCGAACTTTATCGCCAATCGCATCGGAACATTTTCCATGCTGAATGCGCTGCGCTTGATGGGCACGCTAGGCATGACCGTGGAAGAGGTCGACGCCTGCACGGGACCCGCGGTGGGCTGGCCAAAGTCTGCGACGTTCCGTACGGCGGACATCGTCGGTCTCGATGTCCTGGTGCACGTGGTGAAGAACATTTACGAGACGGCGCCCAATGACGAGTCGCGGGAGAGCTACAGAATCCCGGCGCTCATCGAAGAGATGGCCAAGCGCGGTTGGCTCGGTGACAAAACCGGGAAGGGCTTTTACAAAAAAGTGAGAGGCGAGGGGGAAAAGGAAATTCTGACGCTCGACGTGAACACCATGGAATATCGACCGCGGCAGAAGGCGAGATTCGCCTCCCTCGAAATGGGCAAAGCGATTGAAGACACACGTGACCGGCTGCGCGCTCTCGTCGGGCCCGTACTGGAAGGCCAGAAAGGTGACAAAGCCCAGCAGTTTTTGTGGGCCGCACTTTCCGAGATGTGCTTGTACGCGGCGCGCCGTGTGCCGGAAATCTCCGACAACGTTGTGGACGTGGATCGCTCGTTACGTTGGGGCTTTGCCTGGGAACTCGGGCCATTCGAAATTATGGATGCCATCGGCATAAAGGCATTTGCCGCGCAGGTGCAGAAGGAGGGACGCACTTTGCCCCCGGTCCTCGAAAAAGTCCGGACCAGCGGGCGCCAGGGATTTTACGAATCGGAGAAGGGCACGACGACCGTCTTCGATATTCGCAGCGGGGCCTCGAAAAAAGTCGAGGAGCCGAAGGGCGTCATCATTCTCAAGTCACTCAAAGATGCAGGCCGCGAAGTCGAGCGCAATTCCGGCGCAAGCCTGATCGACCTTGGCGACGGCGTGGTGTGCTGCGAATTTCACGCCAAAATGAACGCTATCGGCGCGGACCTGATTGCCATGTTGCATAAGGGTTTGAAGCGGCTGGAGAAGGATTTTGACGCCATGATCATCGCCAACCAGGCGGTGAATTTCTCCGTTGGCGCCAACCTGATGTTGGTTCTAGTAGGAGCCCAGGAGCAGGAGTGGGACGAATTGCACATGGCCGTAAAGCAATTCCAGAACATTAACTTGGCGATCAAATACGCGCCGAAACCGGTGGTGGCAGCGCCCCAGGGGCTCGCTCTTGGCGGCGGCTGCGAAGTGAGCCTGCACGCGGCAAAGATTCAGGCGGCTGCAGAAGCCTACATCGGCTTGGTCGAAGCGGGCGTCGGACTGATCCCCGGCGGCGGTGGCACGAAGGAAATGATGATTCGGGCGAACGAACACGCCAGTGGGACAGGCTTTAGCCTGTCCTCCACCCCGGAATCCGACCTCGATCTTTTCCACGCGCTAAAGCCGGTATTCGAAGCGATCGCCATGGCCAAAGTCGGCACCAGCGCGGAAGAAAGCCGCGACCTGGGGTATTTGCGCCGCGAAGACGGCGTCTCCATGAACCGCGACCGCCTGGTTGCGGATGCGAAAGAAGCGGCGCTGTCACTGGTCCGCGGCGGCTACAAGCCGCTGGCCGCCACCTGGCAGGAAGGCGCGCAAACCACTCAGATCAAAGTGCTCGGCGAACAATTTCTTGCCGGTGCGAAACTCGCCATCCACATGATGCTCCGCGGCGGCTACGCCTCCGAATATGACGCGCACGTTGGCCGCAAGCTTGCCAACATCCTGGCCGGCGGCGCGCTCACATCGCCGCAGTTGGTCAGCGAACAATACGTTCTCGATCTTGAGCGCGAAGCCTTTGTCTCCCTCTGCGGCGAAAAGAAAACTCAGGAACGCATCGCCCACACCCTGAAAACCGGCAAACCTCTGCGAAATTAGACGGGTTGTGTCCGCGAATCGCATAAAAACGTATTGCCATAATGATTAGCTATGCAGTATTCTGCCGATTTGCAGGAGGCCGCTCGTGCAGAAGCTCTTGGCGCCGCGAGAAGCGGCCAACATTCTGGGCATCAGCTATCCCACCTTGAAGCAATGGATCTACCACGGAAAGATCAAGTCCGTCAAGACGCCCGGTGGCCACCACCGCGTACCGGAGAGCGAGATTGACCGCCTGTTTCCAAGGAAGCTGAGTCATGGAGATATCGAAACGCGGCGCGGAACTTTTCGGAAGATCAGTGGTCGAAACCAGTTGATTGGGCGCGTTCTGGAAGTGAAGTACAGCGGCCTCCTCGCGCAAGTGAGACTGGCGATCGGCGAGCAGCGAATTACGGCTCTCATCACCGCCGATGCCGCCAAAGAAATGCGGCTGAAACCTGGGGAGCGGGCAGCCGCGCTCATCAAATCGACCGAAGTAATGATATTGAGAGTGTGATCCGTGACGAGTGGAAAAACAACCCGGCGCAAATGGTTTGGCGTATTCCCGCTCATCATTTCTGTTCTTCTTCCCCAGGCTGACGCACGAGCTCAGGGGAAGGAAATTCGCATGGCGGCGGCGGCCGATTTGAAATTCGCAATGGGAGAGTTATCCGAAACATTTGAGAAGCAGACCGGAATGAAAGTGAACGTGACTTACGGAGCGAGCGGAAACTTCTTCTCGCAATTGCAGAATGGTGCGCCTTTTGATCTGTTCTTTTCCGCGGATATTGAATATCCAAGAAAGCTGGAAGCCGCTGGACTCACGGAGCCGGTGACCCTGTATAAATACGCCATCGGTCGCATCGTGATTTGGACGCCAGCCGATGCGCAAGTGGATGTTACAAAAAAGGGATGGAATGCCCTGCTGGATGCCAGCGTCGAGAAGATTGCCATCGCCAATCCGGAGCGCGCGCCTTATGGGCGAGCGGCGGTGGCGGCCCTCCAAAAGGCGGGCATCTACGAATCCGTCAAACCCAAGCTGGTATACGGCGAAAATATTTCCCAAGCAGCGCAGTTTGTGCAGTCGGGAAATGCCCAAGCGGGAATTGTGGCGAAGTCGCTTGCGGTTTCTCCGGCGATGCGCGGCGGAAAGCGCTGGGAGATTCCCGCGGAAATGCATCCGGCTCTCGAACAGGGAGCGGTCATTTTGAAAGATGCAAAAAATAAAGATGCCGCGCGGGCATTTCTGGAATTTGTGAAAAGTGACTCCGGGCGCGCGACACTATCGAAGTATGGTTTTGAAATTCCAGATAATTTGAAGCAAGCAGAAAAACGATAACGCAGGGCACTAAGGGCATCGAGGAGAAAGGTAGAGTCAGGACCGCAAATGGAAGCCTTGTGGTTGTCCACGAAGTTGGCGGCGTCTGTGATGGTCATATTGCTCGCGATCGGTATGCCAGTTGCCTACTGGTTAGCGTATTCAAGTTGGCGCGGCAAATTCCTTGTCGAATCCGTTGTTGCGCTGCCCCTGGTCCTTCCGCCGACAGTGCTGGGATTCTATGCCCTGGTCGCCATGGGGCCGCGTGGGCCGCTCGGAAAACTCTGGATCGCACTATTCGGCCACGGCCTAGCGTTCACGTTCGGAGGCCTGATTCTTGCGTCCGTGCTCTACAGCTTCCCTTTTGCGGTGCAGCCCCTGATCGTTTCCTTTGAGGGAGTCGATCGCAGATTGCTCGACGCCTCCGCCGTGCTAGGCGCAGGCAGCGTCCGGACATTCCTGCGAGTAATCCTGCCGCTGTCGTTGCCGGGTGTGATCACCGCGGCGGTGCTGAGTTTCGCGCACACCCTCGGGGAATTCGGCGTCGTCTTGATGGTGGGCGGAAACTTGGCCGGCGTCACGCGAACGGTCTCGATCGACATTTATGATCATGTGCAGTCCTTGGAGTACGGCGAGGCCAACCGCATGGCGCTCGTGCTCTTGGTGATTTCCTTCGCCGTATTGTCCGTAGTGTATGCGGTGAATCGCCGCGTATGGATGCCGTGGGCGGCGAAGTAAGCGCTGCCATGCTCCTGGCGCAAATCCGCAAAGAGCGGCGCGACGCGCAAGCACGCTCCTTTGTCCTGGATGTCTCCATCGAAGTCTCGCCCGGCATCACGATTCTATTTGGAGCCTCAGGAGCCGGTAAATCCACCCTGCTCGATTGCATCGCGGGTTTAGTGCGGCCCGACGATGGCCAGATCACCGTCGGCACCGATGTACTGTTCGACTCCGCGCGCGGAATTGATCTTCCCGCCTCAAAGCGACGCGTCGCCTACGTTTTTCAGACCCTCGCGTTATTTCCGCATCTGAACTCCGAAGAAAACGTGGCTTACGGATTGACCGCATTGCGGGGGAAAGAAAAACAGGACCGAGTGGAAGCTATTCTCAAAGCATTTCGCGTCGAGAAACTGCGCAAACAAAAGCCAGGCGAGATTTCCGGAGGCGAGAGACAGAGAATCGCTCTGGCGAGATCGCTGGTAGCCGAACCACGTGTACTTCTGCTCGACGAGCCATTGACAGGTCTGGACGCCGAATTGAAATCCGCGATTGTTGATGATTTGCGCGCCTGGAATGCAGCAAAAGGAATTCCGGTTTTGTACGTGACCCACAGCCGCGAAGAAGTGGATGCCCTGGGCGAGCGCGTCATTGCGCTCGACAACGGATGCGTCGCAAGCGCCGGTGCGCCGATGGATGTGCTGAACGCGCCACGCCGGAAAAAACTGGCCCAGGCCGCAGGATTCGAAAATCTCCTTCCCGCCGCCGTGCTCGACTTGCGCGAAGCCGATGGCGTGATGCGCGTTCGCCTGCAGGAGAGCACCTGCGAGATCGAGGTGCCGCTCGGTTACGCCACCGCGGGGAGTCGCGTGCGGGTAGCGATTCGCGCTGGAGATATTCTGCTCGCGACGGAACGGCCGCATGGATTGAGCGCGCGAAATGTGATCGAGGGTCGCATCCTTTCGTTGGAACAACGCGGGACCAAGGTGATTGCGCGCGTGGACTGTGGCATCGCCTTCGTCGTGCACATCACGCCCGGTGCCGTCCGCGCACTGGACCTAGCCACCGGACGCAAAGTGTGGCTGGTGGTAAAAACCAACTCTTGCCATCTTGTGGACTAGGACAAGAGGCTTAGTGCAGGCAGGCTCTTCAAGATTTCGGCTTAGCTGGAGCGGGCGTCGCGGTTTTAGCTGCGCTCGGTACGGAGAATTTGACTTCGTCAGCCTCCAAGACATTGTCCTTGGGCGTGGCGTGGATGACCACGAGGTCGCCGGCGGCAACGTCTGATAGCTTGGCGGGTTTGTCCTCACTGAGCTCACCAGGCTTGGCGCCCTTGTCCGTTACATGAGAGAGGTAGACCGTCGAAGCCACCAGTTTCACTTCCACGGACTTCCCATCTCGGGTCTTGACCAGCACGGACTCCGCGCTGATTTTTTCAACCGTTCCGCTCACGTGAACTTTATTGCCGTGACCGAACGCTGTGCCCGTCACGAGAACGAGCCATATGGCCGTCGAAATTGCACGAAGCTTCATGAAAGTCTCCCATTGGAATGAAAATCAGCCCTGCTTCCGCCTCATTCCTGGCGGTGATTTTGTGATTTTGCTTTCTGCTGCGCGGTTGCTCCATTCAAAAAATCATTTTCCTGCAGTTCTTCCGCACGGTCTTCCGGTCCTTTGGGATTATACCGCTCCATTTCGACGCGTTCCGAGGCCGTTAAATGGGGAAGGTGCCTGATAAAGTGAACCAGCTTCCAGCTATCCTGCGTGCCTCCATGCTCGCCACCATTGGAAAATGCTGGCATTCCAGTAAACCGCACGCCATTCTCAATGATCCAGAACAGCTCGCCGTCAGTAAGATTCTGCGTTTTCGCCAAACGGAGGTCTGGTGGTTTAGGGAAGAGGCCTTCGCCTATCATTGTTTTTCCGCCGCCATCGTTAGCGTGGCAAATAGCGCAGTGATCCGCGAAATGAAGCCGCGCATCGCGCAGATCCTCCGTCGAAGCCAGCACGGGATTCGGAGTCATCCGCGCGTTCGAAGGGATTGTGAAGTGACGCACGTTGCGTGCCACCATGATCTCGAATCGAGTAGGCCTGGCGCGGGCGCTAAGGCCATCATGAAGAATCGAGGTGGCAATCGCGATTGCGGCGCCGAAGAGTGCCAGCGCGATGACGACGATCACCACGGTTTTTCGTCTCATGGTCCTGCGAGTATGTTAATGGATGAGGGCCGGAGCGGCCAGCGGCGAATCTTTCGGCCTTGTCGGTGAGATGCAGCCTGGTTCGTCCAGCGCACTTCAACCTGGGGCAGTGTGCAATGCTGGCAAGCAAGCCGCTCTTTTTCTACGATCGAGTGCCGTAGTGTTCCATCCGCATCCTAGCGCTGTGCGAATATCGTGCATTTCAGCCCTTCGGCGCGGAAAGTGAAAGCGCCCGGGAGGTAGCCCCGCAAGGGCGTACCTCTGGTAGGATACTCTGGAAATGGCCACGCCCACCACGAACGGAAGCGCCTTAACGGCTCCGGATTCCTGCCCGGCGGAAGTTCTTGAAATTCTCCACGCCGCGGCCTGCAACGCGGAGTTGACGTTCGAACAGGGACTAATCCTCGCGACTGCGGAAGGCTCAGCACTCGACGCGCTCGTGGCCGCCGCGGACCAGCTGCGGCGCGAAACCGTCGGCGACGCCATCACTTACGTCGTGAATCGCAACATCAACTTCACCAATGTGTGTTTTGTGGGTTGCAGTTTCTGCGGGTTTGGACGCGGCCCCGGAGCTGCAGACGCGTACTCGCTCTCCTTTGAGGAAGTGGTGCGCCGCGCCCATGAAGCTTGGGAACGTGGGGCCACCGAAGTTTGCATTCAAGGTGGCTTGCCGCGCGACCTCGACGGATTTTTCTACCGCGATCTGCTCCGCGCCATCAAGCACGCCGTTCCCGGAATACACGTGCATGCATTCTCGCCGATGGAAATCGATTACGGCGTGACGAAAACAGGTATGCCCCTGGGCGACTACTTGCAGATGATGAAAGATGAAGGGCTTGGCAGCATTCCCGGCACCGCGGCGGAAATCCTCGACGATCGCGTGCGGCAAGAACTCAGCCCCAACAAATTGCCGGCCGGCCGCTGGGTAGAGATCATCGCCGCCGCGCACGAGCTTGGCATCCCGACCACGTCAACCATGATGTACGGACATGTGGAACAGCCTGCGCATTGGGTGCGGCACATGCTCCTGCTGCGCACAATGCAAAAGCGTACCGGCCGATTTACAGAGTTCGTGCCGCTGGGATTCATTCACGAAAACACGCGCCTCTACCGTCATGGCAGAGCAAGGCCGGGAGCAAAACGCGAAGAGCATTTGCGAGTTCACGCCCTCGCGCGGGTTCTCCTGCACGGAGCGATCAAGAACCTGCAAGTATCATGGGTGAAACTGGGCTTTGAAACTTCGCTCGCGTGTTTGCAGGCCGGCGCAAACGATTTCAGCGGCACGCTCATGGAAGAGAGTATTTCCAAAGCCGCCGGCGCAACTTTCGGGGAATACGTGTCACCGGAAGAGTTTCGCTCCAGGATTCGCTCCATTGGACGAGTCCCCGCCGAACGTACCACCACCTACAAAATTCGTCGCCTGTTCGATGAGCCGGAACAGGACCCGCCAGCGGCGGGGGCCCAACTCCCGATGATTCGAACTGAGATCGGCGTCAAATACACCGAAGGCGCCTACTGAGCGGTCCCATGCGAGCACTCCTGTTGCCGGTCAAGGATCTGCACAACGCGAAGAAGCGATTGATCGGCGCGCTATCACCGGAAGAGCGCTTCGGTCTGGCCGAAGCTATGCTCGCCGACATGATTCGCGCGGCGCGAGGCGTACGTTGTACGGAAAAGATTTTTGTCGTTACGAATTATGAGCCTGCCATGCATTTGGCCGAAGAGAATCGCTGGGATATTCTCCGCGAAGATCAGCAGATTTCCGAGAGCCATTCCGTGGATGCCGCATCAAGAATCTGCGAAAAGAGCGGCGTTACCGGATTACTACGCCTTCCGCTGGACCTGCCGCTCATTCAATCCACCGACATCGATGAACTCCTCACCGCCGATTGTTCGGCACCAGGTTTGATAATTGTGCCCTCGCGCGACGGAACCGGCACCAACGCCATGCTGCGGACTCCACCCACGCTTTTTCCCTCGCATTTTGGCAACGACAGTTTCGCGAAACATCTCGCCGAAGCCGAACGCACCCATGCCCGAGTGCTTATCCGCCGCAATGCCCGCCTCGAAATGGATGTGGACGACGAATCGGACTTGCGGGCCCTGCTGGAGCATGATTTTACCGCGACGGAAACGGGGCGCTGGCTTCTCGCGAGCGGCGTAGCGGCGAAGTTCCTCCCCAATCTGCAGGCGCGAGCAATGAACGCGCGATGAAGAAGAAGCTCTACAGGAGTCTCGACGAGGTGGTCGCAGATATTCCCGACGGCGCGCGGATCATGTTCGGCGGATTCGGCGGCGCGGGTTTTCCGAACAACTTGATTCAGGCGCTCGCGCGGAAAGGTACGAAGAACATCACCGCCATCAGCAACAATTGCGGGACGCGCGAAGGCGAGCTCGGTCTCATGTTCAAGAACAATCAGATCAAGCACGTGATTGCTTCTTTTCCCGGGCCGCATGCCAACTATTTTCAGGAACGCTTCGCCGCGAGGGAAGTGACCCTTGAACTCGTGCCCCAGGGAATTTTGTGCGAGCGCATGCGCGCCGCCGGCGCTGGCCTGCAGGGTTTCTACACCACGGTGGGTGTGGGCACTGAAGTCGCTGAAGGGAAAGAAGAGCGCTTCCTGCACGGCAAGCGTTGCATTCTGGAATTGCCGATCCAGGCCGACTATGCCTTCATTAAAGCACAGCAGGCCGATGAACTGGGGAATCTGACTTACCGGCTGGCGGCAAGGAATTTCAATCCCATCATGGCCATGGCCGCGACCACGACCATCGCGGAAGTCGAAGAAATTGTTCCGGTGGGTGCAATCAACCCGGAGCACGTCATGACACCTGCCATCTTCGTTCATCGTATCGTGGAAGCGAAAGGACTCCGCTATGCCGGGTAACGGCATGCGGAAAGACGTTATGCCGGTGAAGCCCCGTCTGACGAGGGAACAGATCGCGCAACGCGCCGCGCTCGAATTGCCGGATGGCGCCTACGTGAATCTCGGCTGGGGAATTCCCAATCTCATCGCGGACTATGTGCCGAAAGAAATCACCGTTTATTTCCACAGCGAAAATGGAATTCTCGGAATGGGGCGCCGTGCAAAACCCGGCGAAGAAGATTTCGATCAAGTCGACGCCATGAAAGTTCCCGTTACGCTGATTCCAGGAGCTTGTTTCTTTCATCAGGCAGATGCCCACCTGATGTCCCGTGGCGGGCATCTGGACGTCGCCGTTCTCGGCGGGTTTCAAGTGTCGGAGAAAGGCGACTTGGCGAACTGGAAAATTCCCGGCGCGATGGGTTCCGGTGGTATCGGCGGCGCTATGGACATTGCTGCTGGCGCCAGGACTTTGATCGTCTGCATGGAGCACACCACCAAAGATGGCGCGCCGAAAATCGTGAAGCAGTGCACCTATCCACTGACCGGTCTGTCATGCGTGGATAGTATCGTCACCGATCTGGCCGTGATCGACGTGAAGCCCGAAGGCTTGGTCCTCCGCGAGGTTGCGCGCGGTTGGACACCCGAGGAAGTTCGGGCATTAACCGGCGCAGAATTGATCGCCCGCCAAAGAATTCCGGAAATGATTCTCGCTTGATTGGAAGAGGAGGCTAAAATGAGCCGGGTAATACCAGAAAGCCACGCAGATTTGCTCGAGAAGCAGGCGTTCGGAAATCTGGGGACGCTGATGAAAGACGGCAGCCCGCAGGTGACGCCCATATGGGTTGACTACGACGGAGAATTCGTGCGCTTCAATTCCGCCAAGGGCCGCGTGAAAGATAAAAATATCCGCCGCGATCCGCGCGTTTCCATTTCGCTCCAGGACCCCGCCAATCCCTATCGCTACCTTGAAATCCGAGGCAAGGTCGTGGAAATCACCGAGAGCGGCGCGGACGACCACATCAACAAACTTTCGCAAAAATACCTTGGCAAGCCCGTTTATCCTTTTCGCAAGCCCGGCGAAGTCCGGGTCACCTACAAAATCGAGCCGGAAAAAGTCAGCTCCATGGGCTGACTTCGCGGCCGAGCCTTCTGTCTGTGCCATGGGCCTCTAGCTTCGAAATGTATACGAGGCGGTGCAGAAGAAGTGGACGAAGGGAAGTCCACGTGCGACGTGCCACGAGGAAAGCGGGATCGTCGACTTGGCAATGGGCGCTCGCCACCGTACGCAAAGCGGCACCGCCCCCCCACTTCCTGTATGTGAACCAAACCGCAGCTGGAAGTGCGATTCGCGTTCCATTTCGGATTGCCAAGGATTTCGTGCGGTTGCGCCAATTAGAGGTTTTCTAGGCTTCTTACAACCGCGCGGCGACGCGCGCGGCCCTGCGTCCATCCGACGTCCGGATAATGAGCACGAGGCGGTCCGTCAGCGGCACACCATTGCTGGGGATGTTGAATCCCAGAATCCAACGGTAGCGTTTTGGCAATTCCACTTTGCTCACGGTATTAAAGGGCTCAATGAGTTCAGCGGTCGCAGCTTCTGGCTTGAGATTTTCGATGTGCCGCAATTCGATACCGCGCTTCCAGTAAAACGAAAAGCGCAGCGACTTCATCATCTCTTGCGTGAGATACCGGCGTGGGCCGAGCCGCAGCGCCTGGATCTCGCAGGGAATATCGACCATGACCAACGCTACGTGAAGTTCCTCGGGAAACTCCTTCACTACCTCCTTTCCACTTCGATACTCCGTCCCGTTGCCATCATCAATGCGCTTGAAATCGTCGAAAAAACCTGAAGCAGTTACGCGGCCATCCAGCCTGAAGCATGTCTGTTCGGATAGGCTTCCTTCCGTGGCGAAGTTAATGCCGCCATCAAAATCCAGCACAACTCTCTTAACAGGCTTTTCTTTCTTTTTCGGTTCTTGTTGCTGACTCCCGCGCGGAGCAGGTTCGAGCAACAGCAGTACGATGGCAACGGTATAAAAAAACCTTATAAAAAAGCGGCGCATTCTCATTCATTCAAGAAAGTTCAGTGCGCATCCACGGCACCGGTCTTCAGCAGAAATGAGATGCCCCCGGTGACGTACAAAGTTTTCCCGTCCTCGCTTTTTTGCGGCGGCACTTTTCCAGAGCGCACGGATTCAAACGCGGTGACCAATCTCGGGAGCACCGCAGGTTCGGCTACCGGAATGTTGTGGGCCCCCAATACTAGTCTCACTTCCGGGGCGAGCACCGCCAGCCGCTTCACGGATGCATCGTAAGCGTCGAAATCGGTTTCCGGGCGAAACAACCAGATCGGCGCGGGATAATAAGTATCTCCAGTGAAGAGCAGTCCGTTGGCGCGGTCGAGCAGCGCAATCGCATCCGGCGTGTGGCCGGGCGTGGAAAGAACTTCCAGAGTACGGCCGCCGAGATTGACCTTGAAGCCGTCGTGAATGAAGTGCGAGATTTTCCACGGTTTTGTGACGTACGTTTCTGGATTGAAGCCTTTAGGGAAATTGCCACAGAGCTGGTCCGGGGCAATTTCCCGCTGCGCATCTTCGCGCGACCCTTTCGCATTCCTGCGCGTGAACTCGGTATCCATGCCATAGACGAACGTGAACTGCCAGTTGCCCCCAACGTGGTCGTCGTGCGTGTGCGAGTTGAGAACCACCACCGGACGCGAAGTCAATTTCGCCGTGACTCTGCGAATGTCGCTGATCCCCATTCCGGTGTCGAAAAGTACCGCCTGTTTGTTGCCGACGATCAGGTACGAAATCACTTCTTCCGCTTGATGCGGTTCGTAGATGGCAAAAACCCCCGGCGCAACTTTGTAGACTTCAAACCAGGGATCGTCGGGAAGAACGCGCTGCAGCGCTTTGTATTCGGGGCGTGGCAGCGGGCGGCACCATTCAGGGATTTGACCCTGCGATTGTGCCTGAATGAATGAGCCCCAAAGGGCCACGCTTGGAAAGAAAGCCAGGCTTACCGTTCTTGCGAATCTCCACCTGATCATTTTCAAGCTCTATTTTCCTTCCACAGAAAATGCCAGCAAAACGTTTCCCGGTGCGCTCCCCACAAAAGCATACCCCGAGTTCACATATAGCATCCCCCCGACGATGACCGGCCCCGGGCCGTCGATCGATCCTCCATGTGCTTTCACTTGATTCACCGTCTTGAATTCCATCTGTGTGTCCATATCCCAAATGATCCGGCCATCATTAGTCGAGTAGGCTCGCAAATGCCCGTCGAGTCCGCCCGAGAAAACGACCCCGGGAATCACCGTCACCGCTGCCGATTGCGCGGGGCTGCACCCCGGTTTGTTGCCACAACCGGGATGCGGCGTTTGCCAGGCAATCTCGCCAGTGTCCAGCTTAAGGGCGAAAAGCCCGCCGCCTACATTCGGGTCCAGGGCAAACGACCTGCCTGTAAAAGAATCCTGGGCGCCCAGCGTGCCTTTCGGCACGGGATACATGCGCACATCCGACAACGCGACATAAACATTTTTTGCATCCGCGGCGGAGCCCCATTGCACGCCGCCGGCGCTTCCGCCCTTGCCAACTCGTTTCTGCCAAAGGAGCGCGCCTTGCTTATCGGGATCCAAGGCGTATACGACACCCGATTTCTGTCCTGCGATCAAAGCACGCTGCCCGTTCGCGAACTCCATCGAGATGGGCGAGGAACCAAAATCAAAATCTGGCCCGGGCGCGTCCGGACAGTTGGTGCGCGCCTCCGGGGGAGCCCCGCAATCGATGGTAAAAGCATCGCCGGCGGTCATCTGATGCGACCACTCGAGCTTTCCCGTATCCCCATTGAAGGCGATGAAAGCGTCGGAAGTGTCCGCGGGCGGATCGGAGTAGCTATCGCCCGTGGTTACATAAATCATGTGATGGGCAAGGTCCACGGCAGGGGAAGACCATACGCCAGCGCCCGAAGGACCCCACAACTGCACCCCCAGCTTGTTTTTCCGGACTGGCCTAGGCTCTTGAGGAACCGTATAACTTTTCCAAAGGATTTTGCCGGAGGTTGCATCGATAGCGGTGAGGGCGCCGCGAAACGTGCAGCACTCATAGTTTGGGCTGGCGCCAGTTACCTCCTCGAACGACGAGGTGGGGACAAAAAGCCTGCCCCCGGCGAGCGCGGGCGCTCCCGTAATCACGGCGGCGGGATGCTCTTCGACATGCGTCTTCCAAAGGAGCTTTCCCGTCGCGGCATTCACGGCGTACGCATTGGCGTGCTGGTCGCCGAAATAGGCAAACCAATTGCCGCCGCCCTGCCCGATGCTGATGGCTGTGCGCACCGGGAAATCGGCCTCGAACGTCCAACGGATGCAGCCGGTCTCCGCGTTGAGCGAATAGACCTTGCGCTCGGCGCTGCCCACAAACAAGTACCCGCCCACGACGGTGGGCTGACCGAAGGCACGCGCGACGCCCGAAAATCCGAAAGCCCACTTGAGCTTCAGCTTCGACACTTGTGCCGCGGAAAGCTGCGCCATCTCGGCGGGTTGAAAGCGATGCTGCTCCAGATTTCCGCCCCAGCCGTTCCAGTGCGGTTTCGCAAGCGGATCCGTAAACGTGGCGTCGATCGCCGGACAAAACGCTTCGGCAGGAATTTGCTCTTTCCCGGGCAGCTTGCCGGTCAGGTATTGCGCGATCGAGTCTATCTGTGCCGACGACCATCCCAGTCCTTGCATGCCCATGACCCCTTTGAGCAGGGCGAAGCGGACATTCTCCGGCGACATCTGCTTTAAGGCCGCGCGGTTCGGAGCCTTCGGGACGCCTCCTTCGTGGCACGCCGCGCAGCGCTGCTGGAACAGCATCTCGCCTTCTTTATTCGCCAACTGCTCTTGCCGTTCCTGTGATCCCTTTGGTAGGGGCACAGCATGCTGCGCCCCTACTAGGGATACTGCCGCCCCTATTGAGGTCGCGATAACAAAGGACCGGAGTTTCACTTGGCAGCTCCGGAAACGAAGATGGATTTGGGGAGCATCATGTGCACGCCTTTGTTGCCGTCGACTAGCTCAGTGATGTGGAGGTCGGCGGCGACGCTCGAGAGCATGTAGGCATCGTCGCGGGAGAGATGTTTTTCGGTCACGAGAAAATCGATCATTTCGCGGACAGCGAGCGTGGCGCAGGCGTTCAGGTCATCGTTGAGTCCCATGGTGATGTAGTGCGTGGGCGTTTCTGCGCGCGGCCACTTGAGGCGCATGTCCTTGCGCACGATGAATTGAAACGTGCCGATGAGCGAAGTTTCCAGCGCGGTGATGTCCACTTCGCCATCGCCCTGGCCGGCGTGGCCGTCGCCCACTTCAAAGAGCGCGCCGGGTGCGTGCACGGGAATGTAGAGTGTACTGCCGGCGACGAGGTCCTTGTTATCCAGATTCCCCGCCATAATCCACGGCGGCCCGCTGTTGAAGCGGCCGGCGCTTTCGGGCGGCGCATCGCCCATGCTGCCGAAAAAGGGATGCACCGGAATCTCGATGCCCGGCGCGAATTTCGCCACCATCCGCTTTTCATCTAGCGGAATGATTTTCATTTTCGCGTAAGGATAATCGTCGGGCAGAAAGCCACGGCCGGGACCGAACGCATTGTAGGCGTAAGGAATGGCAAGCTTTATGGCGAGAATCTTTACTTCGAGCACGTCGCCCGCTTCCGCGCCTTCGATGTAAATCGGTCCGGTGAGAATATGCCCGCCCGGCCCTTTGTCTTTCACCTGGTCAGTGATATCGCGCAGCGATTGCTCGACTTGCTCCGGCGGCAAGCCCGCATCTTCCAGTCGCTTCGGGCTATTTGTGATCAGCGTCTGAATCTCCACCGTATCGCCCGACCTGACGCGCAGCACCGGCGACGACTTCGCGTCGTAGTATCCCCAAACCACCGTCTTCGGCGTCGGCCTCAGACTGTACGTCGCCTGCGCACTCGCCAGCTTGGTCCAGGGCGCGCACGCAGCAAGTAGAAGTCCCGCAATCAAGAGAGTCGTACGAGTAATCATTTGGGCTCCCGGAGTGTAGGGATGAGAACGGCCGTCCGGTTGTTTGACACTGGCCTCCTGCTTTGGTCGCGGCGCCGATAGTATCGGCGCATTATTGAGTAGCTCCCGAGCTCCGCCTATGCCGAAAATTACGAATCGAATGGCGACCCATGTTTTATGACCGAGGTTGCTCGGCGATGATTGTTTAGTCTTCATCGCGGTAACTCATGGGTGGGTCATGTCCGCAGGTTTGACGAGGGCGTCGAATTCTTCGGCGGTGACGTAGCCGAGTTTTAGGGCGGCTTCGCGGAGGCTGATGCGGGAGTGGTGGGCGGCTTTGGCGACCTGGGCGGCCTGGTCGTAGCCGATTTTGGGGGCGAGGGCAGTAACGAGCATGAGCGAGTTGTCGACGTAATGCTCGATTTGTTCGATGTTGGCTTCGATACCGACGACGCAGTGCTCGACGAAGCTGTTGCAGGCGTCGGCGAGGAGTTCGACGGAGTGAAGATAATTGAAAATCATCACGGGCTTGAAAACATTTAGTTCAAAGTTGCCCAGGGAGCCGGCGAAGCCGATGGCGGCGTCATTGCCCATGACTTGCACGGAGACCATGGTGAGGGCTTCGGCCTGCGTGGGATTGACCTTGCCGGGCATAATCGAAGAGCCAGGCTCGTTTTCGGGAAGCGTCAGTTCGCCGAGGCCGCAGCGCGGGCCGGAAGCGAGCCAGCGAATGTCATTGGCGATTTTCATGAGCGAAGCAGCGAGCGTTTTTAGCGCGCCGGAGGCGAAGACAATTTCGTCGTGGGCGGAGAGCGCGGCGAATTTATTGGGATGCGATCGGAAGGGGAGCCCCGTAAGTTCGGCGATTTTGCGCGCGGCACGAACGCCAAATTCGGGATGCGCGTTGAGGCCGGTGCCCACGGCCGTGCCGCCGACGGCGAGATCGTAGAGGCCATCGAGAGCGACGGCAATGCGGCCGCCGTCGCGGTCGAGCATATTCACATAGCCGGAGAATTCCTGGCCGAGGGTGAGCGGCGTGGCGTCCTGCAAATGGGTGCGGCCGATTTTTACGATGTCGGCGAATTCTTTCGCTTTAGCGTCGAGCGCGTCGCGGAGATTTTTTATGGCGGGGAGCAAGCGGCGCACGGTTTCCGTTGCGGCAGCGATGTGCATGGCCCCGGGAAACGTGTCGTTGGAGGACTGCGACATATTTACATCGTCGTTGGGATGGATGGGTTTCTTACTGCCCATTTCTCCGCCGGCAATTTCGATGGCGCGGTTGGAAATGACTTCGTTGACGTTCATGTTGGTTTGCGTGCCGCTGCCAGTTTGCCAGACGCGAAGAGGGAAGTGCTCGTTGAGTTTTCCGGCAATGATTTCATCGGCAGCCCGAGTGATGAGCGCCGCTTTTTCGGCAGGCAGCTTGCCGAGATCCTGATTGACGAGCGCGGCGGCTTTTTTGAGGATGCCGAAGGCGCGGATTAACTCGGGCGGCATGGTGTCCTTGCCGATGGCGAAGTGGACGAGCGAGCGGGCGGTCTGCGCGCCGTAGTAGCGGTCGGCGGGAACGTCAATCTTGCCCATGGAGTCGGACTCAGTGCGAGTCGGCGTGGTCAGGGCGGATTGCGTGGCTTCAGACATGGGGGACTCCTTAAAAGGCTGCTGCCCGATTCTACCAGCAAGTGCCCCGGACGAAGCCGGGGATGGTCGGTGCTCGGATTGAAGCGCCGAGGTAAAAATGTTACTCCGGAGCAATGGCTGGTTGCCCATAAGACCCCTCCCCCCGGGGGTTAGTTCTTTAGAATCAACACCTGCAGCGAATGTATATGCGGCGCGACGGACAAGTCGTGGCGGTTCCAGCCCCCAGAGCTACACAAGAAATCCTGAGGTAAATTCCCTGCTTATTTTCCTGCCGCGAAATGGCAGAAACGGAGTATGAATGGGTCCCGGGAAAAAAGGTCAGCCGGGCCATCGGTGAAGCAAATTGATGCTAGGGCAGCGGCGGGCGGTGCTAGAATCCGGTTGCGAGTCGGCCTCCCTAGAGCGGCAAGGAGAATCCCTAACGACCAAAGTGTTACCAGCGCAAGGAAGGCCTCGAAGGCCAGACTGATTGCGAAAGGAGAAGTTCAATGAGGAAACATGCGGCAGCATGGGCATTTTTTCTTATTCTCCTGGTGGCGGCGATCATTGGTGCGTGTGCGAAACCTTACCACGAGGAAACGGAACGATACTATTTCGTTGCGACCAACATCAATTTGCCTTACTGGCAGGAAGCGCAGGCCGGCTTTATGGACGCGGCCCAAAATCTTGGGGTCAAGGCTGAGATGGTTGGTCCGGCGACTTACGATCCGGGGGCGGAAGCGACGATGTTTAGGAACATCGTGGAAAAACAGCCGGCGGGAATCTGCCTGTCTGCTGCGCGTACGGATTTTTTCCAAGCGGACATTGACAAGGCGATGGCGGCGGGCATTCCCGTGATTTGCGTGGATGCGGATGTGCCGGATTCGAAAAGGGTGTTGTACATCGGAACGGATAACGTGAAGGCCGGGAGGGAGAGCGTAAAGCGGATGGCGGCGCTGGCCGGCAAAGGGAACATCGTGGTGATTACGATTCCCGGGCAGCGCAATCTGGACGATCGATTGGCGGGAGTGGCCGACGCGCTGAAAAATTTTCCGGCATTGAAGTTGACGAAGATCCTGGATGATAAAGGAGATTGGCGCAGCGCGTTTGACCAGGTCTCCGATTTGATTTTGAAGAAAGAAAAAATAGACGGGATTATTTGCCTGGAAGCGACTGGAGGGCCAGGGGCGGCGGACGCGCTGAACCGGTTCGATCTGGCAGGCAAGCTGCCGATCGTGGCATTCGACAAAGATCCGAAGACCTTGGAATTGATCGAGCGAGGGGCGATCTCGTCAACCATCGCTCAGAAGCCATATGTGATGAGCTACTACGGGCTGAAATTCCTGGACGACTTGCATCACAACGCGGTCAAGGAGTTCAAGGACTGGCGCACGGCTCCGGCACCGCCGTTGCCGAGCTGGGTAGATACGGGTACGGCGGTGGTGGATAAAAATAATCTGGCTGTGTTTCGCGAGGCCATCGCGGCGCATCCCAAGCCACTGTGAAGAAGTGCATTCGTTGTTGCGCAAGGAGATATGAGAACTCCGCACGTTAGACTTGCGCAGCAGACTGATCGAGACGAATTGTCTCGATTAAGGGCGGCGCTTTGGCCGGAGTCATTGGCCGAAGAACATGCTCGCGAGCTGGAACTGGTGCACTCCGCCAAGTTCCCTGGCGCAATGCCACTGGTGATTTTTGTCGCCGAGGCAAGCGACGGGACGCTCCGCAGGATTTCTGGAAGCGGGGCTGCGTTCGTGTGCCGATGGGTGCGACGCATGGCATCCGGTTGGTTATGTGGAAGGCTGGTAGGTCATTGGGGTGCGCTGCTCCAATCCAGATAGTACGAAAGAGGCAATGGCGCAGGCGAGGTTCCTGCGGGTCATGTATAATTTTTGACAGGGGATCCTGGTTCTTTCATGGCTGAAGAAACAGAGGTAGTGCGGGCAACCGCGAAAACACGGTTGCGAAGACGGTTGCGTTTTTTGCGGACGCGTGCGAGCGAGCTCACGATGATTGGGAAGGCGCTCGTGTCGACGAAGCACCCCATCCTGGTGCACATCATCCCCATGCGGCAGTGCAATCTGGCTTGCACGTACTGCAACGAATTCGATGATTTCTCGAAGCCGGTGCCGTTGGAGGAGTTGAAGAAGCGGCTGGACGCGCTGGCGGACATGGGGACTTCGATCATCACCATCAGCGGCGGCGAACCGCTGATGCATCCGGATTTGGATGAAGTGATCAGGCACATTCGGCAGCGGGGCATGATCGCGGGGCTCATTACCAACGGTTTTTACCTGAACAAGGAACGCATTGAGCGACTAAACGAGGCAGGACTGGAGCACCTGCAGATCAGCATTGATAACGTGGTGCCCGACGAAGTTTCCAAGAAAAGCTTGAAGACGCTGGATGGGCGGCTGGTGATGTTGTCGCAGTATGCGGTGTTCCAGGTGAATATCAACTCGGTGTTGGGCAGCGGCGTGAAAGATCCGGAAGATGCGCTGAAGATCGCGCACCGGGCCGTGAAGCTGGGATTCACCAGCACCGTGGGGATTATTCACGACAACAACGGGCAGTTGAAACCGCTAGGGCCGCGCGAGGGGGAAATCTTTGAAGAAGTGATGACTCTGGGGAAGCGGTCGTATTCGCGATTCAACGAATTTCAGCATAACGTGGCTCGCGGGAGGGAACACCACTGGCGGTGCCGCTCAGGGTCGCGGTACCTCTATATTTGCGAGGACGGGTTGGTGCACTGGTGCTCGCAGCAGCGCGGATATCCGGGGATTCCACTGGCCCAGTACACGCCGGAGATGCGGCACCGGGAGTATGCGACGAAGAAGTTTTGCGCGGCGCGCTGCACGGTCTCGTGCGTGCAGCAGGTGGGGATACTAGATAACTGGCGCGACCCGCAGAACTTGAAGCCGATGCCAATGACGCCGCCGGGTGCGCCGCAACCGGAATTGGTGCAGATCGGGCAGGTCCGCGGCGACTCCTGATTTCGGACTGCTTAATCTGAGCTGTTGCCTTCTATGTATTTTCACTCCGTACACATCCTGATGGTTGGCGATTGACGGTCGGGCCCGGGATGTCAACAATGAGGCATGCCAGGTTTAGCGATTGAGATTGAGAATCTGACCAAGGAATACCCCTTCGGGTTTTTGCACCTCAAGAAGAAAACTTCGCTTGAAGGGCTGAGCATGCAGGTGGAGACCGGCGAGGTGTTTGGATTTATTGGGCCGAATGGCGCCGGTAAATCGACAACCATCAAGCTGCTGATGCGACTGATATTCCCGACGGCGGGGAGCGCGCGAATCCTCGACAAGCCGATCAGCGATGTGGAAATGCACCGGGAGATCGGTTACCTACCTGAGCAGCCGTACTTCTACGATTATTTGACCGCGTCGGAAGTGCTCGATTATTTCGCGCGGTTCCACGACCTGACTGCGGCGGACCGGAAGGATCGCGTGGAGCGCATGCTGAAGAAAGTGGGGCTAGAAACCGCGCGCAAGATCCAGCTTCGAAAATACTCGAAGGGGATGCTGCAGCGCGTCGGACTGGCTCAAGCGATTCTGCACGATCCGAAAGTGGTGATTCTGGATGAGCCGATGTCGGGGTTGGACCCGGTTGGCAGGCGCGAAGTGCGCGACATTATTTTGGAACTGAAGAAGGATGGAAAGACGGTGATGTTCTCCACCCATATTCTTGCGGACGCGGAAATGTTGTGCGACCGCGTGGGCGTGATCGTGGGCGGAAAGCTGCGCGGAGTCGGCGCGCCAGGCACGCTTGTGGACATGAAGACCCAGGGAATGGAGATTCTTTTTGAACTGGCGGCGGCGAGCAATGCACCGCTGTTGGCCAAGGCTACCCGCACGGGCGATCGTTACCGGCTGCAAGTGGCTGAGGAAGAGCTCTACTCTGCTATCGAGCAATTGCGCGCCGGAGGCGCGCGCATCCTTTCCGTGTCGCAAGTAAAAGCGACCCTGGAAGAATTTTTCATGAACCTGGTGGTGGCCGACCGCGCGCAGGCCTCGGCGGTGGAAGTGAGCGGGAAATGAGACGCGCCGGCATAGTGGCATTGAATACGTTTCGAGAAGCGGTGCGCGATCGCGTGCTGTACAACCTGGTGTTTTTCGCGCTGCTAATGATGGCGGCGGCCATCGGTGTGGGACAGATTTCGATTGGCATCGAGCAGACGGTCATCGTGAGCCTGGGCTTGAGCGCGATTTCGGTGATCGGATTGCTGATTTCGGTGTTCATCGGCGTCGCTCTCGTTTCCAAGGAAATGGATAAGCGCACCCTGTACGCGCTGCTGGCGAAGCCAGTGCGGCGATGGGAATTTCTACTGGGAAAATTCGGGGGGCTGGCGCTGACGCTGGCGGTGAACACGGCGGCGATGGCGCTAGGGCTGCTGTTGGTGATGATTTACGTGAAACATTCGCTCGAGCGGAGCGACGCGGTAGTGCTCGTGGCAGTGTACTTCATATGGCTGAAGCTAGCGCTGATCGTTGCCCTGGCGCTGCTGTTTTCCTGCTTCACGACGCCGCTGCTGGCTATTTTGTTCACAGCCGGCTTGTACATCGTAGGTTTGTACGTGCAGGAGTTACGGAACCTCCCGGTCGAGGTGATGAGCCCGGCGATGGCGGCTTTCACCAGATGGCTTTCCTACTTGCTTCCGAATTTTGAGAATTTCAACGTAATGGCCATGGCGGCGCACGGGCGGGCAGTTCCAGGGGCCTTGATCCTGCAGAATACGCTGTATGCGGTCGTTTATTGCGCGATCGTGTTGACAGCGGCAGCCGCGGTGTTTTCACGACGGAATTTGAAATGAAATTGGACAAAACCATAGCTTGGTCGCTGTTGCTGGTACTGCTGCTCGGATTTGCAGGCATTTGGTGGTTGCAGCATGGCATTGACGCGCAGCGTGCGTCGTTAAGCCAAGAACGCGACGACGTCCTGCTGCGCTCGGGAAAACTCGTGAAAGTGATGAGCCTGGAATATGCACCGCTGCTGGCCGACATTTACTGGACGCGCGTAGTGCAATACTACGGAAACAAACACGTGCGAGGCCAGGCGAATCTCGAGTTGCTCTGGCCGATGCTGGACATTACCACAACGCTCGATCCGAATCTGCTGATTTCCTACCGGTTCGGTGCGATGTTTCTCAGCCAGGCTCCTCCCGCGGGCGCCGGGAGACCGGACCTGGCGGTGCCATTGATTCAACGCGGCATTCAAGCGAATCCCGACTATTGGCGGCTCTATGAAGACCTGGGATTCGTCTACTACTTCGATCTGAAGGATTACCAGAAGGCTTCGGCAGCCTTTCTGGAAGGAAGCAAGAAACCGAACGCGCAGCTGTGGATGAAAGTAATGGCGGCTAAAGTCGCGGCAGAGGGGGAATCCATCGATACTTCCTTTTTTTTGTGGAAGGATATTTATAATTCGACGGCCGATCCCTCGGTCAAGAAGAATGCGCTGCTGCACCTGCAGTTACTCAAAGTGAAACAAGACTGCCAACAACTCAATGCGCTGGCCGATGAATACGCGAAGCGGTTTGGGAAGCGTCCGGCGCGCATGAGCGAAATGGTACAGGCCGGCCTGCTCCACGGAATCCCAGCTGACCCCCTTGGGTTCGCTTATATGTTTGGCGAGGACGGAAAAACAGAGCTCAATCTGGATAGCCCGCTCTTGGAACAACAGTTGCTGATCGAGCGATTCAAGTAAAATGCACCGCGGGATTTTGCCGGAGAACTCAGGCTGAGAGTCGAAGGGTGGTTAGGACGGAAAAGCGGCAGCAAGCTGCCGCACTCCAGGCAAATACCTGATTCGATTATTCCGAGGAACAGAGCAAGGTCATCTGCGGGTCTACGACAATTTTGCGCGTGGGAATCGGAGTGTCGAAGTGAAAAGAGGTTTCTGGCCCGGCCGCTATCACTGTGCCGAGTAACGTGCCGTGTCCAGCGCCACCGGAATAGAGCGGGACTCTGGCAATGAACGAGCGCGGCACACCGGTCTGCAAGAGCTTCCCGCGAATCTGATAGCCCTTTTCCGTACGGTGCACCGTGAACTCCACGCGGTAATGCGGGATGCCCGTCCCGCGCACCCACTCTTCGAAGAACCATTCCATGGAACGTCCGCCTTCAAGGTCCATGCTCGGCGTCATGACGGTTTCCACTTCGTGCCGCAAGTCATCGGTGGAGAGGGCGCGGTAGGCGTACTTAGTCACGAGCGTTTGCAGCAGTGCCGTGAACCGCGCATCGGGATTCCTGGCGTTAGGCTGGCGCAACATTTCCCGGAGCATGTGAATAATCCATGTGCCCTTGCTGTAGACAATCTCTTCGTAGGCAGAAGGGGACTTCGATGAATCAAGGCGTGTGCCGAGGCTGAGAGCGCCAATATCTCCCGCGGCTTCGCTGGCGTCCGGCATTTTCTCAACGAGTTGCTGGCGGTAACGGGTGAGCCAGACGCGTAGGGTATGATCTGGATTCTTTTTGGTATCGGCGAAGAGCACGGCAAGATAATTGGCGATGGCTTCGTCAATCCACTGGTCGCGGTAACTCGACCAGGCGACGACATTGCCCCACCATTGATGCGCGACTTCGTGGTAAGGAACCAGCTCGGTGAAGTGTTCCTGGTTGGCGACGCTCAGCCCTGCGCGCTCTTGTGCTTCCGGACGCAAGAAGGAATAGGTGGAAACGTATAGCAAGCCGGGCCAGCCCTGACCGAATGTTCCTGGAATCTGCGAGACGCTCAGGTTGTGGAAAGGGAAGGGACCGCTGAATGTTTCGTAAAAATGGATTGAGGAATCGATCTCTTTGCCAAGTTGCTTGAGCGCATCGGCAGGGCTCGGAGGGAAAGCAGGCGGAGGAATCGAGCGGCCAGCCGCGGCAGATCCGAATTGCGCGGAAGCAACGGAGAGGGCATTCGCGTCTTGTGAGGCCAGGCGTCTCCGAAGGTCTTCCTCGAGCTCGCGATTGGCGTAGACGTCAATGGAATGAGCCCCGGAGGCGACGGTGACAGAGGCATATTCGCCAAGATTGAAGCCCGCGACGGAAATAGGTTTCTCCGATTTCCAATGCCCGACCCGGAGATCTCCTTCTTCATGTTCTTCGAGCTTGGAGCCAGTGGCGACCAAGCGAAGCTTGCGCGGCCAGCGCAGAAGGAAATCATAGGAAGAGAATTCCGTGCTATCCCCAAGGTGGGGGTACCAACTTTCTCTGGCGCTGACAAACAGCACACCGTTGCCGGCATTCTGGATAACGTTGCCCCGGTAATGAAAATGAAGCGTGAATTCCTGCTTTTGCGCGGGAGCTTGCGGAAGAACGACATCCAGAGTGTCGTTGCCGCGCACGCTGCGCTCTTGAAGGCTCATGCCCTCATTTTGGAAAAATGCCAGGGGTTCGCCCTGCTCGCCGGTGATGCCGTCGATGGCCAGAGCTCGGGAAAGCTGGAAAGAGAGAATACGTTCGGTATCCGTTTCCGCCCGCAAAAGCACGGTGGCAGTGCCATCCAGAGAGTTATCGGAGGAAACTGTAGTATCAATGGAATAATGCAGCGCGTGAAAGGGCGCCGGAAGAACGGGAGAGTCTGAAGTTCGATGAGAAGTCCAAACGTCGTAAAAAGTTTTGCCGCCGGCTTTGTGAAGCTGGCCAAGGGCGAATGGCTCGTCGCGCTTCATGTCGAGCACTACATCGAACGCGCCGGTGGCCACACCTTCAAACCCGGCATAAAAACAGGGTTTAGGATTGGACGACAGCCGGTCAAAGAGAATACGAAGGGTATAACTGGGATTCAATTCAGCGACGGCGGAATCCCACTGTGCTCCAAAGGAGGCATCGGTCTGAGGCGCAACACGTGCGGCGCGGAATTGGCCGAGGAGTTCGTCCGCGGTATCGTCCGTGAAGCGCAGATAACCGTTGATGATTTCCTGGTCGAGTACAGGAGCGCCGAGAAAACGTCCCATCTGCTGTTTTTCGACGGGATCTCGCGGAACCGCCAGAATGTGACCGCGCCCGGAGTAGACAGCGCCGGTAATCTGCCCATCGAGCGGGGAAAAAAATCCGAGGCTGCCCTCTTCAAAGGAAATAACGGCATCGCCGCGCCGCAACTGGATGTGATTGGCGGGAGCGATGCGATAAACGTTGGCGGGATCGACGCGCAACGCTTTGACGGCATCGTACAATTCATGTGGTGATCTTTCCGTGGCTGGAAAGACCGCTGGCGCCAACAGACACCACCAGGAGAAATAAATTGCCCCCACCCTCATACAAGAAGTGTAGTCACTTTCGGCATGAAGGAACAAGGAGGCGCGCGTTCGCTTGCCTCCGCGGATTAAAATGAGAAGATACCGCAAATGATTTCAGCTTGCCGAATTCGCGCCATTTTGCTGCCCGCCATGCTCTTCTGCGTGATCGGCGGGGCGGCGGACACGATTGTCCTGAAAAATGGCCGGCGCATCAGCGCTCTCAGCGCTTTTGAAGAAGGCAACAAGGTAAAGTACCTGACCTCTGCTGGCGAATTGAGCCTGCCGAAATCCATCGTTGATCATATTGAAAAGGGCGGGGCGGTGCCCATGGCGGGCTCGCCGGGGGCCGATGCCGCGAACCTGGCGATTGCGCCACCGGCAGCGCAACCCATCGGTGGGGACAGCGATGTGATCGAGCGCGCAGTGGTTCACGACGGAGCGATCGACCGCCCGTATATCGCAAAGCTGGAGGGTGAAGCGCGCGGGGGAACCAAGCAAGCTAATTTCAACGCCGCGATGGGACATCACGCGGCTGCAACGTTTGAAATATCGCACGGCGACATGGAGCACGCCCTCGCCGATGAGCGCACCGCGCTGATCTATGACCCGGACGAGCCGGTGCTGCTGATGAACGTGGCGTACACCCATCTGCGGCGGAGCGAATACAAACAGTCGCTGGAATACCTGGAACGCGCGCGGCGGGTGGCTGCCGATAATCCGGATGTGGCAAAACTGGCCGGCTGGGCTTACTACGGCTTGAATAAGCTGGACCAGGCCGTCGCCGAATGGAAGAAGGCGTTGGCATTGCGGCCGGATGCGGAGGTGCAAGCGGCCCTCGAGAAGGCACAGCGCGACAAGAGGGAAGAAGAGAATTACAAGGAAAACGAGAGCAGTCATTTTACCTTGCGCTATAGCGGAGCAGCCGCGCCGGCGCTGGCGCGCGATGTCTTGCGCACGCTGGAGATGCACTTTTCCGCCATCGAATCGGAGCTGAACTATTTGCCGCCGGATTCCATCGGCGTGATTTTGTACACACAGGAAGCGTTCGCGGACATAACCAAGGCGCCGGGATGGGTGGGCGCGCTGAATGATGGGCGCATTCGCGTGCCGGTACAGGGATTGAGCGGAGTGGACCAGGAATTGTCACGGGTGCTGAAGCATGAACTGACGCACAGTTTCGTTCAGCAGAAGACACATGGGCGCGCGCCCACGTGGATTCAAGAGGGATTGGCGCAGTGGATGGAAGGGCAGCGCAGCGGCGAAAATGCGGTGGTGCTGGCGCAGGTCTACACGGAAGGGCACGCTGCTCCTCTCGGCAGGCTGGAAGGTTCGTGGATGAGTATGGGTGGAGATGGAGCGCGGTATGCGTATGCCTGGGCGCTGGCGAACATGGAATACATCGTGCAGGCCGACGGAATGGGCGACGTCGAGCGAATTCTCGACCGCATCGGGGCGGGAATGGCCACTGAAGAAGCGCTGAAGGAAGTGCTGCACAGCGATTACAACGACGTGACGCAATCGACGGCGGAATACCTGCGGAAGACCTACGGGCACTAGCTACTTGTGTTTTGTCTTCTCGCGGATTGTCCGAAATCCGACTTTTGCTAAGCCAACCGGGATCAGGGACAGCCTTAAATGTCTGCCAGTAGTGCTGCCAACAGTGCGGTGCGCGTGGGCATGGTGTTGATGAGGATGTGCTCGCGCGAAGAATGGGCGCCGTCGCCAACGGCACCGAGGCCATCGAGGGTGGGGATGCCGAGCGCAGCGGTGAAATTTCCGTCCGAACCGCCGCCGACGGTGCATTCGCCCAGGGTGAGATTCATCTGACTTGCGAGCAACCGGGCGCGTTCGAAGAGCGCTGCGCTCATTTTACTTTCCAGCGGAGGGCGGTCGAAGCCGCCGGTGATCTCCAGTCGAGCGCCAATTTGAAGCGGGCGTAGTTCGTGCAGGCGGTCTTCGAGACTGCGCATGTCGGAAACGCGAAGCGCGCGCAGGTCGAGAACAGCCCGAGCGCGTTCCGGGATGACGTTGGTGCGCGTGCCGCCTTCGATCACACCGGCGTTGATAGTGACGCCGCGGCGAAGATCGCTCCATTTTTCAATGCGCGCGAGTTGCCGCGCCAGTTCGTGGATGGCGTTGATGCCTTCCTGTGGTGCCAGGCCCGCGTGCGAGGCGCGGCCATGCACGATCAATTCGGCTTCGCCCACGCCCTTGCGGGCGGTCTTCAGCAGGCCGCGCGGGCCGAAGGAAGGCTCGAGGACGAAGACGGCATCGCTGCGGCGCGCTTCCGTTTCGAAAAACTTTCGCGAGGCTTCGCTGCCGATCTCCTCGTCGGAAGTCCAAAGGAAGACAAAGCGTTTGCGAAGCGGTGTTTCCGCTTGCTGAAGCGCTTGTACAGCAAAGAGTGCTTGAACGATTCCAGCCTTCATGTCGAAGGTTCCGGGACCGTAAGCTGTGCCGCCTTTCACGCGAAAAGGCATCCTGGCGAGCGTCCCGGTGGAGTACACCGTATCGTAATGGCCCAGAACAAGAACCTGACCCATGGGTCGAGACTTACCCGACGCGTGAGTAATGCGGAGAAGGTCGCCGCGATGCTTCTGCTTGATTCGTTCCACGCGCCCGCCCTGTTTACCCCATTCCTCAGCGATGACGCCGCAGCAACGATCGGCGGCCGCTTTTTCGAGGCTGGGCGATTCCGCGGTGACGAATCGGCCGAGCGTCGCAAGCATCTGCTGCAGACGCGGTTTCAGAAACTGTAAGAGCTTCTTGGGGAAGTTGACATCCGCCATAGCGAGGACATGCTAACAATCTCAGAGGAGGGGAGCAATCTAGCTATCCTGGTTTTTGTTATTCCGACTCTGAATAAGCTTCTTTCACTAGGCGCGCCCAGAATGGAGGAGCCCCGCTCGCCTCTTCTCTTTAGCTTTTTGAAGCACTAAGTCGAGTAGCAGAATTCGATGAGCTCAAATTCCTAGGGCTTGCTTAACTAGTGGCCTGTACCAACTGATTGTGTACTGATATGGCGCGACGGATCAGCATATTTCCACTTCACCGTTCGGGGCGATTTGTTGTACTGACGGATGTATCGCATGAG